>WNGJ01005307.1_pt1 | contig 17786 bp, 16 predicted proteins | sample 5400611 | NCBI WGS metagenome assembly WNGJ01 (sample SAMN13153375, study PRJNA577476) | soil metagenome | isolation source: 40 cm soil or saprolite under Garry oak tree replicate 1 | place: USA:California | collected 2016-06-15 | reverse complement strand
CTGCCGATATTTGGGCGGCGTTTTTGAGCTGGCGAATCTGGCTGTTGACGATTGTGTACTTCGGCTTGACCACGTCCGGCTACGGCATCATTTTGTGGATGCCCAACTTCATCCACAGCCTTTCGGATGTGAGCAACCTCGCTATCGGGATCATTTCTGTGATTCCGTACGTTGCCACGGCTATCGCCATGGTGCTGGTCGGCATGCACTCCGACAAGACCGGAGAGCGCCGCTGGCATTTAGCTGGTTCGGCGTTTGCGGCCGCTGTGACTTTGTTGTTGTGCGCCTACACGAATTCAATCGTCCCGAGTATCGCCGCCATTAGTCTGGCCTTGATGGCCACGTTTTCCATGCAGGGGCCGTTTTGGGCGACGGCCACGTCATTGTTGAGCGGAACGGCCGCGGCCGCGGGAATTGCTCTTATCAACTCTGTGGGAAACCTGGGCGGTTTCTTCGGACCCTACATCATCGGTGTCAAGCGAAATGCGGGCGGCGGCTTCCGCGGAGGCATGCTGGTCATCTCCGCGTTTCTAGCTTTGGCGGGCTTCCTGTCGGTGCTGGTGGGTGCGCCCAGGGAACGTTCTTCGCCTATGAGCACCAATCCTTTACAATAAAGAACTTTGCTCCCCGTCATGGGGAACTCTGATCTTTTACGCTCATAAAAACTTGGTTCAACCTGACCCCAATTCCCCCGCCCGGTCTGTGTACTGGCGCGCCGAAGGCAGTCTGCTGGAGCTGACGACCGTCCGCCCGGTGGCGTTCTTTACCTGGAATTCACAGACCTTTACCGAGCGCTGGATGCGCCGTGGTGTGGCTCTGCTCATGGCGGCGCTTCGGCCCTTCCTTTACGCCGTGAACCGCCGCCTGGCGACTCGTGTTGTCTATTCGATCCTGCGGGGAATTAGTCGTGACCGCCTCGATTCACTCGGGGAAGAATACTTCCAGTACAAGTTGAAACCACGCTTAAAGCCTGATGGTGTCGCGCAGCTTAAGAAATTGGTGAGCTCCGGCGCCGACCTTGTGTTGGTCAGTCAAGGTCTGGAGCACGTTATGCGGCCTCTGGCGCAGCATCTCGGCGTGAAGTGGATCATCGCAAACCGTTTGGATTTCCGCGACGGAATTGCCACTGGGCGCCTGATCGAGCCGATCATCCGGCCGCGAGGCATTTTTGCCCGGGTCTCCTCCGCGGGGCCGGATGGGACTCGCGACGTCCAGCAACTTGCACGGGATTTAGGCGCCAGTGCTGAACTGTTCGCCAAAGCCGCCATCCCTGCTGAACGAGTTGTCCCGAAAATCGAACGTCCGATCGTCCATTTCGATAGGGAACGTCATGACGCCCAGCTTTCCGTCCGCTCGGCGCTTCGTGGCAAACACATTCTGCTGATCGGAGTCACGGGTTTTATCGGCAAAGTCTGGTTGGTGAACACGCTCATGGATCTGCCCGACATCGGATGTATTTATCTCCTGATTCGCCGGCAGAAGTCGAACCCAGCTCAGCGCCGCTTCGAAAAGCTCCTGGAAGAATCGCCAGTATTTGACCCACTCTACGAGCGCCACGGACAGAATTTTGCGCGATTTATTTCCCAGCGGGTGAAGGTGGTTGAGGGAGATGTCACTCAGCCTGGATTGGGACTGGATCCTGAGGCCTCATCGGCGTTGCGGCAGAAGCTCGATTTGATCATCAACAGCTCAGGCCTAACCGACTTTAACCCCGATCTGCGCGATGCCCTGACCACGAACGTAGATGCGGTTGTCAGTATTCTCGAGTTCATTCGGCAGTCGGACCACGCCGGGCTGCTGCATCTGTCAACGTGCTATGTCGCAGGTGCCCGGGACGGCCGGGTAAGTGAAACGGTGCGCCCCGACTATACCCCGGCTGGGACCGCCAATTTTGACGCTGAACGCGAATGGCAGGCACTTCACCGCCTAGTGGAGGAGACGGAAGCACGTGCGGAAGGCCTGCAAGTCACGGAAGAGCTCCGGCGACAGGCTTTAGGCAAAGAACACGCCGCCAAAGACCTGCACGGAGCGGCGCTCGAAAATCAAATTCGTAAAAACCGCTTCCGCTGGCTGCGAAACGAATTGACCGACGCAGGGAGGCGGCATGCCAAAGAACTGGGCTGGCCTAATACCTACACACTGACCAAGAGTCTGGCGGAATCGCTGCTTGCTAAAAATGGCGCCGGACTTCCGATTGCAATCGTTCGTCCTGCGATTGTCGAAAGCTCCACAGCGCAGCCTTTTCGCGGATGGAATGAAGGAATCAACACGTCGGCGGCGCTATCGTATCTGCTGGGGACATTTTTCCGACAACTGCCTTCGAATGAGCGCAAACGCCTAGACGTGATTCCGGTCGATGCCGTCTGCCGGGGAATGACGCTCATCTCTGCAGCCATACTTGAGCGCCGGCATGATCCCGTATACCAGCTGGCAACCTCGGTTACAAACCCCTGCGATATGCGGCGATCAATCGAACTGACGTCTCTTGCCCACCGCAAGCACTACCGCGCGCAGGAGGGAATGGAATACTGGCTACGACTGCGCTTTGACGCGATTTCGGTTTCGAAGGAGCGGTACAAGCGGATGTCGGCGCCCGCGCAGCGAGCGATCATAAAATCCATTCAACTAGTGGCTGCGCCTCTACCTCTTAGGAAAATGCCCTTGGCGAGAGCCGATCGTAATCTGGAAAAAGTGGAAAAGCTGATTGAGCTGTTCGAGCCGTTCATCCTGCTTAACGAACACGATTTTGTTGCGGAAAACATCGAGAAACTTTCTTACTTCTTGGTACCTCAAGAGAAGGAACTATTCGACTATGAGACTTCCGCGCTTGACTGGTGGGAGTACTGGATCAATGTCCACATTCCCGCGTTACGCAAGTGGACTTATCCTTTAATCGAAGGGCGTCCCCTGGAGGCGCGCCCGCCGCGCAACTTGCAGAGCGGCGCAGACACTGAAACCGTCAACACAGGAACGAACGGAGCGACGTGGCGATTTTCCTGACCGGAGGGACCGGATACATTGGCGCCCACGTGGCGGCAAACCTGCTAAACGAGCAGGGCGCATCGCTGAATCTATTGGTGCGGGCGCGTGATCCGCGCGAGTCCGAAGAGCGTCTTTGGCAGGCACTGCAGCTTCATTTGGATTTCAAACTGTTTTACGAGTACCTGCAAACGCGAATCCGAGTTTTTCGCGGAGACCTGACCTCTGAACAGTTCGGCCTCTCTCGCGACGATTATGACCGCCTGGTCCACACGACGGATTCCATCATTCATTGCGCCGCTTCTCTCAACCGCAAGTCAGAGAAGAGCTGCCTGAACGTGAACCTGCGCGGAACGCTCGAAGTGATCAAGCTCGGAATGCAGGTGGACCACTACCACGGCCTGCGCCGCTTCAGCCACGTGAGCACGGTCGCGGTGGCAGGAAAGCGGCAGGACGAGGTTGTTACCGAGGACGCCGCAATCGATTGGAACCGGTCTGATTACGATCCCTATGCGCGGACCAAGAAATTTTGCGAGCATATGATTCGCCAGCTTTTGCCCGATGTGCCGAAAACCATTTTCCGCCCCAGCATTGTTCTCGGTGACAGCCGCCGCGCCGAGACCACTCAGTTCGATATGGTGCGGGCTTTTGTTTTCCTGGCAGGACTGCCCATCCTCCCGCTGCGTTCGCGCGATCGTGTGGACATAGTTAACGTGGATTTCGTGGCCGACGCGATCGCTTCGCTGCACATGAGAGAGAGCACTCAACACGACATTTATCATCTGTCCTCGGGGCGCGATTCGCAGACGTTCAAGCAGTTGACCGCGTCGCTGGCCGCTGCCCAGGACAAGCGGGGTCCAATTTATCTGTCGTTTCTTGAGAAGCCATTCACAAAAACTGTGAATTTGCTTGCGAACCGCAACAACGCAATCGGCCATGGCGCCGCCCTGATGAAAGTCTTCATGCCGTACCTGATCTTCAATACGGTTTTCGACAACACGCGCGTGACGTCAGAATTGGGGCGTAAGCCGGTGCCTTTCTCGCAATACAGTTATCCTCTGCTCAAATTCAGCCGCGAGACGAACTTTACTTACCCATACCAGGCGTGGCCCGCGAAGGTCGGGGGGTCCGCGGCATGATGGATTTCATCCTCGAGGCCTGGGTGAGCGCCAATATCGAGCGCGCCAAGGCCAGCTGGATCCTCGGCAAGGGAGAACGCTGGCAGCCGGGCAAGAAACTAAAACTGCTGTTTGCCGGTTACAATGGCACTCGCAACACCGGCTCAGATGTGCGCCCGGAAGAGAATTTTCAGGGCGCCCAACAGGTCCATCTGCCCGACATTTTCCCGCCATTTCTTGCGGGCGAGATTCCCAAGCACCATGGCGTAGTCGTAGTCGAAGGCTCAGCTTTCAAAAGTAAATTTGCGAATGCTCTGACCACCATGATTATTGGGTCGCTAGGAACTGCGTCCGCGCAGAATAAACTCGCAGTGGGTTACGGCTCTGAAGCTGGCCACATGGATGCGACGGTGGCGAAAATGTGCTCACGCTACTGCAGGAATTCGTTGATCATCACGCGCAACGAAGAATCGCGTACGGTGCTCCGCAAGCTGGGAGTGCCAACCGAGCTGGGGGCAGACACCGCATGGACTTTCGAGCCGCTTCCGCCCGAGTACGGCCGTAAAGTTTTGCAGGATGCCGGTTGGGACGGCAAGCTACCAGTGCTGATCGTCTGTCCAATCAATCCTTTTTGGTGGCCTGTGAAGCCGTCATTGGTGAAGTATGCGGTGCGTGCGGCCACTGGCGCGTACAAAGACAGCCATTACCGCACAGTTTACTTTCACAAATCCGGCGCGGATGTGGATGAAGCCTTTGAACGCTATCTCACCGCCATCACGAATGCCGTAGGCGCGTTCCGCCAGCGACGACAAGTGTTCACCGTCTTAGCCGCGACCGAGCAGCTCGACGCGCGCGCTTGTCATCGCATTTCAGACAAACTGGGCGGAGTGCCGGTTTTCACCTCTGAGAATTACGACATGTATCAAATGGTAAGCATCCTGCGTGCCGGTCATATGATGGCCTCGTCGCGCTTTCACGGCATCGTGACATCCATGCCGGCGCTGGTGCCCTCTGCAGGCATCACCATGGATGAGCGCATACGTAACCTGATGCGCGACCGCGGCCACGCCGACCTGCTCATGAATGTCGACGATCCCGACCTCGAACCGAGACTGTTGACCGCGCTTGAGAAGCTTGCAACCGAGGGCGAGCAAATCGCAGATGGTATCGGCCGCACGGTGGTGAGAAATCTGAAGCTGATGGCGCGCATGGGCGTCTATTTCGAAGAGGAAGTACAGCGCCGCTATCCGGAGTTCCCGACCCGCAAAGGCCAGTGGAGCTGGGAAGGTTACCTGCCGCCCATGGATGCAGGTTTGCGCCGGGTAGTTGGCATGTACAGTTGAGGCTTGGCCCGTGTAGGCCCAGACGCCTCGTCTGGGCGCGAGCGAAGCTCGCCAACTCTCGCGAGGGTTGCCCCGCAGGATGGACGACCGCTACCTGTTGGCTATGGCAATGAGTTTTCTGGAAACAATTTTCGCTGAGCTCGAAGCCGCAGCCGGTCAGACGTTACTGACCGAGCTTCGGGACTCCGCCGCAATCACGGTAAACGGCCGCGAACTCGCAGACCTGATCGCCCATGCCAGAGCCTTCCTCGCTTCCCGTACACCCCGCAAAGGCGACCGCTGCGCCCTACTCGCTGCCAACAGCATTCATTGGGTAGCAATGGATCTAGCCATCATGGCGGAAGGCCTGATTGTTGTTCCCCTGTACTCCCGGCAGGCACCGGCGGAACTGGTCGCGATGATGAAAGATTGCTCACCATCGCTGATCTGTTGTGGAGATGACGCTCTGCGCGATGGAATTTTGCAGAACTGGCCGGATGCTCCACCGCAGATTCTGTTCAGCGAAGTATTTGATCGCAGCGAGCAGCCTCCAGCAGCCTCGCGGGCGGGGGCGCCCGCGCCACATCCACCTGCGGATTCCGATCCCGTCACCATCATCTACACCTCGGGCACTTCCGGCGAGGCCAAAGGCGTGGTGCTGACTGCTGGCAATGTGGCGCACATGCTCGCTTGTACCTCGGCGCGGCTCGACCTGCTGATGCAGGGCCAAACCGGACAAGACAAAGCGTTCCACTACCTTCCATTCTGCTTTGCCGGGTCTTGGATCATGGTGCTGACCTGCCTCTTGCGACGGAACATCCTCATCATGAACACGGACCTGAGCAAGCTGGCCGAACAAATGCGCGCCGCAGAACCGGATTATTTCCTCAACGTTCCGCAGCTACTGGAGCGAATGCGCAAAGCGGTGGACGAACAGCTCTGGAAGACCGGAGGACTGCCACTGGCAATTTATCGGCGCGCGAAATCCGCCTACATGCGCAAACGCGAAGGGCACATCACAGTCCCCGATTCTCTATGGCTTCGATTCGCGAACGCACTCGTGTTCCCCGCAATTCGCAAAAAGATGATCGGCCCCCAGCTTCGGGCACTGATATGCGGATCGGCCCCGCTGAACGTTGATACTCAGCTCTTCTTTATGATGCTTGGTATTCCCGTGCTCCAGGTTTACGGGCTCACCGAGACGACAGCGATCTGCACCATGGACGATCCGCGCCATGTCGAGCCTGGCCGCGTAGGACCTGCAATCAACGGAATTGAAATGAAAGTCGCGGAAAATGGCGAAATCGTGGTCCGTGGTGCGAACGTGTTCTCCGGATACTGGAACCGCTCCGACGAAAGCGCGAGAGCGCTGCACGACGGCTGGTTCCATACCGGAGATCAGGGCGAAGCAGATTCGAACGGAAACTGGAAAATTAGCGGCCGCATCAAGAACCTCATCATTCTTGCCTCTGGCCACAATGTCGCCCCGGAAGGCATTGAGGAAGAAATCCTCACTCGTATGACGGGAGCGCAGCAGGTGGTCTTGGTCGGCAATGGCCGGAGCTATCTTTCTGCTATCGTTACGGGAAGCGTGGGCGCAGAACAGGTGCAAGCCGCGCTGGACGGCGTCAACGCAGGACTGCCGCACTACAAACAAGTGCGTGCATTCCACGTCAGCGCCGAGCCATTTACGATTGAAAATGGCCTACTGACCGCGAATGGCAAGTTTAAACGCGATCTGATCGCGAAACGGTTCAAATCACAAATTGAAGAGATGCATGCGGTGAAGCAAGCCGTATGAAATTTTCCTTCGTGTAACTTCGTGTCCTTTGTGGTTAAAAGCTCTTAAACCACAAAGGACACGAAGGTGCACGAAGGAAAGACTAGTCAAATGGATCAGTTTCAGGGACAAGCGCTCTCGTGGGAACTCAAGGACGGCGCCATTGAAGTCGCGCTGCACCGTTCTCCCTGCAACGAAATAGGCTCACAGTCTCTCGAAGACTTGGAACATCTCGCAGCCAATTTGCCAAGTCTGGAAGAACACGCGCACGCTCTTATCATCTACAGCAAGCTGGATTGTGGCTTCTGCGCCGGAGCCGACTTGCGCGAGTTGTACAGCCGCTCGCAAGAAATGGCCAAGGCAGATGCAGTTTCCGGGGTACGGACATTTCTGGAACGCATTCATCACGTAATGAACACAATTGACGCGTCTCCTCTGACCACGATAGCAGCCGTGCACGGAATCGCTTTCGGAGGTGGCTTCGAGTTGGCATTAACATGCGATCTGATCATCGCCGACAAGACTGCCCGGTTTTGCTTTCCCGAGCTGCGCCTAGGGCTGATTCCAGGTTTCGGCGGAATCCCACGCCTGAAGCGCGATCTAGGGAATGCCGTGGTCCGTGACCTGCTGCTCACCGGCCGCAGCTCCAACGCGTCAAAGGCGCAGCAGGTCGGTCTGGTCAGCCAAGTGGTTGCTGAAGGTGAGGCCCTGCGTGTAGCCCGTGCAACTGCTGCCCAGCTTGCGAAGTTTGACCGCAGCACGTCCGCAGCAGCAAAGAAATTCATTAAGCCGATCCCGTATGATGAGCTGAGGCGCGAAATCGATTTGTTCTGTGACCTGTTTTCGCAGCCCGCGGTCGAAGCCGGACTGAGGAAATTCGTGGAAAGCACAGACGCTCAACCCTATCTCCCCTAAAGGTCAACGAAACCATGCCAGCCCAGCGAGAGACTTTAGACGAAATCCTGGATCTTGCCGCAGCGCAATTCAAAGTGTCGCGCTCGAACCTGTCACCTGACGATGACTTTTTCAAGACTCTGCGAATCGACAGCCTGCAGGCGCTCAGTCTGCTTACACGCCTGGAGCAGCACTTTAATATCGAATTGCCAGACTATGAAATGCAGGGAGTATCAGATTTCAGAACCTTAGCCGAGCGAATTCAGGCCAGGCTGTAAAAAAGCATTCACCACAGAGACAAAGAGTCGCAGAGAAATCGAACCTTCAAATATGCTTTCAACTGGCTGGAATGAATCTCCAGGAAGCCGAAATCCAAAGATTAAAGCCTTGTTTGCTGTGTGGCCGTGTGTCTCTGTGGTGAAATAGTTCTTTAATGCTCGATCTCGACCAATACACCTGTCTCGGCGGCGCCCTTCGCGACGCCCTGGATCGCTTCGCCAACGAAACCTGCCTGATTGAATCTGATCGCGACCGCGAACGTACCCGCCTGACGTATTCCGATTTCAAGCAGACTGCAACGCCTCTCGCCCGCGCGCTTCAGGATGCGGACTTCAATCCCGGAGACCGCGCCGCCATCATCATGACCAATCAGTCAAAATGGCTGATTTCGGCCTACGCGGTCTTTCAAATCGGAGGGGTGCTGGTTCCGTTGGATTACAAGCTCAGTGCGGAAGAGCACCTGCAACTGTTGGCCCACTCGAAGGCAAAGTTCTTGATTGTGGAATATCACCTGTGGCGCGCCATCGCTCAAAGCGGGGAATTCAAGAACCACAAACTCAAGATTGTGCTGGTCACGGAGGCGTCTCCTAGCGCCCAACTCAATGGCGGATATCGCTGGGAAGAATTCCGGCGCAAGGGCGATCCGAATTTTGTACCTCGCGCCAGGGAAGACGCGGCTTGCATCGTCTATTCCTCAGGCACCGGAGGGCGCCCGAAGGGTTGCGTACTAACCCACGAAAATTATCTCGAGCAATGTAAATCCCTCACTGCCTGGTATCCGTTTTGGCCGGGCGTCCGCTACCTGAGCATTCTGCCGACAAACCACGCTATCGATTTTATGGTCGGCTTTATTGGGCCATTCGTTTGCGGCGCTTGCGTAGTTCATCTACGCACTCTCCGGCCCGAATTCGTGCGCGACGCCTTCGTTCGCTATCGGATCACATATGTCAGTCTGGTGCCGCTGGTTCTGAAGAATCTTGAGCGTGGAATCAAATCCAATTTTGACTCTCTGTCTGGAATCAAGCGATTTGTGTTAGATCGAATGGTTGCTGCGAACAAGCTTCTCACTCGCAATCAACCCAACGTGCCTCTGAGCCGCACGCTGCTGCCGCAAATACACAAGGCATTCGGAGGAGAATTGCTGGCCATGTTCACCGGCGGCGCTTTCATCGATCCACCAACTCTTCAGTTCTTTTACGATCTTGGAATTCCGGTGGCGAACGGGTACGGCCTGACCGAAGCAGGGACTGTGCTCACTGTGAACGATTTGAAGCCTTTTCGCGCAGACACGGTTGGCAAGCCGCTGCCGGGAGTTGAGCTTCGCATTCTAAATCCAGATTCTGACGGCATCGGTGAAGTGGCGGCCAAGAGCAAGACCATCATGTCGCATTACGTGGACGATCCGGAACTCACAGCGGCAACCATTGTGGACGGCTGGCTGCGAACCGGCGATCTGGGACATCTCGATGGCTCCGGCCATCTGCAACTGTTTGGGCGTAAGAAGAACATGATCGTCACCGAGGGCGGCAAGAATATTTATCCCGAAGACATTGAGTTCGTTTTCGATGGAGTTGCGCTCAAGGAATACTGCGTGTTTGCCGCAAATTTCATCTGGGCCAAGAAAGAACTGAGCAGAGAAATGCTGGTTCTGGTGCTGCATCCGGAGTTAAACCAGGATTTCACGAAATCAATCAAGCAAGACATCGCATCGCGAAACCGCAATCTGCCGGATTTCAAGCGCATCGCGGGATACGTTGTATGGAACAAAGATTTCCCGCGCACGGCGTCAATGAAGATCAAGCGTGACGACCTCGCACTCGAGATTCGCGATTCACTAGACCGCTCAGCGGTAAAAGAGCTTTGAGCTTGGCAGCCGCTGAATATCTCGCCATCATGAATCCTGCCGCTGGTGGCGGACGGGCCCGCAAGCTAATTGGCCCAGCTCTGGATCGCCTGCGCTTAGCAGGGCTGGACATCGAGTTACGCGAAACTTCCGCCCGCAGTCACGCAACTGAAATTGCCCATCAAGCCTGGGCGCAAGGCTATCGCAAGTTCATCTCTGTCGGCGGTGACGGCACCTCATTTGAAATCGTGAATGGGCTATTCCCCCTGCGCGATGCAGCAGAACCGCCAACCCTGGCTTTTCTTCCGTTGGGCACGGGTAATTCTTTTCTCCGCGATTTCAGCGACAAAGGGGTTGAATTTGCGATGGAGTCGCTGATCGCAGGCCACGCGCGAAAATGCGATGTCCTGCGGTTGCGACACAAAGACGGTGTGCTGCACTACATCAACATTCTCAGCATCGGGTTTTCCGCCGATGTTGCTACCTTGCGCGAGCGTCGTTTCAGCAGTTGGGGAGAAGCTGGATACCAGGCGTCTATCTTCATCTGTCTCACCCGATTTAAGCGCCGCCCGTTTCCGCTGACTGCGGACGGGGATGAGACCATTGACCGTCGTCCCTGCCTGTTTTTGACCTTCAACAACACCAAGTTCACGGGCGGCACCATGATGATTGCGCCCACTGCGGAGCCGGACGATGGCTTGATCGAATATGTGCGCTGGGGCCCAATCGGACGTATAGGGCTGATCCGAAATCTGCCCGGACTGTACGACGGAACCCACATTCAGCATCCGCTCGCGGAAGTCCGCAAAGTTCGCCGCGTTGATTTTCACCTCGATGCCCCCGTCGACGCCATGATTGACGGCGAGGTGCTGGCGTTACATTGCCAAAGTCTGGACGTGTTGCCTGGGGTACTGAACGTCGTGGTATAAGAATTCAATCGCATGTCCAAATTCAGCGAAAAACGCGAAGAAGGGTCGGCTCCGAGGTCTGGTCCGCGCTGGTTTTGGGTTGGAGTCGCCCTGGTCGTGGTTGTCGCTGCCTGGGGCGCATACTATCTGCTTTATTTTCGCAAGCCGGTAAGCACGCTCGACAGCTTCGCTCAGTGTCTGAAAGCTAAAGGCGCAAAGATGTATGGTGCCTGGTGGTGTCCACACTGCGCCGATCAGAAGGAAATGTTCGGCTTCGCTTTCCAATACGTAAATTACGTCGAGTGCAGTCCGGAAAGCCAACGCATCATTAACGATGTCTGCAAGCAGGTCGGAGTCAAAAATTTTCCCACCTGGCAATTTCCGGACGGATCGCGGACCGAAGGCACGCAGCCATTGGCTGTGCTGAGCCAAAAGACGGGATGCAGCCTGCCGTGAGTGAAAAGAGCCAGCCTCTCGTAGAAGGCGCGAGAAGGATTGGGCACCCGCGTCTGATGCTCGCGATCGCTCTCGTCGCGGTTGCCGGAACAGCAATCTCATCCATCTCTCTCTATCACCACTTTGCCAGCACCAAGACTTCTTTCTGCAATTTCGGCGAGTCATTCAACTGCGACATCGTTAACCGCAGCGTTTATTCGACAGTGTTCGGCGTTCCCGTGGCCCTGATTGGAATTCTGGGCTATCTCCTCATCCTGGCTCTGACGACGGTATACCGCGACAAAGCCGAAACACCGCTCTTGCTGCTTATATCCACTGTTGGAGGTTTGGGCTTTGCACTCTATCTGACTTACGTTGAGAAGTTCGTGCTTGCAGCGTGGTGCATCCTGTGCCTGAGTTCTCTGGCCCTGATCTTCAGCGCGGCAGTTCTCAGCGCCGCATTAACTGCAAATTCGTTGCGGAGACATTAGCTCGGTTGCAGGAATGATCTTCGAGTCCAACATTAATCCGCCGCAGTCCGAACCGATACCCGCGAGCTCTCGGATTTGTTGACTGCTCTGACCTGTCTCGCCTTGGTGGTCGTAATCGCTACAACGCTGACCAGGATCAAGGCGGTCCCCAGCACGGTCCGGCGGCCAATGGTTTCGCCGCCCAAGGCTGCGCCAATTATCACTGCAACCACCGGGTTGACATAGGCGTAAGTGCCGACCTTGGTTGGCGACTCATAATGGAGCAGCCAGACGTAGGCTGTGTAACTGATGATCGAGCCCGCGATGATCAGATAGACAAGGGAAAACCACGCGGTTCCAGAAATATCATGTACGCGGAAATGGGCGAACTCCCCAGCCACAGCAGCCAGCGCCAGCAGCTGTACGCCTCCGGAGAGCATTTGAGCGGCTGCGCTCATAGCTTTCGATTCCGGCAAAACGAGCCGACGGCTGACGATGGTTCCAATGGACCATCCGCAACACGCTACGAGCAGCGCAATCGCTCCCCCACGGTCGAGCGGCGCCTCGCCCAATGAGGATGTGGGATTCATCAGCACGGCCACGCCGATGATCCCGACCCCAAGCCCCAGCGCCAGCCGGACCGTGAGCCGCTGCGTACGCAAGAAAATAATTTCCAGCAGCGTGATGCAGACGGGAATCGCGGCCAAAATAACAGCAGCCACGCCCGAAGGGACCCGCTGCTCCGCCCAAAACAGGCAGGCGTAGTCCATCAGGAACATCAATGCGCCGAGGATTGTTGCGCCGCGCCACTCGCGCCAGCTCGGGGACTTAACTCCAGTGAACCTCATCCAGCCATACAGCGCCAGGCCTGCGGCGGTGAAGCGCAGGCCAGCCATCAAGAATGGCGGCATCTCGCGCACGCCCACACGGATCGCCAGATAGGTCGATCCCCAGACCAGATAAATGATCGCAAACGCTGCCAGGATCTTCCACGAAGCCGGACGCTCGGAGTTCATCTGAATTTTGATGATCGCTTGCAGCCTTCTGGCTCATTTCTTCGTACTGATGTGCGCCTCAGTCCCACACCAGTCACTACCATGGCCGTCGGCCACGCCCTAAAATCACTTCGGGGAGGGAACTGCCATGACCATCTTCGACAGTCCTCGGGGAAGAGTGATTGATGCAAACGGTGGAAGCGCGATTCGCCTGATCGGTTTAGCCATCGCCGGGCTCGTGCTGATAATTGTGCTGTTCAATTCCGTGACCCGGGTGCCGACTGGAAATGTCGGCGTACTCACACTATTCGGGAAGGTGACAGGAGAAACACTCGGTGAAGGAATTCACGTCATCAATCCGCTGAAGACTAACAACGTACTCTCAATCCAGACGCAGAGCATTAAGGAATCCGCCAGCGTGCCGTCGAGCGAAGGCCTGATGATGAGCCTCGATACTTCGCTGATCTACCACCTCAATCCTGATCGCGCTGCTGAGGTCTTCCAGAAGATCGGGATCGATTACGAAACGCGGGTGGTCGAACCGACGCTCCGTTCTGCCATTCGCGAAGCCACGGCCGCGCACAGCGCGAATGCTTTGTACACCGGCGAGCGAGAAATGGTCGGTAAACAAATCCTCGACCAGCTCACCACGCAGCTCAATCAGCGTGGCCTGGTGGTAGAGAACGTACTGCTGCGCGACATCCAACTGCCCGCCACACTGAAAGCCTCGATCGAATCCAAGCAACAGGCCGAACAGGAAGCGTTGGCCATGAATTTCCGGCTGCAAAAAGAAACTCAGGAGGCGCAGCGCAAGCGCATTGAGGCCGCCGGGGTGCGCGATTTCCAGCAGATCGTGGCCCAGGGCATTACCCCATCACTGCTGGAGTGGAAAGGCATTGAAGCGACAGAGAATCTCGCCAAGAGCCCGAACTCCAAGGTCGTGGTAATCGGCAACAACAAGAACGGTTTGCCGCTGATTCTGGGTCAGTAGAGAGTCTCGCCCTTACCAAGCCGGCTTGCCGTCCTGAAAGCGAAACACGTATTCGTCGATTCCGCGCTTCACCGCGCGCGCAAAAATCGTTGGCACACCTTCGAATTCGGTCTTGAATCCTGTGACCTCAACGCGGTCTCCCTTGCGCAGGTTCATCTCGATCATCTTGGTGAATTCGGTGGTCGCCAGGTGGACTTCGATCGTGGTGTCGTCCTCCAGGCGGAGCAGGATGTGCGATCCAATGCCTCCACTGACCGGACATCTGCGGTCGACCATGTCTTCGACCGTTCCCTTGAAGACCGTCTCGGCCGCGGGATTATATTTCGGAACACCCGTGTTCAGGTTTCTTTGCGCGAACAGAGGCAGAGCTAACACCAGCAGGAAAATTCCAGTCAGGAATTTCATAGTCCCTCCTCTCGCAGGTTCTTTTCAATAAGCAAGTTAATGATGGCCGCATGGGGCGCGGCTGTCCGTGATTGCGGTCACAGAGGGGTGTGCGTTCCGCCAATCTTGCGCCACTTCGGGCGGGCAGTCACTTGTTCGCTGGGGTAGCGTCGCTTATGGGAAGGTCCCAGTGCGCCAGCAAAATCTCGAAGCGCCGCTGTTCCTCGCGCTTGTAGGTTTCCTGGTCTGGCCAGAGCTGCTTGATGATCGTTTCCTCGTGCGGATTCGCGGTGGTCGCGACGGTTGAGTTCTTGAATTTGATGGTCACGCGGTAATCCCAGCGCGCGTCCTCGGTCATGTGGTTGGCGGGAGTCTCAATCTTCACCGAAAGCATGCGGCCGCTTTCCACTATTTTCTTGAGAAGCGGGAAGTGGTTCTTCAGGAAGAGCTGCAAGAACTCCTGCTGATGTCCCCACTGGACTTTGTAGTAGTACTCCATCGTGTAGGGTTGGTCGGCGGCGCCTTGCGGGGGAGCGCCCTGGGCCAGCAGGGACGAGGGAAGTGTCGCGAGAAGCAGGATCAACAGAGTCCGCATTAACTCCTCCTGAACACGTTTCGTTGATTTCTCTGTGAACCTCTGTGAAACCTCTGTGCCCTCTGTGGTTATTTTTCAAACAGCGCAGTGGACTGAACTCAACCGGCGACCGCTTCCTTTTCCACATCTTCCAGGATGCCAAAGGCCGCATCCATCATCTCCTGATCAACAGTCCGGTTCTTAGCAGTAGCCTCGGCGAGCGGAATGGAAACGATCTTGTTTCCTTTTAGCGCAGCCATTCTGCCGAACTCGCCGCGATGCACCATGTCGATCGCACCCAGGCCATAGCGGGTCGCCAGGACGCGATCAAATGCCGTCGGCGACCCGCCGCGCTGTATGTGACCGAGCACAACCGTTCGCGTCTCAAACCCGGTGCGCAGCTCCAACTCCTGAGCCAGAGTGTTACCGATCCCCCCCAAACGCACGTGCCCAAACTCATCCTTTTCGCCGCCTTGGATGACGGGCGAGCCGCTTCCCGCAGCAAACTTTGCGCCCTCGGCAACCACCACGATACTGAAATAGCGCCCGCGAGCGTGTCGCATGCGAATCTTGGCTGCGACTTTGTCGGCATCAAACGGCTGTTCCGGAATCAGAATTACGTCGGCGCCACCGGCGATGCCGCTGTAAATTGCAATCCATCCCGCGTCCCTTCCCATTACCTCAACGACCATCACGCGATTGTGTGCCTCGGCGGTAGTGTGAACGCGGTCAATGGCTTCGGTAACAACGTTTACTGCCGTGTCGAATCCAAAGGTGAAATCGGTTCCTGCGAGATCATTGTCAATGGTCTTAGGCACTCCGACGACTTTGACGCCTTTATCGAACAGTTTGGTCGCGACCGAAAGCGTGTCGTCGCCGCCGATGGCGATCAGCGCTTCCACTCCATTTTTCTTCAACGTGGCCATGCACTTGTCCAAGCCGTCAGCCTTCTTGGCAGGATTGGTCCGCGAGGTGCGCAAAATGGTGCCGCCCCGCGGCAGGATCCCCGCCACCGCATGCAGATCCAGCGGCATACTCATATCTTCCACCAGGCCACGCCAGCCCTCGAGAAATCCGACGAACTGGTCGTCATAGTGGAAGCTTCCTTTACGAACGGCCGCCCGGATGACCGCGTTCAGTCCAGGGCAATCACCGCCGCCCGTTAGTATGCCGATTTTCATTGCCTGCTCCTGTTTGGCTTAGATATTGATTTCCCGTGGACAGACCGCTATTGAGCTTTGCGAAATATAGTGACACTGTCATCCCGAGCGGAGGTTCGTCATCCGCTTTGCGGATGGCGAACCGCAGTCGAGGGACCTGCTGTTCCGTGCGGCCAGCCAAGCAGAGCCTGCCCTGAGCGAAGCCGAAGGATTTCTCGACTCCGCAAGATTGCCCGCAAGCAGACAATCTTGCTGCGCTCAAAATGACAGAGCTGTGAAATGTCACCATACTGTGCAAACCTCAACGGGCTTGAACACACACGTATTCGCCATGCCACGGAAGGACTAGATTACCATTCGGTCCGCCGGGCGGAAAACTTGAGGCAATTACAATTTCAAATGCGCATAATCGAAATGGCTGTGGATTCAGAGAGTAAACTTCTTTGATCCTGAACGCAGCCTGAGTTCTAGTAGACTCGTTGGCAATGCGTGTCCTGGGGATCGATTGCGGCACAGGATGCACCGGCTATGGCGTAGTCGAACTGGATTCGCGCCATAGGTTGGAGCCGGTCTGCTTTGGCGGGATCAAGCTTTCAGCTCGCGACCCTCTGCCCGCCAGACTCTCTACGATCTTTGATCGCCTGAGCGGAATCATTCAGCAGCACCGACCAGATCGTGTCGCGATTGAAGATGTGTTCTACGCCTTAAACGTAAAATCGGCTCTCAAACTGGGACAGGTTCGCGGAGTGGCAATGCTGGCAGCGTCATCTCACAAGATCGAGGTTGCCGAATACTCGCCGCTCACGATCAAGTCAGCGGTGGTGGGCTATGGCAGAGCAGAAAAAGAGCAGGTGCAGCTCATGGTCTCGCGCCTGCTGTGCCTGGAACAGGTTCCACAGCCTGCGGATGCGGCCGACGCGCTGGCCATCGCCATCTGTGACCTGCACAGCTGGGCAACACTGAGCCGGCAAGGCGCGGTCGCAAGATAAGAAATCAGGCGCGAGAATTCCCCTTTCTCCACGACGACAACCGAAACCAACCGATTTTTGGCATAATCTCTATCGATGCGTCTGCAATTACCGATTTGTGCGCTGCTCCTGATTTGCTCTTCGATCTCTATTGGTCCTTCGATCTATGCCGCCGATGCGCGGCCAGCGGCGACAGTCCAGTTCAGCCTGGATTTTCCTGGAGCGAACCCAAGCCACTATGAAATCAGCATCGCCGCCGACGGACAAGGTTCCTATACCTCCAATGGGAAACTGGACGAGCAATCAGAGCCTGGGGATCCCGCCCCATTGGCATTTAATTTGTCAGATAAAACACGCAGCCGGATCTTCGATCTTGCCCAGCGCGCGCACTATTTCGCAGGCAAAGTAGATTCCGGCCGCAAGAACCTGGCAAATACGGGGGCAAAAACGCTCAGCTATAAAGATGAAAGCCGCAATTCCAACGCGACCTACAACTATTCATCACTGCCCGCCGTCCAGGAGCTCACAGAAGTTTTTCAGCGCCTCTCGACCACGCTCGAGTATGGCCGCCGATTAAGCTACTTTCACAAGTACGAAAAGCTCGCTCTCGAACAAGACCTGAAGCAGATGGAAGAAATGCAGCGAGAAAACAATCTTGGCGACGTCCAGGCAATTGCTCCGGTGTT
>WNGJ01002815.1_pt1 | contig 17786 bp, 20 predicted proteins | sample 5400611 | NCBI WGS metagenome assembly WNGJ01 (sample SAMN13153375, study PRJNA577476) | soil metagenome | isolation source: 40 cm soil or saprolite under Garry oak tree replicate 1 | place: USA:California | collected 2016-06-15 | reverse complement strand
ATCGCGGCCGGGTCGTCGAGGAGGCGGCGCGCTTCGCGATGTCGCGCGAGAACGCGTTCTGGTCGACCGTCCTGGTGGACGGCTTCGTTGCCGCCATCTGGCGACTAAGGGAGGAGGCCAACATCGCCACGCTCGAGATCACGCCCTGGCAAGCCCTGTCGGCCACGGATCGCCAGGCCGTAGAGGAGGAGGGTCGACGGCTGCTTGCCTTCCTCGCCCCCGATGCCACTAGCCGTGAAGTGAGGCTGTCGAAGCGAGAGGATTAGCTCGGAGCGTCCGCCAGAAGATCCCTGGCTTCGATCAGGTCTGCGGTCTCGAAGCCTTCGGTGAACGTCTCGTACACCGCGCGCAGGACGCCCGCACGCTCCTTCGCGTCGGCGCGGTCGTGTGCCAGGCGGTAGAGCCGCAGGGCCGCTCGCAGCTGCGGCGTTCTGGCGCCAAGACGAGCGGCCAGGTCGTACGCGTCCTGGAATGTAACCTCGGCCGCCTGAGCCTCGGGATCAGGCAGGCTCAAGAGCAGGTCGCCCCTCACCACCAGGAAGACGGGCGACAGGATCCGTTCCGGTCCGCCGATCTCGAGCGCTTCGTCGATCATCGCCACGGCTTCCTGTGGCCTATCCGACTGAACGTATGCGCCTGCTTGCACGAAGCGGATCAGCGGCCAGAACACTGGCGGAGTTCTGAGGCCCTGATAGAGATCCAGGCCGGCCCCGATCCGCTCCAGACCCTCCTCGGGCTTGCCCAGCGCGCTGGTGGCCGCCCCGAGCAGGACCGTTCCGAGAGCCCGCCAGATCGGGAAATCGTGCGCATCGACGACGCGCAAAAGGCGGAGTGCGCGATCCTCCACGAGGCGTGGCTCCAGACGCCAGAGGTGCAGAAAGCCTGAGTGGAACAGGACATACGCAAGCGAAAACGGATGATCGAGCTCTGTTGCGAGGGCGATCCCGCGATCTGCTCGTGCGACCGCGCGATCGGGATAGCCGGAGAGCCAGAGAACAAAGCCCGCCGTCGTCAGACACGACACCCTGGGATCGACACCCAGGCGCAACCGCCGAGGGCGGTAGCCCTGAGCCTCGAATAGCCCGATGGCTTCGTCCAGCTGCTTTAGCCCCTGCGGGAGGTCGCCGGCGAATGCCAGGCTCGAGCCGAGGACGAGGTTCCCATCGACGCGCATGCTGGGATCGTCCTGGGCCTCGGCCAGCTGCAGGATCTCCGTACCAATCTCTATTCCCTTGTCGAAGTCGGCCCGGTACTGGTAGAAGCTGGCCATGCCGCGCAGGACAGGAAAGAGCTGGGGTAGTTCGCGTTGACCCTCGAAGAGAGCGACCGCTCGAGCGTAGGCGTCCTCCACCTCCTCGGTGTAACCCTTGATGGCCATCAGCGCTCTGGCCAGGCTCGTCCGAAGGGTGACTTCCTGCTGCCACCGCTCGGGGGTAGCGGGCGCGGAGGAGAGAACGTCCAGCAGGTCGGTCATCAGCTCGATCGTGGCGTGGTACCAGCCCCTGACCTCGTAGATGTGCCACAGTCCGTCGACGAGCTGGTTGAGCCGCTCGAGATCGCGTTGCGCGGCCCAATAGCGCCACGCGATTCGCAGGTTTTCCAGGTCGGCCGTCAGCGCCTCCGGCGGGCTGTCCCTTTTGGATTCGCTGAGCGACGCCCACTCCTGGCTGGCAAAGTCTGCGAAATACTCACCGTGATGGCGCTGCGCGGCTGCGGCGAACTCGGCTCGGGCGTCCAGTCGTTCGCCGGCGTACTCCCTGATCGTCTCCAGCATCACCAGACGCGGTTCCCCGGTTTCCTCTTCCGCCTGCCGCACGAGGCTCTTGGCGAGCAGCGAGGTCAGTCCATCGACCGTGTCCGAGCCGCTCTCGGCAAGCTGCTGAAGGCCACTGGCCACTGCCTCCACGGCATCGAACGTCGCGCTCGAGAAGACAGACAACAGTTCCAGAAGATGCTGTTCGCCGGGCTCGAGCAACTGGTAGCTCCACTCGATCGTTGCCCGCAGCGTCTGCTGTCTGGCGGGGAGATCGCGGGCGCCGCTGCCGAGCGCCTTCAGCCGGCTCCCGAGGCGGTCACGCAGTGCCTCGGGTGAGAAGAGGTTGATGCGTGCAGTGGCCAGTTCGATGGCCAGCGGCAGCCCGTCGAGTCGGAGGCAGATCTCGGCCACTGCTGCGGCGTTGTCGTCGGTGAGATGGAAGTCCGGGCGAACCGAGCGGGCGCGGTCCACGAACAGCTGGATGGCTTCGAATCGGCTTAGGTCTTCGGCAGACCGGGCAGCCGAGGCCGCGCGGGGCAACGAAAGTGGCGGAACTGCAAAGATATGCTCGCCGCGAACCCGCAAAGCCTCGCGGCTGGTTACCAGCACTTTGAGCTCCGGGCAGTCCTGAAGCAGGTCGGCCAGGGTCGTCGCCGCAACCGTCACCTGCTCGAAGTTGTCGAGGACGAGCAGGACGCGCTGCCCCCGAAGGTGCAGCTTGATCTCCTCGAGAGGGGATCGCTCCCTGGTCTCGTTGATGCCCATCGCCCGAGCGACGAGCGCCAGGACCGAGTCGGTGTCGCTCACAGATGCCAGGTCGACGAAGAAGACGCCGTCGTCGAATCGGTCGACTTGCTCCGCGGCCGCGCGAAGCGCGAGTCTCGTCTTGCCCGTCCCGCCCGGTCCGGTCAAGGTCAGCAAGCGTGCGGCTTCGTCTTCGATTCGGCGTCTGATTTCCGCCAACTCGGCGTCGCGTCCGACAAAGGCAGAGGTTTGCGTCGGCAGGTTGTTCGGCCGGCGGTTGAGCGTGGCGAGCGCCGGGAACTCGGTCGTCAGGTCAAGGTGCACCAGCTGGAATAGCCGCTCGGGTCGCTCCAGGTCCTTGAGGCGATGCTCGCCAAGGTCGGCCAGCGAGACTTGCTCAGGCAGCTGGTCGACCACGAGCGCCGCTGCCGTCGCGGAGAGCAACACCTGGCCACCGTGGCCGGCGGCCATGATTCGTGCCGTTCGATTGACGACCGGGCCGAAGTAGTCCCCGGCCCGCCTGTCGGCTTCACCGGAATGCAGGGCCATGCGGACGCGCAGGGGGCCGGTCTCCGGCCATGGCTCGTCCAGCAACGCATGCTGGGCCGCGATGCTGGCATTCAGCGCACCGATCGCGGATCCGAAGACCGCCATCATCCCGTCGCCGGTAGCCTTCACGATTTCGCCGTTCGAGCCGCGAATGGCGCCAGTGAGGATCGCGTCGTGCCGCTCTAGGGCCTGCTTCATTGCGGTGGGGAACTGTTCCCAGAGTCGCGTGCTTCCCTCCACATCGGTGAAGAGGAACGTCACGGTTTGTGGAGCGGTCTCGGGACGGATTCCCGCGGGCGCCCCACCACGAGCTGAGGCCGCGGCATCGATGGGTTGCCCGATAGACGACGCCAAATCCGCACTCCGACTTCACCCGCGGGGCTGCAAGGGCAGCCGGCCGTGGGGTTCGTAACGCTCACATGATGCCTTGATTGGAACGGACGGCCTAGTGGCGGGGCCGCTCCGGATCAACGCCGCACGAGGGTCAGGCGCGGCGAGCCTCGGGGCACCACTCGTAGCGAACGTCAGGCTGGCGCTCCTCGTTGCGCACCCCGTCGTTTTCGTCGACGACGATGAAGCCGTGTCGCTCGTAGAACCCACGCGCGCCTCGATTGACCTGGAAGGTGAAGAGCGACAGGCCAGTCGGACGTAATCGCTTGGCGAGCTCCACGAATCGGGATCCGATTCCCCGCCCCGTCCAACCCGGCGCGATGTAGAGCTGAGCGAGATCGTCACCATCGAGAGCCATCACCCCAATGACCGCTCCGACGCCATCGACGGCGACCCAGGTCTCCTTGGCGGGAATGAGGTCGTCCCGAATCCAGCCGCGGACCTCTTCGTCGGTATGAGCCAGCGGGAAGTCGTACGTTGCCTTGAACGAGGCCAAAAACATGCCCGAGACCATGGGCGCATCGTCTGGGGCCGCGCGTCGCAGGACAATGCCTGGACCTCTCATGCGGGACTGCTTCTGATCATGCATGGCAACTCTTCGCTGGGCGGCCTAAGGACGTGTGCTATGGTGGGGGCTCGCCGCAACCCGTGGCGTGCTTCGCGTGGTCGACCCCCTTCTCGAACGGACCGTGCGTTCTGCAATCCCTGTTCGGGAAGTGTTGGAGGTCCTTATGACCACCGGTACCATCAAGAAGGTCGTTTCCGATCGCGGATTCGGCTTCATCTCTGCCGAGGATGAGAAGGAATACTTCTTTCATCGCGGCGGCCTCGACTCCTCTCTCGACTTCGACCGTCTGGTCGGCGGCGAGCGTGTGACGTTCGAGATCGAGTCGAGCCCCAAGGGCCCGCGCGCGAACCACGTGCGCTCCGCCTAGTCTCTCGGCACGACAAGGAGCCGCCGGGTCCACACCTGTGGACCCGGCGGCTCTTATTTTGGACTGCGGCACGGATGCCTATGGATTCAGGGCTTGACCGCCGACCAGCCGGGATAGACCCCATTTGCGTCGCCGGGCGCCTTGTCGCCCGAAAAGAAATACAGCGGCTTCCCGTTGTACGTGACCTGGAGTGTCCCGTTGTCCGCGCGGGTGATCGTCCCGAGCTTGCCGGTCACGCCCGTGCCGGCCACCGGCTTCGAACCGGCCGCCACGGTCAGGGCCGGCCAGGTCGTCAGACAGCCGCCGGTGCATTCGCTCTTGCCGCTATTGGCGACGTCCGACGAGAAGTGGTAGACGGTCCTGCCGTTCGAGGCAGCGACCAGGACCACGCCCTGCGCTCCAACCGATTTGGCCTCGACCGTGGCAGCCGCGGCGGCGACCGACGGGGAGGCGGCCGGGCTCGGACTGGCGTTAGCCGCCGGGCTCGGACTGGTGCTGGCCGCCGGACTCGGGCTGGCTGCCGTGCTGGGGGCGGCAGGCGATGGGCTGGCGGCGCTGGTGCAGGCTGCCATGACGAACGCCACGCCGGCCAGCAAGGCCGCCACGCGGCGCTTCGAGATTTCCACGGTTACCTCCGAGTCGAGTTGATGCCCCTTCAATGCTTTGCTACGTCTCTGAGTCGGAGGCTGGTTTTCGCGAGCACGACGCCGAGTGGCGTTGCTCAATCGGGTTGTCGCGCTTGCTCCTCGAGCCGGGCCGCCCTGGCGTCGAGGTACCGCTGTTCTGGGATGCTGGTGGTGCGGCGAGCAGCCAGCTGATACGCGGATCGGGCGGCCGTGTGGTCGCCCGCCATCTCCAACAGATGCGCGCGGACGGCATCGAGACGGTGATGACCGGCTATCCGGTCGTCGCCTTCGAGGGTTCGCAAGAGGTCGAGTCCGGCCTGCGCTCCGTACACCATGGCCACCGCGACGGCCTGGTTCAGCGTGACCATGGGATTGGGCGAGAGTCCGACCAGCAGCTCGTAAAGGAGCATGATCTGCCGCCAGTCCGTGTCCTCTGCGCGAGTCGCCTCGTCGTGGATCGCAGCGATCGCGGCCTGAACCTGGTAGGCGCCGATCCGCGCTCGAGATAGCGTCCCCGTGATCAGCGTCAGGCCCTCTTCGATGGACGCCCTGTTCCAGCGTTGGCGGTCCTGTTCCGCGAGGGGGACCAGGCTGCCATCGGGCTTCGTCCGCGCGGGGCGTCGTGCGTCCGTCAGCAGCATGAGCGCGAGGAGCCCGGAAACCTCGCCGTCGTCGGGCAGCAGGCGATGCAGGTCTCGGGTCAGCCGAATGGCCTCGGCAGTGAGCTCGGCCCGCTGGAGCTCCGGTCCCGAAGTGGCCGTATAACCCTCGTTGAAGATCAGGTACAGGACCTGGAGAACGGCCCGGAGTCGCTCGGCCCGCTCGTCTTCCGGTGGCATGCTGAACCGGGCCCCGGCGGTCCTGATGCTCTGCTTGGCTCGGCTTATGCGTTGGGCCATGGTTTCCTCGGGAACGAAGAAGGCACGAGCGATCTGGGCCGTCGTCAGGCCGCCGACCGCACGCAGGGTCAGCGCGATCTGCGAGGCCGGCGAGAGTGCCGGGTGACAGCACAGGAACAGGAGCGTGAGTGTGTCGTCCTGCTGCGGCAGGGGATCTTCCGCAGGAGAGGTGGTGACGAGCGAATCCGGCGGAAGGAGGGCCGCGGCTCTCGCCTCGCGCTGCCGGCGCGCCGAGTCGCCGCGCAGCTCGTCGGTCAACCGACGGGTCGCGACCGTGATCAACCAGCCGCGCGGGTTTTCAGGCACACCCTGCTGCGGCCACTGAAGAGCAGCGGCCAGGAGCGCCTCCTGCACCGCGTCTTCGCAGTCGCCGAACTGGCCGTAGCGCCTCACGAGGGCGCCGAGTACCTGCGGTGCCAGCTGGCGCAACAGGTCCTCGACGCCCTCGAGCTCGGTCACATTTCCAGGCCGGACAGGTCCATCAACTGCCGGACCTCCACCGTGTCGTACTCCGCAAGAGGCGCGCCGATCTCGACCGCGCGATCGATGCTCTCGCAGTCGAGAGCCCAAACGCCGGCCAATTGCTCCTTCGCTTCACTGAACGGACCGTCCGTCACCACTGGGACCCCGCCCCGCAGCCGGACGGTCTTCGTGGTGGTCGGGTGGGTCAGTCCATCGACGCGAAGAAGCTCGCCGGAGGCGGTGAGCTCCTTGATCAGCGTGTTATGGATATTCATGATGCGGTCGCGTTCGGCGTGGGGCAGGGCCTCCCAGGTCGCCGGATTGTTGTAGATCAGCACGACGTACTTCACGCCCTTCCTCCTTGTTGATCCGGTGCCCAACCGAGCACCACCTGTTCATGTTGTCGGAGCGCATGGCGCGATTTCGACATCCGGCTGAGAGGGCCTGGGCCAGCGAGGTCCCCGAGACGGTACCCGCATCGCCCGCCCATTGGGCCGTTCTTGCGCCGGACGCAAGAAGCGAGGACGACTTGCGCATGGTGCAAGTAACAGCCGCTTGACCGCCAGAATCGTGCACGCGCTGACAGAAAACGGCGGCCCGCGACGCTTCGCGCCAGGTTCTTTCATGTACTGCAGCGAATCCGCCCGGTTCGGCGACGTGAGCAGCTGAAGGTCCGGTTACTTGCACCCGGTGCAACGAGAACGCCGCGCGGCCGCGAAGCGCGGCCGTCTGAGCGATCATCAAGACCCGCATCGAACAACGGAGGAATCAGATGCGATTCCACACCACGATCCTGCAGGGCGACAAGACGGCCACCGGGATCCGGATCCCGGACGAGATCATGACGGGGCTCGGAGCGGGCAGGAAACCGCCGGTGCGGGTCACGATCAACGGTCACAGCTACCGCAGCACCGTGGCCACCGTGGATGGCCGGCCTATGGTCGGCATCAGCGCCGAGAACCGGGCCGGCGCTGGGGTCGCCGGCGGGGACGCGGTCGACGTGGACATCGAGCTCGATAGCGCACCGCGCCAGGTCACGGTTCCGGCTGACTTCGCGAAGGCACTCGACGCCGAGCCGGCCGCCCGGCGCACCTTCGACGGCCTGTCTTACAGCAACCAGTCCTGGCACACGCTCCAAATCGATGGCGCGAAGTCCGAGGAGACGCGGCAGCGTCGCATCGCTCGCTCGGTCGATGCCCTGCGTGAAGGTCGCATCCGCTGAATGTCGAGAAGCGGCTCGCTGCTCCGACCTCTATTCGAGACGTGCCCACGGAAGGCACCCAAAGGAGGATCACGATGGATCAGGTCACCTCGAAGGACGGCACAAGCATCGCGTTCGACCGGCTCGGGAGTGGACCCCCGGTCATCCTGGTGAGCGGCGGTTCGGTCGACCGATGGTCGAACGCTCCGCTCGGAACACTGCTGGCCACGGACTTCACCGTCTACAACTACGACCGCCGGGGGCGGGGCCCCAGCGGCGACACGCCGCCCTATGCCGTTCAGCGTGAGATCGAGGACATCGAGGCCGTCATCGGCGCTGCCGGGGGCTCGGCTGGCCTCTACGGGTCGTCCTCCGGCGCGGCGCTCGCCCTCGAGGCGACCGCGAGCGGCCTGCCGCTTACGAAACTGGCCCTGTGGGAGCCGCCCTACATCCTCGACGAGAACGCGCGACCGCCGGCGGACCAGGTCGAGCAGTACAACAAGATGCTCGCCGAGGGTCGACGTGGCGACGCGGCCGAATACTTCATGGCCAAGGTGGTGCGAATGCCCGCCGAGTTCGTCGCCTCGGCCCGAAGCCAGCCCTGGTGGGCCGCGACGGAGGCCCTTGCGCACACTCTTCCGTACGACGCCACCATCATGGGTGACTACTCGATTCCTGAGGCGCGCGCGGCGTCCGTGACCGTGCCCACGCTCGTCCTCGACGGCGGGTCGAGCTTCGGGTTCATGGGCGCCACGGCCGACGCCCTCGCGAAGATCATCCCGCAGGGGCAGCGGCGCACCCTCGAAGGCCAGGAGCACAACGTTGACCCGAACCTGCTCGCTCCTGCGCTGAAGGAGTTCTTCGCCGGCTGAGCTCTGGCGGGCATGGTCCGTCCCCCTCAGTCGATCCTGGCGCCGGGCGTTAACTGCGGCCGGCGCCTCCGTACCCGCCTAGTAGACGATCTCGTCGGCCTCAGGCACCTCGATCGAATGGACGTCTTCCGAACCGGAGCCAATCCGAACCGAGACAACCCAATGGCCGGTCCCCGCTTGCTCGCCCATGGGAAGGACCGGCCCGGCCACGACCAGGCGTGCTACCGCCTCATCTCCCCGCTCGTAGCGCACCTGCGTCTCTGTGGGCCCGTAGCGATCGACACTTCGAACCGCAAGGTCGTCTCGCCGGCAGCCGATAAGGCCGGCCAGCCATGCCCGTGCGTCCCAGGTCGCCATATCGAGTTGTATCCAAGCGGTTAGTAGTCCATGCCGCCGTCGTAGCCGGCGCCGGCACCGGCTGGGGATTGCTTGCTTTCCGGGATATCCGTGATGAGCGTTTCCGTGGTCAGAACCATGGCCGCGATCGAGGCAGCGTTCTGGAGGGCTGAGCGGGTCACTTTTGCCGCGTCGACGATGCCCCTCTTGAACATGTCGCCGTACTCGCCTTTGAGCGCGTCGTAGCCATGGCCCGACTTCTCGATGCGAACCCGCTCCACGACCACCTCGCCGCGGGCGCCCGCGTTATCGGCGATCTGTCGCGCCGGCGCCTCGAGGGACTTTCGGACGATGCCGACGCCAACCTGCTCGTCCCCACCGAGCTTGAGCTTGTCGAGGACCGAGATTGCCTGCAGCAACGTCACGCCGCCGCCGGCTACGATGCCCTCCTCGACGGCCGCTCGAGTCGTCGAGAGAGCGTCCTCGATGCGGTGCTTCTTCTCCTTCAGCTCGACCTCTGTTGCGGCGCCGACCTTGATGACGGCGACCCCGCCGGCGAGCTTCGCGAGGCGTTCTTGTAGCTTCTCCTTGTCGTAGTCCGAGGTCGTATCCTCGATCTGGACCTTGATCTGCTGCATCCGCGCCTGGATGTCCGAGGATTTTCCTGCGCCGTCGACGATCGTGGTGTCGTCCTTCGTGCCGACGACCCGGCGGGCCTGGCCGAGATCCTCGACTGTGACCGAGTCGAGCTTGCGCCCGATTTCCTCGCTGATCAGCGTTGCCCCTGTGACGATCGCGATATCGCGCAGCATCTCCTTGCGGCGATCCCCGAAGCCGGGCGCCTTCGCGGCCAGCACCTGCACCGTGCCGCGCAGCTTGTTCACGACGAGCGTGGCCAGCGCCTCACCGTCGACGTCTTCGGCGATGATGAACAGCGGCTTGCCACCCTGCTGAACCGCCTTCTCGAGCGCCGGCAGGATGTCCGGCACGGCCGAGATCTTCCTGTCGGTGATCAGGATGTAGGGATTCTCGAGGACCGCCTCCATGCGATCCGGGTTCGTGACCAAGTAGGCGCTGACATAGCCCCGGTCGAACTGCATGCCCTCGGTGTACTCGGTCTCGAGGCCCAGGCTCTGGCCCTCTTCGACGGTGATGACGCCGTCCTTGCCGACCTTGTCCATCACCTCGGCGATGATCTCGCCGACGTCTGGATCGGCCGCGCTGATGGCGGCCACGGCCGAGATCTGCTCGCGCGTCTCAACCGGCCGGGCGACCCGCTTGATCTCCTGCACGACGGCTTCCACGGCCTTCTCGATGCCGCGCTTGATCTGTATGGGGTTCGCGCCGGCGGAGACGTTCCGCAGGCCATCGCTGACCATGGCGTGAGCGAGTACAACTGCTGTCGTGGTGCCGTCGCCGGCCACGTCGTCGGTCTTGGTTGCGACTTCCTTCACGAGCTGGGCGCCCATGTTCTCGAACGGATCGTCGAGCTCGATGTCCCGGGCGATGGTCACACCGTCATTGGTGATCGTGGGCGAGCCGAACTTCTTGTCGAGCACGACGTTGCGGCCCTTGGGACCGAGCGTTACGCGGACCGCATCCGCAAGGCGGTCGACGCCGCGCTTGAGGTTCCGGCGAGCCAGGTCGTCGAAGATGAGCTGCTTAGCCATTGAGTCTAGTGTCCCTTCTGAGTTCGGCTGACGCCCATTGGCGCCGGAATAGCAGGTGCTGGGCTGGGCGAGGTTAGTCCTCGACGACGGCCAGGATGTCCTTCTGGCCAACGATGAGGAGGTCCTCTCCCTCGACCTTGAATTCGGTGCCCGAGTACTTCGCGTAGAGGACCTTGTCGCCCTTCTTGACGTCCATCTGTTCACGCTTACCGTTGTCCAGGATCCGGCCAGGCCCGACGGCCAGGGTGAACCCCTCCTGGGGCTTTTCCTTTGCGGTGTCGGGGATCACGATCCCGCTCTTGGTCATCTCTTCGCGCTCTGCCGGTCGGATCACCACCCGGTCCCCGAGCGGGCGAAGCTGGGTCGCCGACAAGCGCTTTTTCGCCGCAGACCGCCGGGCAGGCCCCTTCGTGTCGGCGCCGCGTCTGGTGGTTGTTGCCGTGGCCATGGATTCTCCTCGGTGCGTTGAGGGTTAGTCGGGCGCGATCTGGGGCTCGCCGCGGGTTGATTCGCGTGGCGGCGCAGCGCCTCGAAGGATCCGCTTCGTCCACGCTGCATCGGTGGGCCCGCGCCAGATCTCGCCGTCGCGGGGGTGGCCGGCGGCGTTTCGATGGTTCGCGTCGCGCACCCTGGCGTGTGCCTGGGCACGGGAATTGCCCACCTCCTGCTCGACAGGTCGGGATGGCTGCCGCCGCAAATGGAACCAGCGTGCGGCGCGTCCCACTTCGCCAGATGGTCTCGTCAAGCAGCGGCCCAGGCCTGACCGTGCTCGACCGCCAGCCGGCGGAGGGTATCGAGACGACTGCGAGCGTCCTTGGCCGTCGCCATGACATCTGACGCGACGCCCAATCCGAGGCGACGATCCTCGGCGATCCGGTCTTCCAGCGTCGTCGTCGCGGCATCGAGGGAATCCCAGGAGGCACGAAAGCCGCTTCGTTCGATTTGAGCCGGGAACTCCGGCCCCCGCGGGAACACCAGGTTGGCCCTGTTGACGAGCGCGACGCTCTCGGCCAGCCTGGCGGTCACCGGAGGATCGAACGGCAGATCGTCGAGATCTGCTTCCCGCCCGACGAGGGCGAGCAGCATCAGCGGGCGCCATCGACCAGGGACCACCAGTGACACGATCACGGCCGCCGCCCACATGACCATCCAGACTCCAGCCAGAACGGCGAGATAGGGCAGCACCGACGGCCCACCGCGGAGCAGCCCCTCGGTGGGGGCCATGCCGATGAGTACTGCGAGGACAATCGGGGGCACCGCCACGAAGGCCAGGAAGAAAGGAAGCCGGCCTCTGCCATCGGGCAGTGGTGTCCGGCCCAAGCGCACGCGGGTCAATCGCAAAGCCCCGAGGCCGATCATGGCCGCGACGGCGAGGATGAGCAATTGCAGCAGGGACATCGGAACGACCTTTCGCTTGGGGCGAGGGTTCGGCGACGTCGCAGCCGAGAAGGCGGGAGATCCAGGACCACCGCCAGGCGACGCTCCGGCCACTGCCGTGACTTGCAGTGAACCACGGCACGGTGTTACTGTCAACTGTAGTGCTGGAAGCCCACTGTAGGACGGAGCGCCATGGGAGCATCATTCGGAGGCGTGCTCAAGCAGGCGCGCGAAGTACGCGAACTGTCCGCCGCAGATGCAGCTCGTGCAGCCGGCATCTCCGCAGCGTATCTGAGCAAACTCGAGAACGATGCCGTCAAGAAGCCTTCGCCGCACGTCCTGCACCAGCTGAGCGAAGCCCTGACCCTTCCGTATGCGGAGCTTATGCGCCTGAGCGGCTATCCGCTGCCGGTCGAGCCCGACCCGGGCGCCGTGGAGACCGTTGGCGCTGCGCTCTTCTCCGATCTCACCGACGACGAGCGGGATGAGCTGCTGGAGTACCTTGCCTGGTACCGCACTCGACGCCGGATTCGTCGGGGCAACGGCGCGCCCTGAGACACTCGGTCAGCGATCGTCACTGGGCCACGCGATAAGCCCGATATCTGGTACATCGAATCCTCCGGGCAGGCCTACCATGACCTCATCCGCCGTCGGAAACCGCCCGGCATGAAAGACCAGGACAGACCGGAGAGATCGCGATGAGCTTCATCTCACGGGGCTTTCGGGGACGACGTCAAGTGGACGCGCCGGCGGGTCGGGTACCGCCCGGCCAGTACGTCACGCCAGATTTTCCAGTGCTGTCGGCTGGACCGACGCCGAGTGTTCCACTCGACAAATGGCGCTTTTCGATCACCGGCCTGGTCGACAAGCCATTGGCCTGGACATGGGCGGAATTCACGGCTTTGCCCAGTGAGGACGTGACGGTTGACATCCACTGTGTCACGAAATGGTCCAAGCTCGACACGGCCTGGAAGGGCGTCTCTGTCGACACGCTCCTGAAGGATTCTCCGACCGCCGCCGAGTACGTAATGGCTCACTCGTATGGCGGCTACACCACCAACCTGCCGCTCGAGGACCTGACCGGCGGCAAGGCCTGGATCGCTTACGCCTACGGCGGTGAGCCGCTCGAGCCGGAACACGGAGGGCCGGCCCGACTCCTCGTGCCGCATCTCTACTTCTGGAAAAGCGCGAAGTGGATCAGTGGCCTCGAGCTTCGGGACGATGATGCGCCCGGCTTCTGGGAGACCTACGGCTACCACAACTATGGTGACCCGTGGCGCGAGCAACGCTACGCGGGCGACTGACCTGGCTGGTCGGTGAGGTCGTCAGTCGGGTAGACGAGACCGCCCGGGTCCGCAGCCTTGTGCTCGACTGCCCGGATTGGCCGGGGCACCAGCCCGGCCAGCACGTGGACATCCGGCTGACAGCCGACGACGGTTACCAGGCTGAGCGAAGCTATTCGATCGCGACGCCGGCCGACGGCAACCGGGTCACGGTCACGGTCGAGCGCATCGACGGAGGTGAGGTATCGCCCTACCTCGTAGACGAGCTCCAGGTCGGCGATCGCCTGGAGTTGCGAGGCCCGATCGGTGGCTGGTTCGTTTGGAAGCCGGAGCTCGGCGGGCCACTGCTCCTTGTGGCGGGCGGCAGTGGGTTGGTGCCGTTGATGGCCATGGTTCGCGCCCGCGTGGCTACTGGGAGCGACGCTCCAGTCCGGCTGCTAGTGTCCGCACGAACCGCGGAGGACGTCATCTACGCCGCGGAGCTCGGCACCATCTCCGGGGGTCGGGTCGGAGTCGATGTTGTCCAGACCTTGACGCGGGCCCAGCCGCCGGGCTGGTCCGGCTATCGACGGCGCGTCGATCGAGAGATGATTGCGGAGGTCGCCTGGCCGGTCATGGAGAAGCCGCGGTGCTACGTGTGCGGCCCCACCGGCTTCGTCGAAACGGTGGCCTCCGCGTTGGTCGAGATCGGCCATGACCCGCAGAACATCAGAACCGAGCGCTTCGGCCCGACGGGAGGTTAGCGATGACCATTGACAGCCACGTCGACGGCAACGCCCTGGGTGGCCTCCTCATCGACGTGTTCGGGCGCGAGATGACCGACGCGCACGGCTGCTGCGCGAAGTGTGGTTCCGTGCACGCCGTGGGTGAGTTCATGGTCTACCGCAGCGGACCGGGCGACGTGTTGCGTTGCCCGACCTGCGCATCTGTGGTCATCGTGGCCGCATCGCTGCCCGAGCGGCCGCGGGTGTACATCTCCTCCCTGAGGTGGCTGGAAACCGCCGACTGAGGCGACTCGCGCTAACCGTGGGGGGCACCGTCCGCGGCAACAGCACTCGCCGCTCGGGATCTCGAAGGCCTAGAGTCGGTGCGTGGCTACCTCACCCCGCGCCTTCGTCCTGCGGCACACGCGCCTTCGATTGGTTCCTGGGCTCGAGGAGATCCGCCTCCACCTGGCTGATGCGGTGTTGCCGCTGTGGCATGCCGTCCAGATCGAGACGGCCGATCCCGATGCTCCGCTGCCGTTCTGGGCCTTTGCGTGGGCGGGAGGGCTTGCGATCGGACGGTACCTGCGAGAGCACCCCGAAGCCGTGGCCGGTCGCCGCGTATTCGATCTCGCATCTGGGTCCGGCCTATGTGCGATCGCCGCGATGCATGCCGGTGCATCGGTGGTCACCGGCGCGGACATCGATCGCTTCGCCGCCGCCGCCACGGCGCTCAACGCGCGCGCCAACGGCCGCCGAGTCGCGTTTGCACGTCGTGACGTGCTGGATGAGGAGGTACCCGATGTCGACGTGGTCCTGGCCGGCGATTGCTGGTACGAAGGCCAACTCGCCGAACGGGTCCTGCCATGGCTGAAGCGGGCCCGCGCTCAAGGGATCGACGTCCTGGTGGGCGACCCGGGCCGCCGCTACCTGCCGACCGAGGAACTGAGCGAGCTCGCCTCGTTCGAGGTCCGCACGACCACCGAGCTCGAGGACCTGGATCACAAGCAGGGCCGGGTCTACGCCTTGCGGCAGAGCGGCTGAGCGACGAAGGCCGCAGCCCTCGCCCCCGATCGCCGGGCGCACAATGGCGTAATCGGAGCGTCTCGGGTTCCGGGAGGTGGCGTTCGATGGGACAGCAGGACCGGACCGGGATGGACGTCCGCTGGATTTCCCAGACCGGAGTCGCCGAGCATGCCGGCGGCGAGCTCGAAGGACTACTCGAGCGGGACGACGGCTTCGTCTGGGTGGACGTCCCCGTTTCCGGGGACGACACGGCGCAACACCTGTCCGACCTTTTCGGGTTCCACCCACTTGCCATTCGCGACGTGATCGAGCGGCGGCACGTTCCAAAGCTCCATGCCTACCCGGAGCACCTGTTCGTCATCGTTCATGCGCCCGAAGCCGGTGAACCCGGCCACGTCCATCTCATCGAGATCGATCAGTTCATCGGGCGTCGCTACCTCGTGACCACGCACGGCCCGCTCGGCCGCGGCGTCAGCCTCGACCTGGCCCTGAGGGAGACACGACATGTCCTGGGCCGTCTCGAGAGCGGGCGCCTTCGGCCGACGACGCCCTTCGAGCTGTCGTACGCGATCGTCGCCGCCGTCGCTCATCGCCAGGGTACGTACCTGACCGAGCTGGCGTCGCAGGTTGCCCTCCTGGAACGCCGGGTGCGGGAGGGCGATGAGGGCGATCCGGTCCGGCTCCTGGAGGAGATGTTCCTCATGCGTCACGAGCTCTTGTCAATCCGGACGACCGCGGCTGAGAGCCGGGATGTCTTCGCTCGCATGGGGGCCCTGACCCGGATGATCCCGCCTGAGGCCCCACCGCTCATCGATGACTTGATCGATCGCTTCGAGCGCGTGAAAAGCTTGTGCGACAACGAGAAAGAGTTCACGCAGGGGATCATCGACTTCTATCAGGCGCGCACGACGACGCGGATGAACGTAGCGATGGAGCGGCTGGCCCTCATCGCTGCCGTATTGCTGCCCGTCACGGCGATCGCCTCGATCTATGGCATGAACCTCATCGTTGAGGAGCGGTCTGACTTGCCGCAGCTGGGGATCGTCCTCGCCGTTATGGTCCTTGTGACGGGCGCCATGCTGACGTGGTCAAAGCGGCTCGGTTGGTGGTGAGGCCGTATCGCGCCGAACGCAATGGTCGGAACGCCGCTCGAAAGGGGACGAACCAGGAGCAAGACATGACAACGGACCCGATCGGAACGCTCGGCGCGCTCCTTGCCCAGACCGAGGTAGCCCACGGCGTGTTCGAGACGACCGAGCTGAACGGCGCTTACGACCAGGAATGGCCGCGCTGGTACGCCGAATACGCCGTCCAACACGGCATTGGCACGCTGCTGGGACGTGCCGTCACCGCCGACGAGCTGGCTCGCTTCCTCGCGAGCAGTTGGGACGAGATGCAGCATGCTGACCCGCGGCCGAGCGACCCGTGGGCGGCCTACACAGCTCGCCGAATCGCCACAGAGCTGTAGAAACCAAAAGTCGAAGCTCTATCCAAGGTCGACCCCTATGATCGGGACCTCGCGCCTGCGGCTCTCTGAGAGAGCGGCTGGCTGTGGAGCCTGGCCGCCAGAACGTTGTGGCCACCCGACTGGGACCTGAGCAAAACGGGTGGAGTTTTGCGCTCTATCGTCTGGCAGCAGCTTCAGCCCTGGCTCCGATGCTCCTCGATGAAGTCGAGGGCAACCGCAGCGAGCAGCGGTGAGGTGCCGATGTTGTAGTGGGTGAGGCCCGGCAGGACCGCGAGCGCGTGGCCGCCCTTTGGCCGGCCCTCGCCCATCCAGCCGCCGTCACGGATGCCGCCATCGAGCAGCTTGAAGGCCTCGACGTAGTGGGAGGGCGGTGCCATGTCGGCATCGGCGCAGACGATCATCGTCGGCACCTGGATGCCGCGGAGTTCCTCGCTGAAGTCGAAGTCTCTGCTCATCGACTCGCCGATCTTGTCCAGCAGCCGCCCGAAGTCCTCCGGGCGGGGCGCGACCCGTTGGTAGAGCTGGTACATCGGTGTCTCCTTCATGAACTCCACCGCGGCGGAGCCGACCTGCTCCTGCTGGGCGAGCATCTCGGCCGGGATGGCGTCGCGTCGGATGTTGGCCGAGACCATGACGAGCTTGCCGACCTTCTCCGGGTACTTCACCGCGGTGAAGAAGGCGACGCCGCCGCCGAGTGAATAGCCGACGAGGTCCACCTTTTCGAGCCCGAGATGGTCGATGAGCGCCGCGATGTCGTCGGCCATGAGTCGTATGTCGATCGGCCGATCGATGTCGGCTGTGCGGCCGTGCCCCTGGAGGTCGGGGACGACGACTTGATGGCCTGCCGCCAGCGCATCGAGCACCGGCCCGAACGTCTCGCCCGAGGCGAGCCCACCGTGCAGCAGGATTATCGGACGCCCGGAGCCGTGGATCTCGTAGTAGAGGTTGAGGCTGTTGACCTCGGCGTACACGCCGGTGCCGGTCGCCTTTGTCGTCCAGTTGGTGGTCACCGTGGTGCTCCTTGCGTCATCGGTCGAGCGGACTACTACCGATCAGACCGATACTCCCGCAAATTCATCGAGGTGTCTCAGAGGCTCGCGACCCGCACGAGGCTTTTGACTGCGCGCCGCTCGTCCATCGCGACGTACCCCTCGAGAAGATGCTCGAGATCGGTCTCGAAGTCGAACACGCGACCCGGGTTGATCCGCCCTTCGAGGACATCCGGGAGCAGCTCCGGGATGTAGCGTCGGGCCGGCGACACGCCGCCTCGTAAACCCACATTCCGGAAAATCACGACATCGATGGGGACCTCAACGTCGTGCGGCGCGCCAACCGCGCCGACGATCGAGCCGACGCGGGCGATCGAGAACGCCGTCTTCATCGACTCGCCGGTGCCGACACATTCGAGCGCCGCGTCGACGCCGACCCCGCCGGTCATCGCCAGGACGGCATGGGTAGCGCCGTCGCCTCGCTCCGGGACGATGTCGG
>WNGJ01002813.1_pt1 | contig 17788 bp, 14 predicted proteins | sample 5400611 | NCBI WGS metagenome assembly WNGJ01 (sample SAMN13153375, study PRJNA577476) | soil metagenome | isolation source: 40 cm soil or saprolite under Garry oak tree replicate 1 | place: USA:California | collected 2016-06-15 | reverse complement strand
CCCTGTATAGGCGGCGACTCGTACCAGACGGCATGAGGCGCGCGAAAGTCAAACTCGGTTCGATTATCACCGCCGCTATTCCCCATGATGGCATTGTAATCACCCGGTGTACTGGCAAAGGGGTCCAGGCGGGCGGTGGCGGTTTTGTAGGGCGTGTCGGTTTTGCCCAGCTTGATAGCACCATATTCTTCACTCTGAAGTCCGACGAAGCTATTACGCGATCCGAGACTGTACTTCTGTGCCGTCGTGTCCGTTGCCTGATCCGATGCACCCGGGGTGGCGGCATAGGAAATTTCCGTTTCAAACTGGAAAACCCCTTTCAGATCGTCGCTGACGGCACGGTTACCACGAACCCCGAAGAACGACAGGTTGCTGGAGACATCGGGAACCCAACCATTGTGGCCCGTGACTGGCAGACCATTGTGGATGAAGCCAGTCATGCCATTGGTCTGATCATCCAAAGACACATCGGCGTGGCCGTACAGCTGGACCTCGCCGCCGCCGACTTTGAAGATCAGGTCCTTGCCGGCTTTCACCTCATTGGCGGGAGCCTTGGCGGGAGCTGCGGCCGCCGCCGGCGCGGCTTGCTCCTGCTTTTTCCGGAGTGCGGCCATTTGCGCCTGCAATTCCTGAACTTGCTTTTGCAACGCGTCCAACTTTGCCTGCATGTCGGACGCCTGATCTGCGTGTGCATTGCCCACACACCCGAGCGCAAGAGAAACTGCAATCGCTATCGATGTCTTCTGGAGCGTCATAGCTATTCTCCCTCCAAATTTTGCTGTGGTCGTTTCTTCATTCTGACTAGCTAAAGAGTTAGTCGCTAAGATCGGCGATCACTTCGTTACCCAGCACAACGAGAACTGTCAGCTCGGTGTGACTCGCGCCGCTGATCGCAGCGCGAGCTCGGCCGCTGTTCTGTGCTACGCGGCTCTTGTGTTTCCCCCATTACCCCTAGAGTGGGCCGCAGTTCTAAGGCGGTGGAATGAGACCCGCGCCGCGCGCCCAGCGGTACTTGGCGCCGAGCACCGCGACCGGGATCTCGGTCGAGTAGGCGTAGGCCGGGATGCGGTGCTGATAGAGATACTCCGCGGCCTCCTCGACCTCGACGTCACCCGCGAGCGAGGCGACCACCGGCTTGTCGATGCCCTTGGCGCGCATGGCCTCCACCACCTCGACCATGAGGCGCGCGAACACCATCGGCGGGGTGATGATCGTGTGCCAGTAGCCGAGGATGAGCGAGTGAATGCGCGGATCCTCGAGCCCGAGCCGCACGGTGTTCTGATAGGTGGTCGGCGGCTCGCCGCCGGTGATGTCGACGGGATTGCCGGCGGCTCCAAAGGGCGGGATGAACTTGCGGAACGCGGCATCGAGATCCGGGGGCATCGCCATGAGCGTCAGCCCGTTGTCGACGCACGCGTCCGAGAGCAGCACGCCCGAGCCGCCCGCGCCGGTGATGATCACGACGTTGTTGCCCTTGGGCGTCGGCAGCACCGGGATGCCGCGCGCGAAATCGAGCAGATCGCGCAGCGTCCGCGCACGGATCACGCCCGCCTGGCGGAAGACGTCGTCGTAGATCTTGTCGTTGCCGGCGAGCGCGCCGGTGTGCGAGCTCGCCGCCCGCGCCCCCACGCTGGTGCGGCCGGCCTTCAGCACCACGACCGGCTTCTTCTTCGAGACCCGGCGCGCGACCTCCGCGAAGGCGCGTCCGTCTTTCAGATCCTCCATGTGCTGGCAGATGATCTGAGTGTTGTCGTCCTGCTCGAAGAAGGTGAGGAGGTCGTCTTCATCGATGTCGGACTTGTTGCCGAGGCCCACGATGGCCGACACCCCCATCTTCGTCGAGCGCGAGAAGCCGATGATCGCCATGCCGATGCCGCCCGACTGCGAGGAGAGCGCGGCGCCGCCCTTGACGTCGTAGGCGGTGCAGAAGGTCGCGCAGAGGTTCTTCGGCGTGTAGTAGAAGCCGTAGATGTTGGGGCCCATGAGGCGGACGTCGTACTTGCGCGCCACCGCCACGACCTCTTCCTGGCCGGCGACGTTGCCGGTCTCGGCGAATCCGGACGGAATCAGCACCGCGCCGGGGATCTTCTTCTCGCCACATTCGACCAGCGCCTGGGCGACGAACTTGGCGGGAATGGCGAACACCGCCACATCGATCGTTCCGGGTACGTCCTTGACGCTCTTGTAGGCCTTCTTGCCGAGGATCTCGGCGGCGCTCGGGTGGACCGGATAAATCGCGCCCTGGTAGCCGCCGTTGATGAGATTCTTCATGACCGAGTTGCCGATCTTGCCGTTCTCGGCCGAGGCGCCGATCACCGCCACCGCATCGGGCCTCATGATGCGGTTCATCTGCCGCACGATGACTTCCTGGCTCGGGCGGTAGCGCGCCACGGGCGGCTTGAAATCGAGCACCACGCGCACGTCGGCCGCGGTGGCGCCGCGCGCGGTGGCGAATACGGGATTCAAGTCGAGCTCGGACACCTCCGGGAAGTCCGCCACGAGCTGCGAGACGTTGACGATCATCGTGGCGAGCGCCTCGCGGTCCACGGGCGGCGCGCCGCGGGCGCCGCGCAGGATTTCCGCAGCCGCGATGCCATCGAGCATCGACAAGGCTTCCTCGCGCGTCGCCGGCGCGAGCCGGAAGGTGATGTCCTTCAGCACCTCGACCAGGATGCCGCCGAGACCGAAAGCGACCAGCTTGCCGAAGGCGGGATCGGTGACCGCGCCGATGATCACCTCCTGGCCGCCGGAGAGCATCTGCTGGACCTGCACCCCGTCGATCGTCGCGTTCGGGTCGTGGCGGCGCGCATTGGCGACGATGGTGGTGAAGGCTTCCTGGGCCGCTTCAGCGCTCCTGACGCCGACCATGACGCCGCCGGCCTCGGTCTTGTGCAGGATCTGCGGTGAGACGATCTTCATGACCACCGGGAAGCCGATCTTCGCGGCGAGCCTGACCGCATCGGCGGCGGTGGTGGCGACGCCCTCCTGCGGCACCGCGATGCCGTAGGCCTCGCAGAGCCCCTTGGCTTCCGGCGCGGTCAGCGCGCTGCGGCCTGCGGCCCTGGCTGCATCGAGAATCTTGCGAACCGCAGTCTTGTCGTACCCCATTGCATCTCCTGAGCTTGCATCGACGCCGCCCCGCCGTGCGCGGCGGCGCGTCCGTCCTCAAACGACCTTTTCGCTGCGCAGCACCCGTATCTCGGACTCGTCGAACCCAATCTCCTTGAGCACCTCATCGGAGTGCTCGCCGAGCAGCGGCGAGCGCCTCACCTCGGTCGGGCTGTCGGACATCTTGATGGGATTGCCCACCGAGAGGTACTTGCCGCGCGTCGGATGATCGACCTCGACCACCGTGCCGGTGGCGCGAAGCGACGGCTCCGCGGCCAGCTCTTCCATGGACAGGATCGGGCCGCAGGGGATGTCGTGCATGTTGAGCTCCGCCATGGCCTCGAACTTGGTCTTGGTGAGCGTCCAGCGCTCCACTTCGGCAAACACCTCCATGAGCCGCGGCAGCCGCGCATCGGGCGTGGCGTAGTTGGGATCGGTGATCCAGGCGTCCTTGCCGATCACCTTGCAGATCTCCTTCCACACCGGCGCCTGCGCGATGAAGTAAAGGTACGCGTTGGGATCCTTCTCCCAGCCCTTGCACTTGAGGATCCAGCCCGGCTGGCCGCCGCCGGAGGCATTGCCCGCGCGCGGCACCGAGCTGCCGAATTTAGTGTGCGGGTACTGCGGGTATTCCTTCATGACCCCGGTGCGGGCGAGCCGCTGCTGATCGCGGAGCTTCACGCGGCAGAGATTCAGCACGCCGTCCTGCATCGCGGCGAGCACTTTTTGTCCGCGGCCGGTGCTCTTGCGCTGATAGAGCGCGGCCACGATGCCGAGCGCCAGGTGCAGACCCGTGCCGCTGTCGCCGATCTGAGCGGCGGTGACGAGCGGCGGACCGTCGTCGAAGCCGGTCGTGGACGCCGAGCCGCCGGCGCACTGCGCGACGTTCTCGTAGACCTTGTAGTCCTCGTACGGCCCGGGCCCGAAACCCTTGACGGACGCGACGATCATGCGCGGATTGAGCTCCTGGATCCGCTCCCAGGTGAAGCCCATCCGGTCGAGCGCTCCGGGCGCGAAATTCTCCACCAGCACGTCGCAGTGCTTCACCAGGCGCTCGAGCACCTGTTTGCCCTTGGCGCTCTTGGTGTCGAGCGTGACGGAGCGCTTGTTGTGGTTCAGCATGGTGAAGTAAAGGCTGTCGACGCCCGGGATGTCGCGCAGCTGCTCGCGCGTGATGTCGCCCGTGCCGGTCTTTTCCACCTTGATGACGTCAGCGCCCAGCCAGGCGAGCAGCTGCGTGCAGGTGGGTCCCGATTGCACGTGCGTAAAGTCGAGGATACGCACGCCCTCCAATGCCTTGGCCATTCGCGTGTCGCCTGTCAGTCCTTACTCGTGTCGGGTCGGATTACTTGTACATCGTCTGGTTCTTGGTGCCGGGCGCGTACTCGCGCGGATCGACCCAGATGTTGATGACCGCCGAGCGCTTTGACCGCGCCACCGATTCGCGGGCACGCCTGAGGGCCGGGGCGATCAGGGCCGGGTCGCGCACCTCCTCGCCGTACCCGCCGAGCATCTCCGCGAACTTGCCGAACGGCACATCGCCGAGAAGGTTGCCGACGTTGCCGCGCTCCTCGCCATACTTCGCGAGCTGTCCGTAACGGATCTGATTCATCGCCGAGTTATTGCCGATGACGGCTATGTAGGGCACGCCGAAGCGATTGGCGGTCTCCATGTCGAAGGCGGTCATGCCGAAGGAGCCATCCCCGTAGTAACAGAGCACTTCCTTGCCCGGGTGCGCCAGTCCCGCGGCGATCGCGAAACCGGTGCCGACGCCGAGCGAGCCGAGCGCTCCCGGGTCCATCCACTGCCCCGGCCGCCGCGGCCGCACCGCCTGCGCGGAGATCGTCACCACATCGCCCCCGTCGCCGATGTAGACGGTGTTGTCGGCGAGAAACTCGTTGAGCTCGTGCGCGACCCGGTAGGGGTGGATCGGGACGTTGTTGGACTTGAAGAGCGGCATCAGCTTCTCGGTGGCCGCCGCTTCCGCCTCGGCGAGCTTCCTCATCCACTGCTGCCGCGCCTGGCGCTTGTCGGACTTGAGGCGCCCCGTGGCCGCCTGCAGCACGGCGCCGAGGATCGCGCCCGGGTGTCCGACCAGCCCGAGATCGATGTCGCGGTTCTTGCCGACCGTGCGGTAGTCCATGTCGATCTGCACGAGCTTCGCCTTCGTGCTGATGCGCCGCCCGTAGCCCATGCGAAAGTCGAAGGGCGTGCCCACGATGACGATGACGTCGGCGTCCGCGAACGCGTTGCCGCGGGTCCGATCGAAGTGGTGCGGATCGCCCGGCGGGAGAAGCCCGCGGCTGCCGCCATTGAAGTAGCCCGGGATGTCGAGGCCCCTGAGCAGCGCGATCGCCTCCTCGTGGCCGCGCGCCGCCCATACTTGCTGACCGCAGAGAATCGCCGGGCGCTCCGAGTTGATGAGGATATCGGCGAGTTTCTCGATATCGCGGGGATCGCCCAGCGAGCGGGTCGAGGCGCGGTAGTGACCGGGTTTCGGCACGACCGCCTTGCCGACCTCGACCTCGCGGTCGAGGACATCGCGGGGAATTTCCAGATACACCGGGCCCGGCGCGCCGTTGAAGGCCTCGCGCGCGGCCATCGACACCATGTCGGCGACGCGCTCGGTGCTCGGCACCGTGGCGGCGAACTTGGTGATCGGGGACATCATGTCGACGTGCGGCAGGTCCTGGAGCGAGCCCATCTTGTGCTGGGTGAGGGCGCCCTGGCCGCCGATGTGCAGCACGGGGCTCTCGGAGCGGAACGCGGTCGCGATCCCCGTGACGGCGTTGGTGCAGCCGGGTCCCGCGGTCGTCACCACGCAGCCGAGCTTGCCGGTCTGGCGGGCGTAGCCGTCCGCGGCATGCGCGGCGACCTGCTCGTGGCGCACGTCGATGATGCGGATGCCCTCATCGATGCAACCGTCGTAGATGTCGATGATGTGGCCGCCGCAGAGCGTGAAGATGGTATCGACGCCCTCGTTCTTCAGGGCCCTCGCGACCAGATGGCCGCCGGAGATGACGCTGGTGTCCCGGCTCTTGCGCTTGAGCGTGTCTTCCGCGGTGGTCGTGCTCCGGGTTTCCGCGGGCTTGGTCGCCGTCTCTTGCATTGACGTCTCCATAACAATCAGCTGCGAGCCCGGCGGCCCCGTCATCCTCGGGCGCTCCGGCGGGTTTTTCCGCCGGAGCACCGTCGCCGCTCAGGCGTCAGCGCGTTGCCAGGTTCGGGGTTGCAGCGATCGCGCCGGTCCGGCTCGTGTACGCACTGCGCATTGGTTTCAGGATCAGGACGGCCGCGAGCGCCGCCACGATATTGAGGATGGCGGCCGTCATGAATACGGGATGCCAGTTTCCCTTGGCCGCGATGACGCTCGTCAGGGGTATCAGCAGCGATGCCGTGCCCTTTGCGGTATACATGAGCCCGGTGTTGGTCGTCGCGTAGGTGGCGCCGAAGGTGTCGGTCACCGTCGAGGGGAAGAGGCTGTAGATCTCACCCCACGCGAAGAACACCAGTCCCGAGAGCAGCACGAACATGAGCGGATCGGTACCCAGATTGGCGAGCGCGATGATCCCCAAGCCTTCCAGCAGGAAGGCGATGAACATGGTCTGCTCACGGCCTATCTGGTCAGACACCCAGCCGAAGAAGGGCCGGGTGAGGCCGTTCAGGATGCGGTCGATGCTCAGGGCGAAGGTGAGCGCCGGCATGGTGAGACCAATGAGGCTCACCGGAGTGTCGGCGATCTTGAAGTCCTTGGCGATGGGCGCGAGCTGCGCGGTCGCCATCAGACCGCCCGCCGCCATCATGATGAACATGATGTACATGACCCAGAAGACTGGGGTCTTGAGCATCTCGAGCGGCCCCGCCTGGTAGCGGCTGGCCCCGCGCGCCACCTTCGGAGGCGCCACCATCAGGCTCACCGCCGGCGCCGCGATCAGCGAGCCGACCACCACCACCACGATCCCCTGGAACAGGCCGAAGGTGAGGAAGGTCTGCTCGTAGCCCGAGTTCTTGATCATGTGGGCGATCGGAATGATGGTCGCCGCCGAGCCCATACCGAAGCCCGCCGCGGTCAGGCCCGCCGCGAGCCCGCGGCGTCCCGGGAACCAGCGCACGGCGTTGCCGATGCAGGTACCGTAGACCGCGCCCGCGCCGACGCCACCGATCGCGCCGGCGAAATAAAACATCGCGAGCGACTCGGCGAATGAGTTGATGGTCCAGGCGACCCCGCACAGCGCGCCGCCGATCACGACGATCCACTTCGGCCCGAAGCGGTCGACCAGGTAGCCCTCGGCCGGCACCAGCCAGGTCTCGAGCAGGACGAAGATCGTGAATGTGACCTGAATGGCCGCCTTGCTCCAATGGTATTTGTCCCCGATCGGGCCGACGAACAGCGTCCAGCCGTACTGCAGATTCGCGATCATCACCATGCAGATGATGCCGACGATCAGCTGTGTCCAGGGTTGGGCGAAGAATGAACGGGTCTGAGAAGTCGAATCGGTAACCATCGGTGCTCCCCCTTGTTCGATTTTGGGTTTAAGAACCTCAGCGGGTTGGTATGAACTTCCGCGATTCGTGATACGAGCAAGCGTTCGACTTGTTCTCCGCTGCCGTCATACAGAAGGAATCAGACCGCGTCATAGGCGATCCCTCACTCGCTCAGCTGCCCTCGGATGAGGCCCTGAAACAGTGCAGCTGGACCGACGCAGACCGAACGCGCGGGACCATAGGTGATATATCTCCGGCTTGTCAACACGCCGTCCAACCGCCCCGAGAGGCGAAGTGCGGGTGCTACGCAGCCCGTATGCGATCTTACGGAGGGTAAACCCGCATGGCGGTGCACCAGTTTGGTGAGGAAGCGTCTCCCGTGGTATGTGATATATCCAGAGTGGCTGGGTCGGGGCAGGAGCTTGGGCGCCGCCGGGCGCCCTGCCGGTGCGGGCGGGCGCGCGCCACGCGGGCACCCCGGGGCTCTGGCTGCGGGGAGCTACGGACGTGGAAAATCCGGGGGGAGAAACGGGGGGCACGATGAGCGTAATCGCGACGCTCCGGAGCAGCCGCGCGGCGGCGGCAGGACAGCTCGCTCTGGCACCGCTCAACTCGCGCAGTCTCCGCGATCAGGCTTACGCGTTGCTGAAGGACGCGATCGCCAACACCGACATCTACAGCGAGCGCCAGCCGCTGCGGCTGGATGAGCGGGAGCTGGTCAAGGCGCTCGGGGTGAGTCGCACGCCGGTGCGCGAGGCGCTGTCCATTCTCGAGCAGGAGGGCTTTGTCAGGACGGTCCCCCGCCGAGGCATCTTCATCGTCCGCAAGTCCCGGCGCGAAATCATCGAGATGATCCAGATGTGGGCGGCGCTCGAGAGCATGTCGGCGCGCCTCGCGACGCTGCACGCGCCCGATGCGGAGATCGGCAAGCTCCGCCACCTGTTCGACTCTTTCCAGAACTCGCCGCCCTCCGAGCACATCGACGAGTATTCCGACGCCAACATCGCCTTCCATCAGATGATCATCCGCCTCGGAGGCTCGCGGCTGATCGAGGAGGCGACGAAGAATCTGTTCCTGCACGTGCGCGCCATCCGCCGGGCCACGATCTCGCAGAACAATCGCGCCGCGCGCTCGATCATCGAGCACCTGAAGATCATCGAGGCGCTCGAGCGGCGCGACACCGAGCTCGCCGAGCGCCTCACGCGCCAGCACACGCTGGACCTCGCCGCGCACGTCGACCGGTACTGCGACTTCCTGGATTAGGGCACCCCGGGAAATCAAGAATCACGCGAGCTGCGAGTGATCGCGCCGCTCAGGCGGTGCGCGGCCCGCGTGCCCTCCGCCGCGGCGGCGGGGCAGGGGCGGGGCGTGCGCGCGGCGATGGCGCCGACCAATCGAAGCGCACCAGCCGCTCGATGAGCGCCGCCCCTTCCCGCAGCAGGAAATCCTTGAAGGCGGCGGCCACCGGCGGCAGGTGCTTGGTGCGGTTGTGTACCAGATACCAGTTCAGCCGCGCGGGGAAGTCCTGCACGTCGAGCACCACCAGATTGCCGGCCAGCAGGTCGAGGCCGATGGTGTGGGCGGAGAGGAACGCGATTCCCATCCCGGCGACCACCGCCTGCTTGATGGTCTCGGTGCTCGCGATCTGCATCGCGATGTTGAGTTTCCCGAACTGCCGTCCGAACACCTCGCGCATCGAGTTCCAGGTATCGGATCCGGGCTCGCGCATCACGAAGCGCTCGCGATTGAGCGCCGTGCGTGGAGTCTGCCGCGCCCCGGCAAGCGGATGACTCGGCGCCGCCACGATCACATAGGGATGGGGCGCGAACGGCACCGCGACGATGTCCATGTCGGCGGGCGGACGGACCATCACCGCGAGATCGGTGAGATTGTCGGCGAGCTGGCGCAGCAGGCCCTCGCGATTGTGGACGGTGAGGTTGAACGTGATCCCGGGATGGGCGGCGCCGAAGGCCGCGAGCACCCGCGGAAAGAAGTAGTCGCCGGCGCTGATGACCGCGACGTTGAGCTTCCCGCCGGTGACGCCCTTGAGATTCGCGAGCGCGGCGTCCGCCTCCCGCATGCGCTGGGTAATCGCGCGGGCGCACTCGAGCATCTCCCCGCCTGCCGGCGTCAGGAAGGTCCTGCGACCGATCCGCTCGAAGAGCGGCAGGCCCACCTGAGACGCCAACTGCTTGAGAACCGTCGACACTGCCGGCTGCGACAGGTGCAGCTCGTCCGCGGCGCGGGAGAAATTCATGTGGCGCGCCGCGGTGGCGAACACCCGCAGCTGCCGCAGGGTCACATTGCGCATCGCGACCTCAGGAGTCAGCCCTCCCGAAGTATTATGGAATGCTTATGCTCGCGATAGAAATCTTTAATTTTTATTCTGGTAGTCAGGGGCGTAGGGTGAGTACCGGTGAAGAGAAGACGGAGTGCGGAAATGGCAGCTGTGAGCGATCCGGTGAAGACGAGCGAGGAGCTGGCCGCGGAGCTCGAGGCCTACAACCGCGCTTTCTCCGAGCTGGAGCTCCCCTGGCGATGGGACGCGCAGACACTGCGCCATCTCCTCACCGTCGCACCCGACCGGGACTGCGTCGGCGCCTACGTGGAGCTCAATCAGCCGCACCTCCTGCGGGTCTACGAGAAGGCGTTCCTGCGCGACCTCGTGAGCTCTACCCGCGAGCGCTGCCGCCAGGAAGCCTCAAACCCCGCCTGAGCCGGGCGCGGCCGCGCCCGGGCGAGGTGCCGCGTGTAAGCTAGGCACCGTGAAAGCCTGCAAGCTCTGCCCGGATCGCTGGAGGTCTTAGCTGTGCCCGGCGGCCGGATCGATTCAACGCTCACCTTCACGCCGCTCGGGATCGCGGTACTCACGATATCCGATTCGCGCGATGCGGGGACCGACACCTCCGGCGACCTGCTCGCCGAGCGCATCCGTGCAGCGGGCCATCGGCTCGCGGCGCGCGCGCTGGTGAAAGACAGCAAGGCCGACATCCAGCAGCAGCTGCGCCGCTGGATCGGGGACCGCGATGTGGACGTGATCATCAGCACCGGGGGCACGGGGCTCACGGGGCGCGACGTGACGCCCGAGGCGGTGCGGGAGCTGTTCGAGAAGGAGCTCGAGGGCTTCGCCGTGCTGTTTCATCTGGTCTCTTACGAGACCGTCGGCGTCTCCACCCTGCAGTCGCGGGCCTGCGCAGGTCTCGCCGGGGGCACCGTGATCTACGCGCTGCCAGGATCCAACGGGGCGTGCCGCGACGGCTGGGACAAGTTGATCTGCCCGCAACTCGACAGTCGCCACCGGCCGTGCTCGATCGTCGAGGTCATTCCCCGCTTTCAAGAAAGCTAGCGCGCGGACCTGACCCGATGCCCGAAGATCGAGCGGCGTCCGCACCGTCCACCGACACGGTGGAGGCGGCACGCGCGAAGATGCTCGCAGCGGTGAGGCCGCTGACCCCGGAGCCCGTCGACATCACGGCCGCGATCGGGCGCACTCTCGCGGAGACGCTGCAGGCGGAGCGCTCGCAACCCCCGTTTCGCTCCTCGGCCATGGACGGCTACGGCGTGCGCGCGGCCGATCTTGCGCAGGGCCCCTTCACGGTGCTGGGGGAGGCGCAGGCCGGCAAGGCTTACCCGGGCACCGTCGCGGCTTCAGGGGCGGTCCGCATATTCACCGGCGCACCGGTCCCCGAGGGCGTCGACGTGGTCGTACCACAGGAGCGCGCGCGGCGCGAAGGCGACAGGGTGTGGCTCGAGGCGCCGGCGCCGCAGCGCACCAACATCCGCGCAGCGGGTATCGACTTCAAGGCGGGTGAGAAGCTGGTCCAACGGGGCACACGGCTCAACGCGCGTCACGTCGCGCTCATCGCGGCCGCCGGCATCGGGTCCGTGAGCGTCACGCGCCGGCCGCGGATCGCGGTGCTCGCCACGGGCAACGAGCTCGTCCCGCCCGGCACACCCGCCGCCGCGCACCAGATCTTCGACTCGGTGAGCTTCGCCCTCCTCGCGATGCTCGAAGAGTGGGGTGGCGAGCCCCGGCGCGGCGCGGTCCCCCCGGATGAGGCGGGGGCGATCGCGGCCGCCACCCAGCAGGCGCTCGAGGATGCGGACCTCGTCGTGATCATCGGGGGGGCCTCCGTCGGCGACTACGACCTCGTCAAGCCGGCGCTCGCACGCCTCGGGCTTTCGATTGCCGTGCCGCGCATCGCGATCCGGCCGGGCAAGCCCACCTGGTTTGGAACCCTGCGGGGCAAGCCCGTGCTCGGCCTCGCGGGCAACCCCGCGGCGGCCATGGTGTGCGCGCACCTGTTCCTCCGGCCTCTCCTTGAGGCGCTGCTGGCGCGCGAGCCGGATGAGGCTGCCGCGACGGCGCTGCTCGACGGCGAGCTCGCCGAGAGCGGCGCCAACGAGTGCTATTGGCGCGCGCTCGCGTGGACCGACCCGGATGCGCGGATGCGAGTGCGACCGTTCACCGATCAGGACACCTCGCTGGTGTCGGTCTTTGCCGCGGCCAACGCGCTCATTCGTCGCCTCGCCGGTGCCCGGGCGGCGGTGAGCGGCGAGGCGGTCGAAGTGAGGTGGCTGGATCGCGGCTGAGTTAGAGTGGGCCCGAATGAGCCTCGTCCCTTCGGCGGAGACCCGCATACCGCTCGGAAAGAGTGGCCTCGCGGTCGCGCCCCTGGGGTGGGGAATGTGGCGCTTCGGGGGCGGGGACCGCGCGAGCGCACGCCGGCGCGTGGAAGCGGCGCTCGAGGTCGGGTGCACGCTCTTCGACACCGCGGACATCTACGGGTCCGGCGGGGAGCGCGGCTTCGGCGGTGCGGAGTCGCTCCTCGGGGAGGTGCTGCGCGAGGCGCCGCAGCTGCGCGAGCGCATGGTGCTCGCGACCAAGGCCGGCATCACGCCGCCGGTGCCTTACGACTCGAGTGCGCGCTACCTGCTCGAGGCCTGCGAGGCCTCGCTCCGGTGTCTCGGGGTCGAGCAGATCGATCTCTACCAGATTCACCGGCCGGATCTCCTCGCTCACCCGGCCGAGGTCGCGCAGGCCCTCGAGCGGCTGCGCAGCGCCGGAAAGATTCACTCGGCCGGAGTCTCGAACCACACACCAGCCCAGGTCGATGCGCTCCGCGCCCACCTCCCGTTCGATCTCGCTACGGTGCAGAACGAATTCTCGCCGCTCGTGATCGAGCCGCTCGCGGACGGCACCCTGGATCAGGCCATGCAACGTGGGATCGCCATGCTCGCGTGGTCGCCGCTCGCGCAGGGCCGGCTCGCGGTCTCGGCCGGCGAAGCCCCCGTCGAGCCACGCGTGGCCGCGGTGATCCACGCGCTCGATGCCGTGGCGGTCCGGTCCGGCACGCCGCGCTCGGCGGTCGCTTACGCCTGGGTCATGGCTCATCCCGCACGGCCCATTCCTCTCATCGGCAGCCAGAATCCCGCACGGATCCGCGAGGCGCGCAGCGCCTACTCGGTGCAGCTGACGCGCGAGGAGTGGTATCGGATCCTGGTGGCGGCGCGCGGTGCGCGCATGCCATGAACTACCCGGGGTGGCGGCGCCGGTTGCGGCGCGAACTGTCGTGGCTCATGGCCCTCAAGGTCGGAGCGCTGGCGCTGCTCTGGTGGCTGTTCTTCTCCCACAGCTCACCCGTGGATGGGCAGGCGGAGGGCCGGCGACTCGCCCTGACGGCTGCGGCCGTCGGCATGCCGACACAAGTCCCTCCGGGCGGGGAGAGCCGCCGTGATTGACTTTACGGTCGTCGACCTGTCGCGCCTGCAGTTTGCGCTGACGGCGCTGTATCACTTCCTGTTCGTGCCGCTCACCCTCGGGCTGTCCATGATCCTCGTGATCATGGAGGCGGTTTACGTCATGACCGGGGGGGAGATCTGGAAGCGCATGACGCGCTTCTGGGGCTTGCTGTTCGGTATCAACTTCGCCATGGGAGTCGCGACCGGCATCACCATGGAGTTCCAGTTCGGCACCAACTGGGCTTACTACTCGCACTACGTCGGCGATATCTTCGGCGCGCCGCTCGCCCTCGAGGGCCTGATGGCGTTCTTCCTGGAATCGACCTTCGTCGGACTGTTCTTTTTCGGGTGGGAGCGGCTCTCGCGCGTGGGGCACCTCGTGGTGACGGCGCTGGTGGCGCTCGGCTCGAGCCTCTCGGCGCTGTGGATTCTGATCGCCAACGCGTGGATGCAGCACCCGGTCGGGGCGCAGTTCAACTACCAGACCATGCGGATGGAGCTGCTCTCCTTCGGTCAGGTGCTCTTCAATCCGGTGGCGCAGGCGAAGTTCGTGCATACCGTGGCGGCCGGCTACGTCGTCGGGTCGGTATTCGTGCTGGCCGTGAGCGCCTGGTATCTGCTGCGCGGCCGCAACGTCGACATCGCGCGGCGCTCGATGGCGGTCGCGGCGAGCTTCGGGCTCGCCTGTGCGCTCTCGGTCGTGGTGCTGGGCGATGAGTCCGGGTACATGGCGAGCGAGAACCAGAAGATGAAGATCGCGGCGATCGAGGCGGAATGGCGCACCGAGACGCCGCCCGCGTCCTTCACCGTATTCGGCTTTCCGGACGTCGCCGCGCGCACCACGCATGCGGCGGTCAGGGTCCCCTGGGCGCTGGGGCTGATCGCCACGCGCTCGGTCGATGAGCCGGTGCTCGGCATCGTGGATCTGGTGGCGCGGGCACGCGCGCGCATCGTGAGCGGCATCGAGGCGCACGCGGCGCTCAAGGCGCTGCGCGCGAATCCGTCCGACGCGGCAGCGCGGGCGCGCTTCGAGGCACATCAGGAGGATCTCGGCTACGGACTGCTGCTGCTGCGTTACGTCAGCGACCCGTCGGCCGCGACATCGCAGCAGATCGAGGACGCCGCATGGTCGACGGTGCCGAACGTGCCGGTGCTCTTCTGGAGTTTCCGGCTGATGGTGGGACTCGGCCTGTACTTCATCGTGCTGTTCGCCACCGGGTTCTATCTCTCGGCGCGGCATCGCTTCGAGCAGAACCGCTGGTTCCTGCGCCTGGCCTTCTGGAGTCTCCCGCTGCCGTGGATCGCCGCCGAGCTCGGCTGGATCGTAGCCGAGCACGGCCGCCAGCCGTGGGCGATCGATGGGCTCCTGCCGACATTCCTCGGGGTGTCGACGATACCGGCGACTAGCGTGTGGCTGTCGCTCACCGGGTTCGTGATCTTCTACTCCGCGCTCGCCACCGTGGACGTCTATCTCATGGTGCGCATGATCCGCCGCGGGCCCGAGGGGCTCGGGTACTGGCCGCCCGAGGCGGCCCCTTCCGCGATGCCGCACTGACTTAAGAGGAGGAGCCGTGCCCGACTATGAAACGCTCCGGCTGATCTGGTGGCTGATCCTCGGCGCGCTCCTCATTGGCTTCGCGATCATGGACGGATTCGATCTCGGTGTCGGCGCCACCTTCCGCTTCGTGGGACGCACCGACGAGGAGCGGCGGGCGCTGCTCGAGTCGATCGAGCCGGTATGGGACGGCAACCAGGTGTGGTTCATCCTCGCAGGCGGCGCGGTGTTTGCCGCCTGGCCGCTGCTGTACGCGGCTTCCTTCTCGGGGCTGTATGTGGCGATGTTCGTGCTGCTGGTCGCGCTCATCCTGAGACCGGTCGGATTCCTCTATCGCAACAAGATCCTTGATGCCCGCTGGCGCAACGCCTGGGACTGGGCGCTGTTCCTCGGCGGGGCCGTGCCGGCGCTCTTGTTCGGCGTGGCCTTCGGAAATCTCTTCCTCGGACTGCCGTTTCGTTTCGATGAGCTCGAGCGACCGGTCTACACCGGCGGATTCTTGGGTCTCCTGCGCCCGTTTGCGCTGCTCGCCGGGCTCGTCAGCGTCTCGATGCTCGTCATGCACGGCTCGGCGTACGCGGCGCTCAAGGTCGGCGAGCCGATGTCGGCGCGCGCAGCTGTGGTCGGACAGGTGGCCGCCGTCGTGTTCGCGCTCGCCTTCGCGGTGGCGGGGTTATGGGTAGGAAGCTCGATCGCAGGTCACCAGATCATCGGTGAGGCGAGCACGCTCGGGCCGTCGAATCCGCTCACCAAGCACGTGGCTCTCGCTCAGGGCGCCTGGCTCGGGAACTACCGTGCGCACGGGGTGCTGTGGCTCGCGCCCGGGGTCGCCTTCCTCGGGGCTGCCTGCACCTGGATGCTGCTGCGGGCGCGACGGGCGGGAGCGGCTTTCATATCGAGCTGCCTCGCGGTCTCCGCAACCATCCTGACCGCTGGTGTCGCGCTCTTTCCCTTTCTGATGCCGTCCTCGACTCAACCCGACCAGGGACTCACGGTCTGGGACGCCTCGAGCAGCGCACGGACGCTATTCATCATGCTCTGCGCCGTGGTGGTCATTCTGCCGGTGGTCCTTGCCTACACGGCCTGGGTATACCGCGTGCTGAAGGGCCGGGTCACGCTCGAGGAGATCCGGCGGCACACGGGTGTCTACTGATCGGGAGCATCAGCGATGTGGTACTTCAGCTGGATCCTGGGCCTCGGACTCGCGCTCACCTTCGGTGTGCTGAACGCTATCTGGTACGAGGTCATGGAGCGTCCGCCGGAGGAGCGGGGCCAGACGCGCCCGCCGCCGGACGGCGACGCGAAGCACTGACCGCCGACGCGGGCGGATGCCTGCCGGGGGCTACGATCCGGGCGCCGGATGCAGGCGCGCCTCGACCGCATCGAACAGCGCCCTCAATCCGAACGAGACGTCCTCGATCCTGCCGTTCACGAAGAAAGTCGGCGTGCTGCGCACCCCGCTATTGCCGCCGCTCTCGAGGTCCTCGCGGACGCGCTGCAGGTAGACGTGATCGTCCATCTCGGCCGTGAACCGAGCCATGTCGAGGCCGAGCCGCTCGGCGTAGCCGTGGAGGTCTTTCGGCTTGAGGTGCGCCTGGTTGGCGAAGAGAAGGTCGTGCATGGGCCAGAATTTCCCCTGGCCGCCCGCGCACTCGGCGGTCTCGGCCGCGGCGAGGGCGTGCGGGTGCACGTCCTCGAGGGGGAAATTCCGAAACGCGAGGCGCGCACGACCGTCGAAGCGCTCGAGCAGCAACTTCAGTGCCGACTGCGCCTGCTTGCAGTTCGGGCACTCGAAATCGCCATACTCGACGACCGTCACGGGCGCGTGCGCGCTGCCCGTCAGATGATCGACCGCGCTCACCGGGACCGCGAGCTCGAACGCTCCATGCCGCGCCATACCAGTCGCTCCCTGAGGTCAGGCCCGGCGACTATGCGCCTTCCTGCGACGGGCAGACCATCACCAGTTCGGCAGATGGACATGAGGTGGACGCACGGTGAGCGCGGAAGGCACGCGTGGCGCACCGGCCACACCTTGACAACCCGGAGTGAAGGAGTACGCTCGCCCACGCCTTGAGGCAAGCGCTTACATCGGGATGTAAGCGTTTGCATACGGGCCGGGGGAGGAATGGGCGTGACCCTCAGAGACGTCGCGCGGGAGGCACAGGTGTCCACCGCGACCGTGTCACGGGTGATCAACGGCCAGGGCAATGTCTCGGACGCTACGCGCGAGCGCATTCTCGGCATCGCGGAGCGGTTGCACTACGTGCCGGACAGCGCTGCGCGCTCGCTCAGCACCGGCCTCACGCACACCATCGGTGTGCTGCTCCCCGACCTCTACGGCGAATTCTTCTCGGAAATCATCCGCGGCATCGATCAGGCGGCGCGGCGGCGCGGGCTGCATCTGCTGCTCTCCGGGGTGCACGGCTCGGCCCGGGAGACGGCGACGACCATCCGCGCGCTCAAGGGCCGGGTCGATGGACTCCTGATCATGTCCCCGTACGCGGACGGGGCTTTTCTCGCGGAGCACTGGGCGGATGACACGCCGGCCGTGCTCATGAACACGCCGATGCGCGGCCACCGCCACTCCGCCTTCTGCATCGACAACCGCGGCGGCGCCTCCGTCATGGTGAGGCATCTCGCCTCCGTCGGACACCGCCGCATCGCCTTCATCTCCGGGCCGTCGAACAACTTCGACGCCACCGAGCGGCTCGCCGGCTACCGCGAGGCGCTGCGGGCGCTCGGCCTCGAGGCGGGCGAGCGCGTGCTGTCGGGGGATTTCTCGGAAGAGTCGGGCTATCGCGCGGCGCAGAGTCTTCTCACGCGACCGCGGCGCGAGTGGCCGGACGCGGTATTCGCGGCCAACGACATGATGGCGCTCGGGAGCCTCTTCGCCTTCAA
>WNGJ01002812.1_pt1 | contig 17792 bp, 19 predicted proteins | sample 5400611 | NCBI WGS metagenome assembly WNGJ01 (sample SAMN13153375, study PRJNA577476) | soil metagenome | isolation source: 40 cm soil or saprolite under Garry oak tree replicate 1 | place: USA:California | collected 2016-06-15 | reverse complement strand
TCATGGTCGAAGTCTTTTGGCACATTACCGTCTTGCTCGCCGGCCAGCAAAGCGTTGCGGATGCGGGCCGCCTGCATGAACGCCTCGGCCAGGTTGCCGACCGGGTAGACCGCATGGCCGCCCGCGAGCGCGGTGACGATGCAAGTCGTGGCGCGGAACACGTCGACGACCGCAAGCGCGTGCGTGTCGCGGTAACGGGCCGCGCTCTCGGGCAGGCTGTCGATGGCGAACGAGGGCACGAGCTCAGGCCGTCGGGCGCGGCGCCAGCTCTCGCGCGTAAGCGTCTGAGTGGAGGCCGCGCCGGTAGATCTCGACCCGGAGCACCTCTTCGATACGCACGTTGCTGAGGTTGACGGTGTTTCCGAAGTGGGTGAGGAAATCGAACTGGCTGCGCTTGTTGGGCGCCTCGAAAATCGTGCGTTCCATTCCGAAAGCCTTCGCGAACGCGTCCGCCGCGTCGAAATTCAAGCGACCGGAATCGTCGAAGAGGCCCACCGTCTGCGCGCTCTCGCGCGCCTCCACCACGATCTGCTTCGCGCCCGCGTCGAGCCAGGTCTGGCCGGTGGCGATCAACTCCTGAACGATCGCGGGAGTAAACGCGCCGGCGTGCTTGTCTCCCAGCTCCATCTGCACGGTCAGCCCGAACGAACCCGCCAGCGCCACATGCTCGCGCGGCGTCCGCCGGAGCTTGGTGAATCCCTCGCCCGCCTCGATGCGGTCGATGTCGAACGAGGCCACGAGCTCCAGGAAGGACTCCAGGCGTCCGCGGTCCTCGGCGATCTCGAACGGGCCGCCGCCGGTCACCAGCGGGACGCCCAGGCGGTGAGCGGCGGCGATCTTGGCTCGGGTCGCCGCTTCGTCGGCGATCAGCCAGCACGCCATGGAGATCTTCAGCCGGCTGATCAGGTGGTGGCTCTGCTCGAGATGGCTGATGAGCGTAGCCGCGTCGTAGCCAGGATCGAACGGGCTGGTTCGTGGAGGTAGGTCGGGAACCCCAAGGGCGCGCACGAAGTCATGCGTGCTCAGCGGTTTCGGGGTGGCCGCGGGCCGTGCGCCAATGATCATTTCCTCACCTCTTTCGATCCGAGGCTATCCCCGCCTGAGTTCGGCGGCAATGAGACGACAGTCTCGGGCGGTCAAGGGACGTGGGTCCCTACCTCGACTGCCCAAGTCCCATAGACCTGCTCGCCGCCGTCGCTTACGTTGGCCGAGTGGGGCCGTCAGCCCAGGTTGCGCGCGTCCGCGAGAATCTGCGTCTCGATCGGAATCGTGCCCGGCCGCCCGTGCTCTTCCTGGCGCCGCCGCGCTGGCACGGCGCGCACTGCACGATGCGCAGCCTCGGCCGGCTTGGAGTGCGCGTCTACGCGCTCGAGCATCGTGGCGCGTCGCCTTCCAACGGTTCCCGCTTCTGCGCCGGCACGGTGCGGGCGGGGGACAACGGCCGGCCGATCGGCGACGCCGCCCAGATCGTCGACGACCTGGTGCGCGCGGGCAGGCGCCTCGGCGGGGCCACGATCCTGATCGCCGGCACCGACGAGTGGGCGGTCTTTGTGGCCGAGCACGCGCAAGAGCTGGCCGGGGAATTCAGGTTTCCACAGCCGCCAGCCGAGCTCGTGACGCGCCTCGCGTCGAAGGTCGGCCTCTTCGAGATCGCAAGCGGCTATGGTTTCCCGACCCCGCGCCTGGTGGTGCCGCGGAGCCTGGACCACGTGGGCGAGATCGCCGCGACCCTGACATATCCCGTGATGGTCAAGCCGGTCGTGAGCAGGCCCGACGTCGATGCCAAGGCCGTCGTCTCGACGCCTGCCGAGCTGCTCAGTTACGCCCACGTCCACGCCGAGAGCCCGGACGACCCCAACCTCCTGTTCCAGGAATACATCCCAGGGACCGACGCCGACGTCTGGATGTTCACCGGCTACTTCGACGCCGAGTCGCGATGCCTGGCGTCGTTCACCGGTCGAAAGCTGCGGCAGTGTCCCGCGCACATGGGGCACACCTCCTTGGGCGTGGCGGAACCAAACCCCGAGCTGGTGCGGCAAGCCTCGGCCTTTTTGACGGGGATCGGCTACAGAGGCATCGTCGACAGCGGCTATCGATTCGATGCGCGGGATGGCAGCTACAAGATCCTCGACGTCAACCCTCGCGTCGGCGGCAACTTCCGCCAGTTCGTTTCCGCCAACGACCTGGATGTGGTGCGTGCCCTCTACCTCGACCTTTCTGGAATGCCCATGCAGGCGACCGAGCAGCTCGACGGTCGCCGGTGGCTCAAGGAAGACTCGGACCTGGTGGCGATGGTCCAGTACCGCCGGCTGGGGGAGCTCGACGTGAAGACGTGGCTGAAGAGCCTGCGACACATCGATGAGGGAGCGACCTTCGCGATCGACGACCCCATGCCGTTCTTCAGCTCGATGGCGCTTGTGCTCACCGACACGGTGGCCGGCAGGTGGCATCGCCGCCGGCGCTCGGCTCGCGCCGCCCCCGGGGCCGCGGCTCGATGGGCAGCGTGATCGCGTCGGTCCGCGGGCTGGTCGTGCGCGGGCAGGCCCGCGTCGGTTCTTCGTGGTGGCAGCTTCTCCAGCGCTCGCTGCTCCTGTTCGGGAGCGGCGCGCTGGCACGCCTGCTCGGTTTTGGGTTTTCGATCGTCGCCGCGCGCGCACTGGGACCGGCCGGGTTCGGCATCGTCGCCCTCACCCTTACGCTGGCGAACCTGGCCTCGGTCACGCTCTACAACTCGCCAGCCGGCCTCTCGCGCGCGCTGGTTAAATCGTCCAACCCACACGACCAGGAGGTTGCGGTCAGCAACTACACGGTCGTCGTCGGCGCGCTCCTGCTCGCCAGCATCCTCGCGGCGATACCTCTTGGATGGCTCGCCGGGCTCCGCGGCTGGGTGCTTGCGGGCCTCATCGCGAACCTTCTCGGGATCGCTGCCCTCAGCTTCTACCGCGAGATCCAGCGTGGCGGTGAGCGATTCAAAGCCGTCGCCGCTTACAACGTCACCTGCAACCTGGTGCAGCTCGTGGCGGTGGCGGTTTTCTGGATGTTCGGCCTGGCCCAGCCCGCCCTCTACATCATCGCCTTCGGCCTGTCGAGCGTGGCCGCGATGGCGATCGTCCACCTCTTCGGAACTTTCTGGGTCAGGCCGTCGCTCGTCCACGTGGATCGCGAAGGCGTCGTTCCGGTGCTGCGCTTTGTCGCGCCCATGGTCATGCAGACGGCGTTCTTCATGATCTGGTTCAACGCCGACGTCGTCGCGCTGAGGGTGTTCAGCAACCTGACCACGGTTGGCACGTACGGAGCAACCAAGAGCCTTTCCAACGCGGCCGTCATGATTCCGTCGGCCATCGCAACCGCGCTGCTCCCACACGCGGCGCGGGTCGCAGCCACGGAGGTTCGCACCTATTTCCGGAATCTCCTCGTGCCCGTTTGTGCGGCCTCGCTGGTTCCGCTGGCGGCCCTCGCTGTAATGGGCCCGTGGATCCTCAGTCATGTCTTTGGTCCCGGCTACGAATCGGCGGCCCCGGCGCTCGTGATCCTTTCCGCCGTGATGACGATGTACGGGATCTCGCTGACGATGGAGGCTAGCTGGATCGCGATGGACCGGCCCAACCTCGTCCTCGTCGCCACCGCAGCGTCCGCCGCGGTGACGGTGGTGGTCCTGGTCCCGCTCGTGCTCTACCTCGGCATGGCCGGCGCTGCCGCCGCGCTGGTTTCCGGCGTGGCCGTGAAGCTGGCCATTCTCGCGCTGGCGAGCCTCGGCAAGGGGGCTTCTCGGCAGCAGCCCCAGGAGGCGGCCGCTTGAGCAGCCAGGCCGTGCCCATGCAGACAAGGGTGACCCGCCTCTTCGACGACCTCGCCGACTTCTGGACGGAGATCTACTCGGCTCCGGGCGTCGCTGCCGGCATCTACCGCCGGCGCCTCGAGATGGCGCTCGCGTGGGTCGACTCGCTGGCGCTCACGCCAGGTGCGCCCGTCCTCGTCGTCGGAGCCGGCGCGGGATTCGAGGCGATCGCGCTGGCGAGCAAGGGCTTTGCCGTCACCGCTGTGGAGCCGGCCGCAGCCATGCTCGCGGTCGCACGGACCCGAGCCGAATCGGCTGGATGTACCGACATCGCCTGGGTCCGTGGCGACGCCCACGCGCTCGGTTTCGGTCCGGGGACATTCGATCTCGTGATGGCGTTGGGCGTGATCCCCTGGCTGCATTCGCCGAGCCTCGCCATGGCCGAGATGGGGCGCGTGCTGAGGCCGGGCGGGTGGTGGCTGGGCAGCGTGGACAACAGGTACCGCCTGGACGGGCTTCTGGATCCGGCTCGCAATCCAGTCATTGCGCCGAAGGCACGCGCGGTCCGCGACGCGCTGACGAGGAAGCGATCGGGATCCGAGCCGAAGGCCGCACAGCATTCGTCGAACGCGCTGCGGCGATTGCTCGACTGCGCCGGCGCCGATCGGATTGCCGAGGTCACGTTCGGTTTCGGGCCTTTCACCTTCGCGGGGCGTCCGTTCCTGGGCGACAGGGCAGGCAAGGCCGTCAACACGGCGCTCACCAGGTTGGGCGAACGCGGGGCGCCCGTCGCGAGGTCGACCGGAGCGCAGCGCGTTGCGCTGGCGCGGAAGCGAGAAGTAGGAGTGTGGGACATATGATCCAGACCCCTGAGGTCGCCACGGATCCCATCGCGGCCGAAGTTCGGCGCCCGTTCAGCGTTTCGATTTGCATCCCCACATACAACCGGCGGGAGATCCTTCTGCAGACGCTAGAGAGCCTGCGGTCGCAGGACGAGCCTCCAGGCAATTTCGAGGTCGTGATCGGCGACGACGGCTCCTCCGACGGCACGGTCGAGATGGTGCGTGCGTTGCAGATGCCGTACCGCATGCGCGTGTTCAGTCAGAAAAATGCGGGTCCGGCCGCCGCCACCAACCTCGCCGCGCGAAATGCCGACAACGACATCCTCATCCTGCTCGACGACGACCAGATCGCCGCTCGCGGTTTGATCAGCGCGCATATCCGCGCCCACCAGAAGTACGGAGACGTTCTGGTGCAAGGCCTGTTTCCGCTGGCCGCGGAATGCAGGAAGCGCGGCGCGTCGCTGCTGTACGAGCGCCACCTGCTCCACGACCTCGCGCCGGTCACTCTCGAGCATCCCTTCTCGCCCAACATCTGGAGCGCGAACGTCTCCGTGCGCTGGGCGACGTGGAATCGGGTGGGCGGCCTCGACGAGACCTTCCGCGAGTACGGCGGTGAGGACACGGACTTCGGCATCAGAGTTGCCGCACTCGGCTGCCCTGTGGTCTTCGTGCCCGACGCCCTGTCGCACCACATCCACGTGGTGAGCTATCGCGCCGCGCAGAACCAGCCGTATCAGGAAGGGCGCGCGATAGTCCGCCTCGCCGAAAAGTTCGACCGGCCCGTCAACGAGTTTCTTGGCGGGGCGACGCAGCCGCGCGTCGACCGCGTGCTTGGGGTGGGCTGGCGCCTTAGCCCGCGTGCGATGTTCGCGTGTGGAAAGCTGCTGACGCTAGGGCTGCGCGCCGTCGACCGGGTCGGGATGCAATCCGCCCAACTGTTCATGGCGCGCGCGGTGCATCGGTTGTACAAGGTCGGCGGCGTCGCCACCGAGACCAAAGCGCTGACGCGCAGGAGAGCGCGGGCCTAGGAGGCGAGCAGCTCCACCAGCTCCGGATTGTCCCGGATGCGATCGAGATCCGGGTCCTTACCGGCGACCTCCTTCAATGAAGGATCCAGCTCGAACGCGTGGCGGAATCGCAGCAGAGCCTCGTCGTCGCGGCCGACGCGCACGTAGAAGCATGCGAAGTTGTATGTGGCAGCCGCCACCGCCTTCGGCTCTGGGAAATGAGCGCGCACCAGGTCGTACATCCACTGCTGGGCGGCCTCGGCGGCCTCTTCGTTGCCCTGCTCGAGGTGCCAGAACATCAGGTGCTCGGCGAGGTGGCCGTAGCTGTTGCCGGGAACTACGTGCCACAGCAGCCCAGACAACCGCGGCGCCGTCAGGACCTCATCGCTGCAGGTGGCGATGGCAGCCGCCAGTTGTTCGTTCGAAGCCCGCACCTCGGACTTGACGTCGTCGGAGGTCTTGTCCTTGTTGTCTTCGTAAATGCGCGCGTTGATGGTGTCGATCTCATCGCCGAGGTTCGGCGGTTCCGACCCCGTGCGCCCGGCATCGAGAACCCCCGCCGCGTACCGCCGCCATTCGTTGAGATGCGCGAGGTGGTCTTTGACCGTCCACAGACCCGGTTCGAGCGGCGGCGAGTCGTCGGACAACGCGAGCAGCTCGTGCTCGCGCTCGCGCGCGGCACCGACCGCGGCCAGCAATCGCTCCCGGATCCCGCTCGACTCCACGCTTCGACGTTAGCGCCTGGAGGAACGAAGCGCACGGTTGGGTCCAAACGGGCGAAATTCCCGCGTGCAAGCGTCCCGTTGGGCCCAAACGAGCGGAATTTCTAGCGCTGCTGGGCGACGTTCTCGAGCGCTCGGCCTGCGCCTCCCTCGGGCTGGGCGCGTGTCATGTGGTAATGCAGGTGGAGCACGGACAAGCCCCACCAGCTCAAGAAGTGGTCTGTGCGGACTGAGCCGTCGGTGTCGGGATAGACATGGAAGGTCTCTTTGAGCGGCCGTACATACCAGATGCGCAGGCGACCCTTCGACGATGCGGTGGTGCGATAGAAGCCGGGATCACCGAACCGGCGGCCCGACGAGATGAGCTTGAGCGAGCCGTCGGCCTGGTTCTCGGGCCGGAGCAGAACGGTGGCGTTGCCGCGCACGACTGGGAAGACGGTCTTGACGCACGGTCCGTGCCCGGGAGGAGCGGCCGTCGAGTAGAAACCCGAGTAGATGACCATGCCGCTGCCGAGGTTGCGACGCAGCCAGCTGGTGAAGACGACGCGTCCCGATGAATCCACCACCTGCTCCACCTCGCTCGTCATGCCGCGGGCGGTCTCGAGCGGGTACATCGGAAAGTTGAGCTGCTCCATCCGGCGGCTCACGAAGTTGATCAGCGCCCAGCCGAACGGCCAGAACAGCGGCGACCACTCCGACCAGACGTCGAGGTGATACCGACCCGTGTGCTCGTAGAGATCACGGACGGAGGGGTGGAGGAGGCGCGCGTCGAATCCATCCCCGTCGAGTAGTGCGCAGTCGGGGAGAAGGCCGAGGTCGATGCCTGTCTTCACCTCGAGCCCGGCCCTGGCGGCCACCGAGCGGTGGAATCCGGTGCCGATGCGCGGCGGGCCGGTCGGTCCGTCCAGCCAGGGGACCAGGCCGGGGTCCATGCGGCGGCCGAACAGGAAGCACAGGAACAGGATCACCGCCTCGGCGACGTTGCCGATCAGGCTGCGCACGGCTTCCACTGTAAACGCGGTGCGGGTCGGTTTCGCCTGGTGGTGGTGCCGCTCACAGAGGCTTACAACTACCATCTCCGTCGAGTCAAGGAAATCGAGTCGGAGGATGCCGATGTCGCAACAATCTGCGGTTCCTGTTCTTGTGACGACGACCGAACGCCCGGCGGGGTATGACGTCAAGCAGGCTCTGGGCCAGGTGTTCGGGGTGGTCGTGCGCAGTCGCGGGCTGGGCGGCAACATCATGGCCGGCCTGCGGTCGCTGGGCGGTGGTGAGATCGTCGAGTACACGAGGCTCGTCGAAGACACCCGTCGTCATGCCGTCGACCGCATGATCGAGAACGCTCGCGCTATGGGTGCGAACGCCGTGGTGATGATGCGCTTCGACTCATCCGAGATTGGTCAGACCATGACGGAGGTCGTCGCCTACGGAACCGCGGCTGTCATCCAAAAGGCTTCGTCATGAGCATTCCGCCGCAGCTCGTCATCCTGGCGCTGGTGATCGTCTTCGCAGTCGTCGGCTACTTCATCTGGGACCGCCGCTACCGCGGAGAAAACCAGGGTGATTTCAAGCCTACGAACGAGATCTTCAAAGACCCGACCACTGGAAAGCTGACTCGAGTTTACGAAGATCCGTCCACCGGAAAGCGGCAGTACAGAGACGAGGGCTGATTCTTGGTGACAAGGCGCATTCGCAGCGTCTTGTGCATTCCCATCACCGCACTCCCGATCCACACCATGGGCGGGACCTCTGACTTGACGTCTGCGATCTCGACAACCGACGGCTCGACCAGGTGGTACTCGACACCGCGATAGCGGAGCACCGCCTCGCCGGCCGCTCGCACGTTGCGCGCCCAGCCGGAGTCCTGCCCGAACGCAAGGCCGAACCAGAAATAGCCTCCGCGCGGGAAGGCAGTAACGGGAGTGGCATAGATCCGGCCAGACTTGTGGCCGCGATGGTGCAGGAGCGAGAACATCGGGAACCATCGGCCGCCGGCCACCCGCAGGATGAGCGGGTTGAACAGGTGCGTGAGCGGTCGGATGATCCGGTCGACGAAACCCGGTACGTCGGTCGCCTTCGGTTTGCTGGATACGTTTGTCATAGTCATCAACCTCCACGTGCCACAACAGATCTCTTCCGGGAGTATATTCCAGCAAGTGATTGATTGAGCGCTAAATCTCCGGCTAAGAGAGGGCGACCCAGGGCCACACCGCAGGCCGAGCCCCGGCGGGAGGCGCTGGTGCTGGCCGCCTACCGGCGCCTGGCGGAGGCGGGGTTCGAAGGCCTACGAACCAGGGACGTGGCCGACGAGGTGGGGGTGAACATCGCGACCCTCCACTACTACTTCCCGTCCAAAGAGGCGCTGATCCGCGGGGTCGTCGGCCATGCCATGGGGCGCTTTCGCACGGTGCTCGTCCCCGGCTCCCGTCCGGGTGAGCAGCTCGCCGCTCAGTTCAAAGGGATCCGCCGCCTTGCCGCCGAAGAACCGGAGCTGTTCATGGTCATGGGCGAGCTGGCGCTGCGGTCAGGCCGCGACCCATCGATCGCCGGCATATTTCAGGAGACCATCCAGGCCTGGCACGAGACACTCGTCACGCTCGTCCGTCACGCGCAGAAGGACGGCTTCGTGGACCGCAAGCTCGATGCCGATGCGGTGGCATCGGTGGTCATAGCGACGCTCAACGGGCTCTTCATGGTCCCGGTCGCCAACACCGCGTCGGACCGGGTCGACAAGGCGCTGGGCCAGCTCGAGGGATTTCTTGGGCTGAAGAGAAACTAAGCGCACCGCGGCGCTGATCCTCCTCAAGGATGACCTCAAAGATCGATCTTGCGGCTGACGACGGGGCGCACCGCGAAAACCTAGCGTGGTGGCCATGGAAAACACGACGATCGTCGAGACCCACGGTCTCACAAAGCGATATGGCAGCAGAGTCCTTGCCGTGAGCTCCGTTGACATGAGCGTGCGACGTGGCGAGGTCTATGGATTCCTCGGTCCCAACGGAGCTGGGAAGACCACGACCTTGCGCATGCTCGTCGGCCTCATCCGGCCGACCTCCGGCACCGCCACCGTCGTCGGCCATGCGCCGGGCAGCCCCGCCGGGCTGAAGAGGATCGGCGCCCTCATCGAGTCGCCGGGCTTCTACCCCTACCTGTCAGGCCGCGAGAACCTCAGGGTGGTGGCGGACCTGGCCGGCGTGAGCCAGAAGCGCGTAGACGAGGTTCTCGACATGGTCGAGCTCACCTCGCGCGCCGGTCGCAAGTTCGGAACGTACTCGACGGGGATGAAGCAGCGCCTCGGCGTCGCGGCTGCACTGCTCAAAGACCCCGAGCTGCTCATCCTCGACGAGCCCACCAACGGCCTCGACCCGCAGGGGATGGCGGAGATGCGCAAGCTCATCAAAGACATCGGACAGGGCGACCGCACCGTGCTCCTTTCGAGCCACCTCCTCGGCGAGGTGGAGCAGATCTGCGACCGCGTCGGCGTCATCAGCAACGGCCGGCTCGTCACGCAGTCGACCGTCCAGGAGCTGCTTGGCGAGGAAGGCGTGCTCGTCCGCGCGCAGCCGGCCGACCAGGCCCAGGAGCTGCTGACGAAGATCTTCGGACCCGAGGTGATAAGCCGTCGGGACGGTGCGATCTACGTGAAGGTCAAGCCCGAGAACAGCATCGAGATCAACCGCAGGCTCACTGACGTGGGTATCGGCGTCAGCGAGCTGCGCCCGTTTGAAAGATCGCTGGAGGAAGTCTTCTTCCAGCTCACAGGAGAGAAGCAAGGATCATGATCGCAACCATCAGAGCGGAATGGCGTAAGAGTCGATTTCGGCCGGCGTTCCTCGTCGCCGGCGGCGTGATGGCGGGAATCACAGCGCTCGTATACGGCCTCAACTGGTACCTGGCGCTTCACCCGAACGCGGCAGGGGAGCGTGCCGTGAACATCGCGACCCTTTATCCCGACCAGTTCGTCAACAACGTCATGGGCGCGGCCTTCCCGGTCGGCGCCGCCATGGCCATCGTCGTCGGCGCGATATTCGCCGGATCCGAGTTCGGTTGGAGCACGCTCAAGACCATGTTCACGCAAGGTCCAGGACGCCTCACCGTGTGGGCAGGACGCTCGGTGGTCTTCGGGGCGTGGATGCTCATCATGACTGTCGTGCTCTTTGCGGTCGGCGTGGGCAGCAGCATTGTGGTTGCCCTGTTCCAGGGACACGCGATCGCGTGGCCTGCCGCGATCGACGTCGCTAAGGGCATGGGCGCGATCTGGCTCGTCTTTGCGGTGAATGGCGCGATCGGCCTCGCGCTGGGCACCCTCATTCGACAGTCGGCGGCAGCCCTTGGCATCGGTCTCATCTACGTCCTCGCGGTCGAGATCATCGCGGTGAGGTTCATCGACCTGATCAACAACGGCGCGTACAAGTGGGTCACCGAACTCTTCGTCAATCAGAACGCGACCGCGCTGACGCGGAGCTTCACCTCTCCTGTGTTCGGAAGGGCGATTGCGCCGGCGGTAAGCGCTGAGCACGCGGTGCTGGTGCTGGTGGCGTACGGCATCGGCCTGGTGGTGGTGGCCGCCGGCTTGCTCCGGCTGAGGGACGTCACATAGACCGCGTTTTTCCGCGACAACCCCTTGGAGGCCGGCCGTGGTCTTGGATCACAGGCCGGCCTCGCCTTACCGACGGGCTGGTCGTCGGCTTCAACCTGGCGGTAGGAGTCATCCCGCTCTTCGGTTCCTACTTTCGATCCGGGTCGTTCGCGGCGGTGGCCATCCTCATCGTCCTGGCCGAGGCTCTGCCCCTGTGGTGGAGGCGAAGGTATCCCATTGCGGTGCTGGTCGTGGTCATAGTCGCCGAGATCGTCAAGTGGGCCCAGGGGTTCTCCGGCGAGCCTTCGGGACCCGCCATCGTATTCGCCGTATACGCGGTCTCGGTCTACGACAAATCACTCACGCGGCTGGTCGTCGCGGGCGCCGCCATCTCTTTGATCGCGCTTGCGGTCGGTTTTCTGCTGGTCGGCGACTTTCCGATCTCGCGCAACCTGATTCCTGCCGGCGCGCTTTCGCTGGTTGCGTGGGTGATCGGCGACTACATGCGGTCGCGACGACAGTTCTTCATCGAGATGGTGAGCAGGCACAAGCAGGAGCGCGACCAGGCCGCGGATGAGGAAAGGCTGCGCATCGCGCGCGAGCTGCACGACGTGGTCGCGCACAACGTCAGCGTGATCGCGATCCAGGCGGGAGCCGCCCGCGTGTCAGGAAACTCGAGCCAGAATGCACTTCAATCGATCGAGACCACGGCCCGCGACACGCTGGCTGAGCTGAACCGGCTCCTCGGCGTTCTTCGTAAGCAGCCCGACGCGCCGCTGGCGCCGCAGCCAGGCCTCGACCAGGTCGATGCGCTCCTCAAGGCGGCTCGCGACGCCGGGCTCGAGGCGACGCTCAGAATCACCGGCGAGCAGCGGCCGGTGCCCGCCGCGCTCGATCTCTCCGCCTACCGCATCGTTCAGGAGGCCATCACCAACGTGCTCAAGCACGCCAGCGCGAGCCGCTTAGAGGTGACCCTCGACTACCGGGCCGAAGCGCTTGCCATCACGATCAGCGACAACGGCACCGGCGCGACGGGAAAAGTGGGCGCCTCCACCGGGCACGGCCTCATCGGCATGCGCGAGCGAATCGAGCTCTTCGGCGGCGAGCTGGGCGCGGGCTCATCGTCGCTGGGCGGATTCACAGTCCGCGCCACCCTTCCATTCAGTTGATCCGGGTCGCGATTGCCGACGACCAGGCGCTCGTTCGCGCGGGCTTTCGGATGATCGTGGGTTCGCAGCCCGACATGGAGGTAGCGGGCGAAGCCGGCGATGGTCAGGAGGCGATCGACCTCGTCAGGCGCGAACGCCCCGACGTGATTCTGATGGACATCCGCATGCCGAGGCTCGACGGCATCGCGGCGGCCCGGCAGGTCGCGAGCATGACACGGGTCGTCATCCTCACCACGTACGAGCTCGACGAGTATGTGTTCGACGCGCTGGCGGCGGGCGCATCTGCCTTCCTGCTGAAGGCCGCGCCTCCGGAGGACCTGATCAAGGCAATTCGGGTGGTGGCTGCAGGCGATGCGCTGCTGGCGCCGTCAGTGACCCGTAGATTGATCCAGGAGTTCGCCAAGCGCCCCGAGCCGCAGGCGCGGAAGGCGAAGCAGCTCGAAGGGCTGACGGATCGCGAGCGCGACGTGCTGCGAGAGGTGGCCCGCGGGCTCAGCAACGCCGAGATCGCTGCGCGACTTCACGTCGCCGAGACCACCGTCAAGACTCACGTCGCGCACGTGCTCGACAAGCTCGAGCTGAGGGATCGGGTCCAGGCCGTCATCCTCGCCTACGAGGCGGGACTTACCCGGGGTTAGTGGTCTTGCGCGACGCGGACTCGAGCTCGTCTAGTCGCGGGCCGATCTGAGCCAGGTCAAGAGCCTGTGTGACGAGTCTGATCATGTCGCCGCGGCCGTCTTGCCGTATCCACTCCAGAATGGCTTCAAAGGTTGCGGTCAAGAAGACCATGGCCAGTACCCTCAGCTCGAAGTCGGCGGCGTCGCGACCCGTCCGGGAGGCAAGTACGCTCGCAATGAGATCTCGCGCTTTCTCGATCTCCTCCCAGAAACGCGCCCTCAACTCAGGCACGGTGAGCGAGAGCTTCGATCGGGCGAGGATGACGTCGTGGTCGCGCTCCATCACGCCCGCAAGTCCCTCGAGCAGGCCGTACACCACAGCGCTCAGGGGCTCACTCGCCGGTATCGACGACATCATCGAGAAGATCATCGGGTCGTAGCGATCGAAGAGAACCACGTCCTCCTTGGTGGGGAAGTAGTTGAAGAACGTGCTCGGTGAGATCTCCGCGGCCGCGGCGATCTGCTCGATGGTGGTTTCGGCGTAGCCCCGCTCCTTGAACAGGCGCAGGGCCTCACGTTGGATCGCCTCTTTGGTCTTCAGCTTCTTGCGCTCGCGCAGTCCACGTGCAGCGGGCGTGATGGTATTCGGCATCAGACGACGGCCGGCTCCCTCTCTAGCGTCTCGACCGGTGTCTCGCTTCGACGCGCACGTGCAGGCAAGAAGAGCGCCATGAGCACGGCGCCCACCACCATCATCGCGGCACTCACCAGCATCACCTCCGACATGCCCTGAGAGTAAGCGTCCTGGGCCGCTCGCAGCAGGCGCGCACCGAGCGGTGACGGCAGATGGCGGGCGATTGCGGCTGCGACGGCGACGCTGCTCTGCGCCGCGGATTGCACCTGCGCGGGCAGGCCTCCAAGGTGGCCGCTCAGCCCGGCCTGGTAGGCGCCGTTGAGGATGCTGCCCATGATGGCGACGCCGAACGAGGAGCCGATGTTCTGCAGCGTGCGCGTGAGCGCACTCCCGGCGCCCGTCTCGCCCGCGGGCAGCGAACCCAGGATCGCGTCGAGGGCCGGGACCATGGTGAACGCGATGCTGATCCCGATCACAGCCAGGGCGGCCGCCACCAATCCATATCCGGTGTCGACGCCGACGCGCGAAAGCATGAACATGCCTGCCGCGTTGCCGAGCATGCCGCTTGCGACCATGACCTTGGCCCCGAAGCGCTTGACCAGGACGTCGGTGCTGATCGCGCCGACCATCATCGCCGCGATCAACGGCAGCAGCCGGACGCCCGTGCCCTGGGCGTCATTGCCCTGGACGATCTGAAGGAATGGGGACAGGATGAAAAGCACGCCGGTCATCGCGAAGCCCACGATCGTGAAGGCGACCGTCGCCCACGAGAATCGCGCGCTCCTGAACAGCTTCAGGTCGATCAGTGGGAACCGCGTCCGCAGCTGCCACATCGCGAATGCGGCGACGAGCACCGCGCCACCTGCGATAGGGCCCCACACGTGCGTGTCGGTCCAGCCGCGAATCGGCTGCTCGATGATCCCGTAAACGATGCCGGTGACCCCGAGAACCTCGAGGATGGCGCCGATCCAGTCGAGCTTCCTCGCGTGTGGGTCCTTGCTTTCGGGCACGAAGAACCACACACCGATCACCGCAATCACGACCACGGGTGCGTTGATCAAGAAGATGGAACCCCAGTCGTAGTGCGTCAGGAGCCAGCCCGCCAGCACCGGTCCGAGCGGCAGGCCGATGAATGCCCCCGCGCCGGAAATCCCGATCGCGCGCTGGCGCTCGTCCTCGTCGAACATCGACGGCAGCATCGACTGCATGAGCGGCAGGACGATGGCGCCGCTGAAGCCCATGACCACGCGCATGAGGATCAGGCCGTTGGCGCTGGTCATCTGGCTGGCGATCACCGACGAGATGCCAAATGTCGCCAGGCCGATCAGCAGCATCCGCTTGCGGCCCAGCCTGTCGCCCAGCACGCCGGCCGGGAGCATGAAGCCCGCCAGCGCGAGCGTGTAAGCGGCCGACATCCACTGCAGCTGGTCGGTGGTGGCGTTGAGCTTGGCCGACAGGGTGGGTAGGGCCGTGACCAGGATGGTGATGTCGAGCCCGAGCACGAGGCCGCTGACGGTGAGGGCTGCCAGGCCGAGCCACCGGCCATTCAGCCGGGGTGTAGCACCTACTGTGACGTTCATGGCAGTCCTCCTTGGATGTTGATAGTCACATGATAAATACAGTCACTCTAAAAATCAAGCGACTGCACAATACCGTGCTGGCCTGGCTGGTGCTTGGGCTGCTAGCTGCCTGCGGCGGGGGGACCGGCGGCCATGTCGATGGCGGCGTCGCGAGCCCACGCCACGTGTTCCTGATCGTCATGGAGAACCAGTCCTACGACGCCGCGATCTCTGGCCAGTTCACAGCCTCGCTGGCGGCTAAGTACGGGCTAGCGAGCAACTACCACGCGATCACCCACCCCAGCGTTCCGAACTACCTGGCCCTGACGTCGGGCTCCACGTGGGGGGTGCGGGACGACGGCTACTACGCGCTGCCGAAGCAGGACCTGGGCACGCAGCTGACGAACGCCGGCGTCTCGTGGCGCGCGTACATGGAGGGCCTCGGCGACGCCGGCTGCCTGAACAGCCCGGTGCCTTACGACCCCGGCCACAACCCCTTTGCCTACTACGGAGGCGCGTGCCCCGCCAACGTGGTGCCGTTCACCGACTTCGCCGGCGACCTCGCCGGCGACACGCCGCGGTTCACGTGGATCACGCCCGACAGATGCCACGACACCCACGACTGCCCGGTCGCGGTAGGCGACCAGTGGCTGCAGGAGACTGTGGGCGCGATCACCGCTTCGGCGGCGTGGAAGAACGACGGCGTCCTGTTCATCACCTGGGATGAGGACGACGGCAGCGCCTCCAACCGGGTGCTGACGCTGGCGGTGGCGCCTGGCGCTGTGCACAGGGAGAGCACCAAGGCGTACGACCACTACTCCCTCCTGGCCACGATCGAAGACATGCTCGGGGTCGGCCGGCTCGGCCGTGCCGCCCAGGCCCAGCCGATGACCGATCTGGTGGGCTAGCCAACTCGGTACTGGCGCGGACGGGCCGTCTTATGGCAAGTTCTTAAGCGCAGGTTCAGTGGGGGGCTCCCGTTTTGGGAGCCGGCGGGTTCTTTCAAGGAGGTTGTGGTGAGACTCAGGCTTTTGCTCTTGGCTGCGATCGGGGTCATCGCGGTCGGCCAATCGCTGGCTGTCGCCGCGGACGACAACCCGCAGCCCATCGACTTCGCGCACAACGTCACCGGCGCCCCGGCTCCGGTCGACGGTGCGGTGTTCGGCACCGCCCCGGCGGTCAAAACCGGGACGGCGATCTGCACGACCGGTACGCAGACCACGGCCAACGCCAACACCGACTGCACAGAGGCATCGGTAGGACCGCACAACGAGACGTCGATTGCGATCAATCCGACCAACGGGCTGAACATGATCGGCGGCGCCAACGACTACCAGCTCGGGCTCAACCCGGACGGGCACGTGAGCGAGACCATCCTCTCGCGCGCGCATGTGACCTTCGATGGCGGTCAGACGTGGTCGATGTACCCGGTGTTCTCCAACTCCTCGTACCAGGCGACCGGCGACCCCGCCCTGGCGTTCGACGCCGCGGGGAACGCCTACTACGCGACGCTCGGGTTCCGATTCGTGGGCCCGCGCACCGCGACGAACCCTGACGTCCTCGTGTCCAACTCGACCGACGGCGGCAAGACCTGGAGCGTGATCCGCGTGGCCTCGGGCAGCGGCCTCGAGACCAGCGTGGGCGACCTGCTCGACAAGGAGTACGTCGCGGCATGGGGCAACGGGAACGCAATCGTCACCTACGGCGACTTCCGGTTGGGCCAGAAGGGTGGCTTCATCTCGGCCACCATCCACAGCTCCGTCACGCATGACGGCGGCCAGACGTGGTCGGCCCTCAACACCATCTCCGGCAGCCTCGACGAGGCGTTCGTGTCCACCCCGGTGGTAGCTGCGGACGGCCGCATCTTCGTCTCGTTCCTCAACACCACCGACCTGACCACCGGTCGCGATGACTACGAGGTGGTCGAGGTCAGCCCGGCGACTGGCGCAGCCCTCGGCGCGCCGGTCAAGGTGGCCACGACCATCGACGGCGCCACCGACTACCCGATCGCATTCGGGCGGCAGACATACCAGGACAGCGTGTTCCGCAGCTGGGCGGCCGGCAACATCGCCGCCGACCCCACCAACGCGAAGCACCTGGCCGTCGTGTGGTCGGACATGCGCAACAGCACCACGCCTGCTCCCAGCAACCCATATGTCGCGAAGACCAACTCCGACGTGGTCGTGAGCCAGTCGTTCGACCGCGGCCAGACATGGTCTGCAAAGCCGGTGGCGCTTGCGCTGGCCGGCGATCAGTTCATGCCGTGGAGCGCGTACGACAAGAACGGCATCCTCAGGATCGGCTTCTTCGACCGCTCCTACGACTCGGCCAACCACAAGTACGGCTACACGGTGGCGACGGAGACGTCGAGCGGATCGCTCGCGTTCGGGACCGCCCAGGTCACGACAGTGCTTTCCGACCCGACGACCAACGACCGCTGGTTCGCGCGCAACGTCAACGCGAACTTCCTTCACGCCACTGCATTCCTTGGCGACTACAGCAACATCGCGGTCACCTCTGACGGCCACGTGGTGGCCTACTGGACCGACATGCGGAACGACTCGAGCTTTGCCGGGGTCACCCGCAAAGGCGAGGACGCGTACTTCGGAAGAACGAGCTAAGGCGATCTAGCTGCGGCTGGGGGGGCGGCGGGCAGAGAGCTCGCCGCCCTACCTTTATCTATGTGTCGTTTATCGTCTGCGATGTCGGGCCGCGCGACGGCTTGCAGAACGAAGACCGCCTGCTCGAGCCGTCGGTGCGTGCGGAGCTGTGCGACCGGCTGGCGGCAGCGGGCCTGAAACGCATCGAAGCGGCGAGCTTCGTCAACCCGAAGCTCGTGCCGCAGATGGGCGGCGCCGAGGACGTGATGACGGCGCTGCACCGCC
>WNGJ01011059.1_pt1 | contig 17793 bp, 22 predicted proteins | sample 5400611 | NCBI WGS metagenome assembly WNGJ01 (sample SAMN13153375, study PRJNA577476) | soil metagenome | isolation source: 40 cm soil or saprolite under Garry oak tree replicate 1 | place: USA:California | collected 2016-06-15 | reverse complement strand
CGCGGCGCCCTCGAACGCGCTCGCGCCGATGGACTGAAGCGGACGCTGGTTGGGCTGGAGATAATCGACCGCGGAATTGCTCGGGACGGCTACAAAGTGCTGAACGACGGCGGTTCTGAAGTCGGATACGTCACCAGCGGCTCGTACGCCCCGTACCTGAAGAAAAATATCGGTCTGGCGTACGTACCGCCGGACTACGCTGCAATTGGCAGTACGCTTAGAGTCGAGATTCGGGGACAGGGAGTGATAGCGCAGATTGTCCCCACGCCGTTTTACAAAAGGCCGAAGAAGAGTTGACCACCGGTTCATTACACGCAAAGAACGCGGCTAGCATGCCAGCTCGCGAGGCAGAGTAGGCAGCCCCGGAGGGGCGGAATGTGTTAGCCCAGGACGTAAGTCCTGGGTGTGCCCCAAAAAGCCGAGTCCCTTCAGGGACGGCACAATTTACAGGAGCCACAGAGATGGCATACCCGGCAGATTTCAAGTACACAAAAGAGCACGAGTGGATAAAAGCCGATGACGGCGGAACCGCCACCCTCGGCATCACCAACTACGCACAAGAGTCCCTGGGAGACATCGTATTTGTCGATCTCCCGAAGGTCGGTACTGAGGTTACGGCGGGCAAAACATTCGGCTCGGTTGAATCTGTCAAGGCGGTCTCAGACTTGTACGCTCCCGCTTCGGGCACCGTGGCCGAGGTCAATGGGGAACTCGCCACCGCGCCCGAAAAAATAAACAAAGACGCTCACGCCGCGTGGATGCTGAAAATCACACTGAAAAATCCCGGCGAACTGAACTCGTTGCTCTCGGCGGCTGATTACGAGAAATTCGTTGCTGAAGAGGGCGGACACTGAGAAATTGAATCATTGAGCGATTGAATCATCGGATTATTGAATTACTGAGGCTTTCAATGATTCAATCGCTAAGTGATTCAATGATTCAATTCCCCTATGCGTTATCTGCCCAAATCTCCCGCTGACCGCCAGGCCATGCTGAAGGCCATCGGCGCGAATTCAATCGGCGATCTTTTTGCGCCGATTCCAGCCGAGTACCGCCTCGATCGCGACCTCAAGGTCCCACGTCAAATGGCGGAATCAGAAATCGTGGATTGGTTTCGCGAGCGGTCGCGCGAGAATGGCGACGGCCACGCCACATTCCTGGGGGCTGGCGCCTACTATCACTATCGCCCCGTCATCATTGACTCTCTAATTTCGCGTGGCGAATTTCTCACCGCCTACACTCCCTACCAGGCGGAAATCTCGCAAGGCACGCTGCAATCCATCTTCGAATTTCAGACGATGATTTGCGAACTCAGTCCGCCTCACTGGACGCCGCTCGGTTGCAGTCGCCCGCAGCGTGCATCCCGAATATCGGGAAGTGCTAGCGACCTACGCATTTCATCAGGGCATGCCACTGACGACGGTGCCGTTCAATGCGGGCGGCAGATTAGACGTAAAAGCGCTGGAACAAGCGATCTCAGCAGACACGGCCTGCATCCTTGTGCAATCACCCAATTTTTTCGGCACGATCGAAGACGTTGAGGCGCTCGCCGACATTGCGCACAGCAAGGGCGCAATGCTGGTGGTTGCAATTGCCGAAGCCGTTTCGCTCGGAATCGTCGAGCCGCCGCGCTCGGCGGACGTCATTGCCATGGAAGCGCAGTCCTTCGGCGTGCCGCTCGGCTTTGGCGGCCCCTACTGCGGCGTCATCGCCACGCGTGAGCAGTTCGTGCGGCAGATGCCCGGACGCCTCGTCGGGCAAACAACTGACCGCAGCGGCAAGCGTGGCTTCGTCCTGACGCTTGCGACTCGCGAGCAGCATATTCGGCGCGAGAAGGCCACCTCCAACATTTGCACTAACCAGGCCCTGATTGCACTGATGGCGAATATCTTCATGACGGTTTACGGCAAGACCGGCCTGAAAGAGTTGGCACGTCACAATCTGGCTAAGACCGCTTATGCGGCACAACAATTGAGTAAACATGCAAAGGTGTTGTTCACGTCTGCGCCACGCTTTAATGAATTCGTGGTGCAGACCAGCGAGGATCCCTACGCCATTAATTCGCGTTTGTTGGGACACAAAATCGTCGGCGGGCTGCCGCTCAAGAAGTTCTATCCCGAGCTCGGCAATGCTTCTCTGTGGTGCTGCACGGAATTGACGTCTCGCACCATGATCGACACCGCTGCCGGCCTGATCGCGGAAAGCGAACGTTCCGTGAGTAGCGCTAAGGAAGAAGCCGTGGAAGAGGTGGCGCGATGAAGCATATGACCCGCAAGGCCACTCGCCACGTCAGCCAGAACGAAGGTTTGATCTTCGAAAAGTCATCTCCCGGCAAAGCTGCCTGGAAGCTGCCGCCGCTCGATGTGCCCGAAGTCGATTCCTCCAAGTTGCTGGGCGATCAGGAGCGGAAGAGCCTCGGCGAAATGCCCGAAGTAAGCGAGATCGAGATCATTCGCCACTTCACCCGGCTCTCCACTTGGAATTACGCGATCGATCTCGGGATGTATCCGCTGGGCTCGTGCACTATGAAGTACAACCCGCGTGTGAACGAAGTGGTTTCGCGCCTGGATGGCTTGGCGAACGGCCATCCCTACCAGCCCGAGAAAATTTCCCAGGGTGCGCTGCGGATTATCAAAACACTGAGCGACTGCCTGGTGGAGATCACCGGCATGGACGCTATCACGTTACAGCCAGCTGCCGGAGCCCACGGGGAACTTACAGGCCTACTGATCGTTCGCGCCCATCATGACTCGAAGCGAAGTCCGCGAAGGAAGGTTTTGATTCCTGATTCCGCGCATGGCACGAATCCCGCGACCGCAGCAATGGCCGGTTATGCGGTCGAGAACTTGAAATCGAACGCCGAGGGAATGGTCGATATCGCAGCCCTTGCGTCGCAGATGAACGAAGACATCGCCGCGCTGATGCTCACCAATCCCAACACTCTCGGTATTTTCGAGCAGGAGATCCACAAGATCGCCGACATCCTTCACGCCAAAGGCGGCCTGCTTTACATGGACGGCGCCAACATGAACGCGCTGGTCGGAAAAGTGCGTCCGGGCGACTTCGGCGTCGATCTTATGCACCTCAATCTTCACAAAACTTTTTCGACTCCCCATGGCGGTGGAGGCCCAGGCTCTGGCCCCGTCGCGATCAAAAACTGTCTCGAACCCTTTCTGCCGAAACCGGTGCTGGCGCCGAAGCCGGATGGCACGCTGGGCTTTAATTACGGTCGCCCGCATTCAATCGGGAGGGTGCGTTCCTTCTACGGCAATTTCGGAATGTTCGTGAGGGCGCTCGCGTACATTCTGGCGAATGGCCCCGACGGCCTACGGCAAACCACTGAAGATGCGGTGCTCAATGCAAATTACATCCGCAAAGGCCTCGAAGGCTCCTACGATTTGCCCTATTCAAGCCCGAGCATGCATGAAGTAGTGTTCAGCGATAAGCTGCAGGCGAAGAAAGGCGCACGGACCATGGATCTCGCCAAGCGCCTCATCGACTACGGCTTTCATCCGTACACAACTGCATTCCCACTCATCGTTTCCGGCGCCCTGATGATTGAGCCAACAGAAAGCGAGTCGAAGGAAGAGCTGGATCTTTTTCTGGAAGCCATGAAATCAATCGCCGCAGAGGCCGAGGAAGACGCAGAAATCATCCGCACCGCACCTCACTCGACCAGGGTCGCGCGTTTAGACGAAACCGCAGCAGCCCGAAAGCCGATACTGCGCTGGCGATCAGACGCCGGAAACCCAAAGCCAAAAGCCTAGTTTTATGCGCTCTTCTTCGAAGTCACAGCATAAAACGCGGCGGCTTCTTGTTCGATGTGCTTGCTGCCGCAGTGCGGGCACCTGATTTCGTTCCCATCATGTTGATGCAGCGTTAGGGTCTGCTCGAAGCTCTTGTTGCAATCGCTGCAATGGTAATCGTACACGGGCATGGGGAAGACCTCTCGTTTGGAATTTGGCTGTAATTTTACTGCTCTTCCCCAAGCACCAGAGCTGTGATTATTTCTTTTCCGAGAACTTAACCGACGCCTCAGTACTCTCCCAGCTAATTTTGATAGTGCAGCTTCCGCCTGCTTGATCGAGACCGATCGTGAAATTCTCAACTGGCCCAGAGGTCTTCGAAACCGACATCGGCACTCGCGCCAATTCCTCGGATTCGTACTTGTACGGAATTCCCCATTCACCCGTGTGTTTGTTGATGATCAATGTCCACTTGTCCTGGGCGGGTATCGTGAAAATGGTATAGTTGCCGGCAGGAACATCCTTGCCCTCGACGCTCAAATTGGCGGTGGTCGCGAATGCCGTCGCTTCATTAGCTCCCGTGCGCCAGACTTCTCTATAGGGCACCAGATCGCCAAAAATCTTTCGTCCCTTCACGCGCGGACTGGAGTAGTCCACAGTGATCGTCTTCCCATCGGAGAATTTGCATTGCGCCTGTGCCGGTGGGCTGGGACGCTTGCTTTTATCCTGTTGCGCAGACAAACCGATACAAACTGCGAAAACAAAGAGAACTGCAGAAGCCTTTCTCGTCAGCATCGTAGACTCCTTCTGTTGTTTGGAATTTGAGGTCGAATCATTTTACAAATATTGCCGAAACTGCCGCACGGACGGACGCGCTGTATGGCATAGACTATTCCCGGATAGCAAAGGTTAGCAATTTGCCAAACTTAACGACCAAGAACACCAAAAGGGAATTGGCTGTTGCTTCGTGATACTTAGTGCCATTCGTGGTTAATGCCTTCGATCGCTCGGAGCGAGATCCCTGCCTGCGCGCGACGCTGCGACTTTGCTTAGATCTCCCGTATCTGCGAAACTGACCATTCCGTGAACTCGACTTCTTCAACCCGCAATTTTGACTATCTGCCAGCAATGGCGGCGATTGCGCGCGAAGCCGGCGCCCTGCTGATGCAATACTTCGATCAGAACATCAAGATCGAATACAAGGGCGAAGCTGATTTAGTCACCGCCGCCGATCGCCAATCGGAGAGCCTGATTCGCGACCGCATCCGCACTCTTTGGCCGAGCCATGACGTTTTCGGCGAAGAAGAGGGTCTCCGCGACACCGGAAGCGAATACCGCTGGTATGTGGACCCACTCGATGGCACAACGAATTTTGCGCATGGCTTTCCGGTGTTCTGCGTTTCAATGGCCTTGCAGCACAAGAACGAAACAATCGCCGGACTCTGCTACGATCCGACCCGCGATGAGTTATTTGCGGCAGAACGCGGTAAAGGCGCCTTCTTAAACGAGCGCCAGATTCACGTATCGAAGATTGCGAAGTTGGCCGAATCCCTGCTCGGGACAGGTTTTCCAAGCCACAAGCGGCACAAGAATCCGAATATCCACTTCTATCACCAGATTACGTTGCGCACGCATGGATTGCGACGTGCGGGATCGGCAGCCCTCGATTTGTGCTCAGTGGCAGCTGGACGATTTGACGGATTTTGGGAGTTCAACTTAAATCCTTGGGACACCGCAGCCGGCGTCCTGATTGCGGAAGAGGCAGGCGGAAAGGTCACTGATTTTCAGGGCGGCCCGTTTCAGTTGAACAGTCGTGAGACGCTGGCTTCCAATGGCCTTATTCACGGTGTGCTGGTGGAAGAATTTCAACAGATCTTTGCTGGCCACGGACTGGAACCGCTGCCAGATCCCAGAGAGTATGCGCGCAAGAGCTAGTTGCAGTCGCTGTCCGCGCACGACCAATGCTGCGGAGTCATGAACATGAAGAAACTTGCCTTACCCCTGGCAGCGCTAGTAACAGTGGCAGCGTTTTCTGCCACCCTCCAACCGCCGGATGCCCCTTACTTGCAATCGTTCGAGAAATGGAAGTCCGAACTGGTCGACGACCTCAAACAAAACTGGCTTCCACTCGCTGGATTGTTCTGGTTGAAGCCCGGAGGGAATACCTTCGGCAGCGCAAGCGACAATGCAATCGTCCTTCCCTCCGGCCCCGCTCATGCCGGAGCTTTCAATCGCCAGGGAGAGGACGTTACAGTTGAGCTGCAGAAGGGGGTGGAAGCGAAAGTCGGCGGCCAGGCGCAAACCACTGCCAAGCTCTACTCCGATGCTAGTGCTAATAACAAAGAGGGTCCGACCGTCGTGGAACTTGGCAAGTTGCGCATGCACGTGATCAAGCGCGGAGAGCGGCTGGGAATTCGTGTCAAAGATTTGAACAGCGAGGCTGTCCGCAAATACGCTGGCCCAGTTTTCTTCCCGCTCGATATGAACTACCGCGTGACCGGAACTTTTTCGCCTTCCGATGGAAAGAGAACGGTGGACGTTCCTAACGTTCTAGGCGACATCACTCCTACCCCAATCGTCGGCGACGTGCGGTTCAAGCTGAACGGCCAGGACCTGATGCTGACGGCCCTCGGCGGCGATCAGGCAAAAGGGCTCACTTTCGTGATCAGCGATCTGACCAGCAAGACCGATACATATCCCGGTGGCAGATTTCTCGACAGCGATCCAGTTGTCGACGGCAAAGTAGTTCTGGACTTCAACCGAGCTTACAGTCCACCCTGTGCGGTCACCCCGTACGCAACTTGTCCGCTAGCGCCAAAGGAAAATCGTTTGCAGGTAGCGATTTCAGCCGGCGAGAAATACGACCGCACGCATGCGCATCACTAGGAATCCGTCAGCGATCAGCCGTCAGCCATCGGGAAGTCACGATCAAGTTCTGTCATTCCAAACCACTTTAGCGGTGAGAAACCTGCTGCTTGCCGGCCACACCGGTGCTGCTGGGTACAAGCGAGCTCCTCGCCGCTAAAGCGGTTCGGAATGACAACCTGCTGGAGCTGGCTGATGGCTGACGGCGATTTGGTTAGTAGCTTGAACGCGTGCGTCCCTATGTTCTTCTGAAATCCCGGGGGTGCACCGCAGCACGCATAGCGGTCTAACCCCGCGCGGGCAGCGAAGGGTGCCGCAATCAAACGGCTCCCAACGCTCTACAGTCTGCAGATCAGCAACTCGCGCTCGTAAATCATTTCAGGCGGCAGATGTGCGTGAAGCAGGATAAACAGCTCCTCATGATCGATCACTTCGCGCTTCCATGCTGGACGGTCAATCGCTTCCAACTCTTCGAACTTTTCCCGCGGGAAGTTGAGGCCGCTCCAGTCCATGTCTTCGTAAAAGGGAGTCCAGCCAATCGGCGTCTCTTTGGTGCGAGTGCGCCCGTGGACACGGTCGACAATCCACTTCAGCACCCGAAAATTGTCTCGAAAACCGGGCCAAAGGAATTCCCCCTTCTCATCTTTGCGAAACCAGTTCACGTGAAAGATGCGCGGAGTCATGCTCAGTGACCGCTGCATTTTGATCCAATGGCGGAAGTAGTCGCCCATGTGATATCCGCAAAAAGGCAACATGGCCATAGGATCGCGCCGCACTTTGCCAATCTCCCCAGCCGCCGCAGCTGTCATTTCCGAACCCATAGTTGCGCCAGCATAGACGCCTGAACTCCAGTTGAAAGCCTGATACACCAGCGGAATAGTGTGCGCGCGCCGTCCACCCAAAATGATCGCGCTGATGGGAACTCCGGTCGGATCCTCCCAGGCTGAATCGATTGTCGGGCACTGGCGGGCCGGGGCAGTGAAGCGGGCATTCGGATGGGCAGCTTTGGTGCCAGTCTTTTTTGCGATTTCCGGAGTCCACGCATTTCCTTGCCAGTCAATGCATTCTGCCGGAGGCTTGTCAGTCATGCCTTCCCACCAGATGCCGCCTTCAAGGGTGAGCGCGACGTTCGTGAAAATCGTGTTTTTGGATAGCGCTGCCATTGCGTTCGGATTGGTTTTGACTGAGGTGCCCGGCGCAACGCCGAAGAATCCAGCTTCCGGATTAATGGCGCGCAAGCGTCCTTCCGCATCGGGCGTGATCCACGCGATGTCATCGCCGACAGTCCAAATCTTCCAGCCCTTCGATCTAAATTCTTCCGGTGGAACCATCATCGCGAAATTCGTTTTCCCGCAAGCGCTTGGAAAAGCCGCGGCTACATAAGTCTTTTCGCCATGCGGATCTTCGACGCCGACGATGAGCATGTGCTCGGCCATCCAGCCTTCGTCGCGCGCCATGTTAGAAGCAATACGAAGCGCAAAACATTTCTTCCCGAGCAGCGCGTTGCCACCATACCCGGAGCCGTAGGGCCAGATCTCGCGCGCCTCCGGGAAATGAACGATGTATTTTTCCTGATTGCAGGGCCACGGGACATCCTTCTGTCCCGGCTTTAGCGGCGCGCCCACGCTGTGCAGGCAAGGAACAACTCGCTTGTAGTCTTTGTCGATCTCTTTGAAAACCGGTAGCCCAATCCGTGCCATGATCCGCATGCTGGCGACAACGTATGGCGAATCGGTAAGCTGCACGCCGATCTGCGACATTGGCGACGCGACCGGCCCCATGCTGAATGGCAACACGTACATGGTGCGCCCATTCATGGAGTTGCGGAACAAGCCGCGCAGCTTGCGGCGCATTTCGTACGGATTTTCCCAGTTGTTGGTAGGACCGGCGCTGTCTTTTGAAAGGGAACAGATAAAAGTGCGGTCTTCCACACGCGCGACGTCGCTCTTATGTGAGCGGGCAAGAAAACATCCGGGCCAAAGCTTCTGACTTAGCCGGATCAGCGTTCCACCGGCGACCATCTCCTCGCAAAGCTGGTCGTATTCTTCCTGCGAGCCGTCCACCCAATGGATGCGGGCGGGCCGCGTGAGCTCGGCCATTTTCTCGACCCAGCGCAGCAGGTGCTCGTTCTTAGTAAGTGGAATGGCCGGATTGGTTGTGGTAACGGTCGCCATCAGATTGGGCTCCTATTGATACGTCCGCTTTTCCAAGCGGAGCGGAAGTGAAAGTGACCGTTCTCAATGGTATCGCAGCCAGGTCGGGACTGGGAAATGATGGCGATCGTCCGAATCGGATCCGCCACCTTGATTTTTCAACCATCTGCTTTGCCGTCAGAGCGAAGGCCCCTCGCGCCCCAAAGGAATTCCGCTGGCCAGGGTTGCGGAGGTACAGAAAAACTTTCCGAGAACGGTGCGCAGCAGGATTCGCCCTTCACCGGCGTAGAGCGCAGTTTTGGTCTGCGGCACTCCGCTCCGCGTGGGTACGGAAAATAGCGGTAGAGCAGATAGCCGATCCCTAGTGACCCCACGATAGGAAACAGGACGCGGCGCCAGGCGGCCGCTCCCTGCGGGTAGAGACGCATTCCCAGCCGCTCAGTCACCAAAATGAAAGCCACGACCGCGAGACCGGTCAATGCGCCGATTACCAGGGCCAGGACCAAGAACACCTGGTCCTCGCGCTGCTGCAACTTGTCCTTTGCGTACAGTAGCGGAGGCTTCCACCAGCGAAGGCCTTGCACGGGGCCCGAATCACTCATCTTGTCACGCCCCTTTCGCAGGCAGAGCCTCTTTCAAGAGATGTCTCCCAAATCGCTGGCAGCTTGGATCACGACGAACACGATTGGATATTAGCGGAGCCACCGGTACTCTGCGCAACTGCGGTGTGGGATGCTCGTAGTGGAACCCATGCGCGAATGATCTGGACGCAGCGAAAATGCGGGTTGCAGCGACCCCAGTCATAAATGTGACTAACTCATGAAAAACTAGTAACAGCGGCAGCTGGCTTCAGCTAACACTTAATAGAGCTTTAAGACCATGTAAAAAGATTGCTAAAAGCAGTTGAACTTTCGCCCCAAAAAGGTTCGCCTGTTCTCCACGACTCCTGTACATACGCGGTTGTGACGTGATTTGCACAAACTGTTAAGGGTTTCCGAGTATTGCGGCTCTTATCTGAACTTAGTATGTTGCAGGTGGGGCTCCTTCTACATTCCTGAGATTTGAAGTGTGAAGCACGGACTTTGCAGTCCTGCGCGCACAGTCATGCGGAATCTAGGAGGATTGATGAAAGGACTACTGTTTGGGCTGCTGACGCTCAGCAGCATCGCTCTATCGTCTCGGATTATCCTTAGCGCTACCCAGCCGTCACCTTCCATCTCATCAGCCGATCCGGATTTTTCCATCGTGCTTTTTCCGGACACCCAGTACTACAACGGCCAGAACAGTTACGTATTTCGCGACCAAGCCACCTGGGTGGCCGCAAACCGTGCGCGTCTGAATATACGCATGGTGGTCGGGTTAGGCGACATCATCGATGGCGGAGGTTATCCCGTCGACAGTAATGGAAATGTGAGTGGCACATGCGCGAAGGCGCCACCCTCAAGCTGGCCAACGCAGTGGCAACAAGCTCAGGCTGCGGTCAACATTCTTACCAGTCACGGAATTTATTACCAGCCCACAATCGGCAACCACGATTACGACTGCGAGGCCGACCGGCCGCAACCGCGGAGTACGACTAATTACTTTCACTACTTTGGACCTCCCACCGTGAACCCAACGGCATACGTCCTCGATTCGTCCGGAAACCGCACACCCAATTTCTACAAAGTTATGACCATCGGCTCGACCAGCTACATGATCCTGTCGCTGGAATTATTTCCTCGGAGTTCGATTGTGTCCGCAGCCAACAAATTGATCTCGAGGTTCTCTGGGCCGGTCATCGTGGCCACACATGCCTATCTATCCAACGACGGTTCAGGGCCCACCTTCGGCACGAACTTTCCAGCAGGATCGGCCTATCCACTGTGTTCAGGATTTCCGGGCAATATTTACGGATGTCTGACCGACTCGTTAGGAACCTACAACCCGGTAGGCGGCGGAACCGATGGCATCGGGCTTTGGTACAAGCTGATCGGGGCCCATCCCAACGTCTTCATAGCGCTAAGCGGACACGTGCGACTGCCGCGTCCCGGCAATTACCCCGCGGTGCCCGCTTACAACGGCGTTGGTTACGTCGATTGCAAGGTGCAATCGTGGACGACGCTTTGCTCCAGTCCGTACAGGCCCATTCAAATTCTTTCCGACTTTCAGGGGCAGGGACACAATGGCTTTTTCGGGTACGGATATCTTCGANNNTGACCGTGAGCCCTTCGAAGAAGACGGTGACGGTGTTCACCTATTCTCCATCGATCGCAAACAGTTCCGGAAGGTTCCCTGCAGGAATTCCAGCTTACAAGACTGATGCTCACAATCAGTACACGCTCAATTTCCCTAACATATTCGGAGGGCCGGATATGGAAGTCACGCACATCGCCAGCCCGCGTGACGGCAGCCATGTCCCGCTGACGTTCGGAATGTCGGCGGCACCTTCCGGACCGGACAACGCGAGTCACATGCAGGTCTATGTGGACGGGACCAGACATGCGGATTACTTGAACGCCAACGCCTTGCCGAGTGGAACAACGGTTACGTTGCCTAGCTCAGGTGTACATCGGGTTGCAGTTCAGACTTACGACAACACGCAAGCGGTGTGGGTGAAGTCCGTGATTTACGTAGTCAATCCGTGAATGGGACTTCACGAGTCGTGTAAGTCGAGGAGAGTAGCTGGTTGAATCTCTTCGCGGCACGATTGTGTTTCCCAAGAAGTTTGTGGGCGAGTCGATTTGCGAATCGATTTGCACGAGCTTGCGGTGCTAGCGGATTGACGCAACGGGACTCATGTCCGTAAAAAACGCGCCCGGAAAGGGCTCGGACTAGTGTGCCTGGACCACACAGATCTTAACGGAGGAAGTATGAAGTCTGTGGTATTAGGTCCTGATCATTTTAAGCGCTGGCATCAACAGCTCTTCCGGGGAAAACATAACCGTGCAGTGAATCGATTTGCGTTTGGGGAGAATGCGGAATTTGCAGGAAGCCGGTCTTTCTCAGATTTCCGCCGACTTTTTCAGACCGTGACTACGCCTTCCGTCTTAGTCGCGTAATGGGACTCAACGTAATCGTCGAGGATTCGCCGGAATTCCTCGACGATTTTGTCTCCGCGCAAGGTAGTCAGCAGCCGGCCATCCACATAAACGGGAGCTTTCGGCTCCTCGAATGTGCCGGGGAGCGAGATACCCAAGTTAGCGTGCTTCGATTCGCCGGGCCCGTTAACGACGCATCCCATGACCGCGACTTTCATTTCTTCAACGCCGGAATGGCGTTCTTTCCACGCCGGCATCTGCTCGCGCAGGTAGGACTGGATCTGCTCGGCCATTTCCTGGAAGAAGGTGCTGGTGGTCCGTCCGCATCGACAGGCCCGCGCTGGATGCCACAATGCCCTTGGCGCCCATGCCGGCTTCGGTAAGTCCTAAGTGGAGGGGGTAGCTGCAGCGACTGGCTAGTGAACGATACACATCAACCAGATCTTGCACGCCGCTGACTTTCGCGCTGAGGATGATTTGGTCTGGGCGCAATCCGTATTTTTCAGCGATCGCGGCAGAGTTCAATGCGCTAACGACCATGGCCTCCATCGTGACCTCGCGTGCATCTTTGGGGTCGGATGAGCGCGAGTTTTCGTCCATCATGCGGGTGAGCAGTGACTGGTCGAGCGATCCCCAGTTCACACCGATGCGCACGGGTTTCTGATTCTCAACGGCGACCTGAACCATGGTGCCGAAGTTGGAGTCGTCTTTGCGTCCGACGCTCACGTTGCCAGGGTTTATACGGTACTTTGCCAATGCTCTCGCGCAAGCCGGATATTTCTTAAGCAGAATGTGCCCGTTGTAATGGAAGTCGCCGATGATGGGAACGTGAATTCCGCGGTTTTCCAGCTGCTCTACAATGTGCGGCACTGCAGCCGCCGCATCTTCATTGTTCACTGTAACCCGAACCAGTTCCGAGCCAGCCCTAGCGAGGGAAGCAACCTGCTCGACTGTTGAGGCCACGTCGGCTGTGTCGGTATTGGTCATGGATTGCACCACAACCGGTGCATCCGAGCCCACCCGGACGTTGCCGATGGTGCAGGTTATGGATCTACGGCGTTGAATTGAGGCCATGTGGAAGAATTAGTTTAGCAGATGGCTGGATACAGCCAATGATCATTGCTCAATGGCGAAATTATACGGTCGGAAACCGCGCTTGACTCTTGCTTTGGAGCACGTAAAATCGTGCTGCACGAAACAATGTGCTATGAAAACCAACATAACTCTGAAACTCGACCGCGATCTGTTGCGGAAGGCGCGGGTATTGGCTGCAGAAGAAGACACCTCGGTGAGCGCGCTGCTGACCCAGCAGTTGGAAAAGATCGTCCGCGAACGCGAGGGTTATGAACAAGCGAAACGCCGCGCCCTGGCACGCCTGAAGCGTGGATACAACCTTGGCTATAAGCCTCCGGCTTCGCGCGATGAGTTCTATGAGCGCTAAATGCTTCGTTGATGCGAACATTCTGGTTTACGCTCACGACCAAGCGGCTGGCACGAAATGTGAAAAGGCACAACGACTGGTCGAAGCACTCTGGAATGCCGCAAACGGGGTGCTCAGCACTCAAGTTCTCCAGGAACTCTACATTGCATTAAGACGCAAGGTCGCAACTCCGCTGTCGGCAGCTGAAGCTGAACAGGTTCTGCGCGATTACTTCGCCTGGGAGATCGTGGTCAACACTCACGAGTCGGCGATCCGCGCTATATCTCTCGAGACCCGATACAAGATTTCCTTTTGGGATGGTCTAATCCTGCAAGCTGCAGAAAAAGCTGGCGCCGCCTACGTGTATTCGGAGGACCTTGCGCATGGACAGTTCTATGGCAGCGTACAAGTAATGAATTCCGTTCATTCCTTAGTTCAGAGTCAAACGCTGACTACGGCAAGCTTTGCGCGATGGTCTTGGCGATGTCGTTGTAAATGACCATCGCGGCGAAGAGCACTAGAAATACAAACGCCGCCTGGTAGATTCGTTCTTTAATGCGCAGGCTGATGTCGCGCCGCATTAGACTTTCGATAAAGAGCAACAGGATGACGCCGCCGTCCATGATCGGGATCGGCAAGAGATTGAATATCCCTAGATTGAGGCTGATCATGGCGGTGATGCCGACCAGTGGCGTCCAGCCTTTTTCCTGGGCGGCGTCGCCGGCAACCTGCGCAATTCCGATCGGACCAGAAATCGTTTTGGGAGAGATTTTCCCCTGTACCAGTTTTCCGACCAGATCCAGTAGCATGACGGAATTGGTTTTGTTCTCTACCCACGAGCGGCTCAGGGCCTCGCGTAAGGGTAGCCTGCCGATCTTCATTTCGGGCGAACCGGTGAATCCAATGCGGTAGTGCTCCTCTGTAGGACGCGCCGTCTTCGAAAAACCCAGCCAGCGCAGGAACGAGGGAAACCATCCATTCTTCGGAACGGTCACGTGGCCTGCCGGGGCGAGCACGGGTTGAATGGTCAGATTCAAAGTTTCGGCGCTGCGGAGAATTGTGAAAGTTACGGGCTTGTCTTTGGTCTGCTGCAGTCGCTGAATCATCACCTGAATGGAAGAAATTGGCTGGCCGTCCATGGCGACGATCTTATCGTCCGGCTTAATCCCGGCCTTGGCCGCGGGCATATCGGATTCCAAATCGCCCACCAGAACCGGCTCGTCCGGCAACCATCCGGAAGAACCTACTTCATTGACCGTAATTGGTTCAGGCACCACTTGCATCTGAATGGTCTGCTGGCCTCTTTGAATCACGATCGGCAAAGACTGGTTCGGACTTAACATGTCTTTCGCGCGGACCTGCATCCAAGTCGGGTTTTGTACTCCGTCAATCTGCACAATGCGGTCCCCGTGTTGAACGCCGATCTTTGCCGCAGGCGACCCCGGCTCGACGTACCCAACGATCGCTGGCTTGTCCATGAACGCCGGATATTCGTAGTGCACCATGTACACGACGGTTATAAGAAAAATTGCCAGAAGGATGTTCATCGCCGGTCCCGCAACGGCGATCAAGAAACGATGTAACCGCGAGTGCGACATGAACTCGCGCGGGTCCCCGGTGCGCTCGTCCATGGGATTTTCGCCGCTCATTTTTACGTAGCCGCCAAGCGGAATGGCATTGATCCGGTAATCAGTTTCACCTTTGCGGAAGCCGATCAGTCGCTTGCCGAAGCCGATGGCGAACTGCTCGACGCGCACACCCAGCAACTTGGCCACGGCATAGTGGCCGAATTCGTGGACCAAAATCATGAAACCCAGGATGACAGCGACAGGGACGATATAGAAGAAAAGTTGACTCATAAACTCCGTTTAGTTCTCTCGAATTCCAACTGCGGCGGGTGACTTGCTGCCCAACGCTGCTACTTTCTCCCGGGCGGTGGCACGTGCCTTCTGGTCTACGCCCAGCACTTCCTTTATAGATTCCAATTTGCCCACTGGCGTTTCAGAAACCACTTCCTCTATTATTACGGGGATCTGCTGAAACCGGATGCTGCCGTCCAGAAACGCCGAAACAGCGACTTCGTCGGCGGCGTTCAAGGCAACTGTTTTGCCGCCTCCTGCCTTCGCCGCTTCATAGGCCAGCCGCAGACAAGGGAATTTTTCCATGTCCGGAGGGCAGAAATCGAGGTGCCTTAAGTCACTCAGACCAAAGTTCATCTCGGAAGGGATTCTGTCCGGATAAGTTAGCGCGTACAGGATCGGCAGGCGCATGTCTGTGACAGACAGTTGAGCAAGAATGCTGCCATCTACAAATTCGACTAGCGAGTGAATCGTGGACTGGGGATGCACGATCACGCTGACCTGCTCCGGCGGCAAGTTGAACAAACGGCAAGCCTCTATGACCTCGAATCCTTTGTTCATCAGCGTGGCCGAGTCGATGGTGATGCGGTTGCCCATCTTCCATGTGGGATGGTTCAGCGCCTGCTCCACCGTAATATCGGCAAATTTGGACACAGGAGTATTCAGGAATGGCCCTCCGGAGGCCGTCAGCCAGATGCGGCGAACCTCGTTCATGCGCCCTCCACGCAGGCATTGGTGGACGGCGTTATGTTCGCTATCGATCGGAAGAAGCGGCTTTGCTTGGCGGCGGGCTTCGGTGGTAATGAGTTCTCCTGCGGCGACCAGGCATTCCTTGTTGGCCAGACCAACGGTTTTGCCGGCACGCACCGCTTCGTAAGTAGCCTCGAGGCCCGCAACGCCGACGATGGCGCTGACCACGAAATCTACGTCGGGATGCGTGGCAACGCGCACGGTGCCGGCGGTGCCATGGAGGACTTCTACCCCGGTGATTCCGGACGATTTTAACCGCGACCTGAGATTTTGAGCATGAGATTCCGCAGCCACTAAGATGACGCGCGGACGCCAGCGCTGCGCCTGTTCGAACGCAAGCTCCAGATTGCGCCCCGCAGCCAACGTGACCACCTGAAAGCGGTCAGGAAACGACTCGACCACACTGAGAGTGCTGCGGCCGATGCTCCCGGTCGATCCCAGGATAGCGATGCGCTTCATGGATGTAGATATGGTACTAGAAAGGGCTGAGTTTGCTTCGACAAGTGCACCAGCCGCGAAGCAGCGGAATGGGAAAGCCCAGGCGCAGCCGCGGAGGCAACACGCCGGTTGTTCGGCTGTACTCTTCGTATTCTTGCCCGAATGTCTTACACCTGAATCGCTCTTCCATTCTGCTTTTTATCCAGAAGCCCAACCAAAATAGAGCAATTGCGAGCACGCCAACGGGCTTGACGCGTGCCAATGCAGTACCGACCAGAGCCAACAGTATCCCGGAATAAATTGGGTGACGCACCCAGCAATAGGGACCAGTGCGGATGAGTTGATGTCCGACCTTGATGCTGACTGCACTACTCCAGTTCTGACCGAGGTAGAACCTGGCCCAGATTGCGAATGCTATGCCGGCTGCGGTCAGCGACACAGCTGTTACCTCCATACAGCTGTTACCTCCATAAAGATGTTTTTCGGTATCAGGCGTGACTCTATCCAGCCGAAAGGGAGGTTCTCCCTGAACATTAGATAGGAACCAATGAATACCGGAATTCCGTATAGCAAGCGGGAGCTGAAGGGTATGCGCTCCTGCGTCCGTTTGGTCCATATCGAGGTAAACAGCCAGACCAGGAAGAAGACGGTCCACAGGACCGAGATGACGTGAGTTGCGCTCATAACCTGATATCAATGTGCAGTGCGAAATCCTAGCCGCAGATGTTGCACTCACTTCATCATCACTCGCTAAGCTGTGTAGCACCACAGCACCGCGCGGCGAATACGAGCGCGTCAATGCGATCGAACATGCCTCCGTGGCCGGGGATGGCTTCGGAGCTATCGACGTGAACTACACTCCATCCTTGGATTTTAGTGGCAGTAGTCGTACACGCGTTCGACTTGGATCGACGGTTACCAAAGCCCCTGCCTCCAAGTCGGGTGCTGCGTAACGCAGCGCCGCGGTGAGCTGGGGCCCGATCACTTTCGGGCTAACATCCTCAGCCCGTACCTGCACAACGCTGGGCTTTTCGCCGTGGGTGGCCGCAAGAATCGCGCTGAAATCCAGATCGTGGGTCAAGACGACATAATCGCTCTTTGCCGCAAAAGCCATAATTTCTGAATCTAGCGCAGTGGCTTTACGCACCGCCGACCAATGGACTGCCTCCCATCCTGCATCATTTAGCAGCCCAATCCAGTCGGGCGACAGATTCATATCAACCAACCGATTCAGCGCCTGGGAACACGACCTCGCGATCTTCAGCGAGCCATGCGGCATAGCGAAGCGCCTGCAGAATGTCTTCGCGCCCCAACTATGGGTAATCAATCAATAACTCCTCGATTGTATGTCCGGCGCCGATCTGGCCGACGATCATGCCAACGGTCACACGCATTCCGCGAATGCACGCTTTACCACCCATCACGCCGGCTTCTTGGGTAATGCGATCAAACGGCGTCATTACCATCCTCCCATCGACCTGAGAATACCACCCCTTGCTTTCGTCGAAAATTCGTCTGGCAAGGTTCGCCCTAATGACTTAC
>WNGJ01004010.1_pt1 | contig 17796 bp, 17 predicted proteins | sample 5400611 | NCBI WGS metagenome assembly WNGJ01 (sample SAMN13153375, study PRJNA577476) | soil metagenome | isolation source: 40 cm soil or saprolite under Garry oak tree replicate 1 | place: USA:California | collected 2016-06-15 | reverse complement strand
GAGGCCGAGCGGATCCAGGAGCCGTCCCGCCCAGGCGCCCGGAACGGCCACCACCACGGGAGCGGAAATCCTGCCGCCGCTCGTCTCCACGCCCGCGACGCGGCCGCCTTCGGTGACGATGCGGAGCGCCTCGCAGCCCGTCTCGATGGTGACGCCGAGCCTGCGTGCGGCCGCCGCGAAGGCGAACGTGGTGGCATTGGGATCGGCGAAGCCCGAGCCGGGCTCGTAGGCCGCGGCGCCAATGTCGTCCACCCTCATGTCGGGCAAGATCCCGTGCAGCTCCTCCTTCGAGATGAGCCGCGTGTCGATGCCGATGCCCTGCTGCATGGCGACGTTGGCCGCCATGGCCTTCGCGTGCTCCGGGCCCACGACTTCGACGAAGCCGCACGCGTCGAAGCCGCAGTCGCCGCCCACGATGTTGGCGAAGTCGCGGAAGACCTTGAGGCTCTCCACGGCGAGGCGGGATTCGGCCTCGTTGGTGTAGTGCATGCGCACGAGCGACCCCGATTTCCCCGTCGCACCCGCGGCGAGATACCGCCGCTCCACCACCGTGACGCGCCGGACGCCGAGGCTCGCCAGGTTGAAGGCGGTGCTGACGCCGTTGACGCCTCCGCCGATCACGACTACGTCCGCGTTCGTCATGCGATCGATGCCTCCGTGCGGGCTGGGATAGTTCGAACCAACCTAACGGAGGCGCAGCCCATGCAGGTCACTCGACGCGAGTTGCTCAAGGGAGCGGCAGCACTCGGAGTCGCCGGGGCGCTGCCCCAGGCGCTCCCGGGCGCGGCCCAGGCCCAGACCACCCAGAAGAAGGAGCTCGTCACCGCCCAGGGCGGCGACATCTCCAAGTTCGACCCTCACTTCAGCACCTCGTCCAACGACATCCGGATCTCGTTCAACCTCTTCGACAACCTGACGAGCCGTCACGCGGACGGGAAGCTCTACCCGGGGCTGGCGACGGAATGGAAGCTCGAGGGGCAGACCACCTGGAGATTCAAACTCCGCCAGGGCGTCAAGTTCCACAACGGCGATCCTTTCACCTCGGCCGACGCGAAGTTCAGCATCGAGCGCACCTACGATCCCGCCGCCAATACGATGGTCAAGACGGTCCTCACGACGATCGACCGCATCGAGGCGCCGGATCCCTACACGCTCGTCATCCACACGAAGAAGCCCGATCCGCTCCTGCCCGCGCGGCTGGGCTTCTACGCCGGGCAGATCGTGCCGAAGAAGTACCTGGAGTCGGTCGGTGGTGAGACCTTCAACGCCAAGCCTGTCGGCACCGGACCCGTCAGCTTCGTGTCCTGGGTCAAGGACGACAAGGCCGTCTTTGACGCCACCCCCGGCTACTGGGGCGGCAAGATCGACGTGGACCGTTGGACCATGCGCTCTATCCAGGTGGACATCATCGTCCAGGTGCCTCCCGACCAGGAGGACCGCATCAAGGCCAACGCCTCAACGAAGGTGGAGGGGGCGCTGTACGCGGGGTTGTACTGTTTGGGCGTGAACGCCAAGCGGCCGCCGCTCGACAACCCGCTGGTGAAGCAGGCGCTGTCGCTCGCCATCGACCGCGACCTCATCGTTAAGGAGCTGTGGAAAGGGCGGGGCATCGTCCCCAGCCAGCCGATCGCGAAGGGCGACAACCACTTCGACCCCAAGCTGCCCCCGCTCGCCTACAACCCCAAGGAGGCGAGGGAGCGGCTCAAGAAGGCCGGGTACAAGGGCGAGGAGATTTTCATCGAGACCACGGTCGCCTACGTCGCCCAGGACAAACCCATGTCCGAGGCCATCGCGGCCATGTGGAAGGACGTGGGCGTCAACGTCAAGGTCGAGGTGATCGAGTACTCGGTGCGGGCGCAGAAGATGCGGGAGAAGGGCTTCAAGGGCCTGTGGTGGGGCGACCCGACGTCCACGCTCGGCGACCCCGACGGCATGATGTGGCGCCTGCTCGGTCCCGGAGGACCGTACGACTACTGGCGGGATGCGAAGTTCGACGAGCTCGGCAACGCCGCACGCTTCACGGTGGACGAAAAGTTCCGCGCCGACGCCTACCGTGAGATGACCAAGATCTTCTTGGAGCACTTCCCGTGGCTGCCCGTCATCCAGCCGTACGAGGACTACGGCCTGCAGAAGTACGTCGAGTTCACCCCGAACCCGAACCAGCAGTTCGAGATTCGCCGCTTCAACCTCAAGCTTCGCCGCGCGTAGAGCGGCTCCATCCCTGCCCTCTCCCCCGCTTGGGGAAAGGGCAGGGTGAGGGGCCTTCCCCATGCGCGGACTCTTTCCGTTCCTCGCCCAGCGGCTCTTCCGCGCGCTCATCGCACTCTGGCTCGTCTCCACGGTCGTGTTCGTCGTGATGCGTCTCTCGGGCGACCCCGTGCCGCTGCTCCTCCCACCCGACGCTCCGAGGAGCGAGATGGAGCGGGTGCGGCGTGACCTGGGCCTCGACCGGCCGCTGCCCGTCCAGTACGCGGTGTTCCTCCGGAACACCGTCATGCTCGACTTCGGCCGGTCGCTACACTTCCGCGAGCCGGCTTTCACGGTGGTGCGTGGCTACATCGGGGCCACGCTCGAGCTCGGGCTGACGGCTTTCGTGCTGGCGGCGGTCTTCGCGGTGCCGATCGGGCTCCTCTCGGCCATGAAGCGCAACTCCGTCGTGGACCACGTCGCCATGGGGCTGGCCCTCATCGGGCAGTCGGCGCCCACTTTCTTCCTCGGCATTCTCTTCATCCTGCTGTTGGCGCTCAAGGCCGACCTCTTTCCGACCTCCGGCCGCGGGGGCTGGCAAAATCTTGTGCTGCCGGCGCTCACGCTGGGGGCGTTCACGATGGCCTCGATCGCGCGCCTGACGCGCTCGGCAGTGCTCGAGGTGCTGCGCGCCGACTACATCCGGACGGCGCGCGCCAAGGGGCTCGGCGAAGCAATCGTCATCGCCAAGCACACGCTGAAGAACGCCTCGATCCCGATCCTGACGATCACGGCGCTCCAGTTCGGCACGCTCCTGGGCGGCGCGGTGGTGACCGAGACGGTATTCGCCTGGCCCGGCATCGGCAGGCTGGCCGTGCAGTCCATCAACAACCGCGACTACCCGGTCGTCCAGTGCACCGTGTTCATCGCGGCGGTGATGTTCATCGCCATCAACTTCGCGGTCGACCTCCTCTATGGCTTCCTCGATCCTCGCGCCCGCGCCGGCTGAGGTCGCGGTGGCGGCAATGCAGGAGGCGCGTCCCCGCGGCAGGCGCATGCCGTGGGTCATGCGGCTGGGACTCGGCTTCGTGGCGCTGATGGCGGTGCTCGCAGTCATCGCGCCGTGGATCGTCCAGGACCCCGAGCGTCAGTCGCTGCGCACGCGGCTCAAGCCGGCCACGCTCGAGGGCGCCGACGGCCGCCCGCATTTCCTCGGCACGGATGCTCTCGGCCGCGACGTCCTCGCGCGCGTGATCTATGGATCGCGTGTCTCGCTCGTGGTGGGCCTCTCCGCCGTCCTGGTCGGCGGCATCATCGGCTCGGTGCTGGGTCTCGCGGCGGGCTACCGCGGCGGCCGGGTGGATGCCGTGATCATGACGGTGGCGGACGCGCAGCTGGCCTTCCCATTCATCCTGCTCGCCATCGGCATCATCGCCGTGCTGGGCCCGAGCTTTCCGACGCTGGTCGTCGTCATCGGGCTCTCGGGCTGGGTCAGCTACGCGCGCATCCTACGCTCCCAGGTGCTGGTGCTGCGCGGACGAGAGTTCGTCGAGGCCATCCGCGCCCTCGGCGGCTCCACGGTGCGCGTGGTCCTGCGCCATGTGCTGCCCAACGTGCTGGCCTCGCTGGTGGTGGTCGCCACCCTCGAGCTCGCGCGCTCCATCGTGCTCGAGGCGACGCTGTCTTTCCTCGGGCTCGGCATCCAGCCGCCCACGCCCTCGTGGGGCGGCATGATTCAGGAGGGGCGCGACTACCTCGACTCGGCGTGGTGGATCTCGACCGCCCCCGGCGTCGTGCTCATGATCACCTCCATCGTGATCAGCCGCGCCGGCGACTGGCTCCGCGACGTCCTCGACCCCACGCTCCGCGGCGAGTAGGCAGCACCCGCCCGCCCGCCTCGCCCGGCAAACTGGTACAGCGCGCCTCAGGATTTGGGGCGGGGGAAGACGAAGCGCTGCTCTGCCACGTCCTTCGGCCAGACCACGCGGGGCTTTTGTCCAAGAACCTGGAGCATGGCCGTGCTCGCGTTCGGATTGTCACCGGTCTCGTTGAAGACGATGGGGCCGCTCTGCACCGAGAGCCCGCCGGTGAAGTTCGTCTTCTTGATGGCCGTGACGATGGCGTCGGGGTCGGTGGAGGCGGCGCGCTCGAGGACGTCCGCGATGACCTGGATCGCGTCGTAGGGATAGGAGGCGCTGGCGTCGAAGTTTCGGCCGCCCGATCGTTTCGCAAACTCCGCGGCCACCCGTTGCGTCTCCGGCTTCCGGTAGTTCGCGTACACCGTCGCGTCCATGACGTGCTCGATCAGCTCCTTGAGCTGCTGGATCTGCCTGGTCTCGTACAGGCCGGGGGCGCCCGGGCTGATGATGCCCATCATGTCCACCCGCTGCTTGGCCAGCTCCTCGAGGAGCAGGACGGCGGTGGCGGGCCGCGTGACGGGCGCGATGACGTCGGGCTTGGCGGCCTTCGCCCGCGTCACCTCCGTCGAGAGGTCGGCCGCGTTCTCCGGATAGGGGATCACTTCCACCACGTCGAACGCCGCGCTGGCCGCCTTGTGCGCGGCGAGGAAGCTCTCGGTCTGCGTCTTCCCGAAGAGGCGTTGGAGTACAACACCACGATCCGCTTCGGACTCACCGCCGCTTCCCGAAAGATCTCGGTCATGAAGCGGACGGCGTTTTTTCCGAACGTCGCGCTGCCCGGGAAGATCCGGTACACGTACTGCGCCTTCTGCTGTCCCTCCCGCACCGACCTGGCGATATTGGCGGTGGGCTGGTCGGCGGCCGTGATGTCGATGATGTAGGGTATGCGGCGCTGCTGCGCGAGCGGCGCGATGGTGGCGACGTGGGCCGAGTGGAACGCGCCGGTCAGGAGCTGCGCGCCGGCGTTGATGAGGCGTTCCGCCTCCGCGCGGGCCACCTCGACTTTTGTCTGGCTGTCGGCGGTGAGCAGCTCGATCCTGGCCCCGCCCATCGACTTGATCCCGCCCGCCGCGTTGATGGCCTCCACCGCCAGCTGTGCGCCGAGGCGCGAGTCCTGCCCCACGTCGGCCATCGGGCCCGAGACCGGTTCCACCATGCCGACCTTGATCGTCCGCGGCTGGGCGCGGAGCACCGCAGGGAAGGCGCCCAGACTTGCGGAGGCGCCCGCCGCGGCGCGAAGAAACGTCCGCCGATTGACTCGCATCGATCCCCGCATCGATCCCATATCCGTCCTCCCCGTCGAATTCGAGTCCGGGACATCCGCCGCAAGCCGTGGCGAGCGTAGCACAGGCAGTTCTCGCCGGTCAGCGGGCGAGGGCGACGCAGACCACGCCGGCGGCTACGATGGCGGCGCCGAGCAGACGCCGGCCGAGGGCGCCCTCCTTGAGCAGGAGGCTTCCGATCAGCGCCGAGATAACGATGGACACCTCGCGCCCCGCCACGACGTAGCCCGCCTTGGAAAGCCGGAAGGCGAAGAGCACGAGGAGATAGCCGCCCGGGCTCAGCACGCCGGACAGCAGGACCGCCACCCGGTTCTCGCGCCACTCGCGTGCGAGTGAGCCGCGCCGCGCCAGCACGGGCGGCAGGAGAGAGAAGCAGCAGCCGACCATCATCGCCCAGAGATAGGGCAGGGGGTTGATGTGCGACACGCCTACCTTGTCGACCAGGGAGTAGGAGGCGACGCAGAGTCCCGTGGCGACGGCCCATCCGGTGCCGGGCTTGAAGAGCGCGTCTTCTCTCCAGGCGCCGCGGCGCCAGTGGAGGGCGAAGATCCCCGCGAGGATCAGCGCGATGCCCAGGATGCCGAGGGCCGAGAGCCGCTCGTCGAAGAAGTAATAGGCGCCGGCCGGCACCAGGGCCACGCCGAGGCCGCGCGCCATCGGGTACACGAGCGAGAAGTCGCCCGTCTGGTACGCCTTGCCGAGGACGAAGAAGTACACGCTGTGGAGCGTGACCGTGGCCGCGACGAAGGGCAGGGCGCTCGGCGAGACGCCGTCTCTCGCCAGCACGTAGAGCGCCGGCGGCGCCAGGAACAGCGAGGAGAGCACGCCCGCCCACCACAGCATGGCCATCGGGTCGCGCGCGCCCTTGGCCATCGCGTTCCACGTCGCATGGATGACCGCCGCGCCCAGCACCAGTGCCAATGCCGCGCCCGTCACCGGGCAACCCTACGGGCGTCCCGGCGGCCGTGTCAACTCTCGTATAATGTCCTGAGGCTCACTCTCGCAAGACCGGAGGCCGTGCCCTGCCTTTTTCGCTTCGGCTGATCGAAGACACGCTCGCCCCTGGCGTCCGCTACAAGCCCGCGCTCGGCTCGGCCGGGGGCGTGCTCTACCTGGCCGCGGGCGATATCCATGTCGAAGGCGAAGGGGCCGCGGCCTCCCCGCTCGAGTCGGGCCGCGCCCGCTTCGCCGCCCAGCCCGGCGCCGCCGTGGCCGGGGCCTCGGGTGCCCGCGTGCTCCGCTTCGAGCTGGTCCGCCAGCCTCCGCCTCCCGCGGGTGGCCGGGTGCTGCTCGAGCACCCGATGGCGCTGGATCCTCGCAAGTCGTGGCTCTTGCGCTGCGATCGCGTGGACTTCGACCGCGGCGGGATCGCGTTGCCGCACCGGCACTGGGGAGGTGGCATCCGCTGTCTCCTGCGCGGGCGCCTCGACGTGACGGTGGGCGAGGGAACGGCGCGGGCCATGCGCCCGTGGGACGCGTGGTTCGAGAGCGGCAGGGAGCCGGTGCAGGCCATAGCCGCGCAGGACGAGGACACCTCGTTCATCCGGGTCTCGGTGCTGCCGGTGGAAATCCGCGGCAAGAGCTCCATGATGTACGTCGACCCGGCCGACGCTGCCCGCGGCAAACCGCGGACGTACACGGTCTACGTGGATGAGCCCATCGCGCTCTGAGCGCGTCGCTCCCGGGAGCGCGCCCGACGCGGCCGCGCTCACCGCAGCCGCGCGCGCGCTTGCCGGTGGCCGCTTGGCGGACGCCGAGGCCATCTGTCGCGCCGCGCTTGCCGCCAATCCCCGCCACGCCCGGCTGCGTGCCGCTCTCGGCGTGGCGCTCCGACGCCAGCGCCGCACGGAGGAGGCGGAGGCGGAATTCCGCGAGGTGGCGCGGCTCTGGCCGCGCTCGCCGGCTGCACACCTGGATCTGGGAGCGGTCCTGCTCGAGCAGCACCGCTGGGGCGAGGCCGCCACGGCGTTCCGCGCGGTGCTCGCGCTCGCTCCGCGCACGGTCGAGGCACACTTCAAGCTCGGCCTGGCCCTCGAGCGGCAGCGGCTATGGGCCGACGCCGAGGCCGCCTACCGCGAGGCCGCGCGGCTCCGGCCGCAGCACGCGCTGGCGCATCTCCGTCTCGGGCTCGCGTGCAGGCGGCAGGGCAAGGCCGCCGACGAGGAAGAGGCGCTCCGCCGCGCCGTCGAGCTCGCTCCGGCCCTGGCGGACGCCCATGTCAACCTCGCCCAGGCGCTCGCCCGCCAAGAGCGCCTCGCCGAGGCCGAGGCCGCGTTCCGCGAGGCCATCGCGCGCGCGCCGCGCCACGCGATAGCGCATGACGGGCTCGGCGTGGTGCTGCTGGCCCAGGGCCGTCTCGAAGACGCGACCCGCGCCCTGTCCGAAGCGCACGAAATCGAGCCGACGCGGCTTCGGACCGTCGTCCACCTGGCCGACGCGCTGAGGCGCGCGCGGCGCTGGAGCCTGGCGGCGACGCGCTACCGCGAAGCGATTCGCCAGCGTCCCGGTCTCGCCCGGCTCCGCGGCTGCCTGGGCCTCACGCTGTGGCGGCTTAGACGGTACGGCGAGGCGGCCGGCGCGTGGCGCGAGGCGACTCGTCTGGAGCCTCACCGCGGACAATGGCATCGGTGGCTCGGGCTGGTCCTCGAGAGACTGGGCCGGCTGCCCGAGGCCGCGTCGGCCTTCGGCGATGCCTTGAGGCTTGACGGTGACGATGTCGCCGCCTGGCTGGGTCTCGCGACAGTGTGCCGGCGTCAGGGCGACTGGGAGCAGGAGGCGCAGGCTTATGCGCGCGCATTGGCGATGCGTCCCGGCGACGCCCACCTCTACGCCGAGCTGGGCGTGGCTTTCGAAGCCCAGGGGCTCGAGGCGAATGCCGAGGCCGCCTTCCGCGAGGCGGTGCGGCTCGCGCCCGGGAATCCCGACCACCACCTGGATCTCGGCATCGCGCTCGGCCGCCAGGGGCGACACGCCGAGGCGGAGACGGCGCTGCGCGAGGCCATAGAGCTGAGCCCCAACGACATCGTCGCCTGGGCCAACCTGGCGCTGGGCCTCGGTCGCCAGGGGCGCTACGCCGAGTCGGAGACGGCCTATCGTGAAGCGCTCACGCTCAAGCCCGAAGGCGCCGCCCTCCACCGAGGCCTGGGGATGGCGCTCTACTTCCAGGGCCGCCACGATGCCGCCGAGGCCGCGTTTCGCGAGGCGGTGAGGCTCAATCCCGCCTACGCGCGGGCATGGGCCGACCTGGGCGAGCTCCTGAGCGAGCAAGGACGTCTTGGCGAGGCCGTTGAGACATTTCGCGAGGCCATCCGCGTCAAGCCCCACCGGGTCGGCTCCTACCGGGGCCTCGGCCGCGTCCTATTGGCCCTGGGACTCGATGCCGAAGCCGAGAGCGCGTACCGCGAGGCGCTCCGGCTTCGTCCGGCTGACGCGCAGAGCCACTTCAACCTCTGGGCGGCGCTCGAGAAGCAGGGCAAGCACGTCGAGTGCGAAGCGGCCTACCGCGAAGCCATCAGGATCAAGCCGGACCACGCCGAGGCCCATGCGCGTCTGGGCGCGATGCTCGAGAGGCTCGGCCGCACTGACGAGGCGCTCGGCGCCTGGCGGAAAGCCGTACGTCTGGAACCCGGCAACCCCCGCCATCGCCACGGGCTGGACGCCCTCCGCCGCAGGATCCAGACCTGATAGTCCCTCTGCAGGTCCAGGGGTGACGGGCGCTTCGACCGCATGGCGCTTCGGCGCGGCGCTCCTCGTGGGCGGCTATGCCGCGGTGACGGGCTGCGCCTCGACGACGCCGGGGCTCGACGCCCATTCCGCCGCCCTGGCGCGCCTTGTCGCGGCCCGCGCGGTGGACGCCGACATCGTCTATCTCGGCGAGTCCCACGATAATCCCCACCACCACCTCGACCAGATACGCGTGCTCGAAGTCATGCTGGCCGACGGCGCGCGGCCGGCTCTGGCCTTCGAGATGCTGGCCCAGGACCAGCAGCAGGCGGTGGACGCGGCGATGCTCGAAAGCGCCGACCGGTCCGCGCTTGCCAAGCGCCTCGGGTGGGGCGAGCGCCGCTGGCCCGACTTCGAGATGTACCGGCCGCTCTTCGATCTGGCTCGGCGTTACGGCCTGCCGGTGATCGCGATCGACTTGAGCCAGCCCGTGGTGCGCCGAATCTCCAAGGAAGGGCTGGCCGCCTTGCCTGCCGACGAGCAACGCAGGCTCGTCTCGCGGCTGGCTCCGGATGCCGATCGCCAGCGGGGCCTCGCGCGCGACATCGAGGCTGCCCACTGCGGGCTGCTCCCGGCGGCAGCGGTGCCCGGCATGGTCGACGCCTGGCACGCGCGCAATGTCACCATGGCGCGGCAGATCATCATGGCTCTCGAACGAGCTCCGCAGGTGGTGGTCATCGTGGGGCGTGGGCATCAGGCGCCGGGGGGCCTGGCCGACCAGGTGGGAGCGTTGCGGCCCGGCACCCGGCAGCTGATCGTGGATCTGGTAGAGGCGGGAGAGGGAAAGCCGGATCATGCGACGCCGGAGCTTGGGATCGGCGGCGGGATCGGCGGGCGTATTGTCTGGTCGAATCCGCCGGTCGAGCGACCCGACCCCTGCGCGCCCCTTCGAGCGCGCTAGGCGGGGTCCGGCGTCGTGTCCGCTTCTATCGCGGACACGCGGGTGTAGCTGATGCCGAGCTTGGTGCCGTCCTGGTCGATGATGACGCCGTCCTGGGTGACCTGGCTCATGATGCCCTTGACCGGTTCGGTCGCGTTGCGCACCGCCACGAGAACGCGCTTGCCGAGGAGTGGCTCGGCCTCGACCCTCCACATCGAATCCAGGTCCGACGTCGCGCCCGCGTCCGCCCCCTTGAGCTCTGTGATGCGGCCCATGCCGGGAACGACGAGCCCGCCGCGTCCGCCGGTGGCCGAGCGGCCCTTGCCCGCGAAGGGGCTGGGCCGGTCAGAGGGCGGGGCCGGGATGTGGCGTGACGCGCCTGCGGCGTGACTTGCCGCCACGGGCCCGCTCGGGCCGGGCTCGACGGCCATGGTCACCACCGGCCCCTGGGTCGTTCTGGTCGTCGTCGGTGAGTCCTCCCCGGCCTCGATGTCTCGGAGAATCTCGGACAGTCGCGACATCATGACCGAGTAGATGTAGAAGCCGATCATGGAGAGGACCAGCGCCGAGCCGAGCCCGATCTGCGCGGTGAGATGATGGAGTACGTCGAGGGCGTAGAGCGTGTAGGCGAAGAGGAGGAGCGGCAGGACGGAGATCAGCGCAAAGACGACCGATGACGCCCGCCGCAGCGTATACGTCTTGGAACTTCTTGCCATGGCTCGACTCTAGCGCGGGAGCAGCGCAGGATGCACGTTTTTCCTCGCCTCGGGCCGGCGGCGGGCTTTGCGAGCCGGCCCGCATGGTAGTATCCGCCCGTGACCCGTTCCCGGCGCGGGCTGCGCGAGATGCGCGGTTTCATCTTCGATCTCGACGGTTGCGTGTGGACCGGCGACGTGCTGGTGCCGGGTGCAGGCGAAGTGCTGGCCCTTCTCCGGAGCCAGGGCAGGGCGCTCACGTTTCTCACCAACAACTCGCGTGCCCGCGCGGCGACCATGCAGGCCAAGCTCGAGCGCCTCGGCGTCCAGGCGAGCGTGAGCGAGGTGCTGACACCGCTCGAGATCCTGGGCCGGGTGCTCGACACGCACGTCGGCACGACCTCGCGGGTGCTTGCCATCGGCGGCCCCGAGCTCGAGGCGGCGGTCGTGGACGGCGGCCACAGCCTGGTGCCCATGGACCGCTACCGCGAGGCGCGCGCCGTCGTCGTGGGCAACGACTTCGACTTTTCCTACGCGCGGCTGACGGCGGCCTCTCGGGCCGTCGCGGGAGGGGCGGCCTTCCTCACGCCCAATCTCGATCCGAGATTGCCGGTGGAGGGCGACGACTTTCTCCCGGGGTGCGGCGCCATCGTGGAGGCGGTGGCCGCCGCCGCGGGCCTGCGCCCACTCGTCGTCGGGAAGCCGGAGCCCCCGCTGTTCGAGCTGGCGCTGGATCGCATGAGGCTCACGGCGGCCGACGCGGCCATGGTGGGCGACAGCGTGGACTCGGACATCCGCGGGGCCCTGCGCGTGGGGCTGACGGCCGTGCACCTGGCGCCCAAAGGCGGCCACGACGGCGTCGCCCACTACATCGTAAAATCCATGAGCCAGCTGCGCCGCCTGCTGGAGACGTACACTCCCTGATGCGCGTCCTGCTGCATTCGGGAGGGCCACTCGGCCCCGAGGGCCGGCGGGAGATCCTGGACTTCCTGGGCGAGCGCCGCCGGGTCGCCTTCGTCACCGCCGCCAGCCTCCACGACGAGGACGCGTACTTCACCCGCGTTGCGAGCGTGCTCGGCGTTCCTCCGCCCGAGGGCGCCGGGCTCGAGCTCCTTCATCTCCGGTGGAACGACCGCGCCCAGCTCGTGCTCGCGCGGGCCGAGGCGCTCTTCATGGGAGGGGGCAACACGTACGCCCTCCTCAAGCGCCTGCGTGAGACCGGGCTCCTGCCCGTCATCCGCGCGAGGGTCGAGGCGGGCATGCCCTATGTCGGGGCGAGCGCGGGCTCCAATGTCGCGGGGCCGACGATACTGACCACCAACGACTGGAACGTGGTCGCCCTCGAGGGTTTCGAGGCCCTGGGGCTGGTCGCCTTCAATATCAACCCGCACTACAAGGAGACGGATCCCGCCATGGCACCCGGCAGCGAGACGCGCGACGATCGGATCCGGGAGTACCACGTGGTCAACGCCAACCCGGTCGTGGGGCTCGAGGAGGGCGCCATCGCCCGCGTGGAGGCCGGGATCGTCACGGCGCGGGGCACGGCGAGGATCAAGATCTTCCGGCGAGGGCAGGAGCCGACCTGGCACCAGCCCGGCGAGCAGCTGCCGGTCGAGGCCTGAGGCCCGCCGCTACTCCGCGCGCATCGTGGTCAGCGTGATGTTCTGCGCGCCGAGCGTGCCCGTCGCGCGGTTCACGAGCACGACCACCTGGATGGTCGCGAGCCGGTTGGGGGCGACGGTCGGTCCCGTTGGCGTGATGGTCCACGTGCGGGTGATGCCCGGCTCGGGCGTGTCGTTGCCGTTGGTCGGTCCAGGGACGAAAGGCTGGTTCTTGAGCTGCTCCATCCTCTGCCGCGCGAAGGCCGTCGCCTTGGACTGGCCGCCGCCGGCGACCAGGCTGATCGAGCCCCGCGTGAGCATGCTCAGCAGCGCCACCAGGGACACCGCGAGGAACGTCACCGCCAGCATCACCTCGATGAGGGTCATGCCGGCCTGATTGCCGCGCGGCCGCCGCATCACGGCCTCCCTACTTCTGGGCCCACGGGCCGCGCAGGATCAAAACACCCTGGGGCGTGCCCGGCGGCGGGTTCGTGTTGAACAAGGTGTCGTAGCTCCAGATGCGGGTAGGTGGCGTGTAGTAGAGGGTGCCGCCCGTGCCGCAGCAGCGCCACAAGCCGGTCGCTTGCTGGCTGTGCCAGAGGTCGACGATGGAGCCCCGGTAGGTCAGGTTCTGCCCGTTCCAGTCCTCGAGGAATCGGATGTCGTTCTCGAGCTGGCCGTTCCCGTTGTTGAGACTCGATTCCACGGAGGGCCCGAGAGCGAAGGCGGCGTTGACCGTGGTCGCAGTGGCGGGCCGCGTGCTGGTCCCCAGCGCCCCCTTGGCGTCGCTGCCGTTCGCGGCCCAGTTGTTCGAGAGCACGGTGATCGCGTCGGCCAAGACCGCGGCCGGCACCTTGGCTACCGTGTTGTAGTCGCCGCGGACGTACACCGGGTTCTCGGAGACCACGGTGAGCCCCTGCGACGGCAGCTGGGAGCCGTTGACGAGCCTGACCGCGGCTCCGGGCGTACCGGTGGTCGCGACGTAGAGTATGCCGTTGGCGGGGGCGATGCCTGTACTCCGCAAGAGCCCCACGTCGACCTGCACGATGCTCATCGTCCGCTGCTCGCGCATGTCGTAGAAGGTTGTGTTCGTGATGACACCTCCGGGCAAGGAGACCGGGTTGCCGCTCATGTCGGTCGCGGCACCGTTCACGATCCGGAGCCCCGACTTCGAGTACATCTTTGCCGCCCGCAGGTCCGGCGCGTCGCTCATGTCCGCGACCTCGATGAGCTGGTGGGCGACGACGTCCGGGTCCACGGGATCGTAGAAGAGCGCAGGGACGGGCGGAACGATCTGCCCCACGCCCATGGCCTGGTCGCGCACCGTGTTTCCGAAGGTGCTCGCGGCCTGGGCCTGCCACGCCGAGGGCGTCCAGGTGCTGCCGAAGCCCGGCTGGTAGTCGTGGTCGAAGTTGAGCTGATGGTACGTGCCCCCCGAGTCCTTGATCTGGGGGTTGTTGCCCCACGGAACCGAGCTGTCGCGCTTGATGCGCCGGAAGACGCTGCCCGCCGCCGTGATCGTGGAGTCGAAGTCCAGGCTCGCCCCCGCGCCCACGTAGAGGTTGCTGTTCGCGTGCACGCGGCCGTTGAAGGTCATGTTGGCGCCCGGCGCGATCTCGAGGTCCACACCTTTGCCGTAGAAGACGCCGAACTGGAAGAGCGGCACCTGGACGTAGCGGATGATCTGGGTCAGCCGGGACTTGGTGCTGTTGTCGCCGCGAACCTCCGAGGTGATGAGATAGTCCGTCACCTGGCCGCTGAAGCCCGCGTAGGGGCCCGTGGTGAAGGTGGTGGGGTATGAATACGGCGGATTCGGCACCACGCGGGTGACCGAGAAGGCCGTGAAGGTGAGCTTGGGGTCGGGTAGGGTCGGCGCGGTGATCGCGGCCAGGTCTGCATTGGTCGGCGTCGGAGTGCCGGCGAGGAGGCCGCGCAGCGTGACCACGGCGGACTCGATCCCGGCCTCGGCGCCGTAGAACGCGGCGCTGTACTGTTTCCAGCTGCCGGAGATGGTCAGCTCGGTCGTGCCCATGGCGACGAGGGTGAACCCGAGAACCGAGAAGAGGAGCATGGCGATCATGGCCAGGGGCAGGACGGAGCCGCGTTGGGAGAGGCAGTGGTGGCGAAGACCCGAAAGGGATGTCAAGGGTGTCCTCCCCGCCCTCAAAGATTTCGCGGGCGGACCGACGAGGTCAGGCTGAAGGTACGCTGCTCCTGGTTGCCGGCCGACTGCGCGGTCAGCGTCACCACCAGGCGCCGGATATTGCCCAGATTCGCTGCGAGGCTCACGGCTGGGATGGCGACATCGTTGATGTCGAAATAGGTCAGCGTGCAGGCCGTCACGCCCGTGGCGAGCGGCTGGAGTCCCGCGCCCAGCCCCGCGTCCTTGAAGATCGTGTTGACGTTGTCCCAGACGAAGCGAACGAGCTTGGGTCGACCCACCTGAACGCCCTGCGAATAGGCCACCGGCACCCCGGGGGCCCCGATATTGATCACGGTGCCGGCCGCGGAGGTCACGGTGACAGTCGAAAACTGGTCGGTGTTGATGAGATAGACGACGTCGCCCGCCGCGAAACCCGAGGCATTCGCGACGTTGAGCGTCGTGTCGTTGACATTGGCGTTGGCGGTGAGCGTCGTCGAGGCGCCGGTGAGATCGGCCCAGAAGCTGACGCTGGTTGGCGTCGCCGCGGTGATCTTCACGGCGGCGGGCGGGAAGCCCGCACCGGTCAGCTTGAGGTCCTCCTCCATGATCAGGCCGGCTCGAGCGGCCTGTTGTGCCTGAGCGCGACTGTCGCCGTCCTGGTGGACCTGGACGCCCGTGGCGAGGACCCCGCCCACCCCGGCCAGCACCATGCCGAGAACGCCACAGGAGACGAGGAGCTCGGTCAGGCTGAACCCTCGACTGTCGCGCAAGTTCATGGCGCCGCGGAGCGCAATCACGGACCCGCGGAGCGCAATCACGGACCCGCGGAGCGAAATCATGGAATGGTCACCTGGCCGGAAGGCTGCACGGTCACGGTGAGCGAGTTGCCGCTGCCGTGGGAGACGGTGAGAATGCCCGATGTGCTGGCGGTTCCGAATGCCGTGAACACGGCCGCCGGCCCGGTGAGGGTGACGTCGTTGGAGAGCGCGATCATCCCCGTGGCGCTCGTGTCGGGACCGACCCACGCCGCGCCGGCGCAGGTGCCCTGGAGGAGCCGGAAGCCGCCGGCCACGGTTTGGACACAGATGTTCTGGCGCGTGGTGATGGCAACCATGCGCGCCTGGCTCAGGATTGCGCGGATCTCCCGGGCTCCCCCGCTGGCCGCGGCGGCGGGAAGATAGGTCCACGCCGTGGGGAGGGCGACGGTTGCCATGGCTCCGAGGATCGAGATGCATACGAGAAGTTCCGAGAGCGAGAATCCGGCGCTGCCGATTCGGTGCGGGCGTTCCACCATGCGTGTCATCGTGACCGGTCAAGGGAGCAACTTCCGGGCCACCGCCATGCTCGGGCCCGCAGGCGGGCAACCGTGGGAAATGGCTGGCGAAGATCCGGCGGCTTCCGCCGAGAAGCGTTATCGGAGCGTCAGATCCCGCGTCAGCGGCTCTGACACAGTGTCAGGCGGCCGACGGGAGGCTAGGACGCGGACAGCCTCACGATCAACCGGTCAACGCCCTTCTCGAGGCAGCGCTTGATCTCGTCCCGGCAGGCACGGTAGCGCTCTTCCCCCTGGTCGAAGGGATCGCCGATGTCGCCCTCTTCGCCGACGAACTCCTTCAGCGTGAAGAGGGGCCGCCCGCGCGCCTCATCGTACGTCCCCAGCATGTCCTTCTGCTGGGCGGTCATGGTCAGGATCAGGTGGGCGTCGGCGATGAGCTCGCGGTGCCGCCGGAGGTCTGTGGAGGCCATCGCGTCCTCGGCGAGGTGGATGCCATCCTCGCGGAGGACGATGCGCGCGTCGAGCGAGGGAATCATCCCGTCGCGCGCATGGTTCGCGATCCCTCCGGACCGAACCAGCACGCGCCCGCCCGCATCGCGCTCGGCGAGCATCTTCTCGAGCAGGACATGGGCCATCACGCTGCGGCACGTGTTGGCGTGGCAGACGAGGAGGACGTTCTTCACCGGTCCTCCCGTGGCCACTGCCAGAAGCGGATGCCTTTCTCGAGATCCTTCCATTCGCTCTTGGGACGCTCGTGCAGCGTCCGGCCGAAGTTGGTCCCCGGAGGCTCGTGGATGCTCGGGCCGAAGGTCTCGGGCAGGAGCTTGATGGCCGTAACCGAAGGAGTGAAAGACCTGCCCATTGACGTGCGCCGCGGCGTCGCTCGAGAGGAAGACGACGAGCGGCGCCACATTGTCCGGGTCGCGCTCGGTGCCGACGGCCTGCTCGCTCGGCCACTTGCCTGTCTCCTCGAAGACCTTCTTGCCTCTCGGAGTGGAGTCGATCATGCGGGTGGCGCCGCTCGGCATGATGGCGTTGGCGGTGACGTTGTACTTCGCCATGGCGTTGGCGGTGGACCAGGTCAGGCCGATGATGCCGGCCTTGGCCGCGGCGTAGTTGGGCTGGCCGGGCGCGCCGAGCGCGGAGACGGACGACATGCTGATGATGCGGCCGGCCTTCTGCTCGCGCATCGCGATGGAGGCGGCTCGGGTGCAGAAGAAGGTGCCGTCGAGATGGACGGCGAGCACCGCGTCCCACTCCTCCTTGCTCATGTTGAAGATCATGCGATCGCGCAGGATGCCCGCGACGTTCACGAGGATGTCGATCCGGCCCCACGCTTTGACCGCCTGCTCGACCATCTCCGTCGCCTGCTTGTAGTCGGCGACGGACCCGTAGTTGGGGGCGGCGGTGCCGCCGGCCTTCACGATCTCGTCCACGACCGCGGCGGCCGGACCCGTGGCTACGCCCTCGCCGTCGAGCCCGGTGCCGAGGTCGTTGACGACGACTCTTGCCCCGGCCTTGGCCAGCGCGAGGGCGATGCCCCGGCCGATGCCGCGGCCGGCGCCGGTCACCACTGCGGTCTTTCCGTCGAGCATTCCCATGGTCACTCCCGTGGTCGTTGCTGGTGAGAATCGTTCCGGATCATGCGATCAAGAGACCGCCGTTCGGCGAGAGCCACTGGCCGGTGAAGAAGGAGCTGTCGTCCGACGCGAGGAAGAGCGCCGTCTGCGCCACCTCGTTCGGCAGGGCGTAGCGGCCGAGCGGCGTCCGGGCGACGACGGCTTTGCGCATCAGGTCCGACATCGGCTGCGTCATGGGCGTATCGATGTACCCGGGGCAGATCGCGTTCACCCGGATCTTCCGCGAGGCGACCTCCCGTGCGACCGCGCGCGTGAAGCCGAGGATCCCCGCCTTGGCCGCGCTGTAGTGCGGCACGGCCTCGATCCCCCACGCCGCCACGCTCGACATATTAATGATGGCCCCCTGGTCGCGGCGGCTCATCAGGCGCAGCGCCTCCCGCGTGCAGAAGAAGGTGCCGTTCAAGTGCACCGCGATCATCCGGTGCCAGGCCTCGTCCGTCATCTCCTGT
>WNGJ01006330.1_pt1 | contig 17798 bp, 15 predicted proteins | sample 5400611 | NCBI WGS metagenome assembly WNGJ01 (sample SAMN13153375, study PRJNA577476) | soil metagenome | isolation source: 40 cm soil or saprolite under Garry oak tree replicate 1 | place: USA:California | collected 2016-06-15 | reverse complement strand
AGACCACCGCTCGCGAACCGGGAGAGGTCAGCGCCTTTTCGACGGCCGCCAACTCCTCGCCGCGCCCGATCAACGGCCACCGCGCATGCCCGGCCGCAGCAAGATCACCAGATCGCCGCATCGCGAAGCCCCGTTCAGCGCAACCAGACGGAAATTACCCCTCCGTCCCCGACGCTAGGCCGCCCAGGTCACGCCAGCAAGGGACTATCATTTGCCCAGCGCGTCACACCGATGTGTTTCGGGCGACCGGTTCGAACAGGTCCAGGCTGACCTCGGCGCCCCGCCGCGCGACGCGACGCGGAGATCCGGACACTCTGATCGCGCTCAGAGGCAGCCGGTTCCGCATCTGGTCATGGAGCCCGCGCGCATGCGGTTCGGTCGCCGCAGTGACCCGCTTGCGATCGAGCATCGCACCGAGATCCGACGGTCCCATGCCGAGTCGCCGGCCTAGCCGGCCTGGCTCCGGCCGAACGCGACCAGCGCCTGGAGATGCCGCGTAAATGGGGCCTCGCTCGTCTCAAAGCGTGAGACCGTGCCGCCGCCAATGAAGTCGAATGCATCCTTCAGCACGAAATGGGAGCGGTTTACGGGGGTAACCGATTGGCAGTGGGAGCTGGGAACAGCTTGTCCATCGCGTCTGCGCCTGACCGGATCACCGGGCGCAACTCCTTGCGGTAGACCGTCTCAGTCGTGTGCGTCGAACTGTGCCCCACGAGCCGGGCAATTTCCTCGACCGGCATCCCGGTCGACGACATCAAGGACACGAACGTATGCCGAAGTTCCCTGGGGGTCCACTCTCCTTCGATGTCTGCCCGCTTGGAGATGATGCGGAATCCACGCCGTACGTTTCCGGACAACAGAGGCGTACCAGCGGCAGAGGCGAACACTAGCCCGTGGTCTTGCCACTGGTCCCCGGCAACCAGGCGGTCCCGCTCCTGCTGGTCGCGGTGCTTCAGAAGAGCCTCGACGCACAACTCAGGCAGCCGAAGGGACGCCTCGACTTGGGTGTCTTGACGTCGCCGCCCGCCCGCTCGGCACGCCATACATCGATGTGAGGCACCGTCGCTGGCCCTTGGTCCAGGTGGACATGCTCCCAGCGCAGGGCCCGGACCTCCTCGGTGCGCAGGCCAGACAGCAACGACAGGGCGATGTAGCCATACCAGCGGCTCCGCTTGGCGGCCTTCAGCAGCGCCTGGGCCTGCACGAGATCAAGCGACTTCGATTTCCGGGCCGCCTTGCCCTCGGGCACCTCAACAGGCGTGACCACGTTCCTGGCCACCCGGTCATGGGTCACCGCGAATCTGACAGCGCGCTCAAGCGACTGCCGGGCGATCGCCAACGTCCGCGTCGACAGCCTGCCCGTCAGCGCAGCCAGAGCGATCCGGACCTCGCTCGACGTCAGCTCCCGCAACGGCCGGTGCCCGATCCGGGCGACTAGCGGCCCGGCGGCGGATCTGTAGGCGGACCTCGTTTTTTCTGAGCGGCCTGGAAGGCCGTCGGCTAGCTAGTCCTCAAAGGCGTTCCTCAGGGTGTAAGTCTTCGACGACCTCGGAGCTTGACCCAGTTCCTCGCGGAGCTTGTTCATGGCCTCGATCGCGCCGGTCTTCGTCGGGGCCGTCACCCTCCGACGCAAACGCTTGCCTTCGGCGTCGAAACCCAGGCTGACCGATCCTCGCCAGCGTCCCTGGCAGTGGCGGTGAAACTTGGCGTCCGTGCATATGGTGCCGGTCCTGTGCTCGAAGCTGACTCCGCGCGCTGCCGCCACAGCTCGCAATCTACACCTTCTGGCTGCACCGGTGGGACCAGATTGGCCCCACGATTGATCTTCGCGATGGTCGGCTTCAAGATCTACATCTGCCCGACCTGCCTAAACGGCTGGCGCGCCTGGCAGGGATCGAACCTGCGACCCGCTGCTTAGAAGGCAGCCGCTCTATCCGCTGAGCTACAGGCGCCCGTGTGCACATTGTGCCCGATCCAGGCTACGCGCCGGACATTACGCGCCCGCTACGATCGCGCGGACCTGGCCGTAGCGCGCGCCCCCCACGGGCCGACCGCGACCAGTCTGGGCCGCAGGCAGGTCCGGCCGCCACCGCCGACCACGGCGCCAGGCACCACGGAACCGGTTCGCTCGCAGGTCACTAGCAGCACGGTGCCGCTGGCCGGGTCGACGCTGCTACCAACGCCAGAGCTCTCGGCGAAGTAGTGCGGCCAGGGCAGCGCCTTCGCGGTCCAGATGACGTGCCGCTCAGCCACGCTGTAGCCCCAAGCCGCACCGCCCGCGCCGGCGTCGAGCCCGAGCGCCACGCCGGCCCGCACGCCATACACGCCGGCCGGCACCGTGCCGTGCAGTGCGGGCAGGCTGTGCCCGGTCCCGGGGTCGATGCCGGTCAGCTCGCCGCCGACGTCGGCGTACAGCACGCCACGCACCGGGTCGGTGCCCTCGGCGACGGCGCCGGGGACGTGGCCGGTCATCCGCCCGGTCGCGACGCTGTACAAGGACAGGCCGGAACTGGCCGAGAAGACGAGCGAGCCGCCGACGACCCCGCTCAGTGCCCCGTCGAAGGACCCGCCGCGCGGCCTGATCAGGCGCTCGGCGCCGCTGCGCAAGTCGATCCGCCGGACCGCGGTCACGGGGTCGGTGCCGACCTGGCCGCCCGCTGCGACGGTCACGTACAGCTTCCCGCCCGCGACCCGCCAGGCCTGCTCCGCGTCGCCGATCGGGTCGCGCCAGACCGCGCGCCCGGTCTCGTTGACGTAGCTGGTGACCGCCGTCGGGCCGACGATGACGGTGTGCTTGCGCCCGGCGCGCACGGCGCCGCCGGAAACCGCGGCCCGGTACGTCCTGACCTGCTTGCCCGTCACGGAGTTCAGCACGATCTCCAGCCGGTCCGACCCGGCCCTCGACGACGAGCCGGCGGCCGTCCCCGCGGCCGAGGATCCGGTGATATCCGTGGGAGCCGCCCCCGACGGCGTACTCACGCCCACGGTCACGACGCCGCGCCAGGCCCGCACCGACCCGATCGCCGACCCGGCCGGCAGGCCGGTCAGGTTCTGCGTCCACCGCGGGAAGCCGCTGGTCACGTCGTAGGCGCTGACCGTCAGGCCGAAACCGATCACCGCGACCCCGTGACCGGCAGCGGCCGACGCCTGGCCCTGGCTGAATACCGTGCCTTCGACTCCGTCTTGCGCGATCCACGTGCCGCCCAGCGAGCGCGACCAGCGCACGAAGTTACGGGCCGCGCAGGCGCTATTGCCGCCGCGGCAGGACGCCGACCCCAGCCCGGTGGCAACGATCGCGGCAACAACGACGGCGGCCAGCAGGAGCGCGAGCGCGCCGCGCTGCACGGGCACCTTGGCCAGCCGGCCGAGCATCACGTCCCGGATCCGCCCTTCCCGCCACCGGTAGCCGGTGATCATGTCACGGTATACCGGCCGGGCCCGCGGCGCGGGCGAGCGCGCGGATAGCGTTGGCAAGCAGACCGGCACGTGGCTCCACACGATATTCACGCTAGGAGGATCCATGTCTGACAGGGCTCCGCTGCCCTACGACTTCATGCCGCAGGTGCCTTCGTTCACCGTCGAGAGCGATAACGTCGCCCACGACCAGCAGATGGGCGATAACCAGGTATACAACGGCTTCGGCATGAGCGGCCAGAACATATCTCCGCACCTTCGCTGGCACGGCTTCCCGCCCGAGACCAAGAGCTTCGCCGTGACCTGTTACGACCCCGATGCGCCGACCGGTTCCGGTTTCTGGCACTGGCTGGTCCTCGACATCCCGGCATCGATCACCGAACTGGCCGCGAACGCGGGCGCGTCCGACGGCGGCGGCCTTCCGGTCGGTGCCTTCTCGGTCCGCAACGACTACGGGACCAAGGACTTCGGCGGGGCCGCCCCTCCCGCCGGCGACCCGCCGCACCGCTACGTCTTCGCGGTGCACGCGCTCGACACCGAATCGCTCGGCATCGACTCCGACGTCTCCCCCGCGGTGGCCGGCTTCAACCTCCGCTTCCACACCATCGCCCGCGGCGTCATCGTGCCGGTCTTCGGTCACTGAGACCGGCTCAGGCAGCCGCAGTCGCGCGCTGCGTCTAGTTTCGCTAACCATACGGCTGCGGCTGGTGCGTACAGCAGGTAGCGGCCAGCCGCAGCCGGTGACTACCCGGCGCCTTGTTACCCGAGGCTCGCCAGGACCTCGCGCTCGCGGTCCGGGTCCAGGCCGTGCTTCAGGCCGCCCTCCCTGGCCGGCGGATCGCCCTCGTCCTGCAACCAGCGCCACGTGTCGGCCACCGTTTCCGACACCGGGCGGCAGGTCAGGCCCGCGGCGTAGATCGCGTCGACGTTGCCGTCGTGCAATGCGGCGCCCTCGCCAACAGGCGGAACCCAGACCGGCAGCTCGATCCATCCCTGGATGCCCGCGGACTCGACCACCTCGGGGTCGACCCAGATCAGGCTCGCGTCAGAACCGGTCGCGGCGACCGCGGCGTCGAGCAGCTCGCCCATCGTGGCGTGGCCCGGCTTGCTGACCGTGTTGAACGCGCCGCTGATGCCCTCGTCCCCGGCGTGCAGCATCCAGGCCGCCAGGTCGCGGCAGTCGATGTACTGGATGGGCATGTCGCGGGGCCCAGGTGCGAGCACGTCGCCGCCGCGCTCGATCCTGCGCAGCCACCACGGCATCCGCCCGACGATCTCGTAGGGCCCGAGGATCAGGCCAGCCCTGGCCAGCACCGAGGGGCCGGAGAAGTGCTCGAGCACGGCGAGCTCGCCGCCGCGCTTGGCTGCCGCGTAGTCGTCGGACTCCTCGCTGGCGGCGTCGCCGTCGACGACGGGCGCGCTCTCGTCCGCGCCCGCAGGGATCGGCCAGGTGTACACCGACCGGCTGGATACATAGCCGTAGTGCCCGGCCCGGCCGGATAGCAGCGATGCCGCGTCGCTGACCACGCGTGGCGCACGGCTCCAGGTGTCGATCACCGCGTCCCAGGTGTCGTCGCCGAGCGCCGTACGCAGCTGCGCGGGGTCCGTGCGGTCCGCGCGCCGAACCTGCGCGCCGGCGACGTCGTTACCGGTTTCGCCGCGGTTGAGGGTCGTGACCTCGTCGCCGCGGGCCACCGCGGCCTCGACCACGGCACGTCCGACATGGTGTGTTCCGCCGAGTACGAGAAGTCTCATGGGGCCATCTTGGTTGATGCCGGACGGCCAACGCGAACGTGTTCATCCACGGCGTACCTGATCCCGGTGGCCGGGGCTAGCGGCGGCGGCCGGCGGCCGTTTCCTGAGCTGAGCGCGCGTCCCGCGGGGCCGCCGGAGCCGGTGCGCCGGCCTCCTCCAGGTGCAGGCTGGGCACGATCGGCTGCATCCAGCGCGGCATCCACCAGGCGTGCCGCCCCAGCAGCGTCATCACCGACGGCACCAGCACCATCCGGACCAGCGACGCGTCGATAAGCACGGCGAACGCCATCCCGAGCGCGAGCATCTTGATGGTCGGGTCGGTGTTCAGCACGAAGCTGGCGAACACCGTCACCATGATGGCCGCCGCCGTGGTGATCACCCTCGCTGTCGCGCCGATCCCGATCGCGACGCTGCGGTGTTCGTCGCGGGTGCTGAGCCAGGCTTCGTGGATCCTGGACAGCAGGAACACCTCGTAGTCCATGGACAGGCCGAACACGATGCAGAACACCAGCATCGGCACGTAGGCCGGGATCGGCAGCGTGGTGTGCAGGCCGATCAGGTTCGCGAGCCAGCCCCACTGGAAGATCGCCACGATCACGCCCACCGCGGCGCCGATCGACAGCAGGTTGAGGATGGCCGCCTTGGTCGCGATGACCACGGACCGGAACGCCATCGTCAGCAGGACGTAGGAGATCGCGATCACGGCCAGGATCAGCCACAGGAGCCGGCTCGTGATCCGGTCCGTGAAGTCGACCGCGCCCGCCGTCGTGCCGGTCACGTAAGTGGTCAGGTCCTCCTTGGGCAGCACCGTGTTGCGCAGGGTCCTGACCAGGTCCGTCGTAGCCGTCGCCTGCGGCCTGGTCGTAGCAATCACGTTGATCACCGCAACCGTGGCCGCCTTGTTGACGACGGGCGGGCTCACCGACTTCACCCCGTGGGTGCGCGACAAGTCGGACTGCATGGTGCTGAGCTTGGAGTTCGTGGTCTGCTTGGACTCCTTCGGCAGCTTGGCCACGACCGTGAGCGGGCCGTTCACGCCGGTCCCGAATCCCTGCTTGATCAGGACGAAGGCGCGCTTGTTGCTGTCGGAGTACGGGTTCGTGCCGTTGTCGGGCTGGCCCAGCTTGATCGAGAACAGCGGGATCGCGAGCAAAACGAGCACCGCGACGCTGGCGACACCCCACGGCCACGGGTTCGCGCTGACCCTGCGGCCCCAGCGCGCGAATCCGCTGTTCTCGTGTTGTTCCTCGGTCCTGGATGCGGTTCGTTTCGCCTGCTCGCGGGCCGAGACGTGCATCTTCCAGGCCCGGAACCGTGCGGGTAGGCTGCGCGCGTTCTCACGCACGACGCCCATGAACGCCGGCACCAGGGTCAGTGCGACCAGCATCGTGAGCGCCACGACGACGGCAGCAGCCAGGCCCAGTGAGCCGACGAACGAGACCCCGGCGATGTACAGGCCGAGGATCGAGATCACGACGGTGCTGCCCGCGACGACGATCGCCGCTCCCGACGTGCTCTCCGCGCGCTTCACCGAGCTGACCACGTCCATGCCCTGGTCGAGTTGCTCGCGGTGGCGGGCCGTCAGGAACAGGCCGTAGTCGATCGCGACACCGAGCCCGAGCAGGGTCGCGATGGTCGGCGCGGTCGTCGGGAACGTGATCGCGGACGCGAGGAGCCCGAGCAGGGACAGGCCGGCGCCGACGCTGAACAGGGCGGACACGAGCGGGATCGCTGCCGCGGTCAGCGAGCCGAACATGAACAGCAACAACGCGAGCGCGCAGATCAGGCCGATCAGCTCAGACGTACGGTCGCTGGTCTGCTGGCCGATGTTGCCGGCGTTCGCCCCGTAGTCGACCGTGAGGCCCGCGTTCCTGGCCGGTGCCACCGCCTTGTTGAGCTTGTGCAGGTACGACGTGCCAAGCCCGTCCGGGTTTATGTTCCAGGTCGCGCTCATGTAGGCGATAGTGCCGTCCTTGGCGACCTGACCCGACGGCTGCGAGGCGAACGGGCTCGTCGCGGCGATGACGTGCGGCAGCGTGGAGACGTTCTTGGTCGCCTGGTTGATCGCGCTCTGATCGGCCGTCACGGTGCCGCGCTTGGCCTTGAACACGATCTGGCCGCCGTAGCCGCCTTCCTGCGGGAACGAGGCGTTCAGGGTGTCCAGGCCCCTGGCCGAGTCGGTTCCGGAGACCGTGTAGTTGTTGACGTAGTTCCCGCCGTACTCGCTGCGCGCCCAAAGTAGCCCGCCGAGGATGATCAGCCAGCCGATGATGACGGCATAGCGCCACTTGACCGCTCCGCTGCTCAGCCGCTCCAGCAGGCGATTCACGTTTCGTGCCCTCCCAGGTTCCGTGCAGGCCGGCTGCACGGCGGCACGGCTGATCTCGGGACGTCAAAGGCAACATCCTCGGGGGCGGCCGCTCCGGTTGCCTCACCCACTCAGGGTGAACAGCGCGGGTCAGCGCGGGTGGGGGCGCGGGTCAGCGCGGGTGGGGGCGCGGGTCAGCGCGCGGGGGCGCGCGGGTCAGCGCGCGGGGGCGCGCGGGTCAGCGCGCCGGGAAGGTCGCGATGTGCTGGCCGCACGACGCCGGGTCATAGCCAGACAGGCTGGCGAGCTGGTCGAGCAGCCAGCGCGAGCCGAGCACCTTGACCAGGGCCTGTACTTCGCGCGACGCCGCGTGCATGGCGGGGATCACCAGATCGAAGCGCTCGGCAGCGAGCGGGATGAACGCGAGCCCGTACGCCAGTGCTGCGGGCTCGCTGGCGACACCGACGTCGGCGAGGCCCGCGGCGATCGCGTCGGCCACCTGCAGGTGACCAGCCGCCATCGTCTGGTAGCCGGGTACCTGGCCCCCGTCGATGCCCGCTCTCTCCAGCTCGCGGTCCAGGACGCGGCGCGCCTCGGCGCCTGGCTCCCTGTTGACCAGCCGCAGCCCGCGCTCGGCGACGTCCCTGACCGCACCGACGTCGTCGCGGGCGGCGCGCCCGAGCACGAGGCCCTCCCGCCAGGCGCTGAACCCGATCACCTCGCCGCCGACGGCCAGCAGCTCAGCGGCGGACGCCGCGTTGTACTCACCTGACCTGTCCCGCAGGTGCGCGCCCGCGGCGTGAACGAGGCCTGCGGCCGCGAGCCTGAGCGCTTCCTGGCTTGAGCACGGCCACCAGCTGAAGCCGATCGGCGGTTCGAGCAGGCTGAGCGGCTCCTCGAGCAGCGGCAGCGCCGGGTCGCACCCGGCGACGACCAGCGTCGGCCGCGGCGGGCCGATCGGCCGGACCGGCACGGAAACGGGCGCCGCCATGCGCGCGCCTGCGGGTCCGCCCGAGCGCCCGGCCGACCGCTCGCCCTTACACCGTCCCGGCCCGTCGCCCGGGTGCCCTCCCGGCCCGTTGCCCGGGTGCCCAGCTACACGCCGCGCCGGGTCGATCTCGGGACCGGCCCGCGTCTCGCCAGGTCGAGTGCTGGACCTACCCGGCACGTCAGCGAGGATCCCCCCGGCCGGCAGGAAGCCCGCTCGACTCACGGTCGGCCCGGCAAGTGGCAGGGCGACAAACGAGTCGCCCATCGGGGCAAGCGCGACCCGCGCGACCGCCGGGCTGCCAGCGCCCGGCCGCCCCCCGGCCCCTTCCGAGCTTGCCGGGCTGGCCGTGCCATTGGCAGGCTCGACGAGGCGGGCCGAGACGGCAGCGACGGTGCCTTCCGCTCCGAACAGCTCCTCGACCGTCATCCCGAGCGCTTGCGCCAGCGCGAGCGCGACGCGAAGCGACGGGTCAGACTGACCGGACTCGACCGCCGACACTGCCTGCCGGGACACGCCGGCCATGCCGGCCAGCTGCTGCTGGGAATAGCCCCTGGCCTGCCGCGCGACCCTGAGCTTGGCGCCGCTGATCATCTCCGGACTCCCGTTCGGCCAGACCAGGCTCCCGCGCTGCCAGGCCCGGCCACGTTGTCAGCAGGATCGCCGTACTCGCCGCCCGATCTCGTGCCTGAGACGAAGACCGGGGGGTCGACCGCCGTGAGCACCAGGTCCTGCCCGGTCGCCGCCGGCTCGGAGAGCCGCCCGGTCACCGGCGTCTCGCCCGCCATGATCGTGATCTCCCAGAGCGCGCCGGCCGGGCGGCATGACGTGACCCGGCCTGCCAGGACAAGCCCGCGCTCGGGGTGACCGCCGCAGATGACCCGGTCCGGGTGAATCGCGGCGACGGGCCGACCCGCTGGCTGCCGCCCGTCCGACGACCCGGAATCAGCTGGATCCCGGCTCACGCGAGCAGCTGTCAGGCCGGGGGCCGGCGGACCGGGCGGCGCCGCCCGGTCCGCCGGCGCCGGAACGAACGACGTGTACCCCACGAGCTCGGCGACCCGCCGCGAGGCCGGTGCCAGCACGACCTCGCCAGGAGCGCCCGCCTGCAGGACCTGGCCGCGGTCCAGCACCGCGAGCCGGTCCGCGAACGCCTGCGCCTCGGCGAGCTCGTGCGCCACGAGGATGGACGGGACCCCGCGCTGGGCGACGAGGGAGACAACCAGGTCAGTCAGCGTGCGCCGCAGACTGGCGTCCAGGCCGGTGTACGGCTCGTCGAGCAGCAGCGCGTCGCAGTGCGACAGCAGCAGCCGGCCGAGCGCGGCCCGGTGCGCCTGCCCGCCGGAAAGCCTGGCGGGCATGGAGTCCAGCAGCCCGTCGATTCCGAGCACCCCGGCCAGCTCGGCGAGCTCGGTCTCCGCGCCGGGGTCACTCCCCGCGCGGCCGTACAGGAGGTTGGCCCGCACCGACAGGTGCGGGAACAGGCCAGGGTCCTGGCGCAGCAAGCCGACCCGGCGCCGCCACGGCGGGATCACGGCGACCGGCCGGTCGGTCGAGGTCAGCACCCGCCCGCGGAGCAGGATCAGCGCCCTGCGCGGCGGGACCAGGCCAGCGATCATCTCGAGAATGGTGGTCTTGCCGGCCCCGGACGGGCCGAACAGGGCAAGCCGCTCCCCTGGCGCGACGCTCAGCGCGGCGCGGACGGTGAAGTCGCGCCGGTCAACCTCGGCGTCGGCCTCGAGCACGGGCGCTCCAGATATAGGCCGCGATCGGCAGCGGCAGCGCGACGACCAGCAGGACGAGGGCGAACGGCAGGGCCGACGGCAGGCCGGTCTCCTGCAGCGACGTCCAGATCTGCAGCGGAAGCGCAGTCGGATGGTAGGCGATGATAACCACCGCGCCGAACGCTCCCATAGCCCTGGCCCACGCGATGGCCAGTGCCATCGCGAGGCCCGGAGCGGCCAGCGGGACGGTGACGCGCCGGAACGCCCGCCTGGGCGGGTCGCCGAGCAGCGCGGCCTGCTGTTCCAGCCGGGGATCGACGCCGCTGAACGCAGCCTGCGCGCCGAGGATGTAGTACGGCGCCGACTCATACACCTGGGCGATGACCAGGGCGAGGAAGGTGTCGGTCGCTGACAGGTGCAGCCCGCTGAGCAGGTGCCCGATCGGGGTGAACGGCCCGACCATGAACACCAGCAGCAGCCCGATCACGAGCGGCGGCAGCAGCAGGGCGGCCAGCACGCCGGCCTCCCAGACCCTGGGGAACGGCAGCGTCCCCCTGGCGAGCGCCCACGCGAGGGGGGTGCCGAGCAGCAGGAGGACGCCGAGCGTGACGGCTCCGGACTCGACCGACAAGACGAGCGGCTCGAACGCGCCAGGCGCGCTCAGCGACGTCGTGATGCTGTTCCACGACAGGTGCGTGAGCAACGCGATCACGGGCCCGAGCAGCGCGAGCCAGACGGCTGCCGTTCCTGCGATGGCTAGCGAGCGGTTTGCGTAACGCAACCCTCGCGGTACCGCCGCTCCGCCAGGCCCGCCCCTTCCGGGCGTCGGCGGAGTGACGGTGACGGCTGGACTAGCTGCCAATGTCTTTCCTGATCGCGGCCGGTACGGCGCTCGCCGGGCCGGTCAGCGTCGGCTTCAGCAGCGTGTAGCCGCCCTGCTTCGCGTACAGCGAACGGCCGGCCGGCGAGAGCACGTAAGCGACGAACGCGTTGCCGGCCGCCGCGTCCTTCGCGCCGCTGATCGTCGTGATGTCGAGCGTCAGCGGAGAGCCGGTCTTGGCCTCCTTGCCGCTGCTGTCCGTGATCGTGACCGAGGCCTGCGCGTAGTTGTCGGCGAACGACGCATCGCCCAGGTTAATGTCCGGCGGCAAGCTGATGTAGTGCAGGTGCAGCTGCTTGGCCTGCGACAGGTAGGCGCTGGCGGCGTCGACCTGGCCGGCCTGCAGGCGCGAGTCGAGCGCCGCCTCCTCGAAGATCTGCGTCGACTTCGCCGAGGCGAGCGGGCCGCCTAGGATCTTCGTCACGGTGTCCTTCGGCAGGTGGTACTTCATCTGGGCGAGCTCGAGCATGAAGATGAAAGCACGGCCCTGCGGGTCGGCGTTCGGGTCCGTACGCCCGAGCTGGAACCCCGGCCTCTCCATGATCTTGAACAGGTCAGACACCGGCTTCTTGCCACTGGCGATGGCGTCGAACCGCGGGCCGTACTTGCTGTTGGGGTTGTAGGCAACCACGATCGACGTCGACGCGTACTGGATGAACCACTTCGTGAACTTGGGCCCGAGCGATTCGATCGACTTGCCGCCAACGGTGATGAACACGTTCGGGAAGATCGTCTTGGCGGCGATCTCCGCGGACAACCCGTCAGACGGTCCCGCCGTGCCCTGATAGGTGAAGCCGGTGGCCTTGGCGAAGGCCGGGCCGAAAACCTGCTCGTTGAGGTAGGTGAGCGAGGCCGCGTACGCGACGTTCGCGGTGCCCGACGGCTTGGCATTGCCTCCGCCACCGCCGCTGCCGGAGTTGCCGGAGCCATCGGACGAGCCGCAGCCGGCCGCGGCCAGCCCGAGGCATGCCAGCGCGATCAAGCCGGCCTGCAATCTACCTATTTTCAGCGTCATAACCGGGACGATAGCCACTGTGACTTGCGCAGCGCAAGAACTCCTGACACAGCACTGAGCCGTGCTCCCCGCCGCCGCTCCTGAGTTGAGCGACGCGCTCGCGGGCCCGGGCGCGAACGCGGGATCGCGAAAATCTGGAGCCCGCACTCAGCGAGCGTTCAGCCTGGCGTGCTTAGCTGACCTGGGCCTTGTGACCTGGGGCGGACTGCGCAGCGCTTCGGTAACAGCGCGGTCGCGGCGGTCCGCGGCCCATAACATGGTCTCCGGCAGGCGCCAGGAATGGCTTCTCACCCCTTAAGGCGGTCACGAATGGGCAAGGCGGTGCAGGACCGTTCGCACAGCGCCAGAGACAAGATCGCTGCTCAGCAAGCTTCCGCGGCCCTGGCGGTCGCGCTGATCGTCATCAAGCTCGCGGGCGGAGCGGCGGGCAAGCAGGGCGGATCGGCCAGCGCGGGCGCGGCCGCGACCGTCACCCGAGCCATCGCGTCGGTGCCCGGATCCACGCTGGACCAGGTGGCCGCCGGTCCCGCATACCCGGCGAAGGGCAGCGTCTATCCCGGCGCGATCAAGACCGTCAAGCCGCCGGGCGCGGCGCTGACCAGCGGCGGCAAGCCTCAGGTCGTCTACGTGGGCGCCGAGTACTGCCCGTTCTGCGCCGCCGAGCGGTGGGCGCTGGCGGTCGCGCTGAGCCGGTTCGGCACGTTCTCCGGCCTGCGCCTGATCCACTCGAGCCCTACCGACACGGACCCGAACACCCCGACGCTGAGCTTCTACAAGTCCGCGTACACCAGCAAGTACGTCTCGTTCAGCCCGACCGAGGCCCAGAAGGTCGACAGGACTCCCCTGCAGCCGGTCACGGCGCTGGACAAGTCCCTCATGACCAAGTACGACGCGCCTCCGTACGTGCCGTCCGGGTACAACGGGTCGTTCCCGTTCGTGGACTTTGGCAACAAGTACGTCATTGACGGCGCGAGCTACGACCCCGCGCTGCTCGCCAACCTATCCTGGGGTCAGATCGCCGCCGACCTGTCCGACCCGTCGAGCACGGTCGGCCAGGCGATCGACGCCAGCGCTAACCACATCACCGCGGCTATCTGCGCGATGACCGGCGACAAGCCAGGTGGTGTCTGCACGTCTACCGGAGTCAAGTCAGCCAGCGGGAGCATCTGATGGCAACACGGCAAACCACCGGCAAGTCCGGCAAGCGCGGGACGGCTCCGGCCGGGCGGAAGCCAGGCACCGGGACGACCTCCGCGGCCAAGCCCGCCCGCGGCGCCGCGGGCTCCGGGACCGCCAAGCCAGGCGGCGCCGCGGGCTCCGGGACCGCCAAGTCAGGCGGCCGCGCTGGCAAGGGCGGCGCCTCGGCGAGCAAGGCCGCCAGGCCGGCCGCGGGCGCTCCGAACGGGAAGCCAGGCAGGCCTGGTGCGCGCGCCGGGCAGCCAGCGCAGCCCGCGACCCTGTCGCCTGGCTGCTCGGAGAGCGGCGCTGTCAACTGCGCTGCGGTCACCACGAGCGCGTGGTCGCACGTGGGTGTGTTCCCGGTCTCCGTGCTCGGCCTCGCGTTCTTCGTCTTCATGGTGGTCGTCAACTCGCGCTGGGGGTGGAAGGCGCCGTGGTCGATCGTGCACTGGGTCAGGCTCGGCTCGGTCGTGGTCGGGATCGTGTTCGTGCTGTATTTGATCTGGGCTGAGCTGTTCAGGATCAACGCGATCTGCCTGTACTGCACGGGCGTGCATATCCTCACGTTTATCCTGTTCGCGCTCATCGTTGGGCGGGCAGCGTACTCCGGCGTGAAGGCGATACCAGACAACGACTAGCGCGCGGCGGCACCGGCTCGCGGGCACGAGCACAGAAGTAACGGTCACGAGCACGGAAGTAGCGGCAGCTAGCGGCTCGCGGTGACAAGCACAGAAGAAGAGGCAGAGCGGTTCAGATGAGCAAGGCAACACGGAACAGGGCACGCAACGCCCGCGAGCGCATCGCCGCCCAGCAAGCGGCGGCCAGGAAAGCCGAGCAGCGGCGCAGGCTGCTCATCGTCGGCGGTTCGGTCGGGCTGGTGCTCGTCATCGTGGTCGGCTTCATCGTCATCAAGAGCCTGGCCAAGCCCGCCAAGAACCTCGGCGGCGGCAACCTTCCCGCCGCTGTGACCCGCAACATCACGAACGTGCCGGCGAGCACGCTGTCGTCGGTCGGCACCGGATCACTGGCCTCGTCGGGCCTGCCGATCAAGCCGATCACCGGCAAGGCGCTGACCGCCTCAGGTAAGCCCGAGATGCTCTACATCGGCGCGGAGTACTGTCCGTACTGCGCCGCGATGCGCTGGTCGATGGCCATCGCGCTGAGCCGGTTCGGCACGTTCGGCCCGCTGAAGGGCATTCATTCGTCACCAACCGACTATGCCCCGAACACTGCCACGTTGACCTTCTACAAGCAGAAGTACCGCAGTCCTTACCTGACGTTCACCGCCATCGAGCACCAGAAGGTGAACAGCCAAGCACTCCAACCAGTGACGAAGGCGCAGCAAGCGCTGTGGAGCAAGTACGACACCAACGCGCAGGGTCAGGTCGGTTATCCGTTCATCGATTTCGGCAACAAGGTGGTTCTGACAGGACCGCTTTATGATCCGAAGACACTTGCCGGCCTGACATGGTCACAGATCGCGAGCAAACTTAAGAATCCGAGTGACGCGGTCGCCCAGGTCATCGACGGCGCCGCAAATTACGTCACCGCCTCGATCTGCAAGATGACCGGCGACAAGCCAGGCTCGGTCTGCTCAGCACCCCAGATCAAGACCATCGAAAGCAACCTCTGACCCCGCGCCCCGCCCCCAAGCCGCCCCACCTCTCCCCGCTCCGGCGCCCCAAGCCCGGCCGCCAAGCCGAGCACGCGCGATCTCTAGTCCCCGTCTATCGCCACTGACGGAAACAAACCGGTGTCAAACGGACAATTTTCGCGCCGCGCGTGACCGCCAGCCAGGCGAGAGTGACTCCGCACGGATTTCAGTCAGATCACGGGTAATTTGCCCCTTTTGTGGTCACCCAATCCGTGCCAAGTGCGAGGAGGCGAGGAATGGGTCGCTGGCCCGCACGTGGAAGGCCGCATCGGGCCGCATCTCGGCTGCCAGGTGCCGGGCGGGTCAGTTGCTTCCGGTCAGCCCCGCCCGCCGGCAGGGTTACGAGTTCCCCCGCGATTGAGACGGGAGTGTGAAGCGGGCGGTGGTGTGGTGCCAGCCCGCCCGATCGCCGTCCTGGCAAGATAGCGGCATGGAACGCGTGGTTGGGATCGGTGGATACTTCATGCGGGCCGCCGACCCGGCGGTCCTGAACGCGTGGTATCGCGATTGCCTGGGCCTGGACGCCGATGAGAACGGCCTGTGGCGGCAGGGAGCCGGGCTGACGGTGTTCGCGACGTTCGAGTCCGAGACCGGCTACTTCGGGTCCCGCGCCCAGCAGACCATGCTCAACTTCCGGGTCCGCGACCTGGATGCGATGCTCGCACAACTGCGCGCCAAGGGAGCGGACGTGGCTACAGAAACGCAGGACATGGAGGGTGTCGGTCGATTCGGCTGGGTCACCGATCCCGAGGGCAATCGGGTCGAGCTGTGGCAGCCCGCCTGACCGCGTCTTCACGCAGGCGGTGACGTACTGGTGGCCCGCTAGGTTGCCGCGGTGTGAACCTTGGTCAGGCCCGCGGCCATGTCCCATTCCGCCCTCGGCGTGATCTACCAGGTCGGGTCCTCCACGATCGGCCGGGCGATCGGCGAGATCAGGCCGCTGCAGGCCGGACGCGGGTTCGCCGTCCCGCAACGACCAGGCCTGCGCCTGCGCACCCTGGCCGACGTGTTCGCCTACACCGAGGCCGACAACGTCACACTGCGCACCGACGGCACTGAAACCCAGGTCCGTCGGCCGAGAGCCGGACGCCCCGGACGGGCCGCCTTCTTCTCCGGCAAGCGCAAGCAGAACACGATCAAGACCGCCACCATCAGCGACGGCCAAGGACGCACCCTCTGGTGCGGGGCGGTTCGGCCGGGCCGGATGCACGACCAGACCGCGACGCGCACCGAAGGCATCGCTGAACAGTTCCGGCTGTACCCACGCGTGAAGCCGAGGTCGACGAGGCCACCGGGGGACTTGCCAGCGAGTTCCCCGGCCAGGTGAGCGCTCCGCCCCGCAAGCCGGAGAACCTCGGCGAAGGAGCGATCACCGAACACTACGGCTGGCGGCAGGCCAAGCGCCGCCAGTCCTCCCGGCGGATCGCCGCCGGACACGCAAACGCCGAACTGCGTCAATGGCGCCCTCTTGCAGCGCTGGACAGGACGCCGCCAGGACTACGCCGAGACACACTGCACGATCGCCGGCCTGGTCTCTGACCGCGCCGCCAAACGTGCCGCCCGCCACCGGCCCAGCACCGAACTCGTGCCCGCCTTCCCCGCAGATGGCCGGGCGGCTTGAACTAAACCCGGCAGGACGGCTCGATTCGGACCCACCAGTCCGACGTCAGCTGAATGGACATCCGACTGACCGAAGCGCGTATTGACCGTCGCCCGTTTCTCATGGCTTCCGTACCACCTCAGCGGGGCGGCGCTGCGGTGGTGTTGCGGTGCCGAGCGTGCCCACTGGAGCCATGCGGGAGTAGACGTACTGTTCAAGCCACCGGGGGCGACGTCACGGCCGCTGCTCGATGACTTTCGCATGCAGAAGCTTTCCGACGAGCTCAATGCGGAGACGGGGATCGGCAGCGGCGTTCTTGGAGTGGAGCTTGAGCTTGGAGTAGGTGACGTTGAGCCCGTCGGCGTCGATCACGATGCCCGGCGAGCTGACGATGAACAGCTTGCCGTGCACCATGTCCGTCTCGATTCGCAGGACATTCGAGGTGATCACCGCGTGGGTGAAGTCGAGGGTAACTCGGCACTCTTGCGTGCGAAGCTCGATGCGCTCGGGTACCGACCAGCGCCCCTCCCGTACGTACCTGCCGCCGTGTTGCTCGACCACGAGTACGTCTTTGCCTTTGGCTGCGGGCGCGATCGGCAGGTCGGCGGTGAGCTCGGCCAGCTCGCCGAGCGTCCGGGCTGAAAGCGCGCTCTCCAGCCGGGTGTCGAGTTCCTCGGCGCTGAGTCGGCCGTCACCGCCGGCGACCCGCAGCGCATCCACGACGCGCTCGCGATCCGCGTGCGATGCCCGCAGGTCGGGCACGTCATTCGACATGGCAGGCACGTTAGCAAGGCAGACCGTCCCCAGTAGCCATCGGTCGGCCGCGCCCGGCGGAGATTGCAGCAGGTCGAAGCGGACCAGACCACCAAGGAGCCATACAGACCGCTGAACCGTCCGACCCACATCACGCCAGCATGCCCCGACCCCAATCGCGGGGACGTCGTTAGTTCGTCCGAGTCCGTTCGACCCTCCCGCGCGGGCACCGATCCCGCCAGGTTGAAATTTTGTTAGGCTAACGAACTAGGGTCCGAGCCAGACGTGGGCTGGCTCGAGAGTTAGCTGCGAACCGGTGTCAGTGGGTTAGCGGATACTGAACGGGGGCCGGGGCTAGCGATCGAGTCAGCACATGGCTCGGCGCCGGTTCGCCAGCCGGCTGTGAGTAAGCGAGTAACGACCTCAGGGGTGCGACGGGTGCGGACACCGAGACCGGCAGGGCGGGCTCTGCCGGATCGGCGTAGGGGCCCGTGCGGAATGCGATCCGCCCCGTCGTGGCTAATAACT
>WNGJ01002807.1_pt1 | contig 17800 bp, 16 predicted proteins | sample 5400611 | NCBI WGS metagenome assembly WNGJ01 (sample SAMN13153375, study PRJNA577476) | soil metagenome | isolation source: 40 cm soil or saprolite under Garry oak tree replicate 1 | place: USA:California | collected 2016-06-15 | reverse complement strand
GTCGCCACACCTTGCTGCGCCCGCGCGACCTGATGACGATCGGCGAGCGGCTCGCGGCCTTGCGGCCCGAGGAGCGACGCCACGAGCATCGGGTGAAGGAGGCGGTCAACGTCGGGGCGACCGAGATCGCCCGCGAGTATCTCACCGAGATCGCGCCCTACGTCGGCAACCTGGAGCTCGAACGCTTCCTCGGGCGTATCCCGGGGCACATTCTCACGCGCGAGGAGGCTGAGGATCTCTTCCGCAGCCACAACGCGGAAGGCGCCGACGGTGACGAGCGCCACGTGTTCTGCGCGCTCTATCGCGTCGGCCTCCTCGGCCATCTGCATCACGATTGGGTCAGAGGCGACTGGGTCCAGCGATTCTTGCGGCCCGGCGAAGGCACGCTCGAGCCCGACGGCGTGCTGCCCCGCGCGACGCGTTACCTCGTGCACCCCGTGCTGTCAGACGTGATCGGCCGTCTGAACCCAGGCTATCTCGAGCGCATCGACCGGGTGGACATCGTGGGGTACGGCCGGGCCTGGCGCGGGACGGCCAGCGCAGACCGCACCGTCACCACACGCGCGCTCTGCGTGCTCACGGGCGACGTCAAGGGCTTCGGCGGATTGATCCGCGCGGGCGTGGATGCGGGCGTCCGTCAGGCGCTCGAAGACGCCTTGAGGAAATGGGCCCGGGAGACGATCGCCGCCGAGCTCGACGCCGGCGACTCGGTGTCGGTCGTGCACGACGATCCGGTCCTGCTGGCACAGGTCGCCCGTCACCTGATGGACGAGGTCTATCGCGCTCCCGGGCAGCCTCGGCTTCGCATCGCGCTGCACTATGGCGAGGTCCAGACTCGCCAGCGCGCGACCGATGGGAGGCACCTGATCGCCGGAGGCGAAGCCGTGCTCTGCGCGGCCCGAGTCGAGCCGCACGTGGAACCGGGGCAGATCTGGGTCACCGAGGAGTTCCGCGCTCAGCTCGCCGAACGGCCTTCCTTGTGGCGCACCACCCCGCTCACGTGGCCTGGTGGCGCGCCCGAGATCAATGTGAAGAAGGAAGGAGGGACGGAGCCGGACCTGTGGGTCCGGCTGCATCGCCTCGAATTCTGAGCGCCACGACGACAAGCAGGAGCTACTCGCTTGGAGCTACAGCCCTATCGGCACGCAGAGGGACGAGAGCTTCTCGCGGAAGCTCGCCGGCGTGCGCGCGGGGCGTCCGTCCTCGGTCGCGAACGCTCCGGTGACCTCTGCGGTGGCGAGCAGCCGCTGGCTTTCCGCCTCGCGGATCTCCTGCACCCAGATCGACCTGGCACCGCGAATCTCGCGGACGTAGGTCACGATCTCGAGCGTGTCGCCTGAGCGCGCCGGCGCCAGATACTTCACGGCCAGATCGGCGGCGAGGATCAGATAACCCTGCTTGCGCATCTCTCCCAGCGAGAGCCCGAGCGCGTCCAGCGCCTCGATGCGCGCGACCTCGAGATAGTGGACGTACTGCGCGTGGTTCACGTGGCCGTACTGGTCCACCTCGTAGTGGCGCACCTTCAGCCGGAACCGCGCCGGCTCGCCCATCACGGCTTGACCGGCGGGCCCAGCACGAGCGGCGCCAGTGTTTTGCCGAAGCGCGTGTTGTCCCGGGTCTCGGCGGTCCGGGTCATGAGCGCGCGCCGCGCTCGCGGACGAGCCGGGCGAGGCGATCGGGTGAGAGCGGTAGCTCGGTGATGGCGATCCCGAGCGGTGCGAGCGCATCGGCCACGGCGTTGGCGATGGCGGCGCCCGCTCCCGAGCTGCCGCCCTCGCCCACGCCCTTCACGCCCAGCGGATTGAGCGGTGTGGGCGTCTCCTCGAGGATCTTCACGATCGTCCCATTCGGCATCTCCATGGCCGTCGGCACGAGGTAATCCATGAACGTCGTCGTGAGCGGCTGGCCCTGGTCGTCGTACACGAGCTCCTCGAAGAGCGCGCCGCCCAACCCCTGGGCGAGCCCGCCCATGATCTGGCCGCCGACGATCATCGGGTTGATCGCGCGGCCGACGTCGTAGGTCACGACGTATTTGCGAAGCGTCACGCGGCCGGTCGCGGGATCGACCTCGACGCCGGCCACGTGCGTGCCGTAGGGATAGGTCATCTTCGGCGCCTCGAAGAAGTGGGCGGCGTAGAGGCCGGGCTCCATGCCCGGCGGGCCGGGTACCGCCGCGCGGGCGAGCTGCCTGAGCGTGACCGCGCGCTCGGGCAAGCCGCGCACGTGGACCTTGCCGCTCTCGAGCACCAGGTCGCCGGCGTGAGCCTCCAGGAGCGACGACGCCACCCGGAAGATCTTGTCTCGAACCTTGCGCGCCGCCTCGAGCGCGGCCGGCAGCGCGACGGCGGCGCCGCGGCTCGCGAAGCCGCCGATGCCGAACGGCACCCGCGCGCTGTCGCCGTGGACCACGGTCACGTCCTCGGCCGGCACCGCCAGCTCCTCGGCGACGACCTGCGCCAGGGTCGTCTCGATTCCCTGGCCAACCGCGGCGACACCAGAGTAGACGACCACGCTGCCCGAGCCGTCGACCTCGACGCGCGCGTACTCCCAGGGCCCGAGCCCCGCCTTCTCGAGCACGCAGCCGAAGCCGATCCCGAGATAGCGATCTTGCTTTCGCGCCTCGGCCTGTTCCGCACGCATCGCCTTGTAGTCCGCCAGCGCCAGCGCCTGGTCGAACGCGGAGCGATAGTCGCCGCAGTCGTAGACGGTGCGCTGGCCCAGCGAGGCGCCGCCGACCGCGTACGGCATCTCGCTCGCGTCGATGAAGTTACGGCGGCGGACGTCGGCGGGATCCAGCCCGAGCTCGCTCGCGACTCGGTCGATCAAGCGCTCGCGAACGAACGTGCCCTCGTACCGCCCGGGGCCGCGATAGGTGCCCGTCGGCGTTTTGTTCGTGAGCACGCACAGCGCCTCGCATTCGTAGTGCTGGATCCGATACGGGCCGGGCAGGAGCGCGATCGTGAGCTCGGGGACCACCACGCCGTGCGTGCGGATGTACGCGCCGAGATCGGCCATGAATCGGTCGCGCAGCGCCACGATCGTGCCGTCGCGGCGCACGCCGATCTCGACTTCGTGGTACTGCTGGCGCGAGTGGTTCGTGGCCATCAGGTGCTCGCGGCGGTCTTCGACCCACTGCACCGGACGGCCCAGACGCATCGCCGTCCACGGCACCATGTAGTCCTCGGGGTAGAACTCGCCGCGCACGCCGAAGCCTCCGCCCACCTCGAGCTCGATGAAGTGGATGAGATGCTCGGGGTGGCCGAGCAGATCGGCGAGGACGCGCCGGTTGAAGTGCGGCACCTTCGCCACGCCCCAGAGCGTGAGCACGCCCGTCCCCGGATCGTGGGCGGCGGTGAGCCCGCGCGTCTCCATCGGCACGCCGGTGTGGCGCTGCACGGCGAAGCGCTCGGAGATACGCCGCTCGGCGGACGCGAGCGCGCCCGAGGGATCACCGGCGCGCGTCAGCAGGCGCTCGACGACGTTGCCGCCGGCGGCCGGATGCAGGATCGGGACACCCGGGTCGCTCGCGCGGCGCGCGTCGGCGACGACGGGCAGCGGCTCCCAGTCGATCTCGATCAGCTCGAGCGCGTCCTCGGCGAGGTAGCGGCTGGCGGCGACCACGAAGGCGATCGGCTCGCCGACGTAGCGGACCACGTCCGTCGCGAGCGGCGGCTGCAGGCACGCGGTCGGGCCCGGACGCTGACCGAGCCGCACCGGAATACGCGGGACCGTGCCGAGATCGGCCGCGGTGATCACGGCGGCGACGCCCGGGGCTGCGCGCGCCGCGTCCGCGCGCACCGCCGCGATGCGCGCGTGAGGATGAGGCGATCTGAGTATGGCCGCGTGCAGCAAGCCCGGCAGGCGCACGTCGGCGGCGTACTTGCCGCGTCCGGTCAGGAGACGGAAATCCTCCTTGCGCTTCATCGGGACGCCGATCACGCGATAGTCCACCGTGTTCTCGAGGCGAGCCGGTGGAGTCATGGACGCAGGTGAAAGATCTGCGCCGCGTTCTCGCCGAAGATCGCCGCCTCGGTCGCCGGATCGAGCCCCGCCTCGCGAACGACCCTGAGCGGATCCGGATCCCCCATCCAGAACGGATGGTCGCTGCCGAGCATCACGCGGTCGTGGCCGACCAGCTGGACGAGATACCGAAGCGCGTCGGGCCGCTGCACGAGCGTGTCGTAGAGGAAGCGCCGGAGATAGCGACTGGGAAGCGAGGCGTCGTCCACGCGCGCCTCGGGCCTCGTCTGGTGCGCGCGGTCGAAGCGGCCGATGTGGTACGGCAGAAAGCCGCCGCCGTGAACGAGCACCACGGAGAGCCCGGGGAATCGGTCGAGCGTTCCGCCGAGGATCAGGCTGGCGGCGGCCAGGGTCGTCTCGAACGGATAGCCGACCAGGTTGTGCAGGTAGTGGCGTCCGAACCGCTCGACCGCTTCGAGCAAGAACGGATGGAGCACGACCGGCGCGGCGAGATCCGCGGCCGCCTTCCAGAACGGATCGAAGGCGGCATCGCCGAGCGGCCGGCCGAGCGCGTTGGGATCGACCATGGCGCCGCGCAGGCCGAGCTCGCGCACCGCGAATCGCAGCTCCGCGGCGGCCGTCGCCGGCTCTTGCAGCGGCACCGTCGCCAGACCGCGATGCGCGCCCGGCGCCTCTCGGAGCGCGGCGGCGAGCGCCTCGTTCTGGAGCCGGCTCCACGCTGCACCCTGCGCTGTCGGCAGCGAGTAGCCCGCGATGTCCATCAGCGGACCGAACACGGCGGTGTCGATCCCCTGCTCGGCGAGGAACTTCACGTGGAGGTCGAGCGTGTAGAGGGCCGGGAGCAGCGGGCGTGTCGGGGGCTCGCCGGCGATCTGCAACCGCACACCGTCGCCTGGTAGCAGGCGAACGCCATAGGTGTCGGGTTGGCGCCGAGCCGCGTCGAAGACGCCCGGCGAAACGTAGTGGACGTGGACGTCGACGATCACGCTCGTCAGTCGAGCAGTGCCTTCCGCTGGCCGCCGTCGAGCGTGATGATCGCCCCATTCATGAAGCTGGCGCGCGGCGAGGCGACGAACACGGCCACGTTCGCGACTTCCTCCGGCGTGCAGATGCGCCCGAGCGGAATGCTGCGCTCCGCACGCTGTTGGGCCTCGTCGACGCTGATCTTGCGCATTCGCGCGATTCCGCTGATGAGCTGGCCCCATCGCTCGGTGGCCACGGGCCCGGGGTTGATCGCGTTCACGAGGATGTTCTGGCGGCCGTACTGCTCGGCCAGCGCCACCGTCATCGCCAGGTCGGCGGCGTTCGCCGCGCTCGGCGAGAGCTCGATGCCGATGGGCTTGACGCCGTCATTGCCCACGATGTTGACGATCCGACCGCCGCCCTGGCGCAGCATGTGCGGGATCACCGCCTTGATGCACCGGACGTAGCCCATGAACTTCAGCTGGAGCGCCTTCTGCCAGTCTTCCTCGGTCAGATCGAGGATCTCGCCGCCGGGCGCCGCGCCGGCGTTGTTGACGAGCACGTCGATCCGACCGAAGCGCGAAGCCGCGGCGTCGACGATCCGCTGGACGTCGTCGGGCCGGGTCAGGTCACCCGCCACCGCAAAGACCTCCGCGCCCGTCGCTTTCGCGAGCTCCTGGGCGGAGGCCTCGAGCGAGGCCTTGTCCCTCGCACAGATCGCGACCTTGACGCCCTCCTGGGCGAGACCGCGCGCGACCGCCTTGCCGATGCCCTTGCTGCCGCCGGTGACCAGCGCCGCCTGTCCCTTCAAGCCGAGGTCCATATGAGGCTCCTTCGCCCGCGCGGGATTGACGGACGCGAGTCTATCATTCATAGCCGCGCCTCGGCCGGCGGGGCCCCAGCCCCGCGACGGCCTGCAGCGCGCACCGCCATTCATAGCCGCGCATAGGCGCACCGCGAAAGGAGCCGACATGACCAAGTATCTCGAGGGGACCGACGCTCAGAAGAGTCGCGCGTACTCGCCGGCCGTCATCACCGAGGGAGGGCGCATCGTCTGGCTGGCCGGCCAGACCGCGACGGTGGACGGCGACGGCAAGGACATCTCGGGCAACTTCGAGGCGCAGACGCACCGGGTGTTCGCGCTCATCGACCAGACCTTGCGCCGCGCCGGCGGCACGCTCGCGAACCTGGTCACGATGACGGTCTTCATCAAGGAGCCGCGCTACGGCGACCGCTTCGTCGAGCTTCGCAGGCAGAAATTCCCGGACGGTAACTACCCGGGCAGCGCGCTGATCACCGTGACCAACTTCGCGCGGCCCGGCATGGAGATCGAGATTCAGGGGATCGCGGTCATCGGCGACCGCGCCTGACAGCCGCCCGCTACGGCACCAGCACGATCTTGCCGTGGTGGCCGTTCTCCATGACCGCTTCGTGGGCGCGCGGGGCCTGCGCGAGCGGTAGCTCCTGGTGGATGATCGGCCGTAGAGTGCCGTTGCGCAGGCCTTCGACGAGTGCCGAATGGATGCCGGCCAGCTGAGCCGGCGAGGCGTGGAAGAGGGCCACCCCGAGGATCGCGGCGTTCTTGTTCATGGCCAGGCGCGGATTGAACTCGATCGCGCCGCGGTTGCCGATCACCGCGACGCGCCCGCGCATCGCGAGCGCATCGAAGTCTTTCTGGAGATTCACGTTCGCCAGCATCTCGAGAATGACGTCGACGCCCTGCCCGCCCGTGAGCTTCAGCACCTCGCCGATGTAGCCCGGCGCCGTGTGGTCGAGGACGTGATGGGCGCCTTGCTCCGCCACCATGCGCCGCCCCTTCTCGGTCCCCGCGGTGCCGATGACGGTCATCCCGCGCGCCCGGGCGAGCTGGACGCAGGCGATGCCGACGCCGCCGCTGGCTCCGTGCACCAGGACCGATTCGCCGGCCTCGCCGTGCGCCCGGTGGAACAATGCATGAAACGCGGTCGCGTAGGGGACGTTCATCGCCGAGCCCTGAGCGTAGCTGACGTTGCCCGGGAGCTCGTGGACCTGGGTTTGCTCGCAGAGCGTCATCTCGGCGTACGCGCCGGAGAGCGAGCCGCCGAAATAGACGCGATCACCCTTCTTGACGCGGGTGACCGAGTCGCCGACGGCCTCGACCACGCCGGCCGCGTCGGATCCCGGTGTGTACGGAAGCTTCGGACCGCGGTTGTCGGTGTTGGAGCGCAGGTAGGTGTCCACCGGATTCACGCCGACGGCGTGATTGCGGACGAGCACCTGCGTGGCTCCGAGCTGGAGCGCGGAAATTTCTTCGAGCTTCAGGACCGACGGGCCGCCGTACGCCGAGACGCGGATCGCTTTCATGCGCTCACGCTCCTTCGTTATCGTGGAACCCACTGGATCGACGAGACCTCGCCGAACTCCCGCCAGAGCTTGCGCCAGGAGTCGCCGCCGTCGTCGCTCCGATAGAGATAGCCGTAGCGGCTGGCTGCGAACATCATGTCGGGCGCCGACTCCGCGACAGCCACGGTCCAGATCGCCGAGTTCGGCTGCACCGGGAATTTCAGAGTCTCCCAGGTGACGCCGGCATCGCGTGAGCGGACCACCGCGCCGATGCGGCCCGGCGTGGAATCGCCCAGCGTCACGAATACCGTGCGCGGGTCACCGGGCTTCACCGCGATGCCGCGCGGATAGTGCCAGGGAAAAACTTCGCGGGCGCGCGCGGCGTGCCAGGTCTTGCCGTCGTCGGTGCTGCGCCAGATGTCGTCGTTGACCACGGTGAACACGGTCTTCGGCGGGCCTTCGACCACCAGCATGTTGTGGACGTCCTGGTTCGCGATCTGGCCATTCAGCGTGGCCCACGTCTCGCCGCCGTCCCGGCTGTAGCGCACGCCGTCCACCTCGAGCCCGACCCACACGTTCCGGTCGTTGGTGGGGTCGATGGCGATCCCGGTCGGTCGTGGCACGCCGACGTTCGGGCAGTCTTTTGCGATCTCGACGGAGAGCCGCGACCAGCTCTTGCCTGCGTCGGTCGAGCGGAAGATGCCGGGCGTGCTGGGCGTGCCGGTGCCGGCGAACATCACGACCGGATCGACCGGGTCGATCGCCATGCTCCAGACCATCGAGCTCTTCATCGGGTTCTCGAGCAGACGCCACGTCGCGCCGCCGTCGTCACTCCGGTAGAGCCCGAAATCGGTTCCCGCGTAGACGATCTCGGGGCTGCGCGCGTCCGAGCGCAGCATCCGGACGATGCAATCGGAATGCATCCCCTGGCGCACGCCGGCCCGCGTCCAGCTCTCGCCCTCGTCGGCACTCATCATGACACCCTGACCGACGGTCCCGACCAGGATGGTCCCCTTGCTCGTCATGGTTCACCTCCTGCGTCTATCGTTCCGAAAGATTCGGCCCGTGAGTCGCCCAGACTATACACCGCTCGCAACAGCTCGGCGCGCCGCGGCGATCTCCGCCGGGGCGGCGTCCGCGCCCGGGAAGTCGCGCTCGGCCCGTTTGTACCAGCCGCGCGCATTGTCGAGATCACCCTCGAGGATGTGCACGATTCCGTGGATCCACGCCCCCAGGGTAGATTTCTCCTTCTGGACGATCTCGTGCGCCTTCTTCCAGTCGCCCGCCGCCAAGAGCTCGACCGCCTGTCCCAGAGACTCGCTCATGTCGTCCTCCTGAAATTCTCGGCTCTAGAGACTCGGCGCCGACCCGCGTCCGAGAACGTCCTCGCACCACGCCGCCGCCGAGAGAAGTGGAGCTTCGGTGAAGGCGCCGCTCACCAGCTGGATCCCGAGCGGCAGACCGGTTGTCGTCAGACCGCAGGGCACCGTGATCGACGGCAGGCCCGAGAGTGACCACGGCACCTGGAACCGCGGATCGCCCGTCGCCATCCCCTCGGGAGCGGGCGCGGGCGTCGTCGGCGACAGCAGCACGTCGTAGCGCTCCAGCAACGGGCTCATTTCCCGCCGGAACTGCCGCCGGATCCTGAGCGCGCGCACGTAGAGATCGCCCGGGATCAGCATGCCCATCTCGATCGCGCTCCGGATCGCCGGCCGATAGAGCTCGGCCTTCAAGGCGTAGCGCTCGGCGTGGATGCTCGCGGTGTCGCTCCGCGTGATCAGGTAGGCCGCCGCGTACACCGAACGGAACGTCGGCGGCAGCTTGGCCTCGTCGACGGCCGCGCCAGCCTGTGCCAGCCGGTTCACCGCGTGCGCGGTCACGTCCGCGACCTCGGGGGAGGCGCGCTCGAAGAATTCTCGCAAGACGGCGACACGCGGCGCGCGCCGTCGGGTCAGCGCGGCGAGATAGTCGGGCACCGGCGCGCGCGACGAGCTCGGATCCTCGGGATCGTGGCCGGCGGTGATCGAGAGCCCGAGCGCGACGTCCTCGACGCTCCGGGCCATCAATCCGACATGATCCTGCGTGTAGCTGAGCGCCATCACCCCGCGCGTGCTGATCCGACCGAACGTCGGCTTGAGGCCCACGAGCCCGCAATACGACGCCGGGCGCACGTTCGAGCCGATCGTCTGGGTGCCGAGCGACAGCGGGATCATGCGCGCGGCCACGGCGGCGGCCGAGCCGCTCGACGAGCCGCCGGGCGTGCAGGCGAGGTTCCACGGATTACGCGTGGGAGCCGGATCGTACGTCGCAAACTCCGTGGTGTGCAGCTTGCCGAGCAGGATCGCGCCGGCGGCCTTGAGCCGCGCCACCGCGGCCGCGTCGTAGTCGGGAACGAAGCCGGCCATCACCTTCGAGCCGGCTTCCGTGCGAAGGCCGGCGCTGTAAAAGATGTCCTTGGCACCGAAGGGGACGCCGTGGAGCGGACCGCGGAACACGCCCCGCGCGGCCTCGTCGGCGGCCTGGCGCGCCCCCAGCCTGGCGCCCTCGCGATCGAGCAGCGCCCACGCCTGCACGCGACCGTCGATCCGGTCGATGCGCTCGAGCAGCGACTCGACCAGGTCGACGGGCGACAGCACCTTCTCCCGGATCGCCCGCGCCGCGTCGATGGCGTCCAGCGTGTGCAGGCTCATGGCGAGGGCTCCGGCTCGGCGTAGAACGCCGGGGCCTCGTCGGCGGCGACGGGAAACGTCGCCACCTCGATCATCCAGCCCGCGACGTCCTCGATCGTCTGGGCGAGCTCCTGGGCGCGCGCGGCGCCGAACCGCTGCTCGGCGGCGGCTCGGAGCCAGGCGGCGTATTCGGCGCGCTGTCCTTCACGATCCATGCTTCACTCCACCAGCGCGCCTCCCCGGCGCGGGGGAGCCCCGACTGCCGGCGGCGCGCCCGACACCGGATGAGCGCCTGCTCGCTCTGGCTGGCAATCATCTCACGCCCGACAAGGGTCGACACCGGCAGGGATCGACCTTGACAGGTCGCCTATTGTTCTCAAACAATCGCTCCCTTCTTCGCCCGAGTGCTGAAGTCGCAGAAGGAGTTCGCCGCGCGGGCGGTGCCTCATGCGCAGAAGATCCGCCCGCCCATCTCACGAGCACGCCAGGCTACCGCGTCTTCAGCTTGATGTCCTCGTACGGCGCCGAGAATCCGTAGCCGCCGAGCAGCCCGAGCCCCGATTCCTCCACCCGCGGTCCGACGCCGTGGAGGAAGGCGAAGTCCCACACCGGCACGAACATCGCGCGCTCGTAGATGAGCTGCTGGATGCGATGCAGCAGCGCCTCACGCTTCGCGCGATCCAGCTCCACGGCCTGCTCGCGGAAGAGACCGTCGATGTCGGGATAGCCACCGTACGCGTAGGTCCCCCCGGAGATGGCGAGGGGTTCGAGCCAGGTGGCGGCGTTGCCCGACGCGCCGATGAAGAGGTACACGAGGTTCTTGTACTTCTTCTCGGCCACGCCTTTGAAGAAGGCCGCCCGCTCGAGCGGACGCAGCTTGAGCTGGATCCCCACCGCCTTCAAATCGGTGAGCATCGCTTCGCCCCAGCTGCAGACCTGCAGGTCGCAGAAGAACTCGCCGGCGTCGAAGCCGCTCGGGTATCCGGCCTCCGCGAGCAGTCGACGGGCCCGGGCCGGATCGTGGGGATACGGCGGCGCCGGCCAGTAGAAGTCGAAGCTGGAAGGCACGATGCTCCCGGTGATCTTCGACAGACCGAGCGTCGCCGCCTCGTTGAGGGTGTTGCGATCGATCGCCAGATTGGCGGCCAGCCGCACGCGCTTGTCGTGCCAAGGAGACTTCGGATCGAACTGGTCGGCGAAGATCAACCAATGGTTGGACGGAAATACGGCCTTCAACGTGAGCCCGGGCGTTCGCTTGACCTCGTCGGCCAGCTCGCCGCTGATCAGGTAGACGACGTCGGCGTCTCCCCGCTTGAGCGCGGCCAGCCGCGTCGCGTGGTCGGGCATCACCCGGAAGACCAGGCGCTTGACGTGGGGAACTTTTCGCCAGTACTGCTCGTAGGCCTCGAGGATCAGCTCCACGCCGGGGTTGAAGGAGACGAAGCGGTAGGGGCCAGCGCCGATCGGCGCCTTCTTGAAGCCGTCGTCACCCACCTTCTCCACGTACTTCTTCGGCACGATCCACCCGGCGCCCGACACGCGGCTCCCGTAGATGGTCATGAAGTCGGGCCAGGGGTGTTTGAGCCGGAACCGGACGCGGCCGGGATCGGGGATCTCGACCGCCATGACCCGCTCCTTGAGGGTCTTGGCGAAGGTGCCTCGATAGCGCTCGAAGGAGAACTTCACGTCATCGGCGGTGACCGGCTCGCCGTTGTGGAACTTGACCCCCTTGCGCAGCACGAACTCATAGACGAGGCCGTCGGCTGACATGCCCCACGATTCGGCGAGGCTGGGCGCCATGCTCTTTCCCGGCAGCGGCTTCACGAGGGCGTCGTGCAGGGCCAGCTGGACCATGAACGGCGTCTGCTGGATGTTGTCAGCGGGGTCCAGCCACGCCGGCACGAGCGTCGTGTGAACGGCCCACGTCATCTGACCTGCAGGCGCGTCCGCGCGCCCCTCGGGGGCCGCTCCGCCCGTTGTGGGCCGGAGCGCTAAGACCGCAACGACCACCAGCGAGGCGAAGATGCATCGGGCGTATGTCATGCGATAGCCCGTTCTCATTTGGCCTTGAGCTTCACGTCCTCGTACGGCGCCGAGAACGCGTAGCCTGAGATGAGCCCGATCCCCGATTCCTCGACCCGCGGCCCGACGCCGCCCAGCCCGGCGTTCAGCCAGATCGGCGCGATCATCGCCTTGTCGTGGATGAGCTGCTGGATGCGGTGCAGGGTCGCCTCGCGCCGCTTCGGATCCAGCTCGCCGGCCTGCTCGAGGAAGAGCCCGTCGATGTCGGCGTAGCTCCCGTACACATAGGCGCCGCCGGCGGCCACGAACGCTTCGATGCGCGTGGCGGCGTTGCCGAAGGCGCCGCTACCACCCTGGATGAGACCCTTGAACTTCTTCTCGGACCATCCTCTGAAGAACGCGACGCGCTCGATAGGGCGGAGCCTCACGCGGATGCCGGCCGAATTGAGATAGTTGACGACAGGCTCGCCGACGTAGGCGATCGCGGCGTCGCAAAAGTAGTCTCCGGCGTCGAATCCGTTCGGGTAGCCGGCCTCGGTCAGGAGCTTCTTGGTCTTGGCCGGATCGTACGAGTAGCCGGGCGGCTGCCAGTAGAACTCGAAGCTCGAGGGCACGATGCTCCAGGTGATCTTGGAAAACCCCAGCGAGTCAGCCTGATTCATCGCCTGCCGGTCGATCGCGTAGTTGGCTGCCAGACGGACGCGTCGATCGTGCCACGGCGACTTCGGGTCCCACTGGTCTGGGAAATTGACCCAGAAGGTGGCCTGGCCGATGTTCGGCTTGAGCGTCAACCCCGGGCTCCGGCGGATCTCCTCGGCCAAGGCACCGCGGATCGCGTAGGCGATATCGACCTCGCCGCGCTTCAAGCTGGCCAGCCGCGTGGCCTCGTCGGGGATCGATTTCAACACCAGGCGCTTCACGTTCGGCGTCTTGCGCCAGTACTGCTCGAAGGCCTCGACCACGAGCTCGACGCCCGGCGTGAACGAGACGAACCGGTACGGGCCGGCGCCGATCGGCGCCTTCTTGAAGCCTTCGTCGCCGACCTTCTCGACGTACTTCTTCGGCACGATCCAGCTGGCCCCGGTCGCCCCCACGTAGAACGTCATGAAGTCGGGCCACGCCCGCTTGAGCCGGAATCGCACGCGACCGGGATCCGGCGTCTCGATCGCCGCGACGCTGTCTTTCAGCGGCTTCGCGGACGCGCCGCGGTAGCGCTCGAACGAGTACTTCACGTCCTCGGCGGTGACCGGATCGCCGTTGTGGAAGCGCGCTGTCTTGCGCAGGACGAACTCGTAGACGAGCCCGTCCGGTGACGTGCTCCACGACTCGGCGAGGCTCGGCGTCATGGTGCTGCCCGGCAGCGGCTTCACCACCGCGTCGTGCAGGGCGTAGAGGACCATGAACGGCGTGATGATACCGGAGGTCTCGGCCGGGTCGAACCATGTGGGGGCCAGCGAGACGTGAACGGCCCAGGTCATCTGACCTACGGGCGCGTCCGCTGCCGCGGCGCTCGGTGAGGCGCCGACGGTCGTGATCGAGAGGACAAACAACGAAGCGAAGAGGCCTCGAACGTATCTCATGGAAGCCTCCAGTGTTGGCGTGCCTGGTTTGGGTTCGCTATTTTCCTTTCAGTCGGTGCATCATCGGGGCGCGCCTCAGACCGGTTCCGTGCGACCCCATACGACCGCCAGGACCGTGGCGCCGTTCTTAGTCGTCACCGTGTGCACGCAGCCGTTCGGGCGGTAGTTCATGTTGCCGGTGGTCACGGGGCCAGACTCGTCCGCGTTGGCCCCTTCGATGACGAAAATTAGCTCGTCGCCTACGTGGCGATGGGCAGCCAGCGTGGCGCCAGGTTCGAACTGCGCGATGATCGCGCGCCGCTCCGGCGTCCCGGTCTTGTCCTCCCAGATCCGCTTCTGGCGCACGCCCGGCCGCGCCTCGATCCACGGCAGCTCGCTCAGCGCGAAGATCTGCGAGGCGGGCCCGCTGCTTCGCTGGGCGAGCGGCTCCACGCCGCCCGTGAGAATCGCCAGCACCGTTGCGCCGTTCGGCGCCGAGACGGTGTGGACGCAGCCGTTGGGCCGATAGCCCATGTTCCCGGCGGTCACGGTGCCGAACTCGTCCGACAGGGCCCCCTCGATGACGAAGACCAGCTCGTCACCGACGTGACGGTGAAGCGGGAGCTTGGCGCCCGGGGCGATGCGCGTCATGACGGCCTTGCGCTGGCTCTCCGGGTGCTCCCAGATCGCCTTCGCCCGGACTCCGGGCTGGCGCTCCTGCCACGCGAGGTCGCTGAGCGAGATGATTTGCGACAGCGGAGTCTTCGTCGTGCCCATCGTGGTTTCTCCTGGGTCGAGGTGCCGCGAGAGTAGCGCGCGGCGCGGCGGCGGTCAACGCGGGCCGCGACGCTACTTGGTCTTGAGCTTCAGATCCTCGTACGGGGCCGAGAACGCGTAGCCGGCGATGAGCCCGAGACCGGATTCGTCTACGCGCCGGCCAACACCGTTGACGAAAGCCAGCTCGTACATCGGCGCGACCATGACCTTCTCGGACACGAGCTGCTGGACGCGATGCAGCATGGCCTCGCGCTTGGCGCGGTCGAGCTCGGTCGCCTGCTCGCGGAAGAGGCCGTCCACGTCCGGGTATCCGCCGTACGCGAACTGGCCACCCGAGATCGCGTAGGCCTCGAGCCTGGTGGCGGCGTTCCCGAACGCGCCGCCGATGATCTGGACGAGGTTCTTGAGCTTTTTCTCGGCGATGCTCTTGTTGAAGGCGGCGCGTTCGAGCGGACGGAGCTTGGCCCGAATCCCCACGCCCTGCAGATAGCCGATCATCGCCTCGGCCGCGTCGGCGGACGTCATGTCGCAGAAATACTCGCCGGCATCGAAGCCTCCGGCGTACCCGGCCTCGGCGAGCAGCCGCTTGGCGCCGGCGGGATCGAAGGCATAGGCCGGCGGCTGCCAGAAGAAATCGAACGAGCTCGGGACGATGCTGAACGTGATGCGCGAGAGTCCGGAGGTCCTGGCTTGGTCGATGGCGCGCCGGTCGATCGCGAGATTCGCCGCGAGCCGGACACGCCGGTCGTGCCACGGCGATTTCGCGTCCCACTGATCGACGAACGACAGCCAGTGCGTTGACGGATAGACCGCCTTCAAGCTAAGCCCCGGCGTGCGCCGCACCTCGTCGCCGAGCTCCCCGATCATGGAGAAGGCGATGTCGGCTTCGCCGCGCTTGAGCGCGGCCAGGCGCGTCGCCGGGTCGGGGATCGTTCTCAGCACGAGCCGCTTCACGCTCGGGCTCTTGCGCCAGTAGCCCTCGAACGCTTCCAGCACCAGCTCGATCCCCGGCGTGAACGAGACGAAGCGGTACGGTCCGGCGCCGATGGGAGCCTTCCGGAAGGCATCCTCCCCCACGCGCTCGACGTACTTCTTCGGCACGACCCAGCCGGCGCCGGTCGCGAGCGTCCCGTAGAACGTCATGAAATCGGGCCACGGCTGCTTGAGCCGGAACCGCACGCGGCCGGCGTCCGGTGTCTCGACGTCGGCCACCTTGTCCCTGAGAGCGCGGGCGAAGATGCCGCGATAGCGCTCGAACGAGAACTTCACGTCCTCGGCGGTGACCGGGTCACCGTTGTGGAATTTCACGCCCCGGCGCAGGACGAAGTCGTAGACGAGCCCGTCGGGCGATGCGGACCACGATTCGGCCAGGCTCCCCGCGAGCGGCTTGCCGGGCATCGGCTTGACGAGCCCGTCGTGAAGCGCGTAGAGCACCATGAACGACGTGATGATCGTCGTCTCCGCGGGATCAAAATAGGTCGGCACCAGGGTCGTGTGCACCGCCCACGTGATCTGCCCCGCGGGCGCTTCCGAGCGCCCCTCCGGCGCGGCGCCGGCCACAACGGCGGGCGCCACGAGAAGGGCGACGACGACCGCGAGGAGCTTCATCGCGCGAGCTGGCGGCCGATGAAGTCCCGCATCAGCGCGATCGCCTTGTCCGCGTCGGCACTGGGCTGCCCGATGAAGCCGTGGCGAGCGCCCGGGAAGTGGACGCGCTCGACCGAGCCGCCGACTTGCTGATAGGCCTGGACGAACGCCTCGGTGACCGCGGCCGGCACGTTGTCGTCGAGCTCCGGCTGAGCGACCCACACCGGCGGCAGCGCCCGCGCCTCGCGCGTTGTCACGATGCGCGTCACGCTGGCCTCGGCCATCTGAGCTTCGCTCGAGAAGTAGCCATGGTGGGCGGCGATCAGGCGCTGGGCGTCGAAGCCCGACCCATCGTCCTGGCGGCCGATCACGTAGCGGAAGCGCGCGAGCGGATCGGCAACCGGATAGAGTGCCAGGACGAACGCGACCGACTCGTCGCCCGGCCCGGCGTCGAGCGAGCTGTCCGCCCGCACGATCGGCGTTCCGGCGTGCTCCGGAGCGCCGGGCTTGACCCCGGCAAGCAGCGCCAGCTGACCGCCGCTCGAGCTCCCGACGATCCCGATGCGCCGCGGATCGACGCCGAGCCGCTGCGCGTTCGCGCGCACGTAGCGCACGCCCGCGGCGATGTCGGCGCTCGCGGCGGGGTGCTTGGCCTCCGAGCCCTGTCGAAAGTCGAGCGAGAAGACCAGCAAGCCGGACGCCGCCAGCGCCCGACCATGGAACGCGCCGGTCAGTCGATCGCCCCGGCTCCACGCTCCGCCGTGGACGTCGACCAGCGCCGCCAGCGCGATGTCCGCCTGGCCTCTGGGCCGATAGACACGCGCGTGGAGTTCCTTGCCCTCCGCTCTGGCGAAGGGCACGTCGGTTTCCTCGACTTCGTACGGCGCGGCTTGATCGAATCGAATCTTCATCGTGCTCTCTCTCCTGAGCGCCGCTCAGTCGCGCAGGGCGGGCAGGACCTCGGCGGTGAACCGCTCCAGCTGGGCGAGCTGATCGTCGCCCGCGAATCGAACACACAGGTCGCTGACTCCGGCCGCAGCATACCGTTTGAGCGCGGCGATGACCGCGTCGGCCGGGCCGAGGCCCATCGTACCGCGCGAGTGCACGCCACCCCCGTAGTAGGTCGCGAGAAACTCCGTGGTAACGCGCTCGGCCGTGCGCGGGTCGTCTTCCATCCGGACGGTCGTATAGACGCAGAGCTCGAAGCTCGCCATGGCGCGCCCGTGTCGGGCCAGCGCTTCCTCGGCGCACTCGCGTACCAGCCGGCACTCCTCGGCGTGCACGTAGGTCGTGATGATCCCGTCGCCGAGCCGTCCGAAGCGGGTGAACTGGGCGGCCAGCATCTCCCCTCGATTGGCCGCCGTGATGAGCACGGGCGGACCAGCGGCATTCCACGGGAGCGGACCGATCGTGTGATCGGTCAGCTCCACGTCGCCGTTACGATGGGTCAGCGGCTCCCCGCGCCAGAGCATGCGCCAGAGCTCGACGTGCTCCTCGAGGCGTCGGACGCGCCGCTTGTGGTCGGCGCCGCATGCCGCCCACTCCCGCTCGGCGGACGGCAGGCTCCAGCCGACGCCGAGCCCCAGCACGACGCGTCCGCGCGAGATCTGGTCGACGTTGGCGATCTGATGAGCGAGCACCACCGGGTGACGCAACGCCGGCAGGAGGACGGCCGTGCCGAGCCTCACCCGGCTCGTGATGCCAGCCAGGTAGGCCAGGGTCGTCAGGGGCTCGAGTCGCGGCTTGGCAACGATGCTGTCACCGACCCACACGGCGTCGTAGCCCGCCCGATCGGCGTGGCGCGCCATCGTCCAGCACTCCTCGACGGGAGGTCGCCGTGCGGACTGCATGACGACACCACGGGTCGGAATGAGAATGCCCAGCCGCATGCCGGGCGCTAGTGTACTCCGGCTTCTCGGC
>WNGJ01002806.1_pt1 | contig 17802 bp, 19 predicted proteins | sample 5400611 | NCBI WGS metagenome assembly WNGJ01 (sample SAMN13153375, study PRJNA577476) | soil metagenome | isolation source: 40 cm soil or saprolite under Garry oak tree replicate 1 | place: USA:California | collected 2016-06-15 | reverse complement strand
CCGATGATGTCGCCGACGTCGAGGTTCAGGATGCGCTCGTAAGCCTCCCGGCCGAGCCTGTCCGAGCGCAGCACGATCTGGATCGAGCCCGACAGGTCGCGCAGGTCAAGGAACGAGGTCTTGCCGTGACCGCGACGTGAGATGAGGCGCCCGGCGAGGTGATACGGCAGCTCCGGATGCTCGCCCTGCGCCAGCTGGGAGGGGTCGTGCGCCGCGTACACGTCGGCCACCTTGGTCCGGTCGGGCAGACGCACGTGCGGGTAGGGGTCGATCCCTTCCGAGCGAAGTCGCTCCATCTTGGCGCGGCGCTCGTCGATCTCGACGACGCGCTCGGCCGCCTGCTCGCCGTCAGCCGCCGAGCGCGCCTCGGCCACGAGCGCGTCGTCGGCCCTGCCGCCATCGACGCTCGCGCCCGCGTCTACGGCGGGCTCATCCTGGGTTGATTGGTTGTGCTCGTGCTGGTGTCCGGAAACCGGCATGTGACGATCCTCTCAAGTGAGCTTCGCTTGTCAAGCGATCGAGCGGGCTGTATGTGTGGACGGCCGGTGATCGCCGACTAAGCCATCGGCAGCGACATGCCCGCGGGTTTTCGCTCCGCCGGGGAAGGCGGAGCGGCCGGCGGGGCAGCGCCCGCCGAAACCTCCACTAGCGGCAGCGTGGCCAGCGGCAGCGGCGCCATCGCGATCACCCCGCGCGCGATATGAGCGATCGCCTGCGCGGCGGGGTCCTCGGGTTCCTCGAGCACGAGTGGCCGCCCGCCGTCGGCGTGCTCGCGCAGCGGCATCGTCAGCGGCACCCTGCCGAGCAGGGGCACGTCGAGCTCCCGTGCCAGCTCCTCGCCGCCACCCTCGCCGAAGATGGCGAAGCGCTCGCCCGAGGGGGTCTGGAACGCGCACATATTCTCGATCACACCCGCGATCTCCAGCGAGACCTTGTGCGCCATCTGCGCGGCTCGCCGGGCGACCTTCTGGGCCGTCGGCTGCGGGGTGGTGACGATCAGGAACTGAGCCTGCGGGAGCAGCTGGGCGAGCGTCATCGACACGTCGCCGGTGCCGGGGGGAAGGTCGATCAGCAGGTAGTCGAGCTCACCCCAATCGACGTCCTGGAGGAACTGCGTGAGCGCCTTGTGCAGCATCGGTCCCCGCCACACCACCGCCGCGTCCTCCTCCACGAAGAAGCCGATCGACATGACGCTCACGCCGTGAGCGCCGAGCGGGATGATCTTGCGCTCCGGCGAAACGGGGGGCCGTGTGGATCCGAGCCCGTACATGCGCGGTATCGAGTAGCCCCACACATCCGCGTCCAGCACGCCCACGCGCTTGCCCTCGGCCATCAGCGCCGCGGCCAGGTTGGCGGTCAGCGTGGACTTGCCCACGCCGCCCTTGCCCGAGCCGACGCACAGGATGTTCGCGACCTGCGCGAGTGTTCCCTCGGGCAGACTGGCCCGCCCCAGCTTCTGCTGCAGCGCGGCCTTCTGCGCGTCGCTGAGAACGTCGAAGTAGACGTTGCAGTGGCTCGCGCCATCGAGCCGCAAGACCGCGTCGGTGACCGCCCGCTGGAAGTGCCCCCGGATGGGACAGCCGGGCGTGGTCAGCGAGACCGTCACGTCGATCACGCCGTTGTCGCCGACCTCGATCGAGCGCACCATGTCGAGCTCGACGATCGAGCGGCGCAGCTCCGGATCGATCACCGTCGCGAGCGCCTTGCGGATCTCCTCTGTGCTGGTCATCGCCCCATTGTGGCAAACGCCGCCGCGCCCGCCGCGGGCGTGCTGGCGCCCGGACGGGCGTGGGGCGGTAAAAAAGACTCGCGAGGCGGTTGCAGCCGCCCCGCGAGTCGAGGGAGGAGAGGGTGCTACTACTGCCGACGGGATATGAGGCCGGCAGACTGTCCCGCTCTCGGCCTCTCCGGTCCGGGAGCGGGGGAAGGGTTCGTGGAACCTTAGACCCTGCCCAGGACGCTCTCCTGGAGTCGCGTGCTCAGTTCGTTGGCCAGGTCGGAGCCGTTCTTGGCGACGTTGTAGCGGCGGTCTTCCAGGTCGCCCACGGTCCGGCCGATCTCGCGGCGGCGCTGGCGCAGTTGGCGCTCCACGCGCACGCGCGCTTTGCGCACCTCGCGCTCGAGCCGGTTGCGCGCGGTGGCCCCGCGACGCTCGAAGCGACGCAGCTGGGCCTGTGCCTTGGCGGGAGTCGCGTAGATGGCGAGCGCGCCATTGACGCCCGATACGACCCGGTCGCGGGCGGTGAGGGCCACTCCCACGGGGATCAGCACCGCCCGCTCGGCGTAGTCGCCGAGCACGTTTGAGCGGTCATACAGCGTCACCCGAGTGGCGGTCTCGGCCTGACGCACAGCGGCGCGCGTCTGGCTGGCGGCCCGTGCACGCGCCGCTTTGGCGCGTTTGCTGTTTGGCGGGGCCGCTTTGCGGCTCACCTTGCGCGTGCGCGCGGCCGAGCTGGCGCGGCGCGAGGGGGCTTTGGGCGCGGCGCTTTTCGTGCTCTTCCTCGCGCTGGTGGTTGAGTTAGCGGTTGCAGTTGGCATCTCGCGGGGGTCTCCTTCTTGCTTGCCCGGGGCGGGCGTATGTTCGGGTTATCGGAGTTGGGGCTGAGTCTTAGCAGCGAACACCTGTTTGTACCCCGTCAGAGCAAGATTGTTACTGGTTCATCCTATCACGCCCGCCAATGCCCGAAAAACAGGTCAAAATGCGGCTTAGTTTGTAACAGGAGGAACATCCGTTCGCCCGGCGACGCGGGCTAGTTGCGCACCCGGGCGAGCCACTCCGCCGGCGCGCCCAGCTCTGCCGCGGTCGGCAGGCTCTGCGGCCCGGCCCACGCGAGCGCCAGCGCCTGCGGGCCGCCCTGCTCGACCACCGCGTCGCAGAAGCGCCGCCCGAGCTCGTACTGGCGCAGCTTCAGCTCCAGCCCGAGCAGCCGCTCGAGCACGCGCCACGGCAGCGCGCGTCCCTCCCGGCGCCGGCTCATCGCGCCACGCAGCCGCGGCAGGGAGGGGAGCACCTCCGTGCCGACGACGTCCATCGTGTGCTCGGCGTGGCCCTCGACCAGCGACATCGCCGCCTGCATGCGCTCCACCAGCTGCCAGCGGTCCTCGCCGAGGGTCAGCCGCAGCAGCTCACCGCGACGCGCGTGCTCGGCGAGCTCGCGCAGCTGGCCGGGGTCGGGGAGCCTCGGGCGCGCGCCAAGGCCGCGCCGCGCCCCCCCATCCCGATCGCCTGCGAAGCGTCCCGCGAGCGTCACCTGCAGACCGTCGATCAGCTGTTTGAGCAGGCCGCCCAGATGTTCGCGCAGCCAAGGCGCGCCGGAGAACTGGACCGCGTGCGTGATCTCGTGGATGCTCACCCACAGCACCAGCTCGTCGCGGTCCACCCCCATGTTGCGCGCGGCCAACGAGAGGTTCGGCGCCAGCAGCAGCAGGCGCGGCGGCACCGAGGCATCCAGCAGCGCGAGGTCGTACTGTCCCAGCACCCGCTGCGAGAGGACCCCGGTCAGCGCCCCGACCTGCGCGCCGAGCAGAAACCCGGACGCCGCGCGCAGAGGGCCCGCCAGCGGCCCCGTCCCATCGCCCAGGCGATCGCTCAGCGGCCCAAGCAGCGGGCGCATGTTTTTCAGGTTGGCCGCGATCCAGGCCGGCCGGTCGACCGCCTCCAGCGGCGGCAGGTCGCTCGGCACCGGCAAGCCGCTGTAGGCGCCCACGCGCTCGGCGAAGTCGGACGCGAGCGGCTGGACCGCCGCCGCGCGCACGCCACCGTAGGGCGGCGAGCCGGCGATCCGCTCGCCGATTCGCTGCGCGATGCCCCAGTCGATGGCGTCCACCAGGCAAGCGTAGCCCGGTGCTCGCCGCGGCCCCGGTCCTGGCGGGCGGGGCCGTGGCGGGCGGAGCGCCGATTGCTGTGCCCGGGCGCTCGTATGCTTGTCTGGTGCCCCTCTCCAGGATCGCGGCCGCGCCAGAGGAGCGCGGCGTGCAGAGCAGCGGCGTGGAGGCCTTGCTCGAGCGCGCCGAGGTGCGCGACCTGCTGGCGTGGATGCGGCTGCTGATCGACCCGCACGACGCCGCAGCCGTGGTGCGCGCGCTCGCGCGGCCGCCGATCGAGCTGCGGCAGGTCCACCTGGCGCTCGTCATTCAGCTCGCGCGCCGGCGCAAGCTGGACCTGGTGCAAGGACTGCGCGCGGCCACCGAATCGCCTCACGTGCCGCCGGAGGCGCGCGAACGGATCGAGCGCTTCTTCGAGCTGCACCACCGTGCGCAGGCCGGGCTGGACACGCTCGGTCCGGAGGTGTTTCTCGCCAGCCTGATCGAGATACTGGGCGCGCGCACCCCGTCGCTCCTGGCTCCCGATCACGCCGCCGAGCAGCGGCAAAGCCTCGAGCGGCTGCGCGAGCTGGCGGTGCAGTTCGCTCGCCGCGTGCCGGGCGCGACGCCTCGCGAGCTAGCCGCCCATCTGGCCGCCGTGGCGCCGGGCGCGAGCTGGACCAAGCGCCGGTCAGGACCGGCCTCGCAACGCGGCGAGCCCTGGGCGCGACCGGTCCCGGCCGCGACGGCACCGCGCGAGCCGCGAGGGCGCCCGCCGGAGGGATCCGGGGTGTCGGCGCAGCTCGAGAGCCAACTCGAGGCCTGCCTTCTGCAGATGCGCTCAGAGGTGCTCGAGAGCGTCTCGCGCATCGGTGGACGCCTGGGCGAGTTGCGGCTCGACACCGAGCTCGACATAGCGCACGGGGTCGTGCGCTACCTGGAGCTGCTCAAGCTCGTCGCCCTGTTGCAGCGGCGCGGTGGCCAGGACCTCGGGGAGGCGCTCGCCGACATCAACGCTCGCCTGCTCGCGGCCGCCACGCCGCTCCAGCGCGAGATCTTCCAGACCTCCGCGCTCGATGACGCGCTCATCGCCGGCGCGCCCAACGCCACCATCCCGCAGCGCGAAGAGCGTTCGCTCGGCCCGTTCCTGCCGCGCAAGGGGATTGGCCTGGCGCTGTCGGCGTCGGACATCGAGACCTACCGCAGCTGTCCCCTCAGGTACAAGTTCTCGCGCGTGCTGCGCATCCCCGCCGAGCAGACGCTGCACCAGCGCTTCGGCATCACCATCCATCAGGTACTCGAGCGCTTCCACGGCGAGGGCGCCCGCACGCTGCAGCAGATGCTCGAGCTGCTCGATGCAGGCTGGCGCCGGGCCGGGCTCGGCGCGGGCGGGGAGGAGAGTCGGCTACACGAGCGCGCGCGCGTGGCCCTCACCCGCTACCACGCCCGGCTGCAGCAGCAGCGCGCGGAGCCGGTGTGGTTCGAGCGCTCGTTCGCCTTTCGCCTCGGCCCCCACCACCTGCGCGGGCGCGTCGATCGGGTCGACCGTCTCGCAGGCCGCGAGGGCGGAACGCCCGGCGCGGCGGAGTACGAGCTGATCGACTACAAGACCTCGCGTCCCAAGACGGCGGCGCAGCTCGGCGATGACGTCCAGCTCTCGCTGTACGCGCTCGCCGCCAGCGAAGCCTGGAAGCTCGAGTCCTCACAGCAGGCCTACTACTACGTGCTCGACGATCGCAAGGTCCCCGTCCCGCGTAGCGCGAACGACGCCCATGCGGTCAAGGACACCGTGCTCGAGGTGGGGGAGGGAATCCTCGCCGAGGCGTTCGAGCCCACTCCCTCGGCGGCTGCGTGCGCGCTGTGTGATTACCGCATCGTGTGCCCGGCCGCGGAGACCTAGCCCGGCGCGCGGCGGCTACCTCGCGTCTCCTCCGCGCTGGCGAAGGAAGCGCTGGAATTCGCGCGCCAGCACGTCTCCGGATGGGAGCTCGCCCGGTGAGGCATCCTGCTCGCTCTCGGCGGCCTGCTCCAGGCGTTCGACGAACGCCTGGATGTCGGGATCGCTCTGCACCGCAAGCCCCACCTGGCGCTCGTAGTCGGCGGCGGCGGACTCCAGCTTGGACACATCCACCGAGACGCCAATCAGGCGTTCGGCGCTGCGCACGAGCGCCAGCGCCGCCTTCGGGTTGGTCGCCGCCGCAACGTAGTGCGGCACGCTCGCCCACAGGCTCGCCGATGGCAACCCGGCTTCCGCGCAGGCGGTGTGCAGGACGCCGACGATGCCCGTCGGGCCCTCGTAGCTCGAGCCCTGCATCTCCAGGCGCTCGACCAGCGAAGGGTCAGACGCGTGCCCGGTGAGTGCCACCGGGCGGGTATGCGGAGTGTCCCCCAGCAGCGCGCCGAGGGAGACCACGAGCTGGACCCCCAGCGCCTCGGCGAGGTCGATCAGCTGCGTGCAGAAGGCGCGCCAGCGCATCGAGGGCTCGATGCCCTGCACGAGCACCAGGTCGCGCGGCGCCTTCGGGGCGAGCGCTTCGAAGACCTCGACCCCGGGCCACACGATCTCGCGCTTGCCCGAGTCGGTGAAGCGGATGCACGGGCGGCTGGACTGGAAGTCGAAGAACTCCTCGGACTCCACGCGCGCGAAGCGCGAGGCGTGCAGCGAGGAGGCAAGAAACGAGACCGCGCTCGAGGCGGCGTCGCCGGCGTCGTTCCAGCCCTGGAACGCGCACACCAGCGCCGGGGCCCTGAGGCCATCCGGGCGGCGGTCCCAGATCAGGGGCTGCATCCGAACCACCGTACATCATGAGCGGATGGCCTCCGCCAGCAGCGCCCAAATCGACGAGGAGCCGGCCGTGGCCACGCTGCGCGAGCAGCAGGAGGTGGAAGGGGTGTATGCGTGCACGCGCAAGGAACGCCGCATCTCCCGCGCGGGCACGCCGTACCTGACGCTCGAGCTCGCCGACCGCACGGGCACGATCGCGGCCCGCGCGTTCCGCGACGCCGACCTGCTCGCCGGGCGCTTCGAGCGAGGTGAGCTGGTGCGCGTGCGGGGGCGCGTCGAGCGCTTTCGCGCCGAGCTGCAGATCGCGCTGCAGGCGATCGCGAGCGCCCCCGCCGGGCACGCCGACGCCGGGCGCTTCCTGCCCGTGGCCTACCGCGATCTCGATGAGCTGGAAGGCTTCCTCGAGCACCTCGCGCGCGAGCTCTACGACCCCGCCCTGGCGGCGCTGCTGGAGCGGTTGCTGGGCGACGAGCGGCTGCGCGCGGAGATCCGGCGCGCGCCCTGCGGCATCCCCTCCGGCTCACCGCAGGCGGGCGGCGGCTCCCCGCGCGGGCCCTCCCATCACGCCTATCTCGGGGGCCTGCTCGAGCACACCGTGGCCGTCGCCACGATGGCGCTCGAGCTGTGCACGCTGCATCCGCGCCTGGACCGCGACCTGCTGCTCTGCGCTGCGCTGGTACACGACCTCGGCAAGACGCGTGAGTTCACCTACGGGGCCGAGATCGCGCCCAGCGCCGAGGGCAGGCTGCTGGGCCACGTCGAGCTCGGCCTGCGCGTGATCACGGCCCACCTGCCGCCCGCGCTGGGCGACGCCCGCAGGCTCGCGCTGGAGCACTGCGTGATGCTCCACCACGGCCCGGAGGGGGGACAGCGCTTTGCCTCGCCGGAGGCGCTCGCGCTGTACCGCGTGAACGCGCTTGATGCCCACATCAAGGGCGCGCTCGAGCGTGGTTTCGCCGCCGTCTGCTGAGCGGCGGCCTATCAAGCGTTCCGCGGGGAATGCCGATATGAGTAGTGATGAGCGACATCGTTGCGCCGCCGAGGAAATCCGCTGGCCGGCAGCCGCCGGGCGAGGGCCCGATCGAGCGCCCCGGTCTGTATCCCCCCCGCCGCGCCGGGCGCTCGACGCGCCTGATCGGGCAGGTCGCGGTCGACCTCGGCCTGGCCGACGCCGATACCGTCGATGAGGCGGTTAAGGAGGCGCGCGCGCAGGGCCGGCCGACCGGTCAGGTGCTGGTCGCCCGGGGCGTGCTTGGACACGAGCAGCTCGCGCGCGTGGTGGCCGAGCGCTTCGGCCTGGATTACGTCGATCTGTCGGTGTTCGACGTGGACCTGGGTGCGGTGAACCTCATCAGCGCGGACGCCGCCAAGCGCTACAAGGCCGTCCCGATCGGGTTCGGCGATGACGACACGCTACTGCTGGCGATGGCCGACCCCACCAACGTGCTGACGATCGACGACGTCGGGATGCTGACCAGCCGGCGCGTGCGGCCCGTGGCGGCGTCGGCCGAGGACCTCGACATGTTGCTGACTCGCATCGCGCGCATGGACGAGTCGATCGAGGACATCGTGGAGGAGGCGGGCGAGTCCGAGCAGCAGGACGAGGTGCTCGTCGAGGAGAGCGAGCGCGATGCGCCGATCATCAAGCTCGTCCATTCGATCGTCGCCCAGGCGGTTGCCCAAGGCGCCTCCGACATCCACGTCAATCCCGAAGAGGGCGACGCGCGCGTGCTGTACCGCATCGACGGCGTGCTCGCCCCGGCGGCCACCGTCAAGCGCCGCATGGCCTTGGGTGTGGTGTCACGCATAAAGATCATGGCCGATCTGGACATATCCGAGAAACGCGTGCCCCAGGATGGCCGCTTCGCGTTGACGCACGAGGGGCGCCGCGTCGACATTCGCGTGGTCACGCTTCCGCTGGCGTATGGCGAGGGCGTGGTGCTGCGCATCCTCGACATGGGCGCACGGCTGCAAGGCCTCGAGTCGCTGGGGATCCCGGCGCCCGCGCTCGCTCGCTTCACCGAGGCCGTCAAGAAGCCCAGCGGCGCCGTGCTCGTGACCGGGCCCACGGGCTCGGGCAAGTCGACCACCCTGTACGCGGCGCTGGGCGTGCTCAACGACGGCCAGCGCAGCATCCTCACGATCGAGGATCCGGTCGAGCAGCGGATCGCGGGCATCAAGCAGATGCAGATCGCGCCCAAGGCCGGCGTGACCTTCGACTCCGGACTGCGCTCGATGCTGCGGGCCGATCCCGACGTGATCATGGTGGGCGAGATCCGCGACGGGGAGACCGCACACATCGCCGTCGAGGCCGCGCTGACCGGCCACCTGGTGCTCTCAACGCTCCACACGCGCGATGCTCCGAGCGGACTCGAGCGCCTCACCGACATGGGCATCGAGCCCTTCCTCGTTTCCTCGGCGATCGATTGCGTGGTGGCCCAGCGACTCGTGCGGATGCTGTGCAAGCACTGCAAGCGGCCACAAACGCTATCCGCCGCCGTGCTGGAGGAGCACGGCCTGGCCTGGGCCAAGCCGTTTGAGGCGGTCGGCTGCTCGCGCTGCGGCGGCTCGGGCTATCGCGGCCGGGTCGGCGTGTACGAGGTCATGCCCGTGAGCGAACGCATCCGCGCGCTGATCCTCGAGCGTGCCTCGATCGACGCGCTCGCCGCCGCCGCCGTGGCCGAGGGCATGAGCCGGCTGCGCGAGGACGGGCTGCAGAAGGTGCGCGAGGGCGTGACCTCGATCGCGGAGATCGAGCGCATGACGAGCAGCCTGCTCTAGCGCTCGTCGTCTTCCCGTCCAGCTTGCCCGCGACCGCCCGGCGCCGCGGCTAGCGTGTCAGGCGTGAGACGCCGCTTTGCCGGCAGCCGCCCGCTCGCCGCGCTCGCCGCTGCCGTGTTGATCGCCGTGGGCGCGTTTGACCGAAGCCTCGCCTCCCCCGCACGCGGCCACGGAGCCGCGCGTGGGAGCTCAGGGCCGCGCGAATACTCCTGTCCGATCCTGCCGGCCGACGATCCCCTCAACGAGGACATCTCCCGGGCGCCGGTCGACCCCAACTCGGCGAGCTACATCGCATCCATCGGCGCCGGCCTGCATCTGCACGCGGACTTCGGCTCGAATCCCAGCTACGGCATCCCGTTCGCGGTCGTCGGCCCACATCAGCCCAAGGTGCCGATCCGGTTCAGCGAATTCGGCGAAGAATCCAACCCGGGCCCCTATCCGATCCCCGCCAACGCCCCCGTCGAGGGGGCCGGCGAAGCAGGCGACCGCCACGTGCTGGTGCTCCAGAGGGGCGCCTGCGTGCTGTATGAGCTCTACCACGCGCGCCGGCACGGGGGCGGGTGGGAAGCGGGCTCGGGGGCGACCTTCAAGCTGCGCGGCGACGCGCTGCGCCCCGAGGGCTGGACCTCGGCGGATGCCGCCGGGCTGCCCATCTTCCCGCTGCTCGTGCGCTATCGCGAGCTGCACGCGGGGCGCATCGATCACGCGCTGCGTGTGACCGTCGCACGCACCCAGCGCGGCTACATCCATCCCGCCACGCACTTTGCCTCCTCGAGCAGCAGCCCGACGTTGCCGCCGATGGGGCTGCGGCTGCGGCTCTAGGCCGGCTTCAGCCTGGCGGGCTATCACGGTCAGGCGCTGGTGGTGCTGCGGGCCTTGCAGCGCTACGGCCTGATCGTCGCCGACAACGGCTCATCGTGGTTCATCACCGGCGCGCCGAACCCGCGCTGCAGCGATGAAGATCTCCACCAGCTGGGGACGGTGCCGGGTTCGGCCTTCGAGGCCGTGCACACGGGGCCGATCCTGCACGGCTGAGCGTTCAGGTCACGCGCCCCCGCGCGTGGCGTGCCTAGCTTGGCTTCTGTGGAGCGGCCGCGGCCTGTTCGGGGGCGGGCTGGGCGAGCGCGCCCTGCTCGGGCGTGGGCGGATCGGCCGGCGCGGGCTGGGCGAGCGGCGCGGGCTGGGCTCCCGGCGCGGCCTGGGCCGCCCCCGGCTGGCTGGGGCTTCCGAGCGCGGGCTGCTGCGGCGATGCGCCCAGCGCGGGCTGCTGCTGGGCGGGCGTCTCCCCGGTGATCGACTGCTTGAACTCGCGCATGCCGCTACCCAGCGAGCGCCCGATCTCCGGCAGGCGCCTGGCCCCGAACACGAGCAGCAGGATCACGACCAGGAACGCGATGTGCAGGGGATTGTCGAGTCCCATGACCGGTTCTGAGTGTAGACCATCGACTAGCGCGGCTCGCCGAGCGTCCTGCGCACCAGCTGCGCGGCGACGATCAGCATGAAGGCGGCGAAGCAGTCGCGCAGGACGGCGCCGGTGAGCGCGTTGGCCAGCGCGACGCCGGCCGCCGCGCCTGCCAGCGAGAGGAGCCCGAGCAGCACGGCGTCCGCACGGCGCACGTTGCCGTAGCGATCCTGCTGAAGCGCGCCGACCACGGCCACCGGGATGATCGCCAGCAGCGAGGTCGCCTCGGCCTGATGCTGCGAGAGGTTCACGAGGAACACCAGGCCGGGCACGAACAGAACGCCGCCGCCGATGCCCAGCATCCCCGCCACCACACCGGCGGCGAGCCCGATCACGACCGCGCCGCTCATCGCAGGACCAGCTCGACCGCGCTCGCGACCAGCACGCCGGCGAACAGCACGGGGATCGCGCGCGCGCGGACCCGCTGCTGCAGCCACGTACCGATCAGCACGCCGCCGATGGCGGGGACTCCGACGAGCGCCGCGTCGAGCACGTGCACGTTGCCGTACAGGCCCTGGGTGCCCGCGGCAAAAGCGGCTATGAACACGATCGCCGCGAGCGACGTACCGGTCGCGGCGCGCTCGTCATAGCCCAGCCACAGCACCAGCAGCGGCACGATCACGGTGCCGCCGCCCACGCCGAACAGGCCGCTGAAGAAGCCCGCGGCGGTGCCGATCGTCATCAGCTTGAGCGGCCGCTCCAGCGAGCGCCCGGACGCCCCGTCAGCGACCACGCAAGCATCCGCACGGGTCGGCCACCATGCGCGGCATACTAGACGTCGTGTCCCCCGCTGCCACGCTCGTGGAGGCGCTCGAGCCGCTCCGCTCCGATCCCAGCGGCGCCGCGGTGCTGCTGGACATCGACGGCACGCTCGCACCGATCGTCCGCCACGCCGATGACGCCCACGTTCCGGAGGCCACGCGAACGTTGCTGATCGAGATCGCCCAGCGCTACGGCTTGGTGGGCTGCGTCAGCGGCCGACGCGCCTCCACCGCCCGTCAGATCGTGGCGATCGGCACGATTGCATACGTCGGCAACCACGGCGGGGAGCTGCTGCGGCCGAGGGCCACGCGAGCCGAAGTCGCCCCCGAGCTGGTCGCCTGGACGGCCCGCGTGTGCGCGTTTGCGCAGCAGGCGATGACCCCCGAGCGACAGCGGCTGCGCGTGCGCAGCGAGGACAAGGACACGATCGCGGCCTTCCACTGGCGCGGGGCCCCCGACGAGGAGGCGGCGGCGGCCGCGGTCGCGGAAATCGCCCAGCTGGCGCAGCGCGAGGGCTTCGCCGTGCACTGGGGACGCAAGGTGCTCGAGGTGCGTCCGCCGGTGCGGCTGGACAAGGGCCTGGGAGTGACCGCTCTCCTGCGCGGCTCGCCCGTCACGGCCGCGCTGTACGTCGGCGACGACAGCACCGACGTCGACGCCTTCCGCGCATTGCGGCGGCTGGTCGAGTCGGGGCGCCTGGGCACCGCGCTGTGCGCGGCCGTGAGCTCCGACGAGGCCCCCGCGGAGCTGCAGCAGGAGGCCGATCTGGAGGTCGAGGGCACGAGAGGAGTGCGGGAAGTGCTCGAGGCACTGCTGTAGCGGCGTGCGCTTCGTCGATTTCCTCAAGACCACCGTGCTGCTCAGCGGCGGAGCGGCGACGGTGCTGGCGACCGTGACGGTACTGGGGGCGGCCACCCACGCACGCGAAAGCCTGGTCCCGATCGCGGTGGGCTGGTGGGTGCTGGCGGCCGTCATCGGCCTGCTGCTCGGCAGGCGGGCCGAGATCAACCCGCCGATCGCGCGCTTGCTCTCGAGCGCCAGGGCGAGCACGACGCTGCCCGAGCATCACCCTGGCGCGATCCTTCTCAACCGGCTATGGCCCCTGCTCGTGTTCACGATCGTGGCTGGCGGCGTCGCGTTCCTCGCCCCCCAGGTGCCTGGCATCGCAACCGGCTTTGCGATCATCTGGTCGCTTGCGTGGCGGCGCCAGGAGGCTGCGGTGGCCGCGATCGAGGAGCGCGACGGGGCCTACTTCTACGTGCGCCGTACCTCACCCGTGCGGCCAATTGCCCTGGAGCGCACTCCCGGCTTCAAGGCGCTGCGCCCCGAGCGGGTGAACGGCGCTGTCAGCTGAGATACGCGCCGCGCGAGCGGTCGACGTCCTGATCGTCTCGCTCGGGTCGACCGAGGGTCTGCGCGTGGCCGACGAGGAGCTGTGCCAAGCGCTCACGCGCGCCGGCGCGAGCGTGGCCATGGCGCGGGCCGCGGCGCCGGCGGCGCGGCGCACCCTGATGCTGACCGACCTGGCGTGGGCGCTCGCCGCGCGCCACGCCGCCAGCAAGGAGCTCGCGCACCGGCCCGGGCCGGTGCGCGCGGTGATCTATTCGAGCACCACCGCCGCGCTGTTGTGGCCGAGGCCTGGCGCGATCCGCTTCGACGCGACTTCGGCGGGCAACCGTCCCGGACGCCACGGCCTGTGGCAGCGCCCGCTGGAGCGCCGGCGCCTGGCGCAGGCCCCGCTGCTGTTGCCCTGGAGCGAGGCGGCCATCGCCGAGGCGCCCGCGCCCGCGCGCCGCGGCGACCGCGTCAGCGTCCTGCCCGTCCCGATCGAGCCCTCGACGGGCCGCGCGGAGCGCCCCGACCGATCGGAGATCGGCCAGCACGCGCGCGACATCGCCGCGATCACCTACGCCGCCAATCCGGCCAAGAAGGGGCTCGACCGCGTGCTCGACGCCTGGCGCCAGCTCCTGGCCGGTCGCCATGCGCGCGCGGACGAGCAGCTGCTCGTGGCCGGCGCCTCCTCGGAGGAGCTGCGACGCGCCGGGGTGCTCGCCGAGCGAGAGCGGGGGGTCCGCGTGCTCGGCCGGCTCGGCCGTGACGAGTACCGGGCACTCCTTCGCCGCGCGCGCGTGTTCGTGTGCGCTCCGCGCCGCGAGGACCACGGTCTCGCGCAGCTCGAGGCGCTGGCCGACGGTTGCCAGCTCGTGAGCACGCCGTCGCCAGGGCCCTACGTCGCGCTGGCGATCGCCCGCCGGCTGGACCCGCGGCTGGTCGACGACGACCTCGCAAGCGCGCTCCGGGCTGCGCTCCGCGACCCCCTGCCCGCCTATGGCGACAGCGCACGCGAGGCGCTTGCGCCCCTCAGGAGGGCGGCGGTGGACCGGATCGTGGGCGAGCAGCTACTCCCGCGCCTGCTTGGCTAGCTTGCGCAGCTGCGCGAGCGGCCGCGTGTTGGCCACCTGCTTCGCGCTCAGCCACCCGCGGCGGGCGCTCGCGACGCCCCAGCGCATGTTCTGCAGCGTGCGCACGCGGTGCGCGTCGGAGTCGATCACGATCCTCGCGCCCGCAAGCGCCGCGGCGCGCGCGTGCACGTCGGAAAGGTCGCGCCGGTCGGGGTTGCCGTTGATCTCGAGCATCGTGCCCGTCCGTGCCGCGGCGGCAAACACCGCGTCGAGGTCGATCGCATAGGGCGCGCGCCGCGCGATCAGCCTCCCCGTCGGATGGCCGATCGCCCGCACGAGCGGGTGCTCGATCGCCGCGATCATTCGCTCCGTCATCTTCTGCTCGCTCATCGCAAACGCCGTGTGCATGCTGGCGATCACCCAGTCGAGCTCCGCGAGCAGGTCGTCCTCGTAGTCGAGCGAGCCGTCGGGCAGGATGTTGACCTCGCTGCCGGCGAGCAGCTCGATCCCCTCGATTCCGGCGTTCGCCTTGTGCACCCGCTCGATCTGACGGCGCAGCTGCGCGGGCGAGACGTCGTTGCCGAAGCCGTGGCTGGCCGAGTGGTCGGTTATCGCCAGGTACTCATACCCGCGCTCGCGCGCCGCCGCGGCCATCTCCTCGATCGTGTTGTGGCCGTCGGAGGCGATCGTGTGGCAGTGCAGGTCGCCGCGGATGTCTTTTAGGCGAACCAGCGCCGGTACGCCGGCTCCCCCGTTCAACCGCGCGGCCTGGAGCTCGCCGCGGTCCTCGCGCAGCTCGGGCTCGATGTAGGCGAGTCCCAGCAGCTCGTACAGCTCGGCCTCGGTGGCGCACGTGTGGGTGTGACCGCTCGAGTCGTCGAGCAGTCCGTACTCGGACACGTGCAGGCCGCCGCGCACCGAGGACTCGCGCAACGCCGCGTTGTGGCGCGCCGAGCCGGTGAAGTGCTGCAGAAGATTGCCGAGCTGGCTCGGGTTGGCGATCCGCACGTCGACGCCGATGCCAGCGTGGGTTCGGGCCCTAGCCCCCGCGCTGCCTGACACGGTCACGTGCTCGATCTCATCGAGCGCGGCCAGGCGCTGCGCCAGCGCCGTGGGGTTGGCGGTGGTCGCGACCAGGTCCAGGTCCTTGACGCTGTCAGCCTGGCGGCGCGCCGATCCGGCTAGCTGAACGTGCGTGCCCCGGCCGCCACGCTCGCTCAAGCCCGTGATCAGCGCCTCGCCGATCGCGATCGCCTTCGGCAGCAGGATGCGAGGCGCGGCGCGCTCGGCCGCTCCCGCCTGCAGCGCGGCGAGCACGTTCGCCTCGAACTTGGGTCCGAGCCCGCGCACCGTGCGCAGGCGCTGGGCAAGGGCGGCATCGCGCAGCGCTTGCGGCGAATCGATGCCGAGCTCCTGGTGGAGCAGGCGCGCGCGCTTGGGGCCCAGCCCGGGTATGCGCGTGATCGCGATCAGCCCTGCCGGGAACTTCGCGCGAAGTCGCTCGGCCGCGGGAATCGTGCCGGTGTCGGCGAGCGTCACGATCTTCTCCTGCAGGGTGGCTCCGATCCCGGGAAGCTCCGTGGCGCGCCCGGCGCGCGCCAGCGCGGCGACCGAAACCGAGGCCTCGCGCACGGTCTTGGCGGCGGAGCGGTAGGCGACCACCCGATGCACGATCGCGCCGTCGAGCTCATACAGGTCCCCAAGCTCCTCGAGCGCGTCGGCGATGGCTGCGTTCGGGAGCTGGGGCTTGGACACGAACCCTCAGGGTAGGCGCCGCCGGGGGCAGCGGCCCGAGCCGGTGGGCGCCCCACGCGCCAGCACCGAGCGCGAGAACGACCGCCACGCTCTAGGGTACGCCGACCCATGTCCGGCGAGCCATGGCTGATACTCCCGACCTACAACGAGGCCGACAACATCGAGCCGATCGTCGCGGCGGTGGGGGAGGTGCTCGCGCGGGCGGCGCCCGCCGGCTTTCGCGTGCTGATCGTCGACGACGGCTCGCCGGACGGCACCGGCCAGACCGCCGACCGCCTGGCGGGCGAGCGCGAGTGGCTGGAAGTGCTCCATCGCCTCCAGAAGGGCGGGATCGGTCCCGCCTACCTGGCCGGCTTCCGCCACGCGCTGGATCGCGGCGCGGGCTTTCTGATGGAGATGGACAGCGACTTCTCCCACGATCCCGCCGACCTCGCCCGGCTGCTGGGGGCGGTGCATGCCGGCGCCGATCTGGCCCTGGGCTCGCGCTACGTGCCCGGCGGCGGGGTCCGCGACTGGGGCCCGCTGCGCCGCCTGGTGAGCGAGGGTGGCTCCCTGTACGCGCGTTGGGTGCTCGGGCTGCGCGTGCGCGACTTGACCGGAGGTTTCAAGTGCTTCCGCCGCGAGGTGCTCGAAGCGATCCATTTCGACGGCGTTCGCTCCCAGGGCTATGCGTTCCAGGTCGAGCTCACCTACCGCGCGGTGCGCGCGGGCTTCCGCGTCGTGGAGGTGCCGATCATCTTCCGCGACCGCCGCACGGGGCAGAGCAAGATGTCCTGGCGCATCGCCGTCGAGGCGATGGTGCTGGTGCCGCGATTGCGCTTCCGGTAGGAGTGCTCGCGGCCGAGCGCGGTCTTGTCTCGCGGCCCGCTTCAGATAGTGCCCGTGCGCGCCGATGCACACCCGGTGGAGGTTTCGGCCTACGCGTTCGCGCACGGGGTGCGCCACACGCGCGCGACCCTGCTCGCGTGGCAGCACGACCCGGTCGCGGTGGTGGGCCGCTGGGCCGCGGGCGCAGCCGCCGCCGCCGCGGGTCTGCTGGCGGCCGTGTGGGTGGTCTCCTCGCTGGATGTCCGCCATCAGGTGATAGCCCTGCGCCCGCCGTTCGTGGTTGGCGACCGCGCGGACGTGGTTGGGGTGCTGGGACGCAACCTGCTCGTGCTCGCGCTGCACGCGATGGCGTGCGTGGCGGGATTCATCGCGGGCAGCTCGCTGCCGCTACAGGCCCGCGGTCGCCGCGGTGCGCTGCGCTGGGCGCACGAGCACGGCGGTCGCCTGGCGATCGCCTTCGTGTTTGCCGCCACGACCTTCTCGCTCAGCGCCCAGGCGTATCGGATCGGCCGCGCCCTGGGGGGCGTGGCCGGCTATCTCGGCGTATCGCCGGGGCTGCTGCTCGTGGGCGTGCTGCCGCACGCCGTCCCGGAGCTGATAGCCCTGTTCTTGCCCCTCGCCGCATGGATCATCGCCAGCCGCCGCGGACAGTGGGAGCAGTTGCTCGCCGCCACGCTCGTCACCGTGGCGGTGGCGATCCCGGCGCTGCTGGCCGCGGCGGTCGTGGAGGTGTACGTGTCGCCGCACGTGTTCGAGGCGCTGACGCACATACGACCGGCGCTCATCCCCTGACCGGTACCCTTCCTTCATTTTGTATAGTGTTAGGAAAGCGAGCAAGGAGATCCCATGGCAGGCACTCTCAACGAGGTCACCGACAGCAACTTCCAAGCCGAGGTCATCGAGGCGGAGGGCCCGGTGCTGGTGGAGTTCTGGGCGCCCTGGTGCGGGCCCTGCCGGGTGGTCGCGCCGGTGCTCGAGGAGATCGCCGCCGAGCGGCCCGAGCTGCGCGTCGTGAAGCTGAACATCGACGACAACCAGCAGACCGCGGCCAATTTCCAGGTGCTCTCGATCCCCACGCTGATCCTCTTCAAGGGCGGGCAGCCGGTCAAGACGGTGATCGGCGCGTATCCCAAGAAGCGCCTGGAGCAGGAGCTGGAGCCGGCCCTCGCGGCCGCCTGAGCCGCGCCGCCGCCGCGCCGCCGCCCGCCCCCCTTCAGCGCTGC
>WNGJ01002802.1_pt1 | contig 17809 bp, 18 predicted proteins | sample 5400611 | NCBI WGS metagenome assembly WNGJ01 (sample SAMN13153375, study PRJNA577476) | soil metagenome | isolation source: 40 cm soil or saprolite under Garry oak tree replicate 1 | place: USA:California | collected 2016-06-15 | reverse complement strand
TCGAAGGCGGCGGCCGCACCGTCGAGGTCGCCGCGTTCCATGGCCTCCTGCGCCTCGGCCAGTCCCGGGTCCCGGTATCCCGGTCCCCCGGCCATCCCTTCCTGCCCCTGCGGGTCCGCGCCGGGCCCGTCCTCGCCGGCCTGATCGCCGCCCGCGTCCGCGGCCGACGGCATGCCCAGCTGCTGGGCCACCTGCATGAGCTGGCCGAGCCACTGGCGCACCTGGGCCTCGGGCAGCGCGCCGAGGAACCCGGGCACCAGCTGCCCGCCGACCACGGCCACCACCATCGGGATGCTCTGCACCTGGAGCGCGGCGCTCAGCTGCGGGTTGGCGTCCACGTCCACCTTGGCGAGCACCCAGGCGCCGTCCGCCTCCGCGGCGAGCTTCTCCAGGACGGGGCTCAGCTGCTTGCACGGGCCGCACCACTCCGCCCACAGGTCCATCACGACCGGGACGGTGCGCGAGCGCTCAAGCACGTCGGCCTCGAAGGTGGCCTCGGTCACGTCGAACACGTGGCCGTTGGCGGCGCCCGTCCCATCGGGGCCGCCGGCCCGGGACGCCTCCTGGGCGCGCTGCGCGGCGGCCTTCCGCGCACCCAGGTCAACGGCGCCGTAGAGCGAGAAATCCCGCGGCTGCGTCATGACTCCATCCTGCCGCATCCCGCGCGTGAGTCGACCGCCCGCCGGCGACTCTCCTGCCGCCCAGCCCGCAGCCCAGTCCGCTGCGCAACCTCCGCCGCCCAGCCGCCGGCGGGCTCAGAAGGCCGGGGTCTCGGAGTAGGTCCCCCATTCCTCCCGCAGCGCCCCGCAGATCTCACCCAGGGTCGCCTCGGCCTGGGCCGCGAGCAGCATCGGCGGGATCATGTTCTCCCCCGACCTGGCTGCGGCGATCATGGCCGCCAGCGCCCCGTCCACCGCCGCCTGGTCGCGCCCCGCCCGGCGCCGCGCCAGCTCGGCCACCTGGTCCCGTTCCACCTCATGACTGACCCGCAGAATCTCGACCGGCTGGCCGACCGAGCCCGGGTGGCAGTTCACGCCGACCACCTTCTTCTCGCCCTTCTCCAGCTTCTGGTGGTAGGCGAAGGAGGCCTCGGCGATCTCCGAGGAGAACCAGCCGTTCTCGATGCCGCGCAGGATCCCGCCGGTCATGGTCCCGTCCGGGCTCATGGCGCGGATCCGGGCGAAGATCTCCTCCGCCTCGGCCTCCAGCCGGTCGGTGAGCGCCTCCAGGTACCACGACCCGCCGAGCGGGTCGGCCACGTTGACGACGCCCGACTCTTCCATGATCACTTGCTGGGTCCGCAGCGCGATCTCGGCCGCCCGCTCGCTCGGCAGCGCCAGCACCTCGTCGAGCGCGTTGGTGTGCAGCGAGTTGGTGCCGCCCAGCACGGCGGCCAGCGCCTCGATCGCGGTCCGCACCACGTTGTTGTCGGGCTGCTGCGCGGTCAGGGACACCCCGGCCGTCTGGGTGTGGAACCGCAGCCACTGGGCCCGCTCGGTGCGCGCGCCGTAGGTGTCGCGCAGCCACCGGGCCCAGATCCGGCGGGCGGCCCGGAACTTGGCGATCTCTTCGAAGAAATCGATGTGGGCATCGAAGAAGAACGACAGGCCGGGGGCGAACGCGTCCACGCCGAGGCCGCGGGACAGGCCGAGTTCCACGTAGCCGAACCCGTCCGCCAGCGTGAAGGCCAGTTCCTGCGCGGCGGTGGAGCCGGCCTCCCTGATGTGGTAGCCCGAGACCGACAGCGGCTTGTAGGCGGGGATGTGCCCGGCGCAGTACTCCATCAGGTCGCCGATGAGCCGCAGGTGCGGCTGCGGCTGGAACAGCCATTCCTTCTGGGCGATGTACTCCTTGAAGATGTCGGTCTGCAGCGTGCCGTCGAGGGCGGAGATGTCGGCCCCCTGGCGCTGGGCGGCCGCCAGGTACATGCAGAAGACCGGGACCGCGGGACCGCTGATCGTCATCGAGGTGGTGACGTCCGCGAGCGGGATGCCGGAGAACAGGACGTCCATGTCCGCCGTGGAGTCGATCGCCACCCCGCAGTGCCCGACCTCGCCGGCCGCCCGCGGATCGTCGGAGTCGCGGCCCATGAGCGTCGGCATGTCGAAGGCGACCGAGAGCCCGGTGCCGCCGGCGCCCAGCAGCATCTTGTAGCGCTCGTTGGTCTGGCGTGCGTTGCCGAACCCGGAGAACTGCCGGATCGTCCAGGCGCGGCCCCGGTACCCGGCCGGGTAGAGGCCGCGGGTGAAGGGATACTCGCCCGGCCAGCCGATCCGCTCGAAGCCCGGCACCACCGCACCCGGCGGCGGCCCGTACACCGGGTCCACCTCCAGGCCGGACAGGGTGGTGAAATCGGCGTCGCGGATGCGCGCCTGGTCGTAGCGGCGCTGCCAGCGCAGCCTGCCGGGCGCGTCGGCCTCAGCCTGGTCGGCCATGGCGGCCCCCTTACGTGCACAGCCCCCCAGGGGCAAATAGTAGGACGTCCTACTATCTTGTCGATTCCCCAGTTTAGCCCCGCTATGCCGCCCGCCGGCCACGCCGGAGAATCCGTGGCCGGTCGGGCCCAACCGGCACGCCCGCCCGGCCGTCTCAGGTAGTGGACGCCCGCTGCCCGGCAGAAGGTGTGGTACAACCTGTGCAATCTCAATCCACTGACGCCGCCACCCCGGCCGCGGGCAGCGCCGCGGTGCTGCTGGGAACGTGGAGCGCTCCAGCGGGGACCGCCACCCGAGGTGATGTTGTGGGGAAGTTCCGCACCACCGACCGGGCAGCGGCCGAGGAGCTGTTCAACGCGTGCTACCCCCGGCTCGCTGGCTGGGTGCGCCGGCTGGTGGATGATGACGACACCGCACACGAGATCGCGGCCGAGGCGTTCACCCGGCTGCTCGCCCGGTGGTCATCGCTGGACAACCCGCAGAGCTACCTGTACATGATCGCGACCAACCTGGTCCGCGACCACTGGCGGCGGGCGGGGCGGGAGCGCCGCGCGCTGCGCGCGGTGAGCGCGGCCAGCCACGGCGACCCGGTGTTCCACCCGTCGCAGGACGTGGACGTGCGCGCGCTCATCCAGTCGCTGCCCGACCGGCTGCGCCAGCCGTTCCTGCTCCATTACTACGCGGGGTTCGGCGTCCGGGAGGTGGCCACCATGCTCGGCCGGCCGGAGGGCACGGTCAAGGCAGACCTGTACCAGGCCCGGTCCCGGCTCCGGGCGGCGCTGGGGGAAAACGGTGCCTGAGCCGCGCGACGAACTCGACACCTGGCTGAGCGTGCAGGTGGAGCCGCTGCTGCCGCCGCCGGGCACGTTCGAGCGCGTCGGCACGCGGGCGCGCCGGCTCCGCACCCGGCGGGCGGTCCTGGCGGCGGCCGGCGCCCTCGCCGTCGCCGGGATCGCCGCCGTCGCGGTTCCCCAGCTGGTGATCCCCGCCCTGGACACCGGCCGCCAGGCGGACGCCACCGGCGCGCTGTCCAGCGCCGCTGCCGCGCCGCGGCACCCGCCCACCGAGGCGGCCGGCCCCACGCCGGCCCCCGTCCCGGCCGGGCCGCCGGCCCCCGCCGTGGCCCCGGCTCCCCCGCCGCTGTCGGTCACGTTCGTGGGCGCCGCCACCGGCTGGGTGATGGACCAGTCACTGCCCGCCGGGCAATGCGACCAGCCGGCCGCGCCCGCCTGCATCGTGCTGCGGCGCACCGACTCCGGCGGCGCCACCTGGCGCACCGTCCACGCGCCGGCCGCCCACGGCCCCAACGGCGCCACGGGGGTGAGCCAGATCCGGTTCCTGACCCGCAGCGACGGCTGGGCGTTCGGGCCGCAGCTGTGGGCCACCCACAACGCGGGCCGGACCTGGACCCAGATCGCGACCGGCGGCCGGCGGGTGACCGCGCTGGAGGCCAGGGGCCGGCGGGTGTTCGCGGTCTGGGCGCGCTGCACCGGGACCGGGGCCGACTTCGCGTCGCGCTGCACCAGCTTCACCGCCTACTCCAGCCCCGCGGGCGGCGACGCCTGGGCACCGGCGCTCGCCGCGCCGGCGGCCGGGCCCCGCCGCGTCGGCGGCGCCGCTTCGCTGCTGCTGACCGGGACCACCGCGTACCTGCTCTCCCCGGCGGGGAGCCTGTTCGCCGGCCCGCTGACCGGGGCGGGCCTGCAGCCCATCCGGCAGGCCACCGGCGCCGCGGGCAAGCTGGGCATGCCGCCATGCCCGGCGGGCCCCCCGCAGCCCGACGGCCAGCCCTCGGGCGCGCTGCTCGCCGCCGGACCGGCCTCCGGCCTGGACCTGCTGTGCACCGGGCGGTCAGCGGCCGGCCAGCAGGGCAAGACCGTTTATGCGTCCTCCGATGGCGGCCAGACCTGGCGGCGCACCGGCCAGGCCCCGGCCGCGGGGACGGCCACCTTCCTGTCGGCCAGCCCCTCCGGCGCCCTGGTGCTCGCCACCAGCCTGGGCATCGAGGTCTCCACCGACGGCGGTGCCACCTGGTCGGCGGCCGGCGGCGCCATGCCGCCGGGCGGCTTCGCCTACGCGGGGATGACCACCGGCACGCAGGGCGTGGCGGTCCCGGCCGGCCCGGCACAGCACGGTGTCTGGCTGACCTACGACGGCGGCCGCACCTGGCAGCCCTCCTCCGCCGGCGGCTAGGACATGCCCTACGGCGATCCCGCCCCCGCCCGGTCGCGATCATGACCCTCTGCGGTCCCGTCGGCCGCACCGGCCACGCCCGGTCCCGCCCCGCCCACCTTGCCCGGTTCCGGCACGAAGTCGCCCGCCTCCAGGCGGAGCCCGCGCAGCAACGTGAAGACCTGCCCCAGCTCACCGGTGCCGTAGCCGCCCATCCCGAACCGGGCCGCCATCAGGTCCCCGGTCGCGCGCTCCGCGACCTCGCGGCCGAGCCCGGTGATCTCGGCCAGCGTGCCGCGGCCGTCGCGGGGGTTGGGCCGGCGGACCACCATGCCCTGCTCCTCCAGCCGGTCGATGGTGTTGGTGACGCTGGTGGGATGGACCATCAGCCGCTCACCGATCACCCGCAGCGGCAGCGAGCCACGGCGGCTGAAGGTCAGCAGGATCAGCGCCTCATAGCGGGCAAAGGTGAGCGCGTACGGCCGGAGCAGGCCATCGAGCTCGGCCAGCAGGAGCTGCTGGGCGCGCATGATCGAGGTCACGGCCGCCATCGCGTCCGACGGGCCGAACTTCTCCGCCCAGATCTGGGCGGCCCTCGCGATCGGGTCAAACGGCAGATCCAGACGCTTCGCCACATGCCAACGCTACCGGCGCGCCCGGTGGCTGCGCGGCCCCGCGGCGGCGGGCGGGGCCCGCGGCGGCGGGCAGGGCCCGCCCTGCCCGGTGCCGCTAGGCTGCGACACATGGACTGGAGCCTGCTGGGCTGCGGGGCCAGCGGCCATGTCACGTTCGCGCCCGATGAGCCCGGGCTCCGCGAGCGGCTGGGCGTCAGCACCCGCGAGGGCGCCGCCTGGCGCTGCCTGCGCTGCGGCACCTTTGTCATAGGTGAGCCGACCGTCAGCGGCCCGGTGTCGGCGGCCCCCCGGGTACGGCGGGACAAGGAGCTGCGCAGCGCGCTCATCCTGCGGGTGTTCGCGGTCGAGCGGTTCCTGCGGGCGATCATCTTCGGCGGGCTGGCCATCGCCGTCTGGCGGTTCGCTGCGTCCCGGATGTCGATCGAGCAGGCGTACGACCACGCGCTGCCGGGGCTGCGCGCGTTCCTGGGCCAGCTCGGTTTCAACGTCAACCACTCCAAGCTGCTCGGCCTCATCCAGCACGCCTTCACGCTCAACACCCGCACCTTGACCTGGCTCGCGCTCGCCGCCGCGGGGTACGCGGTGATCGAGATCATCGAGGCCGTCGGGCTGTGGCTGCTGAAACGCTGGGGCGAGTACTTCGCGATGATCGCCACTTCGGTCGGGATCCCCTACGAGGTCTACGACCTGACCGCGAAGGTGACCGTGCTGCGGCTGGCGGCCTTCGTCATCAACGTGGCCCTGGTCGTCTACCTCGTCGTGACCAAGCGCCTCTTCGGCGCACGCGGCGGCAAGAAGGCCTACGAGGCCCGGCTGCGCAGCGCGTCCATCCTGCAGGCGGAGATCGGCGCCCTGGCCGCCGCGCCAGCCGCGCCCGGGCCCTACCCCGGCCAGGCGGGCCAGGCCGGCCGGGCGGACGAGCCAGACCGGCCGGAGGAGACCGCTACGGCGCCGGAGCAGCCCGCGGCGGCGCCTGAGCAGCCCGCGGCGGCGGAGACGGCGGGCAAGACGGACCGGCCCCACGGAACACGGGCAGCAGGCATAACGGATCAGCCACCCGGGGCGGAGACGGCGCGCGGGCCAGATCAGCCCACGGATGCCGCCGCCACCAGCTCGTCCGCGGCCGAATAGGGGTCGAGTTCCCCGGCGGCCACCCGGGCGGCCAGGCCGTCGATCCGGGAGTCGCCGGGCAGCCCGCCCATCCGCTGCCGCAGCGTGCCCAGCGCGATGGCCGCCACCTCCTCCCGGGCCCGGGCCCGGCGTCGGCGGTCGCGCTCGCCCGACTCCTCCAGCCAGGACCAGTGCGCATCAAGCGCGGTGGCCAGGTCGGCGATGCCTTCGCCCGCCGTCGCGGTGGTGGACACGATGGGCGGCTTCCAGTCCGCTGCGCCGCGAGAGGCCATGGCGATCATCGTGCGCAGGTCCCGCACCGTCTCCTGGGCGCCGGGGTGGTCGCTCTTGTTGACCACGAAGATGTCCCCCGTCTCCAGGATTCCCGCCTTGGCCGCCTGGACCGCGTCCCCCATCCCCGGCGCGACCAGCACCAGGGTGGTGTCGGCGAGGGAGGCGATCTCCACCTCCGCCTGCCCGACCCCGACGGTCTCGACCAGGACGGCGCCGAAGCCCGCCGCGTCCAGCACCCGCAGCGCCTGCGGGGTGGCGGCCGCCAGCCCGCCGAGGTGGCCCCGGCTGGCCATGGACCGGATGAACACCCCGGGGTCGGTGGCGTGATCCTGCATCCGCACCCGGTCGCCGAGCAGCGCACCGCCGGTGAACGGGGAGGTGGGATCCACCGCGAGCACGCCCACCTTCACCTCACGCGCCCGGTAGGCGCCCACCAGCGCCGCCGTCACCGTGGACTTGCCCACCCCGGGGGCGCCGGTCAGCCCGGTCACCCGCGCCCGGCCCGTCAGCGGCGCCAGTGCCTTCATGACCGGCCGGAGCTCGGGGCCCCCGTTCTCGGCCAGTGAGACCAGCCGCGCCAGCGCCCGCCCGTCCCCGGCCAGCGCCCGCTCGATGACCCCGTCAGTCACGTCCCGGCCGCCGCGGGCACGCGCAGCAGCAGCGCGCTGCCCTGGCCGCCGCCCCCGCACAGCGCCGCGGCGCCCAGTCCTCCTCCACGCCGCCGCAGCTCGAGGGCCAGATGCAGGGCGATCCGGGCCCCGGACACCCCGATCGGATGGCCGATCGCGATGGCGCCGCCGTCGACGTTGACCCTCTCGTCGGTGATCCCGAGGTCGCGCATGGACTGCAGGACCACCGAGGCGAAGGCCTCGTTGATCTCGATCAGGTCGAGATCGGCCACGGCCAGCCCCGCCTTGCCGAGGGCGTGACCGATGGCACGCGACGGCTGGGACTGCAGCGAGTTGTCCGGCCCGGCCACGTTGCCGTGCGCGCCGACCTCGGCCAGCACGCCGATGCCCCGAGCCGTGGCCGCCTCGGCGGACATCACCACCACCGCGCACGCGCCGTCGGAGATCTGCGAGGCGGAGCCCGCCGTGATCGTGCCGTCGGCGCCGAACGCCGGGGGCAGCTTGCTGAGCGCCCCGGCTGTCGTGTCCGGCCGGACACCCTCGTCGGCGTCGAACCGGACCGGCTCCCCGCGCCGCTGCGGGACTCTTACCGGCGCGATCTCGTCCACGAGCAGCCCATCCTTGATCGCCGCGGCGGCGCGCTGGTGCGACCGGGCCGCGAACTCGTCCTGCTCGGCCCGGCCGATGCCCAGGCGGGCATTATGGGCGTCGGTGAGCTGGCCCATCGGGGAATGGTCGAACGGATCGGTCAGGCCGTCGAGTGCCATTGCGTCGGCCAGCTCGATGGGGCCGAATTTGTGCCCGGAGCGGGCGCCCGGTAGCAGGTGCGGGGCCCGCGTCATCGACTCCATGCCGCCGGCCACCACGATCTCGAACTCGCCCGCCCGGATCAGCTGCGCGGCGAGCGCGATCGCGTCCAGGCCGGACAGGCACACCTTGTTGATGGTGATCGCGGGCACGGTCATCGGGATGCCGGCCGCCACCGCGGCCTGCCGCGCCGGGATCTGGCCCGCCCCGGCCTGCAGCACCTGGCCCATGATCACGTACTCCGGGTCGGCGCCGGTGAGGCCGCTGCGTTCCAGCGCCGCCTTGATGACGATGCCGCCCAGGTCGGCGCCGGTGAAGTCCTTCAGCGAGCCGAGCAGGCGGCCGAAGGCCGTGCGGGCACCACCCGTGATCACCGCTTCTGGCATGGCCCCTCCGCTGGCTCGCCCGCCCCCCGGTGATGGCCGGGCCGGGATGTCTGCCACGATACCCAGATGCCGCCAGGTCAACGAGGGGGGCAGTGGTGCTGGACCGGATCGACCATGTGGGGATCGCCTGCCACGATCTCGCCGCCAAGATCGCCCTTTACGAGTCGGTCTTCGACCTCACCGTGGTGAGCCGCGAGGTCAATGAGGAGCAGGGGGTCCGTGAGGCGATGCTGCGGGTGGCGGCCGCGCCCGGCGGCTCGTCCTGGATCCAGCTGCTCGAGCCGCTCGGCCCGGACACCCCGGTCGGCCGGTTCCTGGCCCGCCGGGGCGAGGGTGTGCACCACATCGCCTACGGGGTGGCGGACATCACAGCGGCGCTTGCGGCCATCGGCGGCCGCGGGGTGCGCCTGCTGGACCAGCGCCCGCGGCATGGCTCAATGGGTGCCGCCATTGCCTTTCTGCACCCGGCCGATGTGGGCGGCGTGCTGACCGAACTGGTGGAGGCGCCCGGCTCCGCGCAAACGGAACTGTAGGTGGCTATCTCACACAAAGCAGGATCTAGTGGGCTGGAAGCGGGAACGCGCCGCATTCGCCTGTGGAAGGGGAGTACGCTGCGTTGAATTGGGCGAGCGGCTCGCAAGTGCCACGCCGACCGGCCGAGGGTGTCCGCGAGGCATCCAGCCAATCGATGCCGTAAGGTGATCGTCCTAAATCCCCGCATGTCCTCCCCTCTAGCCAGGATGTCGCCAGATGCAGCCTGAAATTGACGCCCAGCTGAGCAACTTCTTCGAAGACGCACCGGCCCGCGACTTCGCCAAGGTCATGCGCGGGTACGATCAGCACCAAGTCGACGAGTACCTCAAGCAGCTCGACGCCGAAATGCGCCAGCACCGCGACCAGGTGCAGGCACTCCAGTCGGAGCTGTCCGACGCGCACCGGCAGCTGCGGGAGCAGGAGCGCCCGACCTACTCCGGGCTCGGCTCGCGCATTGAGCAGCTGCTGCGGCTCGCCGAGGAGCAGGCCAACGAGATCGTGGGCGAGTCCAGGTCCGCGGCGAACGAGCTCACCGCCGCGGCCAAGGTCGACGCGGCCGAACTGCGGGCCGCCGCCGAGAACGAGGCCGGCGAGCTGCGGGCGGTCGCCAAGCGGGAGACCGACGATCAGCGCGCTTCGGCCGAGCGGGACGCGGAGGCGATCCGGACCGCCGCCCGCCGGGAGGCGGACGAGCTGACCTCGACCACCGAGCGGGAGGTCGCCAAGCTGCGCGCCACCGCCGACCACGAGGTGGCCGAGAAGCGGGCCGCGGTCGAGCGGGACATCGCCAAGCTCCGGACCACCACCGAGCGCGAGGCCGCCCAGCTGAAGGCGTCCGCGAAGCGGGAGCGGGACGAGATCCTGACCACCTCCAAGCGGCAGGCGGACGAGATGCGCAGCCAGGCGCAGCGCATCCTGGAGGAGAGCGAGGCACAGCGCGCCCAGGCCGAGGCCGAGTTCGAGATCCAGCTGGCCTCCCGCCGGGAGGAGTCGGAGCGGCAGGAGGCGGAGCGCCTGTCGGCCGCGCAGGCGGCGACCCAGAAGCTGGTCACCGAGGCGGAGCAGCGGGCGGCCACCGCCGAGCAGCGGGCCGCCAAGGCCAGCGCCCAGGCGGAGCAGACCCGGCGCGAGGCCGACCAGCACTCCAAGCAGCTGGTCACCAACGCCAAGAAGAACGCCGACCAGATCGTCGCCCAGGCGAAGGGCCAGGCGGACCAGCTCCTGGCCGACACCAGGAGCGAGATCGAGCGGCACCGCGCCTCGGCGCAGCGCGAGGTCGACGAGCTGAGCAAGCAGAAGGAGAGCATCTCCACTCACCTGGCTCAGATCAGCCAGCTGCTCGGAACCCAGATGCCGGGCCTGGCCGACGCGCTCAAGCCGCCGGCCCGGCCCGCGGTGGCGGCCGCCGCGCCCAAGGCGGTGGCCCCGCCGCCGCCCGCCGCCGCCCCGGCCCATGCCACTCCCAGCCAGGGCCAGCCGACCCAGGTCCAGCAGGCCCCGGCCGCCAGCCAGGCGCCGGCGGGCGGCGCGCCCAAGCAGCCGGTCCCGGCCAAGGCAGGCAAGGCGAACGACGAGGAGTGGTGGACCGAGTAGCACCGCGGGACATCGGAGGGGCCGGCGCGGGCGCGCCGGCCCCTCCGTACGTCAGCCGAGGGCGGTCTGGCCCCCGTCGACGACCAGCACCTGGCCGGTCATGTAGGACGAGGCGTCGCTGGCCAGGAAGACGGCCGGGCCGGTCATCTCCTCGGCCCGGCCCCAGCGCTGCATCGGCACCGTGGCCACGGTCGCCGGCCCGGCCGTGCCGTCCTCCCACAGGTTCCGGTTGAGGTCGGTCGCGGTCCAGCCCGGGCACAGGGCGTTGACCCGGACCCCCCGCGCCGCCCACTCCACCGCCAGCGTCTTGGTCAGCGAGATGAGGCCCGCCTTGGCCGCGCCGTAGGGGGACAGGAACGGCGAGCCGATCAGCCCGGCCACCGAGGCCACGTTGATGACCGAGCCCGTGCCGCGGCCCACCAGGTGGCCGCCGATGGCGTGGCAGACGTACATGGCCGAGTCCAGGTTCAGCCTGATGAGCTTGTCCCAGCCGGACAGCCGCATGTCCAGGAACGGCACCGCGAAGTTGGCGCCGCCCGCGTTGTTCACCACGATGTCCACGTGCCCGAGCCGGTCGATGGCGGCCGCGACGGCCGCCTCGGCCGCCTCCTGCTGGGTGACGTCGGCGGGGATGACAAAGGCCTCGCGCCCGGCTGCGGCCGCCTGTTTCGCGGTCGCGGCGAGCCCGTCCTCGCTCCGGGCCACCAGCGCGACATCGGCTCCCGCCTGCGCGAACGCGACCGCGATCGCCTGCCCGATGCCGCGCGACGCGCCGGTCACGAACGCTTTCTTTCCGGTCAGGTCGAAGGGGGTCACGCTGGCTCCTCCCATTCCGCCGGGAGCGGCCAGGCGGCCGGGTTGACCCGGCGCACGATCTCCCCCAGCACGATGCGGACGGCGGGCTCGCCCACCCACAGGTGCTTGGCCCCGTCCACCGCGATCAGTTCCGCCTGCGGCACCCGCGCGAAGCGCTCCCGCGCCTCCGGCGGCCGCAGGTAGTCGTCGAGACCGGGCACCAGGACCAGCAGCGGCTTTCCCGAGGCGGCCCAGGCGTCGAGGTCCGCGTCGCCCGCACGGTGCAGCGGCGGCGAGATCAGGATCGCCCCCTCCACCGCCGGGTCGTTGCCCCATCTCAGCGCGAGCTCGGAGCCGAACGACCAGCCCACCAGCCACAGCCGGGGCAGCCCGGCGGCCCGGCACCAGGCAATGGCGGCCGCCACGTCGTATCGTTCGGCATCACCGCTGTCGAACGTGCCCTCGCTGCGGCCCCGCTCCGATGCGGTTCCGCGGGTGTTGAACCTGAACACGGCCAGGCCGGCCAGCGCGGGCAGGCGGTAGGAGGCCTTGCGCACCAGGTGACTGTCCATCATCCCGCCGTGCGTCGGCAGCGGGTGCAGCCAGATGAGGGTGGCCACCGGGTAACGCCCGGCGGGCAGCGCGAGCTCGCCCACCAGCGACAGCCCGTCCGCGGTGTGCAGCGTGACCGGCTCGCGCCGCGCTGGCAGCACCGTGCTGGCCCGGATCTCGCCCATCCCCCCGGTCACCTTCCTCCCCGGCTGCCGCGCGTGTGCCGCTGCAGCCGCCGCTGCCAGCAGGGATTGTGCCAGTGACGGCGGCCCGCCGGGCCACTGGTGTGCGCCGGCCAGGCGACCAGATGGGCGGTGCCCGGCGGGATCTCCTGGTCGCAGCCCGGGCAGCGGTAGGTCTTCGTGCTGGCGGCCCCGGGCACCAGCCGGATCACCCAGTCCCCGTCGGGCGCCGATTCGGCGCGCTCGGGGCCCAGCCGGAGCGCGGGGCCGTCCGCCCCCTCGTCCCCGGCCGGGCGCCCCGGCTGGGCGCGCGGGACGCCCCCACGCGGCTTGCGGGGGATGTCCGCCGGCAGCCGGCGGGCCTTGCGAGGACTCACGGCCGTCACTGTAGGGCATCGGGCCCGCCAGCCTGGCCCGGGACCGGTCGGCGACACGCCGCTCGGCCTGCGGCGGCCGGGTGATGCACTAAGGTTGCCTCCCGTGCGGCTCGTCATCGCCAGGTGCAGCGTGGACTATGTCGGCCGGCTCACCGCCCGCCTGCCGTCGGCGCTGCGGCTGCTCATCGTCAAGGCGGACGGCTCGGTGCTGGTGCACTCCGACGGCGGCTCATACAAGCCGCTCAACTGGATGTCGCCGCCGTGCCGGATGGAGGAGTCGCCCGGCGCCTGGCGGGTGGTGAACAGGAGCGGTGAGGAGCTGCTGATCACGATCGAGGAGGTCGTGCACGACTCCAGCCACGAGCTGGGAACCGATCCGGGGCTGGTCAAGGACGGCGTGGAGGCACACCTGCAGGAGCTGCTCGCCGCCCAGCTGGATGTCCTGGGCACCGGCTGGCGGCTCGTGCGGCGCGAATACCCGACCGCCATTGGGCCGGTCGACCTCATGTGCCGGGACTCCGAGGCGGTGTCGGTGGCGGTGGAGGTTAAACGGCGGGGAGAGATTGACGGCGTCGAGCAACTCACCCGTTACCTGGAATTGCTCAACCGTGATCCGCTGCTCGCCCCGGTGCGTGGCGTGTTCGCCGCCCAGGAGATCAAGCCACAGGCCCGGGTGCTGGCCGAGGACCGGGGCATCCGGTGCGTGACCTTGGACTATGACACAATGCGAGGTATCGGCGATGCTCGCCTCCGGCTGTTCTAGCCGCAAATATCAGTTCTCATCCCAATTGTCCGCGGTGCTGCACTCCGCTCCCGGTACGATGCGCTGTTATGGGTGCTGAAGATTACGGCAGCTCGCCTCTGCCGGTCCGCACTACCCGCTATCTCCGGCCGGGTCGTCACTCCAGCCCGCACCAGCTCTCCCTGCCGGCGGAGGTACCCGCGCTCGTGCTCGCCGTGCCCGGGTCCGCGAGCCCGGCCAGCGACCAGATCGCCGCCGAGATCGCGGCCAGCGCCGGCAACTCCTGCCGCGGCGCCAGGGTCGACTTTGGCTATACCGGCGGCAGCGAGAATCGCCTCAGCGACCTGCTCGCCGGGCTGCGCAGCCAGGATGGCCGCCCCCCCGCGGTGGTTGTGCCGCTTCTCACCTGCGCCTACCCGGAAGTGGACCAGGCGATCGCCGCCGCCGTGGCGGCGGCAGACGTGCCGATCGTGGTGGCCGGGCATCTCGGCCCCCACCCGTTCCTCGCCGAGGCGATGCACGCACGGCTGTCCGAGGCCGGCCTCGCCCGGATCGGGCGGGCGGGCCGGATCAGCATCGTCACCGCCGCTGACGGGGTCATCGTCGGCGCCGCCGGTGACCCGGAAGAAGCGATCCAGCTCGCCGGCGTGGTCGCGGTCCTGCTCGCGTCCCGGCTCACGATCCCGACCGTGCCCGCCCCGCTCGGCGACCCCGGCGCGCTCAGGTACGCGGCGGAGCAGCTGCGGGCGGCGCAGGTCACCCGGGTGGCGCTGGCCCCGTGCGTGGTGGGCCCGGAGGTGCCGGCCGCCGACATGTCCGCCATCGCCGCCACCGGCCTGGAATGCGCGCCGCCGCTCGGCGGCTACCCGACGATCGGCCATCTCGTCGCCATCCACTACGGTGCCGCCCTGGAGGACCCGCAGCTGGCCGACGTGCCCGGCTGACCCCTCACCCGCGGGCCTGCCGCGCCGGCCTGGTGCACGGCTACGGCGGCCCCTGCCCCGGCGCACCGCCGAGGACGCCAGCGTTGACGGCACGGGCCTGCGCGGCGAGGCCGGGAACCTCGACCACCGTGATCCCGGCCCGGCGGAGCAGCGCCGCTCCCCCGCCGGGCGCGAACACGGGCGGCTCGAGCCAGGCGATCACCACCCGGCGCAGGCCCGCCGCGATGATGAGCTCCGCGCACGGGCGCGGCCGGGAGGCACGGAAACGGCACGGCTCCAGCGAGCTGTACAGCGTCGCCCCGCCCAGCCGGGGATCCGCCGGGTCGAGCTTGGCCAGCGCGGCCTCTTCCGCGTGGTCGTGCGGGCTGCCCTCACGCGAGTAGCCGGTGGCCAGCAACGAGCCGTCACCGGCGACCACGACCGCCCCGACGGCGAACGCCGTCGCCGACGGCGGGCAGCGCCGGGACAGCTCGATCGCCTCGCCCAGCCAGCCACGGTCGGCCCCGGTCGCCTCGCCCGCCGGGCCGGGCGGACCGTGCCCGGGCACCGGCTCAGCCATCCCCGGCCCGGCCATCCCCGGCCCCGCCCGCCAGCAGGTACCGGAGCAGGACGACCGCGTCCAGGCGGCGGACCTCGGCCAGAGCCATCGGGTGCGACGGCCCGAACGGGTACCGGCCGGGTCCCGCGAACCGGGGGGCAACGGGGTCGCCGACGAAGAACGGCGCTATCACGAGCTGCAGCTCGTCGACGAGCCCGCCGGCCAGGAACTGCCGGCCAAGGTCCGCCCCGCCCTCGACCATCAGGCGGCGGACTCCCCGCCGGGACAGGTCCGCCAGCACCGCGGCCAGCGCCGGCCGCCCTCCCGCGCCGGCCCCGTCCCCCACGGGCACCACCTCGGCCAGGCCGTTAAGCCGGCGGCGGGCCCCGGCCGCCGCCGGGCTGGCGCAGTAGACGAGCCGGGCCGGCCCGCGGCCCGGATGGGGGACGGCATCGGCGAAGAACCGGGCGCGCGGGTCAAGGTCACCGCTGGCGGTCAGGGTGACCCCGACGGGGTGCTCCGGCTGGCCCCGGCCGGCGCGGGCCGCGCGCCGCTCCGGCGAGCGGATGAGGAGCCGGGGGTCATCGCGCCGGATCGTCCCCGCCCCGACCATGATCGCGTCGCTGCCGGCCCGCTCATCGTCCACCCGGTCCAGGTCGGCGCCGCCGGACAGCACCAGCCGCCCGGGCCCGGCCGAATCCAGGCAGCCGTCGACCGACATCGCGCAGCTGAGCAGCACATACGGGCGTTCGGTCACCGCGTTCCGTTCCGGGTCCTTCGGCGCCCGGCCGGGTGGGCGGCGCCGGCTCCCCCAACGGTAGCCGAGGGCATGCCCCGAGCCGCCCGGCAGGCAAACGCGGGCCCGCGGAGAGCGTCTCGCGGCGCCCGGCCGCCAATGGTTTACTGACACTCGCAGCGCCGGCGGGTGATCACAGCGAGGGCGAGGGCGATGAACACGGTGTGGACGCACGGGCAGGCCAGGCAGGCGGAGACCTTCGACTCGGTCAATCCCGCCACCTCCGAGGTGATCGCCACCTTCCCGGTCCACGGCCGGGCCGAGGTCGAGGCAACCGTCGAGCGGGCCCGGGAGGCGGCGGCCTGGTGGTCGGGGCTGGGCTGGAAGGAGCGGCAGACGAGGCTGCTCGCCTGGAAGTCCCACCTGATCCGCTACGTCGGCCGCCTGGCCGAGCTCATCCACAACGAGACCGGCAAGCCGCTGGCCGACGCCCAGCTGGAGATCTTCCTGGCGGTCGTGCACATCGACTGGGCGGCGCGCCACGCCCGCCGGGTACTCGGCCCGCACCGGGTGCGCAGCGGGATCCCGGCGATCAACCTCGCGTCGTCGGTGGAGTACGCCCCGCTCGGCGTCATCGGCGTGATCGGGCCGTGGAACTACCCGGTCTTCACGCCGATGGGCTCGATCGCCTACGCGCTGGCCGCGGGCAACGCGGTCGTGTTCAAGCCCAGCGAGCTCACGCCCGCGACCGGCGGCTGGCTGGTCAGCTCGTTCGCCGAGGTGGTGTCCGAGCACCCGGTCCTGCAGCTGGTCACCGGGGCCGGCGGGACCGGTGAGGCGCTGGCCCGCAGCGCCGTGGACAAGATCTCGTTCACCGGCTCCAGCGCGACCGCCCGCAAGGTGATGGCCGCCTGCGCGGACAACCTCACCCCGATGATCGCCGAGTGCGGCGGGAAGGATGCCTTCCTGGTGGGGGCCGACGCCGACCTGGACGCCGCCGCGGACGCCGCCGCGTGGGGCGCGGTGTCCAATGCGGGGCAGACCTGCATCGGGGTGGAGCGGGTTTACGTGGTCGATGCGGTGTACCACTCGTTCCTGGAGAAATTGGCAGAACGGATGGCCGGGGCGCGCCCCGGGGACGACCGCGAGTCTGCCTACGGCCCGATGACCCGCCCGGCCCAGGCCGACGTCGTCGAGGATCACATCGCCGACGCGCTCGCCCGGGGCGGCCGGGCGGTGATCGGCGGCATGCAGAGCGTCCGGCGGCCGTACGTGGACCCGGTGATCCTGGCCGACGTGCCCGAGACGAGCATGGCGGTGCAGGACGAGACGTTCGGCCCCACGCTGACCGTGACCAAGGTGGCGGACCTGGACGAGGGTGTGGCGCTGGCGAACGCCAGCCGCTACGCGCTGGGGTCCACCGTGTTCGTGGGCAGCAAGAAGCGCGCCATGGCGGCGGCGCGGGCGATGCGCAGCGGCATGACCGCGATCAACTCGGTGATCGGGTTCGCGACCGTGCCCGCGCTGCCGTTCGGCGGGAACGGCGACTCCGGTTTCGGCCGCATCCACGGCCCCGACGGACTGCGCGAGTTCACCCGGGCCAAGGCGATCACCAGGGTCCGGATGCGTTCACCGCTCAACGTGACCACGCTCGGCCGCAGGAGCAAGGACCTGCACCGGCTGCTGTCGGCCGCCACCTTGCTGCACGGCAAGCGCTACCGCTGAGGCCAGGCCGCCCGGCCGTTTCGGTGATCACGGCTTGCTGCCGACCCCGCCGTAGCTGGCCAGCTCGCGTTCGACGGCGAGGTCCCGGGCGCCAGCCCGCCACCGGTGCAGCTCCACCACACCGGGATCCACCAGGTCCAGGCCATCGAATAACCGGCAGACCTCCGCACAGGTGCAGGCGGTGACCGAATCGCGGGCAAATCGCGGCAAGCTGTGTCAGGAACTGCCATCCCGGATGGTCCACGGCATCTGGCCCACCACATTGGCGGCGATCAGGGTCCGGTTAGGCGGATCCCACACCATGACCGTGCCGGCCTGCGCTAGCGCCACCACCGCGGTGACCGAGGCGGCGCTCGCCGGGAGCATGTGCCGCTCGTCATCCCCGGTGATAATCATGATCTCGAACCGGCCGTCCCCGCCGTCGCTCCCCGGGACCCAGTTGGCATTAAGGATCTTCACCCGTTGCGCCTGCTCGCTGGCACCCGGCATGCCGCACCTCCTTGGGCCGCTGACTGGACGATCATGTGCGCCGACGAGCTGGCTTGGCTGCCTGGATGATGACGGAATGCAGACCGGGGCCGGCCTCGTACGTGCCGGTGATGGCGATGCCGGTGAACCCGGCC
>WNGJ01013968.1_pt1 | contig 17810 bp, 15 predicted proteins | sample 5400611 | NCBI WGS metagenome assembly WNGJ01 (sample SAMN13153375, study PRJNA577476) | soil metagenome | isolation source: 40 cm soil or saprolite under Garry oak tree replicate 1 | place: USA:California | collected 2016-06-15 | reverse complement strand
GCCCGGGATCGAGCCGAGGCCGCCGATCACGATGATCTCGAAGCCCTTCACCGTGGTGACGACGCCGCTCGTCGGAAACACCATGAACACGGGCGCGAGCAGGGCGCCGGCGAGCCCGGCAAGGCCGACGCCGATGCCAAAGGCGATCTGGTCGAGGCGGAACACGTCGACGCCGGCGGTCTGCGCGCCGATGCGGCTCTGCGCCGCCGCGCGCAGCGCCAGACCGAGCCAAGTCTTCTTGAGCAGTAGATAGAACAACGCGATCGCGGCAAGCGCGCACAGAAAGGCGGCGAAACGCGCGCCGCTTTCCGGCAGAGGCCCGAGCATCACGGTCGGCAGATTCGAGCCGGGCGTGCGCTGGTACGGACCGCCCAGCGCCGCCGCGAGATTGCGCAGCATCAGCAGGAGCGCGATCGTCACCACAATGGCGTAGTCGTCCTTGCGCTCGACCACGGTGGTGAACATGGGCTTGATCAGCAGCGGCTCGAGCAGATAGCCGAGCAGGAACACCCCGAGCGCCGAGAGCGGCGCCGCCACCCACCAGAGATCCGCGCCGAGCCACTCCACGATCAGCAGATACTGCAGGTATCCGCCGATCATGTAGAACTCGCCCATCGACCAGTTGATCATCTTCACGATGCTGTAGATGAACGTGATTCCGAGCGCCATCAGCGCGTAGAGCACGCCGATGATCACGCCGGCGATCAGCGTCTGGATGAACAGCTCGACGGTGAACATGCTTACCTCTCCCCGTTCGTGGGAGAGGCGACGACCTCTAAGTCGTCATGCCCGGCCTTGTGCCGGGCATCCACGTCTTTTCTTTCTTGTTTCAAGACGTGGATGGCCGGGACAAGCCCGGCCATGACGGGAACAGTCACGGCGTAGAGCCGGCGTGTTCGACGATGATTTCGGCAGTCTTCCAGTCCTGGTTCGCGGAGGTGTAGTGCAGGATCAGGATCGGCGGCGACCAGTTGTGGAAGAACACGCCCTCGGCGCGCGGGAAGGTCACCGGTGACGACGTCCAGCTCTTGAACGTGCCGGTCTCGAGCGCCTTGATCACCGCCTTGGGATCGGTGCTGTTCGCCTGCTTCACCGCCTGGGCGAAGATGAGCACGTCGCCGAATCCGTTGAGCGAGGAATAGACCGGCGACTCGCTGTATTTCGCCTCATACGCCTTCACAAACCAGTCGCCCGCGTCCGAGAGCTTCTGCTTGGGCGAATAGTAGGCGATGTAATAAAGCCCGGCGCCGGTCTTGGGATGCAGCTGCCAGAACTGCGGCCGGATCGGCGCGTCGTAGGAGACGAGCATCGGCGTCTGCGGCGTGATCCCGAGGGTCGCCGCCTGCTCGATCATCAGGTCCATGGGTTGGCCCACGCCGATGTTGATGACGAGTTCGGGCTTGAACGCCTTGACCTGGAGCAGTAGCGGGGTGAGGTCGGTCGAGCCGTGGTCGAAGGTCACGATCATCAGTTCGAGGCCGAGCTTCTGCTGCTTGCTCTGCTTCTCGGTTTCCTCGGCAATGCCGATGCCATAGTCGGTCGTCTCCGCCAGCATGGCTATGCGCTTGAAGTTCTTGCGCTTGAAGAAGTCGAGGAAGGCGGCGACGCGGAGCGGATCGATCGCGTGGGTGCGGAAGGCGATATCGTAGTGCTTGGCGGTGATATCGGAGGCGGACGCCTGGGTCGCCATGGTCGGCACGCCCAGTTCCTTCGCCACCTCGTTGACGGCGAGGTTGACGGAGGAATGGAAGAAGCCGGTGACGCCGACGGCGCGATCCTCGGTCACCAGCCGGCGGTAGGCGGCAATGCCGCTTTCCGTGCGGCCCTGGCTGTCCTGGACCGCAAGCGCGGCTTTGCGGTCGGGCAGCACGCCGCCCATGGGGCCGTTGATGTATTCGATCGCCAGTTCGCCGCCGCGCCGGATCAACTGCCCGGAGGCCGGATCGCCCGGCGGCGAAAGCGGGATTTCCAGCCCGATGACGACCGGATCGGCGGCCTGGACCACGCTCGCGGCCGCGAGCAGCGCAATGGCAGCGCCCACCGCACGCAGGATGAATTTCATCACAGCCTCCCTTGCTCCCCGGTTGAACCGCGACTTTAGCAGGCGCTCAAAGAGATTTCATCGATGGTTGAGCTTGGCCGCTGGCGCACACCGGCCGGTTTCCCTCATGCTATGCGGTCGATATCCTAAGTCGTTGCGCGCGGTTCATTTTGCTGCGGGCGCGGTCGCCCGAACCCGAGTGTGTGAAAGTTCAGGATGAACAACAAGCCCAACCACGAGCGCATCGCCCACGGCGGCAAAGCGATCTACGGCGCCGCCCTCGGCATCCTGATGCTGGAGGCGAAGTTCCCGCGCATTCCCGGCGACATGGGCAATGCGGAGACCTGGCCGTTTCCCGTGCTCTACAAGGTGGTCAAGGGCGCTTCGCCCGAGCGGGTGGTGCGCGAGCGCGCGAATGGATTGCTCGATGCGTTCCTGGCCGGCGCGCGCGAACTGGTCGAGTCGGGCGCGGACGGCATCACCACCAACTGCGGTTTTCTCTCCCTGTTCCAGGATGAGATCGCGCGCCGCGTCGGCGTGCCGGTCGCGACCTCGAGCCTGATGCAGGCGCCGATGATCGCGCGGGTGCTGCCGGCCGGCCGGCAAGTGGGCATCCTGACAGTGAGCGCTCGCACCTTGACCCCCGAGCACCTTGCGGCCGCCGGGGTCGCCGCCGACACGCCCATCGCCGGCACCGACGAGGGGCGTGAGTTCACCCGCGCGATTCTCGGCAACGAGCCCACGCTCGACGTGGCGGCGGCGGAGCGCGACATCATCGAGGCGGGGGAGGCGCTGGTGCGGCGGCACCCGCAGGTCGGCGCGGTGCTGCTCGAATGCACCAACATGGCGCCCTACGCGAGCGCGCTGCGCGAGCACCTGGGCATGCCGGTGTTCGACATCGTGAGCTTCATCACCTGGTTCCATGCCGGGCTCAAGCCGCGCGCGTTCGGCCACCCGGCGCGCGCGCCGCGCCCATGGCGAGACTGACGCGGCCGGCCTGTGCGCACCTCGTCGCGGGTTCCGGCCCTTGGTTTCGCTGCCGCCCGTTCGCTATAGTGCGAACCTCAACGGCGGGACCACAATCGCCCCATAGGCGGAGGAAACATCGATGCGTAAATGGCTTATCGCGGCAGCTGCGGCGGCCGTCTTCATGGCTCCGGGCGCCGTCATGGCCCAGCAGCCGATCATCATCAAGTTCAGCCACGTTGTCTCGCCGGACGCTCCCAAGGGCAAGGCGGCAATCAAATTCAAGGAACTCGCCGAGAAGTACACGGACGGCAAGGTCAAGGTCGAGGTCTACCCCAACTCGTCACTCTACAAGGACAAAGAGGAGCTGGAGGCCTTGCAGCTCGGCTCGGTGCACTTGCTGGCACCTTCGATCTCGAAGTTCGGTCCGCTCGGCGTCCCACGCGGTGTATGCGAGCCCGCTCCTGGCGGACATGGGCAAGAAGCTCGACGCCAAGAGCGTTCACCCGCTCGCCTATTGGGACAACGGCGCGCACGTCTACACCTGCAACAAGCCGCTCGTCATGCCGGAGGACTTCCGCGGCCTGAAAATGCGCATCCAGGGCTCGAAGGTGCTCGACGCGGTGGCGCGCGAACTCGGCGCCATCCCGCAGATCATGGCGTTCTCCGAGCTCTATCAGGCGCTGCAGACGGGCGTCGTCGACGGCGAAGACAACGTGCCGTCCAACATCTTGACCCAGAAGTTCTACGAGGTGCAGAAGCATCTGACCGTGTCCTATCACGGGCGGCTCACCTACGCGTTGATCACCAACAAGAAGTTCTGGGACGGTCTACCCGCCGACGTCCGTTCGGGCCTCGACCGCGCGGTGAAGGAATCGACCGATTTCTTCAACGAGACGGCGGCGAAGGACAATGCCGACGCGCTCGACAAGATCAAGGCGTCGGGCAAGATCGACGTGCACTACCAGACCGAGGCGGAAAAGCAGGCCTGGATCAAGAAGCTGATGCCGGTGCACAAGGAGATGCAGAGCCGCTTCGGCAAGGGCTTCATCGAGAACATCTACAAGGCTTCGGGTTTCGTGCCGCCGCAATCGTGAGGCGCACGATCCGATAGGAACGACGGGCGTCGACTGCCGCGCGCAGCCGACGCCCGTCACGCTTAAGCACAAAGCGAGCTCAAGCTCGCCGCCCGAGGGGACACGCCGTGCTTGCCGTGCTCGACCGCATCCTCGATCGGCTCGAGGAGTGGCTCATCGCCACGCTCATCGCCGCCGCCACTGCCATCACGTTCGTGGCCGTCGTTCATCGCTACGGGGCGAGCAACTCCGCGTCGCTCGCCACCTGGGCGAAGATGCATGGCCTGCCTTGGCTCAACGTCGGAGCCGAGGAGGTCTACCTGTCGCTCACGTCGATCAACCTCTCCTGGGCGCAGGAGCTTGCGACCTACATGTTTGTGTGGATGGCGAAGTTCGGCGCGGCGCTCGGCGTGCGCACCGGCATCCACGTCGGCGTCGACGTCCTGGTCGACCGGCTCTCGCCGGCCGCGCGCAAGCCGGTCATCGTGTTCGCGTTGCTGTGCGGCGCCTTGTTCACCGGCGTCATCGGCACCTTGGGCGCGGTCTACGTCTATGAGCTCGATGCCGATCAGACCTCGCAGGAATTGGAGTGGCCGAGCTGGATGATCTACCTTTGCATTCCCCTCGGCTCGTACCTGATGTGCTTCCGTTTCCTGCAGGTGACGTGGCGGTTCCTGCGCACCGGTTATAATCCCCATCACGGGCATGCGGCGGAAGTCGAAAGCGTCGTCCCGCCGCACGCGGCGATTCCGGAGCCGGCGCAATGACGAGCCTGTCCGAATCCGCCGCGCCGCGCTCGCGCGGCTCCACCGTCATTGCCGCTTTGTTGATCGGGCTCCCGATCGCGCTGACCCTTCTCTGCGTCGCAGCGCGGCTCGACATCGTCGAATTGTCGCAGTCGGTGCGGGCGGGCCTGCTGTTCGTCCTTCTGCTGGCCCTGATGGCGACCGGCATGCCGATCTCGATCGCGCTCGGCCTGTCGGTGCTCACCTATCTGTTCATTCTCAGCAGCGTCGATCCGAAAATGGTTGGGCTCAAGCTGTTCACGAGCATCGACCGGTTCGAGATCATGGCGATCCCGTTCTTCATCCTGGCCGGCAATTTCCTCACCTCGGGCGGGGTGGCGCGGCGCATGATCGCTTTCGCGACCTCGCTGATCGGCCATTGGTACGGCGGCCTCGGGCTTGCCGGCGTGGTCGCCTGCGCATTGTTTGCCGCCATCTCCGGGTCGTCGGTCGCGACCGTCGTCGGCATCGGCTCGATCATCCTGCCAGCGATCACGCAGCAGGGTTATCCACCCCGGTTCGGCGCCGGTGTGATCGCGACCTCGGGCGCGCTCGGCATTCTGTTCCCGCCGTCGATCAATCTCGTCATCTTCGCCGTGGCGACGAGCGGCATGCAGCCGCGCGGGCCGGACGGGGCGATCGTCGATTCCGCCTCGGTCGGCCAGCTATTCATTGCCGGGCTGGTGCCCGGGCTGATGCTCGCGACCATGCTCGGCATCACCACCTTCTATCGCGCGTGGCGCAACGATTATCCGCGCATGGAGCGGGCCAGTTGGCGCGAATGCCTGCGCGCGTTCCGCGAGAGCTTCTGGGGCCTGTTCCTGATCGTGCTCGTGCTCGGCGGCATCTACTCGGGCCTGTTCACGCCGACCGAGGCCGCCGCCATGGCCGCGACCTATGCGTTCATCATTGCCGTCTTCGTCTACAAGGAACTCTCCCTGCGCGACGTGCCGGCCGTGCTGCTCAAGGCTGCGTCCATGAGCGCGATGATCCTCTACATCATCACCAACGCGGCGGTATTCTCCTGGCTGCTCACCTCCGAGCAGATCCCGCAGTCGATGGCGGAATGGATGACCGCGCAGGGCTTCGGCATCGTCGCGTTCCTGCTCGTCGTCAACATCGTGCTGCTGGCGGCGGGCAACTTCATGGACCCGGCTGCGATCGTGCTGATCATGGCGCCGATCCTGTTCCCGATGGCGGCGGCGCTCGGGGTCCACCCCGTTCATCTCGGCATCCTGATGGCGGTCAACATGGAGGTCGGCCTGTGCCACCCGCCGGTCGGCCTCAACCTTTACGTTGCCGCGGGCATCACCAAGATGGGCATCGCCGAGCTGACGGTCGCCGTGCTTCCGTGGCTCGGCACGATGCTGATCTTTTTGGTGATGGTGACCTATATCCCCGAGATCTCGCTGTGGCTGCCGCGCGTGCTCGGGATGGTGAATTAGCCGATGCCCGCGTTGCCGCCCGGGTCGGTCGTGGTGATCGGGGCCGGCATCGTCGGCCTCGCCTGCGCGACCTATCTGCAGCGCGACGGCCGCAAGGTCGTCGTGGTCGATCCCGGTGGGCCGGGGGAGGGTGCCTCCTACGGCAATGCCGGCGGGCTCAACGGGTCGTCGATCGTGCCCGTCGCGATGCCGGGCGTGCTCGCCAAGGTGCCGCACTGGCTGCTCGACCCCGAAGGGCCGCTGTCGATCCGGCTGCGCTATTTGCCGCAGCTTCTGCCGTGGCTCTACCGCTTCGTGCGCGCCGGCCGGCCGGAGCTGGTGCGGGAGCAGGCGCGCGCGCTGCGGGGCCTGCTCGCGCCCACCGTCGACATGCATCGCGAGCTTGCCGCGAGCGTCGGGGCGGCGAACCTGATCCAGCGCAGCGGCCTTCTCATCGTCTACCGCAGCGAGGCAAGCTTTGCGGCGGATGCCGCGGCGAACCGACTGCGCGCCGAGAATGGCGTGAAGATCGATGAGCTGAACCAGGATGAGCTGCGCCAAATCGAGCCGACGCTGTCGCCCGCCTACACGCGCGCCCGTTTCATTTCCGAGAACGGCTATTGCCGCAACCCGCTGCGCCTGAGCCGTGCGCTGGCAGAGGCTCTGGTCGCCAACGGCGGCGAGATCCGGCGCGAGCGCGCGGAAGACTTCGCCTTCGCGGACGGCAAGGTCGAAGCGGTGCTCACGGCCACCGGGCGAATACCGGCTGCCGCCGTGGTGCTTGCCGCGGGCGCGCACTCGAAGCCGCTCGCCGCGTGGCTCGGTGAGAAGGTGCCGCTCGACACCGAGCGCGGCTACCACGCGATGATCAAGGCGCCGGAGGTCGCGCCGCGCCTGCCGATCATGGACGCTGATGCGAAGTTCGTCGCCACGCCCATGGAGCAGGGCCTGCGCATGGCCGGCACGGTCGAGTTCGCCGGCCTCGAGGCGCCGCCCGACTGGCGCCGCGCCCGCATCCTGCTGCGGCACGGGCAGGCGATGTTTCCCGGGCTGCCGCGCACCGTCTCCGAAGACCGCGTCGCGCTATGGATGGGCTTCCGGCCCAGCATGCCGGATTCTCTGCCGGTGATCGGGCCGACGCGCCGCTATTCGAACGCGTTCCTCGCCTTCGGACACGGCCACGTGGGGCTCATCGGCGCGCCCATGACCGGCCGCGCCATCGCCGATCTCATCGCCGGGCGGCCGCCCGCCATCGACCTCGCGCCGTTTGGCGCCGCGCGCTTTAGCTGAACTCGCTCACTTCGCCAGCGGCCCCATGGTGATGGCGATCGAACCGACGCCGTCGACGCCGCCTTCCAGCTTGTCGCCGGCCACGACCGCGCCCACGCCCGAGGGCGTGCCGGTCATGATGACGTCGCCCGCCGCGAGCGCCACCTGCTCCGAGAGTTTCGCGATCACCTCCGGCACGTTCCAGATCATCTGCTCGAGATCGCCGTCCTGCCGCACCGTGCCGTTGACCTTGAGATAGATCCGGCCCTTCTTCGGGTGACCGATCTCGGAGGCCGGCCGCAGCGCGCCGCACGGCGCGGACGCGTCGAACGCCTTGCCGATTTCCCACGGACGCTTGAGATCGCGCGAGGCGATCTGCAGGTCGCGCCGCGTCAAGTCGATGCCGACGCCATAGCCGTAGATGAGATCGAGCGCGCGCTCGGGCGCGAGGTTGCGGCCGCCGCCCTTGAGCGCCACCACCAGCTCGATCTCGAAATGTAGGTCCTTGGTGAGCGGCGGGTAGGGCACGGTCGAGCCATCCGGCACCAGCGCGTCCGCCGGCTTGGCAAAGAAGAACGGCGGCGCGCGCTCATCCTGACCCATCTCGCGGATATGCTCGATGTAATTGCGGCCGACGCACCAAATGCGGCGCACGGGAAACCGGCGGGAAGTGCCGGCGACCGCGATCGACGGCGGCGGTGGCGGCGCGATGACATACTGGTCGCTCATGGGGTCCCTTGTTGCGAGGATGCGGGATTGGGTGCCCTGCCGATAATCGGCGCAAGTGCATGCGTCAATCGTCAAGCTCGGACATGTGGGGACCATTCGCGGAGGAAGACTGGAATAATTCCAGTCTACGCGGGGCGCGTCACGTCTGCGTGTCGTTCCCTTACCTCGGCGAGGAAAATCAACTAAGCACGGTACAACGAAAACACCGTTTGAGAGATGAGTAGCGTGCAGCCTTCCAACGTCAGCCAGCCTTCCCCGCCGTATCTGAACTGGCGCCGATTTACCGCGGTGGCCGGGCCCGGCATCGTCGTGATGCTCGCCGACACGGACGCCGGCAGCGTGATCACGGCGGCGCAAAGCGGCGCGGAATGGGGCTATCGCCTCCTGCTGCTGCAAGTGATCCTCGTCCCGATCCTGTTCATGGTGCAGGAATTGACCGTGCGGCTCGGCATCGTCAGCCGCAAGGGTCACGCCGAGATGATCCGCGACCACTACGGCCGCGGCTGGGCTTGGCTGTCGGTCGCGACGCTTGTGCTCGCCTGCATCGGCGCGTTGTTGAGCGAACTGAGCGGCCTTGCCGGCGTCGGGCTGCTCATGGGCGTGCCCGCCTGGATCACCACGACCTTGATCGTGGCGGTGCTGATCGCGATGGCCTATCGCGGCTCCTATCTCACGGTGGAGCGCATCGCGATCGCGGTCGGCGCGTTCGAGTTGGTGTTCCTCGCGGTCGCCTGGAAAGCCCAGCCGGGGCTTGCCGACCTCGCCGCCGGCTCGATCGACATCGCATGGCGCGACCCGAAGTATCTTTACCTCGTCGCTGCCAACATCGGCGCCGTGATCATGCCGTGGATGGTGTTCTATCAGCAGTCGTCGGTGGTCGAGAAAGGGCTGACAATCGACGATCTGCCGGCGGCTCGGCTTGATACGGCCTTCGGCGCCGTGGTGACCCAAGTCATCATGGCGGCCGTTCTGATCGCCACCGCCGCGACACTCGCGGGCGCGACCCGCTCCGGCTCCCTCGACACGGTCCAGCAGATCGCCGACGCGATCACGCCGTTCCTGGGCGAGACCACGGGCAAGCTTCTGTTCGGCCTCGGCCTCTCCGGCTCCGCCGTCGTGGCGACCATCGTCGTGACGCTGACGGCGGCGCGCACGTTGAGCGAGGTGCTTGGCGTCAGGCATTCGCTCGAGCACGAGCCTCACGAGGCGCCCTGGTTCTATGGAATCTATACCGCGACGCTGATCGCCGGCGGGCTGCTTATCGTATCGGGCGTCAATCTCGTGAGTCTCAGCGTCGGGGTGCAGGTGATGAATGCACTGCTGCTGCCGATCGTCCTGGGTTTTCTTTATTTGCTGGCACGCCGCCTGCCGCCGCCGCACCGGCTGCAAGGCTTTTATGCGGTGCTGGTCGCGGTGACGATCGCGGCGACCGTGCTGTTCGGACTCTATTCGGGCATCGCCGGTATTATTTTCTAGCCTAGCCGGACGACGCCATGGCGACCGGTTCGGGCGGCGGAGCCTGGTCCTTGAGCTGTGCGCGGTAGAACGAAGCGTAGCGGCCGCCCTTGCGCAGCAGTTCGTCGTGCCGGCCTGTTTCCACCACGCTGCCCTGCTCGACCACGAGAATGCGGTCCGCGTGCATGATGGTGGCCAGGCGGTGCGCGACCACGACGGTCGTCCGCCCTTCGCACAAATGCGCCATCGCGTCCTGCACCTGCCGTTCGGATTCGCTGTCGAGCGCCGCGGTCGCCTCGTCGAGCAGGATGATCGGCGCGTCTTTGATGAGCGCGCGGGCGATCGCGATGCGCTGGCGCTGTCCTCCCGAGAGCAGCTGGCCGTGCTCGCCCACCTCGGTGGCGTAGCTCGCCGGGAAATCCATGATGAAGTCGTGCGCGTGGGCGGCGCGGGCCGCGGCGACGATCTCCGCCTCGCTGGCGTTCGGTTTGCCGAACGCGATGTTCTCCCGGATCGTGCCGCGGAACAGATGCACGTGCTGCCCGACGTAACCGATCTGGCGCCGCAGCGCCCGGCGCGGCAGGTGGGAAATGTCGCGACCGTCGATCGTGATCGTGCCGCCCTCGGCGTCGTAGAAGCGCAGCAGCAGGTTCAGCACGGTCGATTTTCCCCCACCCGAGGGACCCACGAGCGCCGTGACCTTGCCCGGCTCGGCGACGAAGGACATCCCGCGCATCACCGGCTCGTCCGGGCGGTAGGCGAAGCGCACGGCGGAAAATTCGATGCGCACCGCCGGGCTGAGCACGAGGGGCGCCACGTCCTCATCGATCGGCTCGCTCGGCGGCGCGTCGATCAGCTCGTAGAGCACCCTGGCGCCGACGAGGTTGGCGTTCACCTCGATGTTGAGCCGCGCGAGGCGTTTGGCCGGTTCGAACGCGAAGACGAAAGCGGCGACGAACGAAACCAGCTCGCCCGCGGTCGCGGTGGTGTTGATCACCCGGTAGCCGCTGTAGATCACCGCAAGCGCGACGCCGACGCCGGCGATGGTTTCCATCAGCGGGCTCGCGCGGTTGGCGACACGCGCCATCTTGTTCGCCGCGTTCTCCACTTCGGCAACGCTCGCCGCGAAGCGCGCGCGCATCTCCTCCTCGAGCGTGAACGATTTGATGATGCGCATTCCCTGGAGCGCCTCCTGCATCGTCTCGAGGATGCGCGCGCCGCCGGTGAACTGGGTTTGCGCGACCACGCGGATGCGGCGGATCAGCTTGCGCAGAACCAGCATGGCGGGCGGCACGCCGATCAAGCCGATCGCAAACAGCACCGGGTCCTGGCTCGCCATGACCACGGCAAGGCCGAGCAAGGTGAGCAGGTCGCGGCCGATCGCGAGGATCAACAGATTGAGCACCTGGGTGACGGCGGTGGTGCCGGCGGTCAGCCGCGCGATGAACTCCGAAGAGTGGCGGTCGGCGAAGTAGCCGAGGCCCTGGTTGAGCAACTTGTCGAAGGTTCTCTGCTGAAGCTCGGCGATGATGCGGCTGTTGATGCGCGCCAGCACCACCGTGTGGCCGTAGGTGCTCGCGCCCTTGAGCATGTAGAGCACCATGGTGGCGAGCCCGACCGCGACGATCGCGAGGAAATTACGCCCGATATAGGTCTCGTTGACGAAATATTTGATCAAATACGCGGGGATCACCGTGCAGGCGGACGTCACCGCCATCAGCGCGAAGGCGAGCCCATAACGTTTCCACCGCCCGGCCGCGTGCTCCAGCAGCAGGCGCCGGATCAGCGCAAGCGCGCCGTCGGGATCGGCGAGCAGCGATCGCAGGCGGGATGCAAGCATGCGCGAACCTTCAGCGGTTCCGGGTGCCGAGCTTTTTCTGCCACGCGAGCGCGTGCGCCGCGATGGTCGACAGATCGTCGAGTTGCGGACGCCAGCCCAGGATCGCACGGGCGCGGTCGGCGGCGGCAACCACCTGCGCCGGGTCACCCGGCCGGCGCGGGGCGACTTCGACGCGGAAATCGACGCCGGAGACGCGTTTGACCGCATCGATCACTTCGAGCACGGAAAAGCCGTGCCCATAGCCGCAATTGAGCGTGAGTGACTCGCCGCCCGCGCGCAGATGCCGCAGCGCGTCGGAATGCGCGCGCGCTAGATCGCTGACGTGGATGTAGTCGCGGATGCAGGTGCCGTCCGGCGTCGAATAATCGTTGCCGAACACGTCGAGTTTCGGCGCAGGATGACGTAGCCCAGTCCGTGCGCATAGGCGGCGTCGCGCAGCATGATCTCGGTCATGAGCTTGGACGAGCCGTAGGGCGACATCGGCGCCGGCGGGGCGTCTTCCTTGACCGGCACGTGGATGGGATTGCCGTAGACCGCGGCCGTCGAGGAGAAGATGAAATGTTTGACACCGCCCTTGATCGCGGTCTCGATCAGGGCGCGGGAGTTCACCGTGTTGTTGCGATAGTAGGCAAGCGGCTGCGCGACCGAATCCGGCACGACCGCGGAAGCGGCAAAATGGATGATCGCGTCGACGCCACCCTCGGCGATGATCGAAGCGACGAGCGGCTGATCGCCGGTATCGCCGACGACGAGGGGCGCACCTTCGGCGACCGACCAATCGAAACCGGTCGAGAGGTTGTCGAGGACGACCACCTTTTCGCGGGCATCGACCAGCTCGTGCACCATATGGCTTCCGATGTAGCCGGCGCCGCCGGTCACGAGGATGGTCATGGCGCGCGGCTTCCCGCGGCAGCTATTTCCGGCCGCGTCTGCGTTGCGCCGAACAGGTTCTGCTCGACCAGCAGGCAAACCACATGCGCCGCGACCAGGTGGACCTGCTGAATAAGCGCGGTGTCGTCGGACGGCGCCGCGCAGATGAAGTCGCACAAAGTGCGCATGTCGCCGCCGCTGTTGCCGGTAAACCCAACGGTCGCGAGGCCCAGCTCGCGCGCCGCGCGCAACGCGGCGAGCACGTTTTCCGACCTGCCCGAGGTGGAAAGGCCGATGAACACGTCGCCGGCACGCCCGAGGCCGCGCACCTGCCGTTCGAACACCTCGGCAAAGCCGTAGTCGTTGCCGATCGCGGTGAGCACGGAGCTGTCGGTGGTAAGCGCGATCGCCGGCAGCGGGCTCCGGTCGAGCTTGAAACGCGAGAGAAACTCCGCGGCGATGTGCTGGGCGTCCGCGGCGCTGCCGCCGTTGCCGGCAAGCAGCACCTTCCCGCCGGCGCGAAACGTGCGGGTGATGCGGTCGGCGATCGCCGCGAGCGACCGGCGCAGCTGCGCGTCGTCCGCCGCGCGCTCGAGCGCCGCGCACGAGTCGCGCAAATAGCGGGCCACGGCGTCTTCGACCAAACGACTCATTGCGATCCCTTCGTCCGCGGTTGGTACCGGGCGGCGCCTTGCCGTGCAAGGCAGCGCCGCGCGCGGCCTCAGCTCACCAGCGCCTCGACCCACACCATTTCGTCGACGATGTCGGGAACCCGGCGCGTGAGCGACCATCGCGGGTAATGGGCGCGGAACTTACCCATGTCGCTGATGTAGCAGATGTGGTCTCCTTCGCGGTTCTTTTCGTCGTAGCGCCACGCCACCTTGCGTCCCGAAACGGCCTCGATCATCTCGAAACATTCGAGGATCGACGCGTTGCTCTCGCGCCCGCCGCCGAGGTTGTAGACCTCGCCGACGCGCGGCGCGGCGATGAATTCCTCGAACGCGCGCACCACATCCAGGCTGTGAATCTGATCGCGCACCTGCTTGCCCTTGTAGCCGAAGATCGTGAACGTCTTGCCGCGCAGCGCGGTCTTGACCAGAAAACTGAGAAAGCCGTGCAGTTCGACCCCGCTGTGATTGGTGCCGGTCAGGCAGCCGCCGCGGAAGCACGCGGTCGGCATGCCGAAATAGCGGCCGTATTCCTGCACCATCAGGTCGGCGGCGGCTTTCGACGCGCCGAACAGGCTGTGTTTGCTCTGGTCGATGCGCATGGTCTCGTCGATGCCCTGGTAATGCGCCGGGTCGGCATAATCCCACCGGGTCGGCAGCTCGACCAGAGGCAGTTCGTTGGGCACGTCGCCGTACACCTTGTTGGTGCTCATGAAGACGAAGGGCGCCTCGGGGCAATGGCGGCGCGCCGCCTCCAGCAGGTTCAGCGTGCCGGTCGCGTTGACGTCGAAATCGTCGAACGGCCGGTCTTTCGCGAGGTCGTGGGAGGGCTGCGCAGCGCAATGGATGACCGCGCCGATCCGGTGCGTGGCAAACACGTTTGCCACGGCGGCGCGGTCGCGGATGTCGACGGCGTGGTGAGTGAAGTTGCGGACGCTGTCGACGAGCTGCTTGAGCCGCCAAGTGGTGTCGCCCTGGGGCCCGAAGAAGTCGGCCCGCATGTTGTTGTCGAGGCCATGGACGTGATGGCCGCGCCGGGCGAAATATTCGACCGCTTCCGAGCCGATCAGGCCGCTCGATCCGGTGACGAGAATCTGCACCGAGCGCCGCCTAGTAAAGCTTGAATTTCACGAAAGCGGCCCAGCACATGCGCAGCATGACGAGCCCGTTGCGAAACCGGCCGACCATCTTTGTTTCGCCGCTGACCCGTTCCTGATAATGCACCGGCAGGTCGACGATGCGCAGGTGAAGCTTGGCGGCGCCGAACAGCAGGTCGTAATCGCCCCAGCGATCGTCGGTGCCCCAGGTGCCGACGAGCGCCCGGATGGCCGGCCAGTGGCGGCGCCACAGCACCTTGGTGCCGCACAAGGTGTCGCTCAAGCGGTGTCCCAGCAACATGGAGACGAGCCGGCTGAAGAAACGGTTGCCGACCGCGTTGAGCGGCTGCATCGCGACGCCCTCCATCGGAAAGATGAAGCGCGAGCCGTTGACGAACTCCGCCCTGCCGCTGGCGATCGCGTCGTAGAAATAATGCAGCTCCTCGGGCATCGTGGTGAGATCGGCGTCGAGGATCATGAGGATTTCGCCCTCGGCGCGGTCGAATCCGGTGCGCACGTTGGATGCCTTGTTGATCCCGGGGCCTGGATAGAGCTTGATGTCGCGGTCCGGATGCAGCGCCTGCACCCGCCGGATCTCGTCGGCGGTGCCGTCGGTCGACTTGTCGTCGCAGAAGATGATCTCGGTACGGCGGCCGACGGCGGGAATGCGCTCGACCGCGGCCGCGATGTTTCCTACCTCATCCCGGCAGGGCACGACGATCGATACGGTGTAGTCGCGCGCGGGCCGTCGCGGCGGCATCGGGCGCGCCACCGTCATGTTGGTGAGGCTGAGGCGCTGGAGCCCGGGCAGGCGCGCGAGGAACGAATTGGCGAAGGCCGAGAGAAGCGGGATTTTCTTTGGCAGCAGGACCGTGCGATGCACCTGCAGCGGCTCGTAGTCGGTGAGCGCCATGATGTTCGCGAGGTCGTCGGTCGAGAGCCAGTTCTGCGGCGGGCGGGGAAACTTGACGCTGAACCGCTCGGCAAGGCGGATGATCGGCTCCCACAGATGATTGTAGTTGTCGATGATGAGCCGCGTGTCGTCGTGCATCGCCGGGCGCAGCGCGCGCAGCGTCGCGATCGGATCGATCTGGTCGTTGATGTCGGTGACGAGGACATAGTCGAACACCTCGTCGCCGCCGACCGCGTAATCCTCGTGCAGGCGGAAATGCAGGTGGGGAAAACGCCGGCGGGCTTCATCAATCTGCCCGGGGCTGAAATCGATGCCGACGCCGAAGCTCGGCTTGACTGCGTCGAGGAAGTCGGGCGTCAGCAGGCCGACCTGCAGGACGCGCTTGCCCGGCGGGATCAAGAAACGCAGAAGCCGGTAGACCTGCTCATAATAGTAGGGGTTCTTCGCGATGTAGTCGCCGCGCGTAGCGCTGACGTGGTCGTAATGCTGCCGCACCTCCTCGGCACGCCGCTTGAGGGCGGACGGCCCGAAATGCCCCGTCGCCATGGCGTCCGCGACGGCGCTCGTTTGCGAGGAGGCGAGTGGCGACAACATGGCGGCGCAATTTCTCCTGGATGATGTGGGAAGAGTGCGATAGTGCCCGTTCCGAGCTTTTGCCGCAAGGGGGCGGTTAGAGCATGATTCCGAAAAGTGGGTACCGGTTTTCGGAAAAGATCATGCTCCAACAATAACCTAACGCGGGATGACGAAGCGAAGCAAAGTCATCGCGCGTTAGGGCGCAGCGAGGGGCTCAGCTTGATGCAAACCGGGGGTTTGGCCCGTTTCGGCAAAGTGTTTTTCCATGGCTGGAAGACGTCGCTCGTGGCGATCGCGCTGGGCATGGCGCTTTCGCTGCTGCTGGTCGGCTTTTCCATGCCCTACTGGAAGATTGCCGACCAGGATCTGCCGCTTGCCTATAACGCCCTGCTGCTCAACGACGGGCGCGCGCAGGAATATTTCGAGCACCCCGGTTACCTCTATCATCTGCTGCTGGCCGCCTGGTATCGCCTGCTGCACGGGCTCGGGTTCCTGCCGGTGCATGCGCTCTCGGAAGTGCCGCCGGCCGCCGATGTCGCTCCTCGTCGCCGCGCGCGCGGGCGCGGTCCGCCGCGCTATGTACATCGGGCTCGCCGGCCTTTGCGCTAGCCTTGCGATCATCACCAAGGTGCAGGCCCTGCTGCCGGCGCTCGCCATTCCGATCATCGCGCTGGCGTTCGGGCGAACTGTGCCTGCGGGCGAACGAGAAGCGTCGGGCGCCGCTCGACCGTGGACCGTCGCGGCGGTTGCCGTCGCAGTGGCCGTCGCGCTCGCCCTTCCGGCATTCGTGCTGCTGGCGCAGGGCATGGCGGGCGGCACGAACTATCGCCCGATCGGCGGCGGCATGTCCGGCATCTATCAATGGCTGATTGCGCTATGGATTGCGGGAGCCATGATGGCCTACGCGGTCGCATACCGCGTGTCCCTGGCGGGCACCGTTGCCACCGTGGCGGCGCTCGTGGTCGGGATCGAGCTTGGGCTGCTGTCGCTCGACATCCGTTACCACGTGCAGAACGTCATCGCCGTCGCCAATCCGATCGAGCACATGTTCGCGTCCGCCGCGGTGGCAACGCCGACGTTGACCGACGAGCCGCAGATGCTCACGGGCGCGTTCGCATGGGCCCTCGCCAAAGGGGTCGTGCAGTCGCTGGCGCTGCACAGTTTCGTGTTCAGCACATCGGCACGGCCGACCCTGCTGCTCGAATGGTTCGCGATCATCGGCGCGATCGTGCTGTGGCGGCGCGGCGAGCGTCGGCTGCCGGTGCAGGTCGCCTTGCTGATCGTCACCGCCTGGGCGCTCGACGCCGTGTTTTCGCTGCGCAGCCTGCAGACGCCTTATTTCGCCTACACCGATCCGCTGCTGATACTGGCGGCGGCGCTCGTCCTCGCGTATCTGCCGGAGTTGCAGGCGCGGCGATGGGCGCAGCACGCCGCGATCGCTTTGCTGGTGGTCACCGTCGTGTGGGCTCATCTGGAGCCGGTAAAGGCGGTGCTGCGCCACAACCGACCGCAGGAGGCCTGCGTCTGGCTTCCCGCGCACGTCACCCTCATTCGTTTCCCGTTCTGCCGATCGTGAGGGCGGTTACGGCGCAGCCTGCTTCTCGATGACGATCATGACGCGAAACGCGGCGAGCCGGCCGATCAGCGGCTCGATCGCGCGCTCGAAACGCAGCAGTCGGCGCGCCGCTCCGGCGCTCAGCAGGCTCCACGGCTTAAACCCGCCGCTGAGCGGATAGGCCGCGAAGGCGAACCAGACGACGCGCACGATGCGCAGGTCGGGAAAGCGCGCGTGAAACCGCTCGCGCTCCCGGGTGACCAGAAGGGTCGGGATCGCCTGGTTGGAGTCGTAAGGATCGCGACGCGGGTCGGGCGTGCCGTCGGCGAGCGCCTCGGCCGAGGTCCGCACCGGCTCGTGGTGAAACAAGCGATAGAACAGCGTGCTGCCGTAAGTGATCGCGGGCTCCACCATCAGCACGCGCCCGCCGGGCCGCAGTACGCGCGCGGCGTCGCGGAAGAACACGGCGGGAAATTCCAGGTGATGCAGCACGTCGACCATGACGATGTTCGCCGCCGAGCCGGCCGCGAACGGAAGCCTTTGCGC
>WNGJ01010586.1_pt1 | contig 17813 bp, 17 predicted proteins | sample 5400611 | NCBI WGS metagenome assembly WNGJ01 (sample SAMN13153375, study PRJNA577476) | soil metagenome | isolation source: 40 cm soil or saprolite under Garry oak tree replicate 1 | place: USA:California | collected 2016-06-15 | reverse complement strand
GAACGTCGTGTCAAGCTGCTTCTCCAGATCTTTCACCTCCTCGGTCTCCCTCCATGGCTCCAACGCCTTATGCAAGGTACGCACGCACTCTAAGACAGCTCTTGACTTCGTATTGGTCGTAATGGCAAGCGCCAGGCGCGCCAGCTTGCATGCCTCCTGGACATTTCCCTGCTGCGCGCGAGCAATCCCCATATCAGTAAAGAGAGTAGACTGCCGGCGAATAGCCTGGGGATCGAGGAGCGCCAGCGCCTGCTGCAAGGCGGGCAGTGCGCGTTCCGGCCTGTGCAGCCGCACAAAACATGCCCCTTCATACCCTGCGAGGCGAGAGGGGTTAAAGCCGGTGGCCCTGCAAAAGAGGGAGAGCCTCCTGGGGCTGTTCCCAGTAGATCAGCAGCAAACTCATGCGCCCGAGTCCAGCGGCCCACAGGTCGTGATTGGAGGCCCCTTGTGCCGCTTTGATCGAGAAGGTATAGTAGGCCCAGGCCAGCCCATATTCATGTAGATCAAAGAGCGTCTTGCCCAGAATTTGGGCAATTTCCCCCGCCAATGAGCAGAGACGCCGGAAAACCTCGCGCGGCTGCGTTCGTTTGAGGAGGTGAGTAACCGCCTGGAAATGCTCCAGCACGCCTCCCAGCAGATCGAGCGATGTATTCGCACAGAGCCGCCAGTAGCTTGCGGTGATGCTTTCCAGGTCATCAAGCACGGCCAGGTCGAGGCGGGCGATGGGAGCGACAGCGCGTCCCATCTTCTCGTTTCCTTCAGGATACCATCTCGCATAAGGCGCGAATACGAGTACTGTGCATGCAAGGTGGAGCAGCTCATGCAGCCTGTGGCGGTGTGATTGCATCACGTCAAGCGTGTTTTCCTGGTGCGAGGACGGTAGAGCAGCCGCAAGCTGGAGCAAGGGAACGGGCTCCCTCGTGGGAAGCGGCAGGTCTGCATGCACGTGCTCGACCAGGTCCTTGATCCAGGCGGTTGGCTCTATTCCTTCAGCCGCCAGGAGGTGCACAGCATTGCGATAGAAGCGTAAGGCGGTTCCATACCTGCGCTGCCGCTGCAGGAGTTCCATCAGACGGTAGAGCGCATCTTCGTCGGTTGGATTCTCTTCAAGCAGTTCGAGCAGCAGCGTTTCCGCCTTGCGGACCCGTCCGCGCTGCTGGTAGAGCACCGCCTGCCACAGCAGGCACTCGTGCCGGGCCAGTTCCAGGGAGGCTCTTCTGCCATAGACCCAGAGACCTTCTTCCTCTTCCAAGAAGGTTCCGCGTGTGAGGCATGCGGCAGCTTGTTCTACCAGGGGAAGTGGGTCTGCACCTGTGCGTTCGGCGTCTTCAGCCTGTTCTAACAGAGCGAGCGCCGAGTCAGCATCGATCCAGAGGGCCTTTTGCCCCGGCAGGCCGAAGCTGCTCGCATCTTCAGCAGTGAGCAGTAAGGTCTGCTTTCTTTGCTCTTTGGAGGGTTGTAGGACGGCTCGTAGCTTGTACGCCGCATCATTGAGATAGCCCCCTGCTTCTTTGGGGTCGATGTCCGGCCATAATGCTTCCAGGATCTCCCCCCGGCGGGCGCGCCGCCCTGGGCTGCACGTGAGCTTTTTGAGCAGGCGGCGTGGGTCCTGGCTACCTCCCCACTCGCTAACACGAACGGGCTGATATGCTCTACCGTCCAAGCGCTCGACACGAAACGGCCCAAAGGTGAAGACGCGAAACAAGGGAGAGGCTTCTTGCACATCCCTCTCTGTCATCTAACCGCTCCTCTTTTGAGACGATACACAACGGTTCGTAACGCGATTGTACCATAGTCTAGGTAGAAACCCATTAGTTGGTGGAAAGGATTGTGTCACCTGCTATAATGAGAGTGGAAAGGTCTCTTCCCAACACCTTTTGTCTGTCAAGCCATCGCCGAGTTTGCCCTTCCACTCACCTGATAGCTTCCCTCTCTTCGCCTTCATCCGTTGGCCTCCTGAAAGGAAATCACCCATGCCGTTTCCCACGCCCCACATCCGACCCTTTGTGCCTCTGGGCGTCCTGCTGTTCTTGCACCGCAAGGCCCCATCTTGCTGGCCACCCCTCGAGTATTTACCTCATCAGTTCCAAAAAAATGCTTATCATCATGATAAGTGTGTGATAAGTGAGCCTGTGTAAACACAGGACCCACCTGGCTTCACGGCAACAAAGGTGCGCGTGAGATTGTTGCAAGGCACCAGGGCCGCTGTCTCGTTCGCCAGGACATGCTGTATGAGGATCGAACATCATACACATGCGCTCGTTGCAAAAATCCTACGTACACCCACTGGTATCAGGTGCCTTCATGAGAGGGCTACAAATCTGTTATACTTAGAAGTAAGTATGGATACACGTAGTGCTCACACACGAACACTCTTGCAAGCAGCCTGACAAAAGACGAGAAGGAGCAGCTATGGAAGACGGCGATATCTTCTATCATATTGAAGAACTCGTGAGCGAGGAACGCAAACTCGGGGCACTCACGCGGCAAGGTGACCTGAGTAATGACCAGCGTACCCGCATGCAGCAACTGGAGACCTACCTGGATCAGTGTTGGGACCTGTTACGTCAACGTCGTGCTCGGCGGATGGCCGGCCTCGAACCAGGTGATGCCAGGTTGCACGATCCGGATACAACCGAGTACTATGCGCAGTAATTACCTACGCACATCCTATTAGCCTCTTAACGTGGCTACCATGACGGCCTTGATGGTGTGCAGCCGGTTCTCGGCCTGGTCGAAGACGATAGACGGTTTCGACTCGAACACCTCGTCGGTGACTTCCAGAGCGCTCAGGCCATATTTCTCGTAGATTTCCTGGCCAAGTTTCGTGTCGCTGTTATGGAGCGCTGGCAGGCAGTGCATGAATTTCGTCGTGGGATTCTGCGTCATAGCCATAAGTTCGCTGTTCACCTGGTAGGGCAGCATCTGCTTGATGCGCTCGCCCCATAGATCAGGGGCTTCGCCCATCGACACCCAGACATCGGTGTAGAGGAAGTCACAACCCGTGACAGCGGCACCGGCATCCTCGGTCAGGGTGATGCGCGCTCCGGTCTCTTCAGCGATGGCTCGGACCTGGCTCATACGAGTTTCACCCGGCCACGTCTGCCTGGGACCCGCCAGGCGCATATCCATACCCATCTTCGCAGCCCCGATCATGAGGGAATCGGCCATATTGTAGCCAACGTCACCCAGAAAGCAGAATGAGACGTCCTCGAGCGGTTTGTGTATATATTCCTGCATGGTAAGCAAATCGGCCAGCACCTGCGTCGGGTGTGCCTCATCGGTCAAGCCATTCCACACGGGGACGCCAGCGTACTGAGCCAGTTCTTCGGCCGCCGCCTGCGTAAAGCCGCGATACTCGATGCCGTCATACATGCGGCCAAGCACGCGAGCAGTATCCTTCATGGTTTCCTTATAGCCAATATGCGAACCGCCGGGACCTATATAGGTCACGTGCGCGCCCTGGTCGAAGGCGGCTACTTCAAATCCGCTGCGGGTGCGCGTTGAGTCTTTCTCAAAAATGAGCGCAATCTGTTTCCCCCTCAGGTGCTGCACCTCCGTCCCCGCGTATTTTGCCGACTTCAGTTCGGCTGAGAGGTGCAGCAGAAATGTGATTTCCTGTGGCGTGAAGTCATCCAACTTCAAGAAATGCCTGTTTCTCAAATTAAAGCTCATAACACATTTCCTCCTAGGAAACCTCCCACTTCTATAAAGTTGAGTTATCTCATAGAATACACCCTTTTTCTTGTTGACGCAATATAGCCTCAACCATCGTCAGTTTATTGACAAATGGGCATAGACAACATACAATTGCATTAGAATATTAAATCTCCTTCAGATAACCAGGATTTAAGGGGTGAGTGTACACATGAAACTGCAAGTACAAACACTATTGCGTTCTTGCCGGCCCCTTTTCTGCTCTTCTACACACGCGCCAGGCCTTATCCTCCAATAACACATTTGCCAGGGCATCCATTGGGGTCCTTTCCCTGCCCTCCTATGCTCTACATTTCTAGCATTCCACGCAAGACAATGAAGTCTAATTCATATGGATGAGTCATATGGGTAGATTTGCTTCAATGTTTCACGTGGAAAGCTCTCCAGTATTTACTTTGTCTCCATACAACGAGGATAAGGAATATGCTCCAGAACAATCAAGCGAACCAACCAGAAGCACAGGTTACTGGCTCATTACAAGCAACCGGGAAGGTTAAGTTAGATTTACTTGTGTTGGGGGCAATGGCCCAAAGAGCACAGATATACCTGCTCAATCTGGCAGCCGATACTTCGTTCCCCCTGGTGGATTACATAGAAAGGCCTCGCAAGCGCATCCATCGCATTGTCGTCTACAACCAGCAAGAAATCCTGCTCAAAAGCAATCTTGTGTTTGTTGGCTTCGTCAGCAGGATACAAGAGCATGTCAGTCCGGCGATCATCCAGGAACTTCATAGAGTAGATAAGCTCCTCATTACAGAGCTAGCCAACCATGCCGGCCTTCTCAGCTATTCTTCGTTAGAGCTACACAAGGACCATTGGTATAATCTTGTCCTGCTCAGCGATTACACGGCTAAAACATACTTCAAAGACAATAGTACGCATAGGTACGCCGCCCACCAGTTGGCAACACACTTCTACGCGTGGATACGGCTCCATAACGGGGTCATGCCTGGTGGACTGGTATACAACCAGCTGATTCTACAGCGTACGAAGTACTACACTTTCCCCGAGATTGGACAGAAACCGGTCATGTGGGAGGTGCTTTACGATGGTGTAACCTGCTCAGGAAGTCCTCTTTTTAGCGCTAATAGGAGCAGTGATAAATGAGAGAGGACATACAAGACCTGCTAATTATTGGAGGCGGTGTGATGGGTCTCTTTACTGCCTATGCAGCCGCCCCTTTTAGCAACAAGATCACCATCCTGGAACGCTCAAGGGTGGGCGATAAAAAGACGGCCTCTTTCGGGTATACGAGATCCATTAGAAACGATTACCTCGATCCCAGTTACGCGAGGCTCGCCTACGAAGCACGCACGCTGTGGCTAGAACTGGAACGGAAAGCGGCAGAACCCTTCATCATTAACTGTGGTTGTTTAAACATTGCTAAAGAGAGCGTGACGCCCAATCTTTCTGAGAGCTACGCGCAGCAAAGTTACCACACACTCACCCGGCTCCACCTGAAAGCTGAAGCATTCACGCGTGAGACGCTGCGGCAGCGCTTCCCACAATTTGATGCTGACCTGGGACGACTGGATGTCGAGGCGGGTTTCCTCTACGTGCCAGGCGTCACCCGCACGCTGCTAGACGCTCTGCAAGAACGCCGGGTGAACATCCTGGAGGAAGTCAAGGTCGTTGCTATTGAGCAACAGCAGGACAGGGTATTAGTGAGTACCAGCGCCGGCACGTTTGTCACGCGTAAGCTGGTTATTACAGCGGGACTGGGTACGAACGACCTGCTGCGACGTATAGCGGACTGCGCTTTGCAATTCCCTCTCAAGCCGGACCGGCCCAGCCAATGCAAGTATTTCATTCCTCCAACGGAAAAGCAAGACGCGTTTACAGCGGGCGCTTTACCTGTCTTTGCCTATCTCGATGCCGGTATTTATGGCCATCCCATCTATGCAGGTAAAACGCCCGGCGTAAAGATCGGCTTTTATCATCCGCCGGATGCCAAGGTCGTAAGCACGCGTATTCACGATGTTGCCAGCTTTGTAGAAGAGTGTATGCCCGCCTTGCGGGATGTCGCATCGGTGGATGTGACAGAGGTCGATCAATGCTTCTATGATCTTGTGGCCGATGATAGTTTTATCCTCGGCATCCTACCTGGATTTCCCAGCATTGCTGTTGGTGTGGGATGGCGCGGTACCGGCTATAAGTACGCGCCCTGGGTAGGCCAGACGCTGATGCAACTGGCTCTACAGGAAGGAACGGTCTACGATATTCACCGTTTCACCCCGCAAAGATTTGTGACACCCACTACATAGGCGCTCATTGAACGCGAATGAGCGCGCCGGAAAAGGAGTAAACAATGAGAAATACTACGCGCAGGGGTATCCTGGAAAGACTGAGTGAGGACATTGTCCAGGGAGCCGAAGGATATGTATTTGAACTTGAGCGCCGGGGCTATATCAAGGCCGGGCCTTATGTCCCAGAAGTTGTCCTTGATTTCCCGGAGGCAGTCAAGGAACTGCATCGAGAGTTCCTCCGCGCGGGAAGCGAGGTGATGGTTGCCCTGACTTACTACGCCCATCGTGAAAAGTTGAAGGATGTAGGCAGAGAAAATGATCTCGAACGCATGAACCGGCAGGCGGTGCGGCTTGCCAACGAGGTCGCGCGAGAGGGCGACGCGCTTGTCGCGGGCAATATCTGCAATACCTGGGCATTTGATCCCGACAACGTCAAAGAGACCTCCCGCGTTGTGCGGGCCATGTACGAGGAACAACTGACCTGGGCAGTAGAGGAAGGCGTAGATTTCGTCATCTCCGAGACAAACGACTACCTGGGAGAAGCTCTGATCGCCCTGGAGGTGATTCAGCAATTTGGCCTGCCTGCCATGGTCACGCTTGCCTCGGTACAGCCGAAGGCGACGCGAGATGGTTACGACTATGTCGAAGCCTGCAAGAGGCTGGAGGATGCCGGGGCAGATATTGTTGGTTTGAACTGCGACCGGGGGCCGGAAACGATGTTACCCATCATCGAAAAAATCCGCTCCACGAGATGGCCGCATTTGCGCGCCATGCCAGGGCTATTGGCGTCAATTACATCGGCATTTGCTGCGGAGGCGCACCTCACTACGTACGGGCCATGGCAGAGGCGCTAGGAAAAACTGTCCCAGCCAGTAAGTACTCACCTTCCATGGAACTGCATCCTATGCTGGGAACACATGTTGAAGACAAAGACCAGAGCTTCCTGGCCAATTGGAAGAGTTGAGATAAGCTGCTGGCATTACACTTATGGGGTAGACTTGCTCACCCGCTACGGAGGTGATATATGCAGACGATCCGCTTTGCGACGTACCTCGCTCCCAATCTCTACGAAACCTACGCGTACATCGCGCGCCATGTTGGAGAAAAAGTGGGTCATCCAACGACGCTGGCCGTTGGACAATCGTTTAACGAATTTGCCGGGGGGCAGGTGGAGGTTGGCTTCATCTGCGGGTTACCCTATGTCCAGATGGCAGATGCACCCGCATGCCCTGTTGAGCTTCTCGCAGCTCCTATCTTACGTGGAGAACGCTACCAGCGCCGGCCCATCTACTTTTCAGATGTCGTCGTGCGTAAGGATAGTCCCTACACATCTTTCGAGAATCTACAGGGGTGTGCCTGGGCATACAACCAGAAGGGATCTCACTCGGGCTGGAACCTTGTATGCTACAGCCTGCTTGAACGAGGCAAAACACCAGGCTACTTCGGCAAGTTGATTGAGACAGGCTCTCACCTGCGCTCCATTTCGCATGTGCTTGAGGGGCAAGCTGATGCGGCGGCCATTGATTCGCACGTGCTTGACGTTTTCCTTGCCCAAAACAGGGAGGCAGCAGCAGATCTGCGCATCATCGACATGTTGGGACCCTCCAGTATTCCGCCCATAGTTATCGTCAAAACAGTAGATCAAGCCTTAAAACGCAAGGTGCAAGAAACCTTGCTTACGATGCATGAAGACCCCCTCGCGGCAAGCGCATTGCAGGAGGGTGCGATTGATCGGTTCGTGCAAGTCCGTGACGGGGATTACCAGGATATACGGGAAATGTGCAAAAGACTATTCGTCTGGCATATCTTCCATTAAGTCTGACGTAGGCACGTTCAGAGCGCGGGCTATCTTATACAACGTCTCAGTATTTGCATTAAAGTACGGATCACGCCAGTACCTTTTAATGGTTCGGAAGCTCACGCCTGAGGCGCGCGAAAGACTGGACATATTGAAACCTTTTTGTTGAGCAACTTCTTTAACTCGTAAACGTAGCACTGACCGATCCTCATAGCACTTTCGAGACAGTGTAGCAGAGAATAGCTCTTGACTCCATTATGCACATATGCCTATAATTATGTGCGTAGGCATGAAAGTACAGATAGAAAAGAAGGAAAGGGAACGATGCTATGACACATCAGAACCACATGCTACAAGAGCACGCCTTACGCGAATGGGAACGTATCTTACACTGGAATGCGAACATACATGGGTGGATTGGAAAAACAGACGACTTCTCTATTTTTGTCCCTGAAAAAGTCTACGAACGCTTATTGAGAGTATACCTCGCATCGCACGGGATTGCATGGAAGACCTACTCAGAAATTATGCGCCCGGCTGAAGAAGCCTGGAAACGACAGTGTGACGTTGAGAGAACATTCCGAGCGAACCTGGATCAATGGCTCCACTCACATGAACCTGGCATTCACATTGTGCCAAGAGACAAGATACGTCATGAGTGATGATACCGTTCGTGAACAGGTGGAGTATGTTACTCAGCTTGATGTTGAGTTGGCAAAGAGGCGGATGGTCACCCATCACCCGCCTCTATTAGTCCAGTATCATTGTTCCCAGTCCATTCTTACACCTCCTGTTTTGAGGGCAGCGGTCTCCCAGGCAGCCACCAGTTCCATCTCCCCAACAACCGCATCGTGGCCGGCACCAGCAGCGTCCTGATAATCGTTGCATCCACCAGCACAGCTACAGCCATCCCCAATCCCATCTCCTTCGTCACGACGAGGGACGTAAAAGTGAAAGCCCCGGCAACGATCACGAACAGCAGCGCTGCATTCGTAATGACGCCGCCTGTCTTCTCCAGTCCGCGCGCTACCGCCCAGCGGTTCTGGTGTGTTCGTAACCACTCCTCGCGAACGCGGCTCAGCAAGAAAACCTCGTAGTCCATGGAGAGACCGAAGAGGATGCAGAACAACAAAATCGGGATGACGCTATCCAGGAAGCCTTCGGACGTGAAGCCCAGAATGTTACTGAAGTTGCCCCACTGGAAGATGAACACCAGCAAGCCTAAGCACGCGCTCACCGACAGCACATTCATCAGGATGGCTTTCAACGGCAGAAACACCGAGCGGAACATCAGCAGGAGCAGGAGATAGGTCGCTACCAGGATGAAGAGGATCGCCCAGGGAAAGTTGCCGTACAGGTAATGGGTGAAGTCCAGGCTATCCGCCTGCTCTCCGCCGACGAGCACCGTCAACCCCTCAGCAGCCGCCTTGTCGCCCGCGCGCAGGTCGGCAACCAGCGCCTTGCCCTCGCTGCTATCCACCTTTGCCTTCGTCATCACCGTGATCAGTGTGGTGTTCCCGTTCGTCGTGTCATTCAATACAGCATCTCTCTCCAAACCCCCCAGCCTGCTTTATGACGGTCTTTCTATTTTCTCAAAACAGCTGATACCGTAAGTACCAGGATACGATATCTACAGCAGGAAGAAAAGCACTGCTCCCATGTCTCCTCATCTATGGTAAGATAGGAACATAACATAAAGCCTGCTTGTGAGAGGGAATATGCGTCAGGAACCCGATCCCCTAAAAGGGGATGGGCTTGTGAATAACAAGTTCACCTGACCAGACTCAGTTAGGCCACTAGCTCCGTTCAGGGCGAAATAGGTACGCTACGGTGCGAGGCCAGCCGCAGCCGCTACGGTGCAGCATTAAAAGGTGTACGAGGGTTAAGCCGGTGTGTTGCACGCTAAACCGCCCATGAACCTTGTCAAGGCCACCATCACCCCGGTCAAACGGGAGGCTCTGCAAAGAGCAAAAAAGGAGCATGCATTGCGTTGTGTTTTTGTCGTAGACACGAAGAAGCAACCTTTAAACCCGGTTCATCCCGGCAGAGCACGCCTGTTGCTCAAGGCGGGGAAAGCGGCAGTGTGGAAGTCTTACCCTTTTACCTTGATACTCAAGACGACTGTCGAGCAGCCGGAGGTGCAGCCCCTCCGTATCAAGCTCGATCCAGGCAGCCGCACCACGGGAATCGCTCTTGTGAACGATCAGAGTGGCCAGGTACTTTTTGCCGCTGAACTTGCACATAGGGGAGAAGCCATTAAAAAGGCGCTCGACACACGCCGAGGGGTACGCCGAAATCGGAGAGCACGCCATACCAGATATAGAAAGCCCAAAGGTGACAATCGTCGCCGCAAAGTGGGCTGGCTTGGCCCTTCTCTCATGAGCAGGATATTCAATGTCGAGACCTGGGTGAACCGTCTGAGGAGGCTCTGCCCGGTCACCGCGATCAGCATAGAGCTAGTCGGGTTTGATTTGCAAAAAATCGAGCATCCAGAGATAGGCGGAACGGAGTACCAACAGGGTACTTTGGCAGGATATGAGGTCAAAGAGTATTTGTTGCAGAAGTGGAACAGAGCGTGCTCCTACTGCGGGAAGCAACAGGTTCCCTTGGAAGTGGAGCACATTCTCGCCCGTGTCAAGGGAGGCACTGACAGGGTGAGTAATCTCTGTCTCGCCTGCGAACCCTGCAATAAACGCAAGGGCACCCAGGATATTGCCATATTTCTGGCAAAAAAGCCCGATGTGCTGAAGAAGATTCAGGATCAGGCCAATGCCCCACTCAAGGATGCAGCCGCCGTCAACTCGACGCGGTGGGCACTTTTTGAGCGATTGAAGGCTACAGGCTTGCCGGTCGAGTGTGGCAGCGGTGGTTTGACGAAGTACAATCGCACTGTGCGCAACCTGCCCAAAACGCATTGGTTAGATGCTTCGTGTGTAGGCGTCAGCACTCCGCCAGTCCTCCAGGCGAGAGGGGTCACGCCACTGCTGATCACGGCCAACGGGCATGGGTGCAGGCAAATGTGCCTCATGGATGAAAGGGGATTTCCACGTACCAAGCCCAAAGAGAAGCATTTCCCGCACGAGTTTCGCACAGGCGATATCGTCAAAGCCGTGGTTCCCGCTCACCTAAAGAATCCAGGTGTACATACAGGCAGAATGTCCGCGAAAGCCAAAGGAGGCTTTACCATCTCCACCAGCAAAGGGAAAGTGACCGATATTGGCAAGAAGTATTGCTGGATACTCCAAAAAGCAGATGGCTATGGGTATATGTAGGGTTTAACACCTGCAGGTGCTTTCTTTCTTCCCTCAGCCTGAAGGCATGAGGGTCCCCAGAAAGGATTTTTATGGACACCTTGAAGAAAAACCTGGAACAACGCGAGAAAAGCGCATTAATCGCCATCATTACACACATGCTGCGCCAGGAACCAGAACTGCGATGGCTGTCGGCAACACCACTGCCAACTGCCTCATCGCCCAGGGCATCGATTGATGCGAAGTACTTTACCTGACCAGGAGAGGAGAAATCTCTATCTATGCACATTCTTCCTGTAAACCAGCAGCGCAGCGAGAAAGACGTGCCTCTACGTCAAGATATCCACATGCTCGGAGACGCCCTGGGACGCGTAATACAACAGCATAGCAGCCCCACTGTCTTTGACATGGTAGAACGGCTCCGGCTAAACTGCAAACGCCTCCGAGAGTGTGCAGCAGCTCTCACCTTTGCCTCCGGTACAGAAACCCTCCAGCTCCAAAACGAGGTTGCCCGGTTAGATCACGAGATCACCTGCATGGTAGAAAATTGCGACCTGGACACAGCCATTGACGTCATACGAGCGTTTACCGTCTACTTTCACCTCGTCAACACCGCTGAACAACATCATCGCACTCGTCGTCTCCTCACACACGAAACAGAAAATAACCTTAGCGCGTTACGTGGTTCGCTTGGAGCGCTGAGCGCTTTTTTTCAACGTAACAGCTTGAACGCAGAAACCATCCAGCAGCTTCTGAATCAGCTCTCCATCGAGCTTGTCTTTACCGCTCATCCTACCGAAGCCACGCGCCGCAGCCTGATAACCAAATCGCGTCGTCTGGCTGCACTACTCGAAGCGCACGATCATAAAGCCGAAATGACACCGCGCCAGTTCGCGAACTGGCAGCGTGAATTAGAAAGCACGATCTCTCTGCTCTGGCTCACTGACTCCGTCCTGCATGTACGCCTGCAGCCATTAGACGAAATCAAAATGGGAATCTCCTACCTCGACGAAATCCTCTATCACGCGGTCCCTGAACTCTATGCTGAATTTGAACAGCTTTTGAGCGAGCACTATCCTTCCGGTCAAGTGACCGTACCACCATTTCTCCGCTTTGGCTCCTGGATCGGTGGTGATCAAGACGGTAACCAGAATGTTAAACCCGACACTCTCCTTCAAGCGCTTCGCTTACAAAGATCGCACGTGCTTGAGCATCACCGTACCTCTATTGAGGCAATGGCGCAAGAGTACTCGCACTCCCTCAAATATTGTTCGATTACAGAAGCCCTGGAACGCTCGATTACCTATGATGCTCATTGTATGCCCGAGTTTGATTATGAATTAGGCCCGCAAACTGCCCAGGAACCCTATCGACGCAAACTCTCTTTCATGTGGAATCGCCTGGGTGCAACACTGTCCTCCTCAAGTAATACCGATGGGCTCATCTCATCACCTGTCACCGCTAGTGATGCCAGTGCTGTCAAGGCAGGTAAAATTATTGCTTACAGAGACGCTGAAGAATTGCTTGCTGATCTTGAACTGGTGCGCGCAAGTCTCCAGAGTAATAATGAACGCGACCTGGTGCAAGGACAACTTGCGACACTGATGCGCCAGGTACAGGTCTTTGGCTTCCACTTCGCAGCATTAGACGTACGCCAGCATAGCGAGCGTCATGCAAGCGCACTTGCCGAGTTACTACATGCCAGCAACCTCCTTCAGGGTGACTACCAATCTTTAGCTGAAGCCGAGCGAGTGCGCATCTTAGAAAATCTCCTCCGGGATCCCCGTGTCTTGCCACGCCCTCGATTGGAGCTGAGTGAAGAGACATCTCATGTCCTGGCAACCTTTGCTGCGATACGCCAGGCGCAGGAAGAGTTCGGCAGCAGCGCCATAAGGTGCTATATCATCAGCATGGCCCGTTCATTAAGCGACTTGCTGGAAGTGCAGTTCTTCTACAAAGAGGTAGATATCGTCGCACTACCCATTGTCCCTCTTTTTGAGACGATTGACGATTTGCACGCGTGCATCGACATACTTGAGCGCGCATTCACCCATCCCATCTACCGGGCGCAGCTGGCGGCCTGCAACAATCAACAGCAGGTCATGCTGGGCTACTCGGATAGCAGTAAAGATGGCGGTATCCTTACCTCCAGCTGGGAACTGTACCAGGCACAAATCAAGCTCGTCGAACTTGGACGACGCTACCAGGTAGACATCACCATCTTTCATGGGCGTGGTGGCGCCATTGGGCGTGGTGGCGGTCCCATTTACGATGCTATTCTCGGCCAGCCTCCCAACACAGTCAATGGACGTATTCGCATCACCGAACAAGGTGAAATGCTTTCATTTAAATACGGCCTGCGTGCAATCGCCATACGCAACCTGGAATTGGTTGTTGCTGGCGTCATGCAAGCCAGCATACCGCATCATCTGCTCAGCGAGTCGGAGATACCCTCCTCGATTCCCGAGCACTGGACGGAGGTGATGAATGGTTTGTCCGCAAGTGCCCATACGCGCTATCGCCGCTTTATCTATGAGAATCCCGACTTCCTGCGCTATTTTGAACAAGCCACACCAATAGGAGAACTCGACTGGCTCAACATTGGTTCGCGGCCAGCTCGTCGAACAGCGCGACATGCTATCGAGGAATTGCGTGCTATTCCCTGGGTCTTCTCATGGATGCAGAGCCGCTATGTGCTGCCGAGCTGGTATGGCGTCGGAGGGGCACTCGAAGAATATGTTGAAGAGGAGACCGGGCGGTTACAAGAGTTGCAGGAGATGTATCGTACCTGGCCATTCATACGGGCTTTCCTGGACAACTTGCAGATGACCCTCTCCAAGGCTGACATGCACATCGCCCAACACTACACCTTACTTGTCGATGACGAGGAACTACGGCAGCGCATCTCCGCTGAAATCGAGCAGGAATACGAACGCACGCGCTGTATGGTACTGAAAATTGTAGGAGGCAAGGCATTACTCGACACTACGCCAGTGGTCCAGCAGTCGATTCGCTTACGCAATCCCTACGTCGATCCTTTGAGTTACTTCCAGGTAACGCTGCTCCGTCATCTGCGCGGACTGGGTGGCCCACTCGTACTGGATGAGAGCGCTCAACAGACAGCGAGTAAAGAGGAGCGTGCTCGCCTCACCTATGCAGTCCTGCTAACCATCAATGGCATTGCTGCCGGATTGAGAAACACAGGTTAAGAATAATGCATACACATCCACCACAAGCACTCTGCCAACGTCTCGCGCGCAAGGCCGCAATCAGACAGATTCCTGTTGCACAGGTCTACGAGGAGAAAGATCCTACAAGCAATGAGAGCACTCGTCGTGCTCAGCAGCAAGAAGAAGCCACAGCCGTTGATGCGCTCGTTCAGCCATACCCGCTAAGCCATCCGGCAAAACATGCTCGCATTGCTATCGTTGGCGCGGGCATCGCAGGACTTAACGCGGCCCTGAGACTGCAGGATGCAGGTCTCTCATGCAGCATTTACGAAGCGTCAGACCGTATCGGTGGTCGTATGCATTCTGATACAACGACCTGGGCGGATGGCATGGTCAGCGAGTGGTGCGGTGAATTCATCGACAGCGATCACGAGACGATACTGCATCTGAGCGCGCGCTTTGGGCTCAAGACCATCGACCTGGGGCAGGGAACAGGAGGGCGGGCACAAAGCCTCATGTATTTCTTCAACCGCTATTATAGTGCGGAAGAACTGTGGGGGGACTTTCAAGCTATCTATCCCATCTTACAGCAGCAGGTTAAGGAGGCCGGTTTCCCAACAACCCATACCCACTTTACTGAGACGGGTTACCGGCTTGACCACCTGAGCGTCTATGATTGGATCGAGCAGTACGTGAAGGGTGGACACGATACTCCACTGGGCCGTATGTTGGATGGTGGCTGCACAGGTTACTACGGGTTAGATACGCGAACACAGAGTTCACTCAACCTGGTCTACATGTTTGGCTCGCAAACCTCTGAAGACCGCGTGGCCAGTGCGGGACCAGTGCGGGGAAGTTTCAAAATTGCGGGCGGGAACCAGCAACTTCCGCTAGCCATTGCCGCCAGTCTGCCGCAAGGATGTATCCAGTTGAACCACCGGCTGGTCGCTCTCAAACAGAATAGCAATGCTTCAATCACGTTGTCTTTCGCAACCTCCAATGGACCCTCGGAGCTGACCTGCGATCATGTGATCCTGGCCCTGCCTTTCAGTACTTTACGGCACGTTGATTACCAGCAGGCCGGATTTGATGCCTTAAAGCAAACCGCTATTACGCAGCTGGGATATGGCACCATCTCCAAGCTCTTCTTGCAGTTCGATACGCGCTACTGGTATCAGGATGGTCCCTGGCCCCGTGTCAGCAACGGGTTCATCATAACGGACCTGGACATCCAGGTGCTCTGGGATACTTCGCTGGGCCAAACCGGCACGAGCGGCCTTCTGGTCGACTATACGGGCGGATCCAGAGGGGCAGCCTATGCGCCACCGGCAGCGTATTCAACCACTGCTGACTCCGTGAAAGTCCAACACTATGCTCGGAGCTGCCTCCAACAATTGGAGCGTGTCTTCCCCGGCATCAGCGCTCACTACACCGGGACGGCAGCATTGAGCTACCCCACGGGTGATCCCTATCTGCTTGGAAGCTACGCGTGCTGGCGCGTCGGGCAATACACCCTCTTTGGCGGCTACGAGGGTGTGCGCCAGGGCCCGATTCACTTTGCCGGTGAGCACTGTTCCGTAACCTGGCAGGGCTTTATGGAGGGCGGAGCAAGCGAGGGTGCCCGCGCGGCGCAGGAAATTTTGCAGGATTATGGGATGGTATAAAAAAGGCCTGCCTGCAGGCTGTCATCCTGAGCGCAGCGAAGGATCTGCAAGGGATTATGGGATGGTATGAAAAAGGCCTGCCTGCAGGCTGTCATCCTGAGCGCAGCGAAGGATCTGCTCAATGTTTAACCTCAGGACCGGAGAAGGCGGTGAATTCCGAATCAGCAATACTGCGCAACCTCTCCTCTTCCTGAGCCCAGATGCGGTAAGCAGCTTCGGCGACCTCGCCTGCACACGCGTCGGGGATATGCACGACGCCATTGACGTCTCCATGCAGCAGGTCACCAGTACAGACGCGCATTCCTGAAATGGTCACCTCGTCTCCAACACTTACACAGATGGGGTTGCCATGGGAGACAACCAGTCCGGCACAGAAGTACTGAAAGCTGCCCAGCGTACGGACTTCCTTCACATCACGTAGGCCACCATCCGTGAGGATCCCAACGGCTCCGAGTCGTTTCATGATGGTAGACATCACCTCGCCAGCGTGACAGGAGCGCTGGCGGTCCGGGCCCACATCCTGCATGACCACAAGCGCCGGTTTGGGAGCTTGCGAGAGGAGTTCGTACAGTTTGTTGAAACCAATACCCTGGCGTCCCTCGCTCGTACTGTCAACGGTACAGGTGACGGCCAGGTGGAAGGTTTCGATAGCGTTGGAGATCGTCGGACTATCGATGCGGCGCAATGCACTGAGTTGCTCGGGACTGAGCTTCGCGACCATAGAATGTTCTCCTTATCACCGTTTGACTTCTCTTCTAGAGAAGACGATAAGAAATCCGTATGAACGTCGAATCACACAATAACCAGAGAACGCTACGACAAAAAGCCGGGGAAACTTCTTTTGACCTCTGCCCACCGGCTACAGCGACCAGCAAGGCAACCTGGTCCTCATCATAGAGCATAGTAGCCAGCGTGGCATCGGGATCCGGCCGCGCATCGTTGATGAGGACACGCATATGGGATGGCAGCATTCCGGCTTCGTCCAGCAGGTACGCTCGCGCACGAGGGTAGGTCGCGGCCAGCTTTTCCAAGACCTGCCCCAGTGTGATGCTGGGGGAACCGAACGTTACGTTGACACGCGCTTGGCCGATGACGACGCGCGCTGCTCCATAGAGTGCGACTCCTACCTCCATGACTCCGCTCTCCTTACCATACACAGGTGTTCTGGCCTGGTCTTGCCAGGCCAGAACACCTTCGTCAGCATTCCCTCAGATTATAGACCGTACTGCTGACGAACGTAGGAGCCGATGCCGGCGGCATCGAGTTTGTCCATAGGAACGAGCATGTTTAACTGCACAACACCGGGCAGGCGACCGATCTCTACACCGCCGGTAATAGTGCAGCGGTTGCGCACTTCTGCCTGCGTCATGTGTAACACATCGGACGCACGCTGGATGGCATTCTCGGTCGCTTCGTTGAGGGTGGGCCCGGTACCGATGAACTGGACAGGACCCACATTGCGCTGCACTTTGACATGGTAGCGCTGGGCCAGCCGTTCACCAGCTGCCAGTTCCTCCTGGGAGAAGGGACGGGCGATAAATGGCACATCCTCGGCGACGGGCAACAGGATGGGGCCATCCAACGGCAGGTTTTTGATGACCTTGACGCGGACGCGCGCCTCGGCAGTGATATCGGTGGTATGCAGACCCAGTTCGCCGTCGCCCTGGTTGGCGTGGCAGTCGCCAATATAGACGCCGCCGCCATCGATTTTGACCGGGCAGATGAGGATCGCGCCCGGGCGGACTTCGTTGGTGTCGAGGTGCGCATCGGTCTTCACGCGATTGAGTGTTTCCAGTGACATGCCATACGGGTGACGCGCTCCTACCAGGAAGCTGCCGAAGTCCCCGGCATTGTGCGAGTCAGGCAGGTCGGCGCTCGGCGTTGTGCCGATGTTCCCGATAAACGGGCGCAGGCGGGCAAGCGTACCGGCAATGGTGTGTGGCTCAAAGAGAAGAATGGGATGCTGG
>WNGJ01002798.1_pt1 | contig 17814 bp, 13 predicted proteins | sample 5400611 | NCBI WGS metagenome assembly WNGJ01 (sample SAMN13153375, study PRJNA577476) | soil metagenome | isolation source: 40 cm soil or saprolite under Garry oak tree replicate 1 | place: USA:California | collected 2016-06-15 | reverse complement strand
GAGGTTGGAAAGCACCAGGTTGTAACAGTAGGTGGCGATCTGCCGGGGAGGATAGGGCTGCTCCTGCTCAAACCACCAGGTGAGAGCATCGATCAGGAGCCCAGCCAGGAGAGCAGGCACAAACCCCTCAGCAAAGACATGCTGTTCGGCCATGCGCTTCTGGTTTGGAGCGAAGGAGAGCCCTGCTGTCCGTTCGCCGACCACGTCGGCTAGATACACGCGCATTTTCTTCTGAAACCAGGAGCTTCCTTTCCCCCCAAGCAGCGCGCGGTAGAGCCTCCCATAGGCGGCAAAATGCTCGAACAGTCTCACCCAGGGCTCTGGCGGATGGTCCAGCTCGGCGCCGCTAAAGCGCAGGTCGATGTCACGCATCATCGTGTGCATGGCTTCCTCAAAGATCTGCTCGACCAGGTCATATTTATCCTGATAGTGCCGATAAAACGCCGCCCGGCTTACCATGGCCCGTTCGGCAATCGCCTCCACCGTGAGCGTGTCGAAACGTTGCTCTTCGATTAAGGCGACCAACGCCTCCCGCAGGAGTTTGTGGGTCCGTCTCACGCGCAAATCACGGGAGTTCTGAGTCATTTTTCGCTCCTTGTCTCATAGGTGACAATTCTTCCTTCTTGCTCCTTGTTTCAGGCAGACAGCCCGTTTACACTTTGAGAAGAGACAGGATGTCACATAAGTTGAGTATGTGCTACAAATGAGCCTGTCTGTCAACTGTTCATTCCCCGGAGCAGCACGGTGATGCCACTCCAGGAAAGAAAGTCACGAAAGGAAACAACCAGGTGAATACATCTGCAAACCGAAACGTGAGTACAGTGCTCGCTATCACTACTTTTGACAATTCATCAGCAGAACAGTTCGATCAAGCATTTAAGAAGGCGTTTTACGAAGGTGACTACAAAGCCATGGCCTCGGTCTATACTGCAGACGCCAAGCTCATGATTGAAGACAGTGAACTGATCCAGGGACGACGAGCGATCGAAGATTTCTGGAAGTCTACCTGCGAACGGGCAAAAGCAGTCGGCATGAAACGTACCCCGCACTCTGAAGAGCTTGATAGCTCTGGTGACTTAGCCTACAAACGCGGCACGATGACGTTGGAGATCCCGACGAAAGAAGGAGCAAACAATGAAAGCAGATACACAGACCGAAGCTGCCGTCATCGCAGCACTTGAGCAGTTCCAGCACGCCGCCGAGCAAAGGGATGTGGAGAGCTTCTTGGCGACCTGCGCCCCAGAGGCTGACATCGTCTTTATTGGCACGGGAGCTGATGAGAAGCGGGTCGGGAGAGCTGAACTCCAGAGACAGCTCGAACGTGACCTCTCGCAGTCAGACCGACTCTCGTTTGACTTTGCAGGCAAGGCTCGAAGAGTGCTCACACGTTCGCCAGGATACTCACCACGAGGAGCGGTGACAGGCACCTCGGTGCCCACTTCCTCAAAGCGAACATCACTCAGCCAGGCCTGTCCGCGTCCGCTGAGCAAGATCCCAAAGGCAACATAGACGCTTTCCTGGGGGACATCCAGGACAACCTCGCACTTTTGCCAGTCGGTTGTCCCTCGTATTGGCCGATTGAGCATGTTATCGAAACCGAGGGCTTTTCCATCCTCTGGGCTATCAACGCGCATCCACAGCCCTGTCCAAATTTCCACGCGCGCTGACTTGACCACGGCAGCAAAGCGCATGCGTTTGTTGCGGTAAACAGCAGCCTTGAACATTTGCATGAGCGTTCCAAAGCCTTTGAGTTCTTCTACGATGGACTTAATGTAGCCACTGTTCTTCCCTTGGTAGGGAGTCGTTGGATCAATGCCTGCCTCATAGTCTTGAGCATGGCTGCCAGCCAGAAACCAACTTTCCATAGCGTTCTCCTCTGTTGACGAAAGGACCGGTGCTGAAAAGATTCTCCTACGGATGGGAGACGTCTTTGTCTTTTCAAGCATATTTGCTCTCAGCAAAGATGTAAAGGCAAAAATAATGCTCATAGCATACCTGAAAGACGTAGATATGCTATGAGCATGGGTGGCCCGTTGGAAGAGAGCAGTTCATCTGAACCTTCGCATCCCCTGTGAGCAATTGGTAGCAAAAAAAAGCGGACTCACATCGTCTTCAGAGTGGAAGGAATTGCGCATGAGCCTCTCCAACCAGGGAAGAAACTGGTTGTCGTTGTCATCAATGCGATCTTCCTCTCAAGAGAAAGGAGGTTCATATGCCAACGGGGTGGTTTCGATGGGCGGGTCCAGCGATGATGCTGGGTGGCCTTCTGTTTGTAGTCGTGTTCTTTGTGGAGAACAACTTTGTCTTCTGGCTCGCCCCGCTCGCCCTGCTGCTGCTGGTGTGGGGCCTGGTTGCCATCCACGTACAGCATACCAGCGGTTCTCGTGTGCTACAGACCATTGGACTCCTGGTGACGATCCTTGGATTGGCGATGTTCTTTCTGGGGGGGGTACTCATCGGGGTCATCCGTCTTTCAGCCCATCACGAGCTCATTGAGGACAGGGTCTACACCTTCGGGATTTCTCCGGGCTTCCACTTGGTTCTCCCTATTGGTCTTTTGCTCTTTGGTCTCGCCATCACGCGGGTAAAGGTGCTGCCACGTTGGGGGAGAAACCTGCTGCTCTTGATGGGAGCGGTAGGCTGCCTGGGGATTCCCACCGCGATCCTGTATTGGTCGGGGTTCGACGCGGTAGTTCTCTTTCTCGTCGTGGCGGTGACAGGCCTTCCCCTCCTTTTGGGCTGGATGCCTTTGGGATATGCGCTCTGGTCAAGCAACAATGGAAAAACTCTGCACCCCGAAGCGACAAAATAGTCTTCAGGACATACCAACAAGGGGGCAGGATGCCATTTCGCCTATGGTCTATGAGCACCAGATTATGGTTCTAGTCGTACATTCATACCTGCGTTGAAACGTTCTGAACTCTTCCATCGTGAGAAGAATGAACCATGTTTTGGTGCAGACCAAAACATGAAGCTATCAATCCCTTGAGTATAGCGGCTCTCCTGCTCGGCTCTTGCTTTCAATACGCATTCAATTGGTACTTTCTGGAAGAAGACCTTTCGCGATGACAGATCAGCAGCTCGTTACAGACCTCGTGCAGAGGCTCACTGTGGGCATATCACCACGAGAGCAATAAGCACTTTCATGCGGAGGAAATTCTTATGACCTTACAAGGAAAAATAGCACTGGTAGCAGGGGGCGGACGTGGCATTGGAGCGGCCACCGCCCAACTGCTGGCCGCACGTGGAGCCTGCGTGGTTGTCAATTATCTGCAAAACTCGGCCACAGCCTCGCAGGTCATTGCGAAGATTCACGAGAGCGGCGGGCAAGCTATCGCCGTTCAAGCCGACATACGGGACCAGCATCAGGCAGAATCCCTGGTTCAAGAAGCACGCGACGCCTACGGTCGCATCGACATTCTCGTCAACAGTGCCAGTCCATCCGGCGTCATCAAGCCATTTGAGCAGATGAACTGGGACGAATTCGCCCTGGGCGTCAATAGGGAATTGAAAGCTGCTTTCATGCTGACGAAAGCCGTTCTCCCCACCATGCAGCAGCAGCACTATGGGCGGATCATCTACATCGCAAGCGGGCTGGCAAAAGCCCCGAGCATGGACGGTGCTATCAGCATCGGCACAGCAAAGGCTGGCCTGGTGGCGTTTGCCAAATACATTGCCAAAGAGTACGGACCCTCCGGCATCACCGCCAACGTGGTCTCCCCCCAGATGGTAGAAACCGACCTCAGTGCCAGGATATCCGCTGAGCAAAGACAGCGCCTCGCAGCAATGACACCGCTGGGGCGCATAGCGCAGCCGGAGGACATCGCGCACGTCATTGCCTTCTTTGCCAGCGATGACAGCGGCTTTATGACAGGCACCTATGCGCCTGTCAACGGCGGCCTAACCATGGATTAAGCAATTGCTCACGCACTACTAAGAGCAGTTCGTCCGCCTGAAGGTTTTCAGGAGCGGTCGGCGTCGCTATCACAATCCTGGCCAGGCGTACCCGTCAATTTATCATAGGCGAGCGTTTCTCCATCACTGTATAAAGGATGGAGACCCTATAAAATGGGTGTGCGTGAGATTGTTGCAAGGCTCCAGGGCGAGGACAAGCCATCGCCCCTACCATGCTACGATGAATCACCCGGCGAAGCTCGTCCATAGTAGGGGCGATGGCTTGTCCTCGCCCTGCTCGGGCTGCTGGCTCGTTCGCCAGGATATGCGCTCGTTGCAACAATCTCACGCGCACCCCCATAAAATGGTAGAGTATACAAAATCGCAAAGATGCATCCCTCGGACTAGCGCAGACAAAGATCCATCCCGCTTGCATCAGCGAAGCAATGCCCATCCTTGGTGAGAATCACTACTTTTTTGATGTTGGTGAACTGTTTGAGCGTCGCATTAATCTCCGCCTGCACACGCGCATCTGCACCGATCCCACCAGAGTTAATGGCACGACAGAATTTCAGTGTGGCCGTCCCTGTTTCCGGAACCGTCCCTTTCTTGTTCAATGTCAGCGTAAAGTCCGGTCCTCCAACAGGCAGCGGTGCCGAGCAGTACGATGAGCCACTGAGCATGGTATTGAGTTCCGTGAAGTAGCCAGCACCTCGTTCGGAAAGGGTCGGTCCAGCGATTAAGAGTTGGATGGAGAAGGTTGCCACAGCTATGGTGGGCGAACTGCGACCAACCGGATAGACGGCGGAATTCGTGTTCACTGACTCGGGAAACTTGGAGAAGAAGACTTTAATGGGATAACTGGCTGAGCTCGAGGACGTCGATACGTGTGTGATCGAAGCAGCATTGGTTGTGGGAAGCAGATTCCCACCCCAACCACTCAGGACAAAAGCGAACGTCATAAGAGTACTTACCACGACAAGAGGAATGAAGCGAAGACGATGAGAAGAGACTACCGGACAGGGTTGGCTGTTCTGTGGACTGGTCATAGCTGTTTTCTCCTTTCTAGAGGGCGGTCGATCGGTTGCGATAGAAAACGTCGTTTGCATTAAAGATGACGAAGAGGCCAGCATGACTTGCTGGGCCAATATTAGTGAGTCGTTTGCTCCGCACATCTTATGGTCTGAACCACACTTCTAGTATACTGGGGAAGACACGGGAACACATCAGTACAACCGTCTATTTCCATTACCTATCTTTGCGGTGAACAACCCGACATCATCCCCTCACCATGTTTTTTTGATAGACAAAGTTCCCCAACAGTAGCGCTGCCCCCTCACAATACAGACAAAATCTTGCCTATGAGTCCTCTTTGACAAGTTCCCCAACAGTAGCACCCAGGGGGATCTTCAGAAATTAAATGGTGAGTGACTCCCGAGACCATGCCAGAACGGGGGCAAATCGACTGCTTAGTACAAGTGATATTCATCTGCCGTTTGAATGAGCTAACAACTCCCGTTCTTAAATTTCGGGGTAACTCATGGATCTTGTGAAGGCGCTCTGTGAGGGCCTTCACAAGATCAAAAAATATGTTCGAAAAAATTCGGGATGATTCATGACTCAAAACGAGGCGAGCCGCGCTGCGGCGAGCAGTCCTGAAGAGTTACCAATAGCTTTTTCAGGATTTTTTTTGCAGAATTTTTGGGTAAATCAGACAAAAATTCAACTTCATGAGGTATGGCATATGATGGCAATTTACCTCTACAATAATCCACTACCTGCTCAGCCGAAATTCTCTGGCCATCTTTTGTTACAATATATGCCTTAGGGGCCTCGCCTTGTTCTAAACTGGGTATCCCTACAACAGCAACTTCAACCACTTCAGGCATTTCTACTAAAACGTCTTCAATTTCTTTACAGCTAATTCTGTGCCCTCGCGGTTTAATGAAATCACTTGAACGTCCAGTCAAGTAAATAAACCCATCTTCATCAACTGTGGCAAGATCGCCAGTATAGAGCTTGCCACAGCGGAAGTTTTGTTTTACAGGGTCAGGTATCCAGTAACCTGACGCAATGTTCTCGCCCTTGGCCACAATTTCCCCTTCTTCTCCTGGTATGACCGGGTTTCCTCTCTGATCAAGTACCTGGAGCGTCACTCCGGGTATACCACGTCCAATAGAACCAATTTTATCACTCAAGCGTTCTGGTTGAAGATAGGATAAGCGCGCTGTGGCCTCTGTTTGCCCATACATAACGAAAAATTGCACTTGTGGTATATGTGCAAGAAATTCTCTGATAAATACGTTAGCCAGTTTCCCCCCGGCTTGCTGGACATGCCGTAAATGAGGAAATGTATGATGAAAGAAACTCGATCTTCTCAAAAGATGTTGATAGATAGTAGGTACACCAGCAAAGCCTGTGCATTCATAACGTTCTAAATCATGTATTACATCTTCTATATACAAAAATGAGTTATTTATCACAAGTGTTCCACCCATACGGAGATGGGTATGTAGTAAAGAAGCTCCAAAACAATAGTCAAAAGGTAAGACTACCAACATCCTATCGTCTGATTTTAGATCAAGATAGGCTATAATTGACTCTGTATTTGCGATGATGTTGTGGTGTGAAATCTTCACAGCGTTAGGCTGACCAGTCGATCCCGACGTAAACATGAGCGCAGCTAGGCCTTCGTGCTTCATAATAGATGTCGTTGGGCTGTTCCCATTTATTCCAGGTTGGAGAATCTCATAGACCTGTGAAGGCACCTTCGCTATGTCTTTATGAGCTGTGACCATTTTGCTTTGGGCAGGTATTGCTGCCGCATATTTTGAAAAGAGAGCTTGATCACCACAAAAGGCTGAACATTGCACCATTTCAATAAGTGTATGGGACTGCTCTAACGTCAAACGCGAAGGGAACGGAGTCGCAATTGCTCCGACCTTCAGGATACCAAGATAGCTGGCAACCCAGAAGGCTGAATTTTCTGCGAGAATACCTACTCGTTCTCCTTCTTGTACACCGAATTGTCGTAAGACAAAAGCTATGTTTTCAACACTAGAAATTAACTCTTCGTAGGTAACTTGCTCTTTTCTCGATATGATTGCAAGGTTTTCCTTTTTGGCATTGGCAAGTAAGTAGTCATACAAGTTCATGATGTATGAACCTTTCAGAGCCACCTAAAACGAACTCTCAGCAATTATTTGGGTCGGTGTCAAAAATGTGGCCTGCCCACCCTTTCAATGGTGCTAATTGCTTTCCATTCAGTCGCACGAGGGATTCTCGAAGGCTGGGCTTTCCGTCTATCAACGTCTTGAATGATTGGGTGTTGCAATTGGCAAGGTCATTACTCAGTTTGTCGAGATTCTCGACAAGACAAACTTCCAATTGGTTCGTCAATCCAGATAGATTAGCATTGGGTATTAAATTGAGCGGTTCACCAAAACTAACGAACGCCTCGGGCCTACTATGCCGGATAAGGGCGTAATAGAATCCAACAGGTACTAAGCGGACCTCTTTTACCTGGCTCAGAATGCTTGCCACGCCTTTTTGAAAACCCAATGGACGTTTGTGGAATGGTAAAAGCGTTCCTTGAGGAAAAATCCATAATGCACATCGTGGTACTTCCCGCAATAAGCGTACCGAGTACCGAAGAGATTGGGTCGCGCTGAATCGGTCAAGCGGGTTCACACTAAAAAGCCCGGCCCAGGTTGTCCTCGGAATCATTGTCTGCTCAAGTGCCATGATAAACGAATCTTGCCGTAAGTACGTATACGATATATAATTGGCAATCGTCCCGTCCCAGCTCGAAATATGGTTGGCAAAATAGAGTGTGGATCTATCATCGTTTGCCAACGCCGTTAAATCACCCTGGACATGTATAGCTGCAAAGTAGCGTCGGAGACTCCCGCCAAGCCTTCGTATGGCAAGACGCTTTACAAAACCATCGTTATGAGCCTTAAGCATATTTCTTAACCTCTTCTAGAAGATTCATCCCCACTTTACGATCGACGAAATTTACAAGAGCATGAAGGCTACCAAGATTATCGATTGTAATCTCTTCGTCTCCAATATGGATTTGAAATTGCTCTTCGAGAAATAAAACCAGGGCTACCATTTGTCCCGAGTCAAGATCGTGATCTTCCAGTAGCGCGTCATCTGGAACATTCTCGTCGAAGGAAACGAGTTCCTCCGTGAGGTAATCGCGAATAACTGTTCGAGTGCTGAGTTGAACTGACTTTTGCATCTTTGACTCCTTTTGCATTGTTGTCTCCTTGTACATTGTTATAGAATTGTGACTGGCTCCAAACGCAAATATTCAGTTGTATGTTTTTTCCTTTGTAAATCATGCAAAACATTTGCAACCTGTGTAGTATGGAGACCAAGGTCTTTTGCTATCTGTTCAGGCGGTTGCCGTCGCTCATTAGCCTCCCAAATACTATCAAGTACATCAAATGGTAAGCGGTAGAAAAACTCCTCTTGAGTACATTCGGCACTATAGGTGTCTGTTGTCGGCGGACGCTTAATGATAGCCTCAGGAACGCCCAGGTATTCAGCCAGTGCATAAATCTGAGTCTTAAGCAGATGCTTAAGAGGCAATACATCTACGCCACCATCTCCATACTTGACGAAAAAGCCCAGATCATGTTCGTTCTTATTTGCGGTGCCGACCACACTGAAATTGCGGAGTTCTGCTTCGTAGTAAAGCCTGGTCATCCGTACTCTTTGCTTCATATTTGAAGCCGCAACAATCTGCCTCAATTCAGTTACATTCAGGCGGCGACGAATTTGGCGACCATCAGGTTTTACAACAACTGCACTGAAAATATTGAGTGTCGCTTCAGCCAGCAGATTTTCTGGCAACACAATCTTTGCTTTATCGTGTCGTGGGTCAAACTCAGGTATAGCGTGTTGCACTGCCTTATCGCGCAATTCATAGCATCCATACGCTTGTAGTACATCTGTGAGATCGGTTTGTATCGCCTCCACCCCAAGCTGTGCGACCATCTCTAATGCTAATGACGCACTGGAGGTGCTAGAATCCCGATCAGGCATAATGAGTGCGACAACACGCTGAGCTCCTAAAGCTCGAACCATCAAGTATAGCACCGTAGCAGAGTCAATCCCTCCGCTAACTCCAACGACACTACCATCCCGCCTGAGCACCGTCGAATTAATTTCCCGGAGCCAGGAGACTAACCTTTCAGCTTCCTCTGAGGCATTAAAGTTACGTAACATGTGACTATACTCCTTATCTTCTAGAATGAAAGAATTTATGATAGTGACCATGATCTCTTCACAAAAGTTTGGTACCAGAGCTGAGTAGTGATGACGCCACAAAGAGCCATTTCGTCCATCTCGCTAACATGTTCGCTCTTTCGCACCTTCTCTAAGAGCTTCTGAACACTTTGAGGTACGAATAGGCCCACTTCACGAAGGACTTCTAGAGAAAGTAACTCATCAACATAGCTAGAGGCTTTTGCCTTAACAATGCTTTGCATTGGAGTACGATAAGGTACTTTAGGTCGTGTGGCAATCTCAGCTGGGAGATACAAGCTTGCAAGCTGCCGGAGAAGATATTTATCCTCTCTCAGATTCCGTAGCTTAAACGATGCAGGAAAAGCATTAACCAGATCGATAAGACGATGATCCAGAAAAGGAAAACGTCCTTCCACGGCATGGGCCATACTTGCGCGGTCACCCTGTGACGAGAGCAGGTAAGGGATCATAAACGTCATGATTTCAAGCGTTTGTGCTTTGGCCATCCATTCCCAGTTTTTGAAATCAGATGGGAGCACCTGTTCGAGATCGGACAAGAGTGGATCAAGGAGAAACTGGGCACGTATCTCCGGTAAGAAGTAGTGCTGCAAGCGGCTTGTTTTATTCCAACGTAAATAGTGACTGAAAAAATCTTCACCAGCATGGTCCAAACCAGCCTGGAACGCGAACTCTAATCCTCTCTGCATGCTATTGCGTTGGGACAAGTAGCGATATAACCGACCAATCAATGTTCGTCTTCGCGCGGATATCGGGTCGCGGGCCATGAAGCGACGCACGGCCGTTTCCTTAAACAGATCATACCCAAGAAACAATTCATCCGCCCCTTCACCGGTGATCACAACCTTAAAGCCTGAACGACTGACATATTCAGAAAGAAGCATCATGGAGATTGGTCCAGGGCGAAGTTGTGGGGCTTCCGTATGGTATACCATCTTCGGGAGGGCTGATGCTAAACATTCTCTATCACATCGTAGGATATGATGTTGGGAGCCAATGTATTCTGAGACGAGTTTTTGATATCTGCTCTCGTCATAGTCCGCCTGATCGAACGCAATCGAAAACGTATGTAACACCGTCGCGTGCTTCCTGGCAAAAGCCGTAATTATCGAAGAATCAAGACCGCCACTTAGATAGGCAACAACTGGTACATCAGCATGCAAGCGGATATTTACTGCATCGTCGAGAATTTCGACCAGGGAGTTTCTTGCCTCTTCGCTTGAGAGGTCACTCGTTGTAAAATCTAACTGCCAGTAATGCTGAGTTATGAGCTGCTGCCTACCATCCGCCAGCACAGCGAAGTGTGCTGGCGGTAACTCATAAATACCTTGAAAGGATGTGCGACCCAAAGGAACTGACCAAAATATCCAGATGGCTCCCAGCATAGATAGATCTGGCTCAGCTCTGATTGATGGGATGGTTAATAACGCTTTAATTTCGGAAGAAAAGTAGAAGCAACCATCCACAAACGTATAGAATAGTGGATGGATACCTACGCGGTCTCGACAGAGTACAAGTCGTCGACGGAAACTATCCCAAATAGCGAACGCATACTGTCCATTGAGATCTTGCAAACCCTCCAATCCCATTTCTTCATAGAGATGGAGAATGACTTCGGTATCAGAAAATGTACGAAATGTATGACCTTGAGAAATTAAACGCTGACGAAGCTGGCGGTAGTTATATACCTCGCCATTACATATGATCCACACTGTTTCATCTTCGTTTGGTATGGGTTGGTGGCCTCCTGTTACATCTATGATGGCCAGCCGAGCATGACCCAGACTTACGCTGTCACTTTCATAGGTTCCAAAACTTTCTGGACCACGATGCCGAATAGCGTTGAGCATGTTCTTCAATTGCCAGCTATTTTTAGAACCATAGCACCAACCAGCAATGCCACACATAATGCACTACTTCTCTTTCTAAACACGAATTACGCCTGTTCTTTACCCAGGGTTGCACGTAAGTCTTGACCCCATCCATGAGACGGGTCAAGAAACGGCTGGTTAGAGGCGTTTCTGGTGACTTCCCATGCCCAGGGAGAACAGTTTTTTACCGGCAAGTTACTGAGAATTAAACTGTCTCTTTGCTAGTATAAACAAGGTGAAAAACCCTGGCTGTCAGGTACCTAATGCTTTAATAAACAACGATTGTGCCATCTGCTATAATGAGAGTGGGAATAGCTCTTCCCAGCCCGTCCCACCACCCGCCCGTCTCCCTTCGTCTTTCATCCTTTGCCTGAAGGAGATCAACCATGCCGTTTCCCACACCCGGCATCCGCCGCTTTCTGCGTCTCATAGTTCTGGAGTTCTTTCACCGACCAGCTCTATCTTTCTGGCCAGCATTGTCCGGACTGGATACGGCACTCGGTGCTCTTGCCTCACGACCGTATATAACTCAGCAGTTCCAAAAAAATGCTTATCACAATGATAAGTGTGTGATAAGTGAGGTAATGATAAGGCTGCCTGTGGAGCCATCTTACGAGCACCCCGGAAGCGGAAGTCAAGATAAACTGCACGAAAACCTGAATAGTGTTATACTATCAGGACGAAGCTAAAACAGGCTCCTTGCTGAGAAGCCTTCTCAGAAGAGAGATCATCTCCGTTGGATCGAACAGGGTGTCAACTTCAATATAAGCAGAGAAAACGTTTTAATATAAGGGCCAGATAAACTAGAGGAGGATCCCTTGAAAAGTTGTAATCGCGCACAAGCACTTATGCTTGAGAACGGCTATAGTTTGCGCTTTTTTAATGAGTTTGCTCCCACACCGAAAGCACGCACATTTGAGCTCGCCGGCGATAGTGTCCAGTATGCTCCAGATCGACCTGCCGACGTCAAGCACGTCAAGCTGGTTATCACACTTGACTTTGAGCAAGAAACCGTCAGAGGGACGGTTAGTACCACCTTTTCCACTCTCTACGAAGAGATAAAGACCATCTCATTCGATGCCATAGACCTGCATATTGAGCGTGTCATGCTCCATAGCCGCACTGCCGGTAGGCAAGCGCAGCCGCGGGAGTTAGCTTACAGCGCTGATGGGAAGAAGCTTGTGGTTACGTTAGATCATCCCTATCATTATGGCGAGGAGTTTACCGTTGCCGTAGAGTACCACGCGAAGCCGCGTACAGGCCTGCATTTTATCAAGCCCGCGGCCGAAGATCCCACGCGTCCGCTACAAGCGTGGACGTTCGGGCAGCCTCGCTACCATAGCTACTGGTTTCCCTGTCATGACGCGCCTAATGATCGCGCCACGTCTGAAATTATCGTCACGGTTCCGGCCCACTTCCTGACCATCTCCAATGGCAATCTGCTCGGTGTTAGCAATAACGGCGCGACGAAGACTCACCACTGGCGCCACGATGTGCCCCACGCGGCATACCTGATCTCGCTTGTTGTAGGCGAGTTTGCCGTGATCGAGGATTCTTACAATGGCATCCCCGTCAACTATTACGTGCGCCCTGATCGCCAGGATGACGCGCACTTCTACCTTGGCAAGACCCCCGAGATGATGCGCTTCTTCTCGGAATATACCGGCATCGAGTACCCGTATGGCAAGTACGCGCAGACGGTCGTCGAGCTGTATACCGGCGCAATGGAGCATACCACTGCTACCACGCATAGCTTTATGCTGCTGCTCGACGAACGGGCTGCCCTGGATTTCGACTATGTACCCGTCGTGGCGCATGAACTGGCTCACCAGTGGTTTGGGGATCTTGTGACCTGCCGGGACTGGCCCAATGGCTGGTTGAATGAAGGCTTCGCCACCTACTTCGAGGAGTTGTGGAGCCGGCACGATCTGGGCGACGATTATTTCAAGCAATCGATGCTCGATCTCAAGCATGGTTACCTCAGTGAAGATAATCACTATCGCCGGCCAATCGTCTATCATGTCTATCATAGCGACGGCTTCGAGCTATTTGATGGGCATATGTATAATAAAGGGGCCTGGGTACTGCACATGCTGCGTCACCAGCTCGGTGAGATCGGCTTCAGGCGGGCAATAAAGACCTATCTCGAGCGATACCGCGAGCGAGAGGTGATCACAGCCGATTTAGAGCGTACCCTTGAGGAGGTGACGGGGCACAGCCTGGCCCAATTCTTCCAGCAGTGGGTGTACCAGGGGGGCTATCCCGCCTTTGAGGTCAACTATTCATGGGACGGCGAACACTCCATGGCTCGCTTGAAGATTAAGCAAACGCAGCAGGTCGATGAACTGACCCCTTGCTTTGTCACACCCGTTGACCTGGCTTTCACTATTCCAACCTCGGATGAGGCCGCCAGGGATGAACATACAAGCACAGTCCGCACAATATCTCTACGTGTCATGTCAGGTGAAGATGGGCAGGTTGAGCAAAGCTTCTATGTACCGTTGGAACGCGAGCCGCTCATGATTCGTTTCGATCCTGACGGCTGGCTGCTCAAAACACTCAAGTTCGGGCGTTCAGCAAGGATGATGCGCTACCAGCTTGCCCATGATGCAGATGTACTCGGTCGCATCGAAGCGGCTGAAGCATTGGGTAAAGCAGGCGATGATGAAAGTGTGGATGCCTTGAAGACGGCATTGTTCAACGATGCTTTCTGGGGAGTGCGCGCAGCAGCAGCTGAAGCACTGAGTGCCATTGGTACAGAAAAGGTCCAGGCTATCCTCTTACAGGGACTCCAGGAGATGGATGCTCCAGAGTTTTCTCGTGTACGTGTAGCCATTGCTCATACACTGGGTCGCTTCCAGGTACCCCAGCAAGCCGCTCTCGCCGAGCGTTCTGCCGGGGCGCTCACAGCCTTATTAGAGCGGGGTGATATCAGCTACCGGGTTGAAGCCGCTGCGGCGGAGTCATTAGGTAAAACCCGTACCGCCGGCTGTGTCGATCAATTGATAAACCTGATTGACCGGCCTTCGTGGGATAATGTGGTTCAGCGAGGCATCTTTAGCGGATTGGCAGCATCGGGCGAGGACCGTGTCGTCGAAACGCTTGCTGCCTATCTTGGCAATACCCACCTCCATCCCACCGTGCGCCTGGCTGCCGGTACAGGCATGCGGGTACTTGGTAGCAATCGCTATCTTTATGGTGAAGAGGCTCGCCAGCGTGCTGTTACGGCTCTTTGTCATGCTGTTGAACACGATCACTGGATACCGGTACGTGCCGTCTCTGCGCGGGCCCTGATGTCACTCGGTGAAAAACGCGCTATTGCTGTACTCGAGCGGGCTGCCAGCCATGAAACGGAGACGGCAGTGCAACGCCAAATGCGCGTTGCGGCACATGCTCTACGTACCGGTGATAAGTCCCATGAACAATTAAAGCAACTGCGCAGGGACCTCGACGAGGTACGTGAAGAGAACCGCAAACTGAAAGAGCAATTAGGAGCGCTCGAAGCAAGAATCAAGTGATGAATCAGCCTTCTTGGCCTACTAGTTAGTCCAGTCAGGTTTGTGAGGCAGAAATGTAGTGGCACCCCTTGTGGGTGCCAGGCTCTCACAAGGGGTGCCAGGGACCCTCGAATCAGCCTTTTTGGCCTACAGCCTGGTATTTTTATATTTGCATGCAACATTTTATCTATTTCACTCGTCATCTATTATAAAGGGGGGAAGGATATTCGCATTGAAGTGGGTACCGAAAGTCTGATCCAGTTCACTTGACTTCAAGCTAAAGCTAGATTACAACCGCTTAGCCTATCATCGCTATTCTCTGGTGTTATAACGGGTTCATATTTTTTTATTGTTAAGTATTTCTATGTATATAGAACGGCGGAGGTGAACCTTGCCTGGCGTTCGCATACGCGATATCACCTCGTGGCAAGAGGGGGATATCACCTTACACAGTTCTCGCGAAAAGAAACGCTATCATCAACATAAAGCTGCTATTGAAGAATACTTTACGACTAAGGCATCCATTGATGAGATAGCAGATCGACACCATCTTTCACGCAAGAAGCTCGTGAAACTGGCTAAAAAGTGTTTGATGCAGCATGAGGATGGCAGCGCCTGGGGTTTTCGCGCTTTGCTCCCCCGGGTTACCGTGATAGATCATGCATCTCGACCTGCCTCAGATATTTCAGATGTCCCACAAGAGGCAAAACCGGCTGATGGGTTAGAGCCAGGCGCGGGTACCAACAATGCCTCCGCGGATAGTTGCTCCTCTACGCAGATAGAACAAACAACCATCCTCGTCGAGGCAGCGGCCGATAATGACGACAAGAATGATACGATTAAACGTCAAGCTATTAAACTTCCTCTTTTACCATCCATAGCCGCTATGGATGTGCCAGAAACGCCGTATCCTTCCTACGTGAAAGATGAGGATGAAGAGGAAGTAGTAGCATTCGCCGAAGTCGATGAGCTGCCTGTAGAAATAGAACAGCCAGCTGCCGCTGAGGAAGAAACAGCGCTTGAAGAACAACCGGCTGGACAGCTAGAAGAGATGACCGGGGAAAGTCAGCTGGCTGAAGCGATTGCACCTCTTGCCATAGAAGTGTCCGCTGTAAGTAATGCAACCGGGCTGGCCCCTCTAGTGCTGCCATTTCCCACGGTGGAGTACATCGCTACTAAGCGCCCATTCCAGCGACGTTCCGTACATAAACGTTGGCAGCGCGGCATACAGGGCCAGCAGAAGCATAAGCGCACCCTGCGAATAGCAAGCCTGGCCATCGTAGCAGCTTTGTTCCTCTTTGTGCTCTTACCGGCGGGCGCGGGAGTCGCTGCCTATAGCGCCTATAACAGTATCAATGCTACGGCTCATGATGGCATTAACCACCTGCTCAAAGTGAAGAGTATCCTCAATATTTCAAAAAGTGATCCTACCGCGGCACTGAATGCCACGAAGTTACAGCAAGCACAGGTTGAGTTCGAGGGGGCTAAAGGAGATTTTGTCCAGTTACAGCAACTGCTAGATCGTCCAGCTATTCAAGGGGTAATCACGCAATTTGCACCACAGTATGGTAGTAAACTGGGCGAAGTACAAAGTCTGGTGCAAGTTGCACTGGACGTGTCGCGTATGGGCGATGAATTGAGTGGCGTGGCACTCATCGGTGCGAATATCATTCATGGCTCACCTCTTGCTACCGGGTCCACGAAGCCGCTCATCAGCGTGGCAGATATCAATGCTATTGAAGGTTCAATGGTACATGCCCTCTACTATATCAACGATATACGTTTGCAGATGCGCCATGTGTCGGTCAAAGACCTACCACTCAGCAATGCTCAGAAAGCACAACTCACTTCTCTTCTGCCACTGCTGCCCCAGGTGCAAGATATGATTGTGCAAGCTCAGGGCCTGGTTGGTCTTGTCGCCTGGTTACTGGGTGTTGGGCAGCCACGTCGTTTTCTGATACAGACTATGGACAGCGCCGAGCTGCGCCCGGGTGGCGGTTTTACCGGACAATACGGCATACTTCAGATTCAAGACGGGCGTATGTCCCCCTTTAATTTGACTGATGTCACCCTGCTCGACTACGCGGAAAATGGTACAGCGATTGGACGTACCGCCCCTCCAGGATATAGTTGGATGAACTTTGGTAACTGGGGCGTGCGTGACTCTAACCTCTCCGGTGATTTCCCAACAACTGCTCGCATGACGATGCAATTGTTCGAGGCAGAAGGTGGTGGACCTGTTGATGGTGATATTGCCTTCACACCGGCCCTCATCGGGCATATTCTCGATGTGACGGGTCCCATTAAAGTGCCAGGATATAACGAGACTATTACCTCGAAAAACCTGGAGGACCGGCTGCACTACTATCAACAAGATTATTCAGCTATTGCACGCGAAAAGCAGATCAGCGGCAACTACTCTCATAGCGGTCGCAAAGCATTCACCTCGACCCTTGGTAAATTGCTGCTTGACCGTGTGCGTCATCTACCAACTAAGCAACTGATCCAGGTAGTGAAGGGGGCGATTAAGGATATCCAGTCGCACGATCTGCAGATATACTTCACCAATCCGGCTGTCGAAGCATGGTTGGTAGAACATGGCTATAGTGGCTCGACTGATACATTTTCGAAGCAGGACGGTTTTACAGTTGTCCAGGCGAATATCAGTATCAGTAAGGCCAGCCAATACGTTCATACCACCGAGCAGGATGACGTCACTCTCGATGCCCAGGGAGGAGCAACGCATAACCTGACTATTACGCTCGATTACCAGCAAAAAGGTCCCGTCTACGGCTTTGATACCTACGCGGACTACATACGTGTTTATGCTCCTCAGAATGCTCAGTTCATCTCTGGAGATGGATTCGATACCGGGCATGCGCTGTGTACACCCGGCGTGCCTAAAGTCTCAGCTTCACGCGGTACAGGGGGGACAGTTCCTACCGCTAGTGGCTGTGGGCAATATAATGGGTATTTTCCGAGCAATGCTCGTTACTGCCCCAACGGGAACTACACCCTCGGCATGCGTGGTTTCCAACTCGATGGTAGTCCTCTTGCCTGGTCTGTTGACAGTCTCGGGCCTCCCACAGCCCTGACCAGCGATCTGCCTGGACGTGCTATGTGGGGTGGCCTGACGGCGACGCCCAAGAACTGCATTTCTACCATCACCCTCTCCTGGTATGTCCCCCATGCTGTGAAGAAGGTGAATGGACAGCCATCTTACACCATACTTGTTCAGAAGCAAGGTGGATCCATTCCTACCGTTGACCTGGCAA
>WNGJ01002990.1_pt1 | contig 17815 bp, 17 predicted proteins | sample 5400611 | NCBI WGS metagenome assembly WNGJ01 (sample SAMN13153375, study PRJNA577476) | soil metagenome | isolation source: 40 cm soil or saprolite under Garry oak tree replicate 1 | place: USA:California | collected 2016-06-15 | reverse complement strand
GACTTCTGATGCTCGATACGGCGCGGATCCGCCCCGACTTCCCGATTCTCACGAAGAAAGAGAACGGGAGCCGGCTCGTCTATCTCGACAACGCGGCGACCAGTCAAAAGCCGCGCAAGGTGATCGACGCGATCGTCCACTACTACAGCTTCCACAACGCCAACGTGCACCGCGGCGCGTATGCGCTCGCGGTCGAGGCCACGGACGCCTACGAGGCGGCCCGCACCGCCGTCGCGCGGTTCGTGAACGCGTGGGCGCGGGAGGGCGTCGTCTTCACGCGCGGCACCACGGAGTCCATCAATCTTGTAGCCGCGTCTTGGGGCCGTGCCAATGTGGGGCGCGGGGATACAGTCGTAGTTACGGCGATGGACCATCACTCGAACATCGTGCCGTGGCAGATCCTGTGTCAGGAGAAAGGCGCCACGCTCCGGATGGTCGAGATCACGGAGGACGGACGGATCGACCTGTCCGACTTCGGGCGGGCGCTGGAATCGAAGCCCAAGATCGTCGCCTTCCCGTACGTCTCGAATTCGCTGGGGACCGTGAATCCCCCATGGGGAGCGGGGCGCTGATCGCGAAGCCGGCGCTGCTCGAGGCGATGCCACCCTACCACGGTGGCGGCGAGATGATCGAGCGGGTGTGGGACGACCATTCCACTTGGAACAAGATCCCTCACAAGTTCGAAGGCGGCACGCCGAACGTGGAGGCCGCCGTGGGGCTGGGCGCGGCCATCGCTTATCTCGATCAGCTGGGGTTGGACAACGTCTCCGCGCACGAGCAGGAGCTCGCGCGTCAAACGATCGAGCGGCTGTCGCAGATCGAGGGCGTCACGATCTACGGGCCGCGCGACCACCGTGCGGGCGTCGTCCCATTTACGTACCGCGACATTCATCCACACGACCTGGCGACGATCCTGGACCGGGACGGCGTCTGTATTCGGGCCGGTCACCACTGCACTCAGCCGCTGATGCGTCGGCTGGGAGTCGCGGCGACCGCGCGCGCGTCCTTCTACATCTACAACGACCTGGACGACATCGATGCCCTGGTCACTGCCGTGCGAAAAGCCGGCGAGCTCTTCGGCGTCTTAGCCTCCTAGTCCATCAGCCCCTTAGCCTCTAGTTTCGGGGCATGGCTGATCCTGTCATCGTCGATCGCGTCACGAAGCGCTTCGCCGGTCACACCGCCGTCGACGCACTCTCGCTCAGCGTTCCCTCCGGCATCATTTACGGTCTGCTCGGCCCCAACGGCGCCGGCAAGACGACGACGATCCGCATGATCATGGATATCTACGAGCCAGACTCGGGCGGCGTGCGCCTCTTCGGCCAGGTGGGCGGGGGTCGGCAGCATTCCGCGCACATCGGGTACCTCCCCGAGGAGCGCGGGCTGTACCCGAAGATGCGTGTGCTCGACGTACTGGTCTTTCTCGCGGAAGCGAAGGGTGTGCCGCGGCGTGTCGCGCGTGAGAAGGCAAGCACCTGGCTCGATCGACTCGGCCTCGCCGACTGGCGGATGCGGAAGGTCTCCGATCTGTCGAAGGGTATGCAGCAGAAGGTTCAGTTCATCTCGGCAATTCTGCACGATCCCGATCTCATCATTCTCGACGAGCCGTTCTCCGGGCTCGATCCCGTCAATTCGCAGGTGCTGCGGGACACGGTCGTGGAGTACCGCCGCGCGGGCAAGACGGTGCTGTTCTCGACCCACATCATGGAACACGCCGAGCAACTCTGCGACCGGCTGTGCATCATCGCGCGGGGGAAAAAGCTCGTCGATGGCTCACTCGCCGAGGTCAAGCAGACGCACGGGGGCAGGCACGTGATCGTCGCGTTCGACGGCAGCCAGGGTAGCGCGCAGCAGGTTTTCAATGATCGGCGGCTCGTCGCCAAGATCCAGGACTTTGGCCAGCAGGCCGAGCTCGAGCTCGCCGATGGCGCCGACCCCCAGGAGATCCTCCGCGCGCTGGTCAGCTCGGGCGCCCGGCTCTCACGCTTCGAGCTGGCGAGTCCTTCGCTCCACAAGATTTTCGTCGATTTGGTGGGACCGGAGGCCGCCACGGCCGCCGCGGTCCCGGGCGTCGCGTCGGCGCGGGAGGGCGCTCGTGCATAAGGTCTGGGCGATCATTCGCCGCGAGTTCGTCGAGCGCGTTCGCACCAAGTGGTTCTGGGTCTCGGCCATCCTGGGTCCGGTCTTGTTCGCCGGCATAATCGTCTTCCAGATCATGCAATCGGTGGGCGGTGGAGTTCGGAACATCGCGATCGTCGACACCGGGAGCCTCGGCTACGGTGCCCAGATCGGGGAGGCGCTGGGAGCCAGCAGGACGTTGCGGGCCAATACGGTCAAGCTGCGTCCTGGCGTCCTCGATTCGCTGACCGGGCTCGTGGAGTCGAAGCAGATCAATGGTTACCTGATCGTCTCTGACTCGCTCCCGACAGAAGGAAAAGCGGAGTATCGCGCCTCGAATCTCTCGCTGCAGACGATCGAGGAGCTGCAGCGGACCCTGAATCGCGTGGTGGTGAAGGCCCGCCTGCAGAGCAAGGGTGTGAATCCTCCAGTCGTGGATTGGGCCCAGGCGCTCAGGGTCAATCTGGATCAGAAGAAGATCGCGCACGGCCGCACCACGACGGAGAGCGCGGGCGAGTCGTTCATCCTCGCCTACGTGATGGCGATTCTCCTGTTCATGGCGATCCTGCTGTACGGTGTGAACGTCATGAGCTCGGTGCTGGAGGAGAAAACCACCCGGATCATCGAGGTTCTCGTCTCGTCGCTGCGACCGTTCCAGCTCATGCTGGGCAAGGTGATCGGCGCCGGTGCGGTATCGTTTTTCCAGTTCGTCATCTGGGGCGTCTCGGCGCGGCTGCTGATCAGCCTCCGCGTCCCCATCGCCCGCGCGCTGGGTGCGGATACCGCTTCCGCGCAAACCATGACGCTGCCGCACATCCCGTTTGCGACACTCGCCGTATTCATGGCGTTCTTCCTGGGTGGCTTCCTCCTGTATTCGTCGATGTTCGCCGCCGTGGGCGCGATGTCGAGCAACGAGCAGGAAGCGCGCCAGGCGCAGCAGCCGGTCACGTACCTGCTGATGATTTCGTACTTGTCGATCATCGGCTTGACGAACGATCCGAGCTCGACGTTCGCGCGGACACTGTCGATCGTGCCGTTCACGTCCCCGATCGCGACCCCAGTCCGCTGGACGGCCGGCAGCATGGGCACCGGCGAGCTGGTCGCCTCATTGGCGATGCTCGTGATCGGGATCCTGGGTGTGACGTGGATCGCGGCACGTATCTATCGGGTCGGGATTCTGATGACGGGCAAACGGCCGACCATGAAAGAGCTGGTTCGATGGGTCAGAACCGCCTAACGACTAAACGAGGACATGCGAAGACGAGGCTGCAGACGCACCGCGGTCATGAGTCCATAGGGTACGGGATGAGATGAAATGATGCGGTGATTCGTTGGTCTCCGATTATCCTCCTGAAGTGCCGAATCATCACACCCTGAAAGCCTGGCAGCATGCCGAAAGACTGGCTGTCGAATGCTCGAAAGCGGCGCAACGCTTCCCCGACTTCGAGCAAGAGCGGCTTGCTGACCAACTCCGGAGAGCGTCGTACAGCATTCCGCTCAACATTGCGGAAGGATCTGCTCGGAAGGGGACCAGGGACTACCGAAAGTTTCTGGATACGGCTTGGGGCTCCCTCGCCGAAGTGCAGACGGCACTCGTCATGGCGCGTGACATCGGGTACCTACGGCCAGTTGAGTATGGGCGGCTCGAGGCTCTGGCCACGGAGACAAGCAAGACGCTGTTTGGATTGCTTCGAAAAATCAATCAGGCAGCCGATCGTCCCAAGTCCCGTTGACTGTGGCCCGCGGCTGCGTCTGTGGCCTAGCCGTTGCCGGTCCTCGCTTTGTAGTTTCTCTCCCATGTTCGACTTTGATGTCATCGTCGTCGGCGGCGGCCACGCCGGCACCGAGGCCGCCGCCATGTCGGCCCGCCTCGGCGCCAGGACTTTGCTGCTCACTTCTGTCCTGGACACGATCGGACAGATGTCCTGCAATCCCGCCATCGGCGGCATCGCAAAGGGTACCGTCGTCCGTGAGGTCGATGCCCTGGGCGGCATCATGGGCCGCGCCGCCGATCGCGCGACGATCCAGTTCCGGATGCTGAATCGGTCCAAGGGCCCGGCCGTCTGGGCCCCGCGCGCGCAGGCCGATCGCACCCTCTACAAGCGCGCCGTCCGCACGTTGCTCGAGCAATTCCCTGCCCTCGAGCTCGCGCAGGGCATGGTCACAAATCTGCTCCTCGACGAGCGCGGCACGCGGGTCACCGGCGTCGAGACGAAGGACGGCCGTCGTTTCAGCGCGCGTGCCGTCATCATCACCGCTGGCACCTTTCTCCGTGGTCGTATTCATCTCGGCACCGACACGCAAATCCCCGCGGGCCGGGCGGGAGATCAGCCATCCGTCGAGATGGCACAAGTCATTGAAAAACTGGGACTTACGGTATCGCGCTTCAAGACCGGCACACCACCGCGCGTCGATGGCCGCTCGGTGAATTGGAGCACGGTCGAACGCCAGGACGGCGACAGTCCCGAGTTCCGCTTCTCCTTCCACGAGCGCGTCGACCGGCCGCGGCAACTGCCGTGCTGGATCACGTGGGCCGGCGAAGAGGTGAAGGACATCATCCAGCGACATCTGAAGGAGTCGGCATTGTACGGTGGCGCGATCAGCGGTCGCGGGCCACGTTACTGCCCCTCCGTCGAGGACAAGATCGTGAAGTTCCCGGCGGCCAAGCGCCACCAGATCTTTCTCGAGCCCGAAGGACTCGACACGACCGAGTTGTACGTGAACGGCCTGTCGACTTCCCTGCCCGTCGCCGTGCAGCTCGAGTTCCTGCATGCCGTCCCGGGCCTCGAGTGCGCCCGCATGACACGCCCCGGCTACGCGATCGAGTACGACTACTATCCGCCGACCCAGCTCACACCGTGGCTCGAAGTGAAGACCGTCGAACATCTGTTCTTCGCCGGGCAGATCAACGGCACGACCGGTTACGAAGAGGCGGCGGGCCAGGGCGTGGTTGCCGGCATCAACGCCGTCCGCCGGATCCGTGGCGCCGAGCCCGTGGTCCTGGGGCGCGACGACGCGTATGTCGGGGTACTCGTTGATGACTTGGTCACGCGCGGCGTCGACGAGCCGTACCGCCTGTTCACGTCCCGGTCCGAGTTCCGCCTGCTCCTCCGTCAGGACAACGCACTGCGTCGCCTGTTGCCGCTCGCCGAGCGACTCGGTCTGCTGACCGACGCCGAGCTACGCGCCGCGGAGCGGCGGCTCGAGGCGGAGGAGTCGGCACTGCGACTCGCGCGCGAGACGACCATCTCTCCGGAAGCGGCCGCCGGCCCACTCGCCGAAAGCGGTACGACGTTGATGGAGGGCGATCGGATCGCGGTGATCGCAAAGCGGCCGGGTGTCTCCCTGGCGGCCCTGTTCGCCGCCGCCGGCGTCGGAACCGATGCCGCCGGGGATGCGATCGTGGCAGCGGAGATCGAGATCAAGTACGACGGCTATCTGGCGCGCGAGCGCGAGGCGGCGGCGCGACTCGCCGAGCTCGCGGCATTTATCCTGCCGCCTGACCTGCCCTATCTCGCGCTGCGCACACTCGCGACGGAAGCACGTCAAAAACTCGATCGCGTGCGTCCCAGCTCTCTCGCGCAGGCCGCGCGCGTCCCCGGTGTGACGCCCAGCGATCTCCACAACCTCGTCCTTGAGGCCACGCGCTGGCGGCGGAGGGTCGCCTAGATCGAAACGTTGCAGTTTCACGTGAAACGTACGCTCTTTCGTTTCACGTGAAACGAACGTATATTGGACTCGCGTTGATGAGCGAGCTATATAACTCTTTGGTAATTAACGACTTATAATGTCACGCGTAATAGCGATCGCAAACCAGAAAGGCGGCGTCGGCAAAACGACGACCGCCGTAAACATCGCGGCCTCGCTCGCCACCGCCGAGCGCAAGACGCTGCTCATCGACGCCGATCCGCAGGGCAACTCGACGAGCGGCGTCGGCATCGAACGCGATCGCATCCGCAAATCACTCTACGAATCGCTCATCGACGGCGCGGCGCTGACTCAGGCGCGCTTCCCGCACGTGCATTTCCCGTATCTCGACGTCGTCCCCGCGACGCAGGACCTGGTCGGCGCCGAGCTCGAGCTCGTCAATCAAAGGGGGCGCGAAACACGGATGCGCGAAGCCCTGCGAGATGTCCGCGACGAGTACGGCTACGTCATGATCGACTGCCCGCCGTCGCTCGGTCTCCTCACGCTGAACATGCTGACAGCCGCTGACAGCGTGATCATCCCGATTCAATGCGAGTACTACGCGCTCGAAGGTCTCTCGCAGCTGCTCAACACCGTGAAGCTCGTGCAGCGCAATTTCAATCCCGCGCTCGCGATCGAAGGCGTGTTGCTGACGATGTACGACGCGCGGCTCAATCTCTGCAAACAGGTCGCCGAAGAGGCGAAAGAGTACTTCGGCGCCCGCATGTTCACGGTCACCATCCCGCGCAACGTGCGACTGGCGGAAGCGCCCAGCTTCGGCAAACCGATCGTCCTGTACGACGTGCAATCGATCGGCGCGAAGAGCTACCTGGCCGTTGCCCAGGAGCTGATTCGCCGGGTCGAGCAGGACGCTCCACCCTCACCAAGCCTCCCCGCTATTGAACCGCAGCCGGAGGTGTCCGCATGACGGAAACCGCCGCAGGAAGACGCCGCCTCGGCCGTGGTCTCGAGGCGCTGCTGGGGCCGACTCGCGATGAGGCAGAGCGCGAAGGCAGCCTGGTCGAGCTGCCCATCAAGGACATCAAACCGAACCCGTTCCAGCCACGCCAAACCGTAGACCCGGCTGCGCTGGAAGAGCTGGTCTCGTCCATCAAGCAAGCCGGCCTGCTCCAGCCCGTCGTGGTGCGGCGCGCCAACGGCGGGTACGAGCTGATCGCCGGCGAGCGCCGCCTGCGCGCCTGCCAACAGCTCGGGTGGGAGCGCATTCCCGCAGTGCAGCGCGACGCCGACGATCGCACGTTGCTCACGCTCGCGCTGATCGAGAACCTGCAACGCGACGATTTGTCGCCGGTGGACGAGGCGCGCGGCTACGAGCGCCTCATTGCCGAATTCAAGCTCGCGCAGCAGGACGTGGCCGACGCCGTTGGTCGCGACCGTTCGACCGTCGCCAACGCGCTCCGCCTCCTCAAACTCCCGGAAGTCGTATTGCAGATGCTCCATGAGGGGCATCTGTCGGTGGGTCATGCGCGCGCGCTGCTCGCACTCGAGGATTCGCGCATCGTCACGAATCTTGCCCGTGAAGCGGTGGCCCAGGGTCTCTCCGTTCGCGAGGTCGAGGACCGGGTGCGCGGTGGGCGCGCGCCGGAGCGCCGCCCGCGCATGAAACGCGGCATGGGCGCCGCCCCCGAAGTTCGCCGCGTCGAAGACGCGCTCCGCCGCCGGCTCGGCACCGACGTGCGCGTCACGTTGCGCGCTAAAGGCAAAGGTCAGATTCATCTGTCGTTCTATTCGAACGACGACCTCGCCCGGCTCCTCGAGGTCATCCTCGGCGCGCCGTTCGACGGATGACGAAGGGCACGCGCGGTGTCACGATCGTCGTCCACGCGGATGGCGATCTCGAATCGAAACAGTACCGGTTCCCACGCTGGGCTGTGATCGCGGGGAAGTGGGGCGCCGGCGTGATTGCTGTCTTGGTCGTGCTGTTTTTCGCGTTCGCAGGACCGATCTCACGCAACGCCGCCCGGGTCCCGGGACTCGAGCGTGAGGTGTCCCGCCTGCGTCTCGAAAACAGCCGCGTGCAGCAGCTCGCCTCCGCGTTGAATCGTGCGGAAGCGAACTACCAGGAGCTGCGCCAAATGCTCGGCGTCAAAGCTCCTCCCGAGTCGCGCACCGCGGGCAGCACGGGCGGCAGCGTCGCCCGAAACACCGACTTCGCGAACTCGATGCGGGCCGTGCCGATTCGAGCGGCGTTGCCGGGGGTCCCGAAGCGGTATGAAGGCGGTCCGTCGGCACCCTCACACTGGCCCCTCGACGTCCCCGGGTTTGTCACGCGGGGCCAGGTCCGGCCAGGGGTGGTGGACGAATCGCATCCCGGCATCGACATCGCCGTGCCCCTTGGGACGCCGGTGCGGGCATCAGGGGGAGGCTCGGTGTCGGCGGCGGGGTACGACGCGGATTACGGGTTGTTCGTCCTCTTGCGGCATCCGTCCGGGTATGAGACGATGTATGGTCACATGTCACGGCTGGTTGCAGCCGAGGGCGACGAAGTTCAGGCGGGGCAGGTCATCGGTTTGTCGGGAAACTCAGGGCGGTCCACAGCTCCGCACCTGCACTTCGAGATTCGACGCGACAACAAAACCGTCGATCCGCTGGAACTTGTGAAGGAGGGACGCTGATGGCGGTGTTCTCAGAAAAAACTCCAACGTCCGCTGGCGGCCGTGAAGCGGTTCCCGGGCTATCGATCATCGGCGCGGGGATGCGGGTCATCGGCGACATCTCGGCGGACGGCGTCGTAAAGATAGAAGGCTCGGTGAACGGAACGGTGCGGGCGGCAAAGCAAGTCCTTGTCGCGCGGGGCGGGGAAGTGGAAGGCGACGTCGTGAGCCGTGAGGCGATTATTGGCGGCGAGGTGCGCGGCGCGATCTACGCTGAGGAACGGGTCGAGCTGCAGGCGACGAGTGTCGTGCACGGCGACGTGCACACCAAGCGACTCCTGATCCAGGAGGGCGGAGAGATCAACGGCGTGCTGCGGATGGGCGAGGACGCAGGCCAACCGCCGCAGGTTTCCCAACGCAGCGGGCAGGCTTTAGCGCGGGCATAGATATCCACATGCCTAGCGCGGCCGCATGTGGATTCTCTAAGCTATTGTCACGTATCGTGTTGTGAGCATGTGCGATGTGGAAAGTCGCGTAACTGCCTCGATACTGTGACTACGGTGTCTTAAATGCGCCTAGACAGTTTGGTCCGCTTTCTCGATGACTATCTCCGCGTCACCGAGGAAATCGCGGACGCGCCCGAGGCGCTGAATGGCTTGCAGGTGAGCAACGCCGGCGAGGTCAGCCGCCTCGCGGCAGCCGTCGATCTCTGTGAGGCCACGGTCCGCCAGGCGACCGAGCAGCACGCCGACTTTCTCCTCGTCCACCATGGCCTGTTTTGGGGTGGTCTCCGGCCGCTCGTTGGTCCGGCCTATCGCCGGGTCGCGGGTCTGATAAAAGGAAACATCGCGCTGTACGCCGCGCACCTTCCCCTCGACCGTCATCCCGACGTCGGAAACAACGCCGTCCTCGCCCACATGCTCGACATCAAGGTTCGTGGCGATTTCGGATCATATCACGGCGCCCCTGCGGGAGTGTGGGGGGAGTACAAAGGAAAGCGCGACGAGCTCGGTTGGGCACTGACCAAGGCTCTCGGGACGGCACCGCGGCTGTTCCCGTTCGGACCTGAGCGCGTGCAGCGGGTCGGCATCGTGACCGGAGCGGGAGGCTCGTTGATCCCGCAGGCGGCCGCGGCGGGTCTCGATACGTTCATCACCGGAGAAGGGCAGCACTGGACGTTTTTCGACGCCGAAGAGCTTGGTCTCAACGTGTTTTTCGCGGGTCATTACGCCACGGAGACAGTTGGCGTCAAGGCGCTGGCTGAGCAGGTCGCCAGGAAGTTCGACCTGCCCTGGGTGTTTCTGGATCATCCCACCGGGCTGTGAGGCCCCGGCGCGTCCTGGCCGTCCTGGCCGTCGCCGAGCTGCTCGCGATGGCTCCCTGGTTCAGTGCGTCCGCCGTTGCGCCGACCCTCGCCCGCGTCTGGCAACTTTCGCCCGTCACGACCGCCTGGCTGACGATCTCAGTCCAGCTCGGATTCGTCGCTGGCGCGCTCGTGAGTGCGATCTTCACGCTGGCCGATCGTTTGTCCGCACGGCGGTTGGTCGCCGGATCGGCGGCACTGGCCGCGCTCGCAACGCTCGGCGTTGCGGTCTCGAGCGGGATCGCGATGGGGATCGCCTGCCGACTGCTCACGGGCGCGGCGCTCGCGGGCGTGTACCCGCCCGGAATGAAGATCGCAGCGGGATGGTTCAAAGAAGGCCGAGGGTTCGCGATCGGGATTCTCGTCGGTGCGCTGACGCTCGGCTCGGCCAGTCCGCATCTCGTGCGTTGGGCTGTGTCGCCGGCGGCGTGGCGCGTTGTTCTCGTCGTCGCGGCGCTCAGCGCGCTCGCCGGCGGTCTCCTCATCATTCTTGTTCCGAACGATGGTCCCTACGCGGCCCCTTCGCCGCCGTTTTCTCTCGCCGCCGCCCCTCGGATTCTGAAAGACCGTGGCGTACTGCTCGCGAACCTTGGATATCTGGGCCACATGTGGGAGCTGTACGCGATGTGGACTTGGATGGCCGTGTTCATCACCGCGAGCGAGCACGCGCGCCGCGGTGCGGACGCGGACGTCACAGCACTCGCGGCGCTCGTCACGTTCGCGGTCGTTGGCAGCGGCGCGATTGGTTGCTGGCTGGGCGGAACGTGTGCCGATCGCTGGGGCCGTACACTGATAACCAGCGCTGCGATGATGGTGTCAGGAAGCTGCGCCATCGCTGTCGGTTTTGTCTTTGGCAGCCCACTCGCCCTGTTGGTCCCGTTGCTGCTCGTGTGGGGGGTCAGTGTCGTCGCCGATTCGGCGCAGTTCTCCGCGGCCGTCAGCGAGCTCGCGCCGCGCGACTACGTCGGGACAGCGTTGACCCTGCAGACGAGTCTCGGGTTTTTGCTGACGTGCGCGACCATCTACCTGCTCCCACGAGTCGCGGCCGTCATCGGGTGGCGCTGGAGCATGAGTGCGTTGGCGATCGGACCGGCCCTCGGCGTCTGGGCGATGCTGGCACTGCGGCGCCGTCCCGAAGCGGTACAGCTGGCCGGCGGGGCTCGCTAGGGCAGGATGAAGACGCCAACCTCGCCGTCGTAGTCGTCGGCACTGCGCGTCGTGCCGCCCGGCGCCATCCACGGTCCCCCATCGCGACGCACGTTGATGCGATGCAGGCCCTTCGAAATCCGAAACGATGCCACCCAGGCGTCGGCGCTTGCGGGATTCCGCCTGAGCGGCACGGGACGCCAGTCGGTGAAATCACCGCTGATCTCGACCGCTGTGGCGCCGGGGGCGAAAAGCGTGAGCTGGACCTCGTCGTCCTGCCGGGCCCGAATCTCCAAGCGCGTCTCCATGGTGCTCGAGCCGTTCGATCCGCTTGCGTGGGGATTGGTCGGCAACGCCGGTGCCGGAGGTCTGCGGATCGTGATCGTGCCCAGACGGAAGGCAGCTGTCACGTACCGGCCCGCGAGGCTGCCGCTGACGACATCGGTGGGGTAGCGACCGGCCGACAGGACCAGCGCCGCCTGCCGTCCCAGCGTCAGTGTGGCGCTGCCCTCACCAAACACGCCGCGCCCTCCGCCGCGACTCCATACGCGGGCTCCGACGACGCCTTCGAGCACGATGCGACCGCGCCGCCACCGGGCGGATGACCGTAGATCGGTGTACGCCGTGTCGCCAATAAACGACCGATCCAGTGACAGGAACATCGTCTTGTCGTCGCGCAAGAGCCACGCGCCTACCGCCAGAACCGTGACCGGTCGCGGACCGCCTCCGAACGACGACCGCCCGAGCGTGGCCGCGAGCCAGCCGCCACGATCCTCGTCCATCACGTGCAGGCGCGCGTCTATCTGTCCGTGGCTGAAGCTCGCGATGCTCGCGTAGTCGCTGGCACCTGCGGCCACGCCGAGCTCGCCGCGCCAATGTCGCGCCAGGGGCGTGAACCACGAACCATTGGCCGAGCCATCGAGACTGCGGCGGCCGCTCTGAAATTGCAGGTACGTGCCGCGAGCGCTCAGGAAGCCCCGGCCGGCGGGATGCTGCCAACGCATCGTCGGCGAAATGGACGCCGCACCTGACGCGAGGAAGCCATCGTATTGGACGTCCGTGATTCCCGCCTCGACGTTTGCGGTTACTTGTCCGCACAACCCACGAACACTGACCCCACACGCCAATCCGATGAGGGCGAGTGTCCGCACGGAAATGAAGGACTACGGCCGGGAGCGGCGGCGGGGCGCGTTCGGGTTGCCTTGGGTACTCAAAGTGCTGGGTACATCCGCGCCCGCGTTGAGACGCACGGACGTAGCGGCGCCGGGCGGCGCGCCGAGCGTGATGTCGCGCTCGACGGCGCGCCGGAATTCGACGAGATCCGCGTCGCGCGCCTTCGGCGCGAGCGTGAGAACCGCTGCAGCGGCGCTGTCCGCGGGCACGCCGCTCGCGACGAGGTCGGCGAGTACCGCGAGCGCGATGGTGAGCGGCGGGCGGCGCACGTCGCGCAAATTGGCGAGGACGTCCGGGGTCGCGCCGGCGCGCAGCGCTGCAACGGCGGCCTCGAGCTCCGCTTCCGCCGCGCTCGTTCCCAGCGCGGTCCGCGCCGTGCCGAGATCGACGGCGAGCCTCCGGACGGCCGCCACAATCCGCGCCCCTGAGGCACCTTTCGTTACGCCCTCCAATGCCCGCTGAATGATCGGTTCCACGGGCAGACCCACGCCGTGCGCCGAGTCGACGACCGCAGCGACAGCCACCCGTGTATCGGGATCGAGCCGTTCGAGTCGTGGATCCTGGACAGCAACCTGGGTCACGAGAAGCAACGCGGCGAGCATCATGATCCTCTCCCTCCGACCGTAACCACCGAGCTCGGCGTTCCGAACTCATCGTCTTTTGCTGCCGGCGCACTCGGATCGGCGCGCCATTCGACGCCGTTCACGAGAAATGCGTAGCGGTACCGTCCCGGCGCCAGCCGAACCACGGTTGCCCACACCCCATGCGCTGTTTGCATGGGCGAGCGCGCGGGGTCCCAATCGTTGAAGTCTCCGACGAGCGCGACGGAAGCAGCCTGCGGGGCGACCAGCACGAACTGGAGCGTGTCCACCGTAGCCGCGGCGTTCCAAATCCAGGGCCGGACAACGAGGACCGTTGCCAGGACGGCCGCGGCGGCGAGCAGCGGCCACAGCGGCTTCACGCGCCGCCCGTTGGGCGGAGCCTGGGCGATCTCCCGCATGACACGCGCGTCCAACCCCGGGTCGATCGCCACGGGGCGGCGCAGGTGCTGAATCACGCGTTCGACGGTCTCATCTTCTCGTTCAAACATGCTCCGCCTCTCTCAGGTACTTCTGCAGCTGCTCGCGCGCGCGCTTCACGCGCATCTTCAGCGCCGACACCCCGGCCCCCGTCAGCTCGGCGATCTCCTCGTACTCGAGATCTTGGACATGTTTGAGGAGAAACGCCTCGCGGTAGTCGGGCGCGAGGCGCGCGAGCGCTCGATCGACCGCGTCGGTCCAATCCAGGCGATCGGCCTGGTCGGCATGCGCTGCCAAGTCCAGGGCTTGAGCGTCGTGCACGAACATCCGGCGGCGGCGCGCGGCACGCGCGCCCGTCGTGCGGCAGCGGTTCACCAGGATTCCGTACAGCCAGGCGCCGAAGCGTGCCGGATCGTCGCAGCGCGCCAGGGAACGATAGGCACGCACGAAGCTATCTTGCAGCGCTTCCTCCGCGTCTTCACGATCGCCGATCATGTGGACGGCGTAACGCCCCAGGCGATCGCGATAGCGGGAAACCAGCGCGCCGTACGCGCCGGTGTCGCCGGTCCGGACCCGGCGCACCAGCTCTGCGTCGCTTGGTTCCACGCTGTTGATACCCATCGCGTAAGTTGCCACGTCACAAACCTTACACCGTCAAGGGGAAAACCGTCCAAAAGGCACCGTCAAACACAAAACCGTGTAAGGCGTTGTGACGGTGCACCCGATCATCTGGGTATTCAATGCAACAGCGCCGTCTGCGCAACACCCCAGGAGGTTGTTGACGATGCCGAGAGTGAGCCTCGCCCTGCTTGCCGTCGCTACGTTTGCCGCCGCCTGCTACAAGGACGACGCCACCGCCGGGATCAATAGTGTCAATCCGAAAGCCAAGGTATTCCTCACCGACGACCCGTTCCCGTTTGATTCGGTGCAGAGCGTGCAGGTCTACGTCATCAGCATCGCCGTTTCAACCCACCCGGACACCGGCACCTCGGCCGACAGCATGCACTGGGTGACGGTCGCGGCTCCACATCGCCAGATCGACCTGCTCACGCTGCAGCAAGGCCTGACGGACTCGCTCGGCGCGGGACCAGTTACCGCCGATCAATACAAAGCCGTGCTCGTCACCATCAACGTCGACTCTTCAGCGGGCATCAGGTACAAGAATGGCTCACCAGCGGTCGTGCGGTGGAATGGCTCGGGGCAAGAGTCGTATGGCGTGTTCGTCCAGGCCCCGATCACCATCCCCGACACGGGCGCCGTCATCGTCATCGACTTCGATGTGGGACGGAGCTTCGCCTACAATCAGCTTGGCGATGGCGCATTCGATTTCTTCCCGGCGATCCGGGCAGTCAACCGAGGCGCAACGGGGAATATCGCGGGCACGGTCATTTACGATACCAGTGGGGGACCCGCGGGCCCTGTCGCGGACGCGACGGTCAGCGCGTGGGGCGGCGGCCCGAACAATTGGTACATCCTCTCGACCGGCAAGAGCGATGCGGCGGGGCACTATCGTCTCGCGTACCTCTTGCCCGGCACATACATCGTCGGCGTTGAGCCGCCGTCCGGGAGCAACTTCGGATCTGCGCTCGATTCGAACGTCGCGGTGAATAAGGGCTTCGAAACCGTGCACAACGTCTCACTGTCGGTCTTCCGCGGTGACGTCATGATTCAGGGCGCGAGCTCGATGTTAGCGAATCGTACGAATCGGCTCGAAGCCTTCGTCATCACCCCGCAGCACCAGCAGGATACCAATGCGGCGGTGGTCTGGCAGAACTTGGACACGACCGTGCTCGGACTCGTCACATATGTGGACAGCACGCACGTCTCGCGAGTGACATCCAAAGCGGTGGGAACGGGTCGCCTCGTTGCCGCGAGCGGTGGCTTGGCAGACACGCTCGTGATTCATGTAGTCCCCGACAGCACGCCGTAAATGCCGAGGCAGTCACGGCGCCGCTATATTGCGCGCCGTGACTGCTCCCCCCTCCGTCCCTCCCCATCACCGCCCCGGCGGTGGTTTTCAGAATCCGTGGGTCGATCACGCCGTGCCGGGATTCGGGAGTCTCCTCAAGTGGATGCTCGTGCATCGCACCACGCGACCGCGACCCAAGGACCCCGACCCATCGGTGTTCACGCGTGTGCCGCCCGATTATGTCCCGCCACGCGCGCCGCGGGCGCAGCTCACGGTGACGTGGGTCGGACACTCGAGCCTGCTCATCCAGCTGGACGGTCGCAACATTCTCACCGACCCGATGTGGAGCGAGCGGGCATCGCCTGTCCAGTTCGCCGGCCCGCGGCGCTGGGTTCCGCCGGCGATCGCGTTCGAGGACCTGCCACCGCTCGATGTCGTCCTGCAGTCGCACAACCACTACGACCATCTCGACAGCGGCACGGTGCGACGCCTCGCCCAGAAGCATCCGGCGGCTTTGTGGATCGTGCCGCTCGGTCTCGCGTCGTTCATCCAGAAGCGCGGAGCGAATGAGGTGGTCGAGCTCGATTGGTGGCAGGAGACGCGCGTGGGGCCGGTCCGGATCGCGGCGACGCCGGCGCAGCATTTCAGCAGCCGCGGCATTGGCGACCGCGGCGACACGCTCTGGTGTGGCTTCGCGCTCATGGCCACGAACGGTCATCGGGTGTATTTCGCGGGCGACACGGGCTATCATCCCGACTTCGGGACGATCGGCGAGCGGTGCGGTCCATTCGACGTCGCCTTGATGCCGATCGGTGCATATGAGCCGCGCTGGTTCATGCGCTACGTCCACATGAACCCCGAGGAGGCGGTCGCCGCGTTTCGTGCCCTGAACGCGCGCATGATGGTGCCGATTCACTGGGGGACGTTCAAGCTCACCGATGAAGCGATGGACGAACCACCCATCCGCGCCCGCGCAGCATGGGACGCGGCTGGCCTGCCACGCAGCGGGTATCGCCAGCTCGCGCACGGCGAGACGCTCACGCTCTAGCCCGGGACATCGATCATGCACGGTTGGAAGCTGATCCCCCTGTTGCTGCTGGTTGCCGGCTGCGCGGCACGTCGTCCGATGCCGCCACTGGCGGGACCGTCAACGGAGCCGGTCCTGGAGACGCCTGCGCGCGTCGCGCTCATCACCGCACCGGGCGAAGCGGAGTGGTCGGCGCTCGGCGATGAAGCGACGGCGCTGCTGTCTCAGTATCTGCGGATCAACACGACCAATCCGCCAGGAAATGAGATTGCCGCGGCGCGCTGGCTTCAGGCAGTGCTCCGGCGCGACGGGATCGAGGCGCAGATCTTCGAGCCGGCCCCCGGCAAAGCCAACCTCTACGCCCGGCTCGCGGGCGACGGCAGCGCGCGGCCGCTCATCCTCCTGAACCACATGGATGTCGTGCTGGCCTCGCGGGAATACTGGACCGTCGAGCCGTTCAGCGGGCTGATCAGGGACGGGTATGTGTGGGGCCGCGGCGCGCTGGATATGAAGGGCGAGGCGATCGCGCAGCTGATGACGATGTTGATCCTGAAGCGCGCCCATGTTCCGCTCAAGCGCGACATCATCTTCCTCGCCACGGCAGACGAGGAGATCGGCGCCGGTGTGGGGGCCGCCTGGATCGTGGAACATCAGGCCGATCTGGTCCGGAATGCCGAGTTTCTGCTCAACGAGGGCGGGCTGACCCGGGCCGACGGCCGCGGGGGAGTCGAGTTCTACGGCGTCGGGACAACGGAGAAGTCACCGTTTTGGCTCGACGTCACGGCGCGCGGGACGGCCGGGCACGGGTCACGCCCGACGCCTGACAATCCCGTCCACCGCCTGATCCGCGCGCTCAACCGCATCGCCGACTGGCGCACGCCGCTCACCGTGACGCCGGCGGCGGAGCGGTCGTTCTCGGACCTCGCGACGATCGAGCGGGATTCGACGGTGCGTCGCTGGCTGAGCGACATTCGGACCGCGCTCCGCGATTCGGTCGCGGTTCGCGCCATCACGGCGGATCTCACGTACAACGCGCTGCTGCGCAACACGATCTCGATTACCGGTCTCAAGGGGAGCGACAAGACGAACGTCATTCCGCCGGTGGCCACCGCGGCGATCGACGTCAGGCTCCTGCCCGGACAGGATCCCGCTGCGTTTCTCGCGGAGCTGACGCGTGTGGTGGGAGACACGGCCGTCACGCTGCGACCGCAAGGGCCGAACTGGCCGGCGACTGAGAGCCCGATCGAGACCGAGATGTTCCGCGCCATCACTGCCGTGGCGCATGGGCGTCACCCCAACGCGCTGGTCACGACGCTGATGCTGCCGGGCTTTACTGATAGCCATTACTTCCGCCGCATGGGCATCGCGAGCTACGGCCTGGGGCCATTCCCGCTCACGCAAGGCGAGTCTCGTGGCGTGCACGGCAACGACGAGCGCGTCAGCGTCGAAGCGCTGCGCTTCGGCGTGCGGTTCTACTACGACGTCGTGTCGCGCGTCGCGGCGAAATAACGGTCAGCGACTCGAGCTCGAGACTCCCGGCGCGCGCGGCTTCGCCTGTTTCACGTAGCGGTCGAACCAGTCGATCATCTCGGCCAGCGTATGGAGCACCGACTCGCGAGCCACGTAGCCGTGCGCCTCGTTCGGCAGCATCACGAGCCGCGCCGTCCCTCCCAGCCCCTTGATCGCGGCAAAGAGCCGTTCCGAGTTGATCGGGAAGGTGCCCGAGTTGTTGTCGGCCTCGCCGTGCGTCATCAAGAT
>WNGJ01002797.1_pt1 | contig 17821 bp, 12 predicted proteins | sample 5400611 | NCBI WGS metagenome assembly WNGJ01 (sample SAMN13153375, study PRJNA577476) | soil metagenome | isolation source: 40 cm soil or saprolite under Garry oak tree replicate 1 | place: USA:California | collected 2016-06-15 | reverse complement strand
CGGCCAATCCCTGCTCGCCATGCGGCTCATCGCCCGCATCCAAACCGACCTCGGCGCCAACCTCCCCATCAGCGCCCTCTTCGACGCCCCCACCATCGCCACCCTCGACACCCACCTCACCACCACCCACACCACCACCGGCCAGGACACCCACCCCGCCAGCCCGGCGCAGGCCTGACAACGACTGGCCTGACAACGATTGGAAGGACGCCATGTCGAATCCTTTTGACGTCGAGGACGCCACATTTTCCGTATTGGTCAATGACGAGGGCCAGCACTGCTTGTGGCCCGCATTCGCCGACCTGCCGGACGGCTGGACCGTCGCGCACGGGCCGGACGGCCGCAGCGCGTGCCTCGACTACGTGAACACGCACTGGACCGACATCCGGCCGCGCAGCGTTGCTGCCTACCTGGAAGCACAGCGCAGCATTTTGACCACCTGACCCGGCCTAACGGAGCGCTGACATGGTGCCGCAGACCTTCGAAGACCTGCAAGTCGACTACATTGAGTTTTACGTCAGCGATATCGCGCTGGCGACAGAATGGCTGGTTGAAGGCTATGGTTTTGCTGTCTATGCAATGACGGACTCATTGGGTGAAGACTCATTGGGTGAAACGGCGGCGAGCCGTTCGGCGGGGCCTGGCCGTTCGGCGGGGCTGGGCAAGAACCAGATCCGCCTGGTGCTGACGCAGCCGTTGGCCCGGTACCACCGCGGCACCGCCTACCTGGCCAAGCACGGCGACGGGGTGGCCGACATCGCCCTGCGGGTCGCCGACGCCGCCGCGGCATTCGGCGAGGCCGTGCGGCGTGGCGCCCGCCCGGTGGCCGCACCGGCCGCGCACGCCGGCATCGTGACCGCCACCGTCCTGGGCTTCGGCGACGTGGCCCACACGTTCGTGCAGCGCCCGGCCGACGCGGACGAGCGCGCGCTGCCCTGGCTGACGCCCGTGACCGAGGTCGCGTCCGCCCCAGAGCCCGGCCTCGGCGAAGTCGATCATTTCGCCGTCTGCGTGGAGGCCGGCCTGATCGACGCCACCGTGGAGTTCTACGAGAAGGTGCTCGACTTCAAACTGATCTTCACGGAGCACATCGTCGTCGGCAGGCAGGCGATCGTGACGAAGGTCGTGCAGAGCCGGTCCGGTGCGGTGACGCTCACGCTGATCGAGCCCGACGTGTCGCAGGCACCCGGTCACATCGACGACTTCCTGGAGCATCACGGCGGCGCCGGCGTGCAGCACATCGCGTTCACCGCCGATGACATCGTGCACGCGGTCCGTTCGATCAAGTCCAGGGGCGTGGAGTTCCTGAGCACCCCCGCGGCGTACTATGGCCTGCTCGCCGAGCGCCTCCGTCTGTCCAGGCACTCCCTCGGCGACTTGCAGCGGCATAACATCCTGGTCGACGAGGATCATTACGGGCAGCTCTTCCAGATCTTCTCCAAGTCCGTGCACCCCAGGGAAACCCTCTTCTTCGAGATCATCGAGCGGTTCGGGGCACGCACCTTCGGCAGCGGAAACATCAAGGCCCTGTACGAGGCCGTGGAACTGCAGCGGAGCAGGGACGGGGCCGCCGCCTGACCGCTTTTCTCCGGGGCGACGGCAATTCGAGCCCTCTGGTGACGGCAACTGGGAAGGTGCGCCGGTTGCCGGAAAATGTGACGCTGACCCCAGGTGATTGTGCGGGGCCGGCCAGCTTCGCACCCGAACCAGGCCAGCTTCGCATAACAAAGTAAGGGTTGAGGGTGTTATCCGGGCACCCGAAGATCTTGGACAAGGTGGCGGTATGAGCATATCTGAGACATACGATGTGGCGAGCGAACTGACCAGCCGAGTTCCGCTTTCGCACACTCAGGAATTCCTCCGCATGTTCGATCAGGGCGACGTGGCCGGGCCCTTCGGCCCGCGCTACAACATCGTCGTGGGCTGGCGGGTTCGCGGCGAAATCGACATCGCCGTCCTGCAGCAGGCATTGGACGATGTTGTGGCGCGTCATGATGTGCTGCGGGCAGCCATCGTCCGCGGCGAAGGGACCGGATACCAGACGATCAGGCCGCCGTCCTCGGCGCGCCTGGCCGTCCTTGACCTGCCACAGGCCGGCGATCGCTCACGCGATCTCCTGGCGGAGGAGTTCCTCGGCGACATCGAGGCCGGTTCCTACGACTCCCGGGAGCTGCCGCACATGCGGGTGATCCTCGGCCGGTTCGACGACGAGGACGCGGTGCTCGCGCTGATCGCACACCACACGGCTTCGGACGGATGGTCGATGCAGCTTCTCATCCGTGACATCGCCTCCTGTTACGCGGCTCGCCGTGGGCATGCCGTGCCGGCCCTGCCGGAGGCCCGCTCTTACCAGGAGTACGTCGCCTGGCAACAGGCGAACTCGGCGGGCGCCGCGGCGCAGGCCGCACGCGAGTACTGGCGGCGCAAGCTGCACGACGCCCGGATCCTTGGCGTCAGCACAGATCACCCGCGCTCGGCCGGCCTGGCCAAGACGAGCCCGGTCTACCGCTTCGTGGTCCCCGCCGAGCTGACGTCCGCGGCCCTAGAGTACGCCCGGGCGACGCGCTGCACGCCGTTCATGGTGTTCCTCGCCGTTTACAACGTCCTGTTGCACAAGGCGACCGGGGCCACCGATCTTGTCATGCCCACTCTCACGTCCGGCCGCAACCACCCCGAGTTCCAGAACACCGTCGGGCCGTTCTTCAACTTCATCCTGCTCAGGACCGATATCAGCGACTGCGCGACGTTCCGCGCTGTGGCCGAGCAGACCCGCAGGACCTGTATGGAGGCCTACGCCCACGAGGTGCCCTTCACTCAGATCCTTCAGGTCGCCCCTGAGGTCATGGCGCCCCTCATGGAAGACGGCCTCGCCGCCTGCGCCATCCAGGCCTGGCAGTTTTCGAGCGTGCTGGATCACGAGCTGATCGGGGACCTGGAATACGCGGAAGTGCGCAGCCGGCTGCTGCCCCAGCATGACGGCACCGACATTCCCGATGGCGCGCTACTTACCCTGGACCTCGACCCATCCGGCCAGGCCTTCGGGAACATCGCGTACAACAGCAACCTGTTCGACGAGAGCTCGATGGCGGCGCTGGTAGCCGATTTCCGGCGGATACTGCACAATGCGATCATCGAGCCTGACACCCCGCTGCGGGAAATCTGAGCTCGCCGCAAATCTGGGTTCCAAACCAGCAGACCGAGTCTCCGGTTCATCCGCTCAGCCGGTGAACCGGAGACTCGTCTTCCCCGTGCCCGCCCTCCCGTGCCCGCCTTCCCGTGCCCGCCTTCCCGTGCCCGGCGTGCGGGTCACGGCCGCGGGGCAAATGAGCCGCGGGGGCAAATGAAATGTGGCGCGGCCCCGGGTGAGGGGCCGCGCCACGGGGCCGCGCCACGGGGTTACCTGGGCGCCAGTCAGATCGGCTTCAGGTTCTGGTTGGGGCGGGCCGCGGGCTGTCTTGGCCGGTAACGGATATGGGCAGGGCGTCGGGCTTGGTGGCGAGCTTGCCCGGCCACCAGATCGACCGGCCGACATCCAGCGTGAGCGCCGTGACCAGGATGGATCGGACGACGAAGGTGTCGAGCAGCACGCCCACCGCGACGGCGATGCCCATTTCGGCGAAGAACACCATCGGGACGGTGGCGAACACGCTGAAGGTGGCGGCGAGGACCAGCCCTGCCGACGTGATCACACCGCCGGTGGTGGCCAGGCCGGTGAGCATGCCACGGCGGGTGCCGTGGTGCAGGGTTTCCTCGCGGACGCGGGTCATCAGGAAGATGTTGTAGTCGATGCCGAGGGCGACGAGGAACACGAAGGCGAACAGCGGGAGCGAGCTGTCAGCGCCATGGAAGCCGAGCCCACCGAACAGCAGCGCGCTGACGCCGAGCGCGGCACCGAAGGACAGCACGACGGTGCCGAGGAGCAGCAGCGGCGCCACGGCCGCCCGCAGCAGCAGCGCGAGGATCACCAGCATCGCAAGCAGCACGAGCGGGATGATCAGCTTGTTGTCGTGGTTCTGGGCCGCGGCCAGGTCCATGGTGATGGCGGTCGGGCCGCCGACCTTGGCGTCCGCGCCTGGTATGGCATGGACCGTGCCGCGGATGTGCCCGACGGTCGCGACGGCGGCGGCGCTGTCCGGCCCGGCCCGCAGGGTGCCTTCCAGTGCGACCAGCCCGCCACGCACCACGGGCCGGGACACCGCGGCGATCCCGCTCGTGCCGGCGAGGGCCTGCCGCAACTGCGTGGCCGCACCGGCGGTGCCGATCACCACGACCGGCTGGCCGTCCTGCCCGGCCGGGAAATGCCTGGCCACGACCTGCTGTGCGACGACGGACGCGGGCTTGTTGGTGAAGGAGTGCTGCGCCGTCAGGCCGGTGGCGTGCAACTGCGTGGCGCCGGCCGCCAGGGCGGCAAGCAGCACCGCGGTGGTGACCCACACCAGCCGTGGGCGCAGGGCGATGCCACGGCCGAGCCGTACCCACACCCCGGCGCCGGGCTGGCCCTGGGTGCCGAATACCGGCTTCTTCGGCCAGAAGATCCAGCGGCCGAAGATCACCAGCAGCGCTGGCAGCAGGGTCACCATGACCAGCAGCGCCACCACGACGCCGACCGCGGCCACCGGCCCGAGTCCGCGGGTGGAGTTCATCTGCGCGAACTGCAGGCACAACAGGCTGACGGCCACCGTGGCGGCGCTGGCGACAAGCGCTGGGCCCGCGCGGCGCATGGCCACCGCCATCGCCTCATGCCGGTTTTCGTGCCGCTGGAGCTCTTCCCTGTACCGCGCGATGAGCAGCAGCGCATAGTCCGTGCCGACGCCGAACACAAGCACGGTCAAGATGCCGGCGCTCTGCCCGTTGACGACCACCGCGCCGCTCTTGGCGAGCAGGTAGATGAAACCCTCCGCGCTGGTGAGCGCGATGCCCGCGCACATGACGGGCAGCAGCCAAAGCAGCGGGCTGCGGTAGGCCAGCAGCAAGATGAGGATGACCACTGCCACGGTGGCGAACAGCAAGCTGTGGTCGATGCCGCCGAAGGCCCTGGCCGAGTCGGCGTCGAAGCTGGCCGGGCCGGCGATGTAGACCGCCGCGCCGCCTGCGCCGGACCGGGCGATCTGGGCGATCGCGTCCATCCTCTTGGTGATCTTGCTCCACCCGTTCGAGCCCAGCCCGAGCGGCACCGCCGTCTGCAGCGCCTTCCCGTCGCGCGCTGCCAGGGGGCCGGCAACCTGACCGGTCACCCCATCCACCGCCGCGAGTGCCCGTACGTCGGCGGCGGCTTTGGCTCGATCGGCCGGCGTGATCCCCGACGTCCGCTCGTACACGACGACCGCCTCGGCGACGTCGGCACTGCCGAACCGCGTCTGCAGCGCGGCCACCTGAGTCGCCTCCGCCCCGCCCGGCAGCCAGTTGGCGGTGTTGTTCTGCTCCACCGAAGTGAGCTTGCCCGCAAGCGGCCCCGCGATCGCCATCGCGATCACGAGCCACAACGCGGCCACCACCCACTTTTTCCTGCGGCCACCTGGCCAGGCCCCCACGTTGCGTATCACAAGAAACCTCCTTGGCGAGCGATCAGGCGCGCACGCCGCTGAGGGGTGTGTCTGCGGGCGCCTGAATCGGCCGATCACCGGTCGCTGCGAACTCCTGGGACGCCGCAAAGAGAGCCCGACGCGGGCCCCATTCGCGCTCTATTGGATCGTCTAGCCGCGCACCGCGCATCTTCCAAATTGCTGCCCTTCCCATCATTGACATCCGCTTCTTTTGCCATCCTCGATTCTGCCTCGATGCCCTCGATTCTGCCTCAAGCCTCCCTCGATTCTGCCTGGAGCGCGCTACCGCCAGTCAATAACAGGCGTACTGTGGACGAGTCTTCTGGACACAACTCGTGAATCCTGGAAACAGACAATCGAGGGATCTCCTATGAGAAAAGTAGTTCTGCAGATGGTCGTCTCGCTCGATGGATACGTCGCGGGCCCGAATGGAGACCTGAGCTGGGTCTTCCCCGGCCTTGACGACGACCTGAGGAGGTGGATCGTCAACTCGCTGAGCGGGATCGACACGCAGCTTCTCGGCCGCGTCGCCTACACCGAGCAAGCGGGTTACTGGCCCACGGCGACAGAGGACCTCGCCCCGCTGATGAACGAGTCCACCAAGATCGTCTTCGCTGGCGCGGTGGACAACCTCGACTGGAGCAACTCCCGGCTCGCCGCGGGCAGCCCGGCAGAAGAGATCGCCCGGCTGAAGCAGGAGCCGGGCAAGGACATCTACGTCCCCGGCGGCGCCAGCTTCGCGCAGTCCCTGTCGGCACAGGGGCTCATCGACGAGTACCGGCTGATCGTCAATCCGGTCGTGCTCGGCGGCGGGCTGCCGCTGTTCAAAGAACCGATCAATCTCAGGCTGCTGGATTCGAAGACGTTCGGCACAGGCGCGGTCGTACTGGTCTACGAGCCAGCGAAACCCGAGGCCGGCTAGCCACCAGACCCCAGCAAACGTGCCCGGGCGCGGGCGCGGCGGTGAACGCTCGAACCACCACCCTCGATACGCGGGAGAAGATCGAATGACGAGCAGGATCACCCTCAACGTGTGGGTATCGGATCTCACGTTTCCCGGTTACATGGACCGGTGGATGAAACTGGCCGCGGCTTTCGAGAAGGCCCATCCGGACTACCACGTGGAAATCAAGGGGCTCGGGTTCTTCACCGGGCCCGCCGAGATCGCCGAGGCGGTGGCGGCGGGCCACGGGCCCGCTGTCGCGGAGTACTACTTCTACATGGCCCCCGTGGCCCGCGACACTCTCGCGCCGGACGGCAGGCCACAGTACACGTCCATAGAAAGGGCGATCGGCGGCCGCACGGAGATCCTGGGCGAGCCGGTGGTGATCGATGACGTCATCAGTGGGATGCGGGAGTACTACACCTACGGTGGCGACCTCACCTCGATGCCGTCCATCGGCACGACGAGCCTGCTCTACGCGAACACCGCGTTGCTCGAGGCCGCGGGGGTGCAGGAGATGCCGGGAACGTGGGACGAGGTCGAAGCCGCGTGCGAACTGGTCGCCGGCCAGCGCGGCGGCCCCGCCCACGCGATCACCTGGTCGAACCATGGGATGTTCTTCCAGCAGGCGATCGCCGCACAGGGGGGCCTGCTTTGCGACAACGACAATGGCCGGTCCGGGCGCGCGGCGGCCGTCGATCTCGCATCCGAACAGGTGCTCGCCTGGGCGAGCTGGTGGCGGCGGCTGCACCGGGCCGGCCACTATGCCTACACCGGCAAGATCCCGGACTGGGAGGGCAACTTCAGGCTGTTCGCCGAGCAGCAGGTCGCGCTGAGGATCTCCTCCTCCAACGACGTCAACTACATGGCGCAGGCGGCCAACGCCGGCGGCTTCGGCGTCGTGGCGAGCAGGTTCCCCTACAACGGCCGCGTTCCGTATGCGGGCAACACGATCGCGGGGACGTCCCTTTGGCTGGCCGGCGGCCTTGACGAGGCCACCCAGGACGGCGCCCTGGCCTTCCTGCAGTTCGCCCACAACCCACGCAACGCCGCGGACCGGCACAAGGAGACAAGCTTCCTCCCGGTCACCCAGGCGTCTTACGACCTCTTGGCGGCCGAGGGCTGGTTCGCCCAGCACCCCTACCACAAGGCGGCGTGCGACCAGCTCAGCCAGTATCCCGGCCAGGACGCGCCCGGGGCGGAAGGTACCCACGGCCCGCCGCCGTCGCGGGGCGCGCTGTTCGGGGACTTCGCCGGAAACCAGGACGTGATGACGCGGGCCATGGGCGAGGTCCTGACCGCCGGCGCGGATCCGGCCGCGCGTTTCGCCGAGGCGACGATCGAGGCACAACTGCTGCTCGACGACTACTACGCCGACTGTGCGGGCACGGGCCCACGCAGCCTCAGCAGCCTGCGGGTCGAGTATTTCAAGGACGTCGAGTCCTACTCGGGCGCCGACCTGGAAAATGTCGTACAGCTGAAGAGCTGAAGCCCGGGCCACGGGTCCAGATGAGGATTCCGGGCGGAAAAGAACCAGCAAGCCTGGAGATGCCCTGACCACCGAGCGGTGCCAAGCTGACTGTATATCGCAATTCGAGGTAGTGTCATGTAATGCAAGTTCATTTACTTTTTCTACGGAGCGATCACGTGCTGACCTGCGACGATGCTACGAAGGCAGTAAAGCTCGAACCATTACGCGACAGTAGGCAGCTTATCCCAGTTATCCCAGGGGTGAAGGACTCCGGTTTCGATCCGTGAGCACGGTCGCCAGGGCCGTCTAGCTGACCATCCCTTTTAGTTGTTGACCGGCGCCGTGGCCATGCGCCAGCCACGAAATCTTGGAGGTTCCCCATGCAGAACGGCTGCCCCGTCCTCGACATCACGGGCCGAGACATCCATTCCGAGGCGGCGGGCCTGCGGGCACGCGGCCCGGCGACCCGGGTTCAGCTCCCGGGTGGGGTCCGCGCATGGTCGATCAACAGTTATGCGGTGATCAAGCGGTTGCTCACCGACCCACGGGTCACCAAGAGCGCACGTAACCACTGGCCGGCCTTCATCAGCGGCGAAATCCCGCCGGACTGGGAGATGATCAGCTGGATCGCGATGGACAACATGGTGACCGCCTACGGCAAGGACCATGTCCGGCTGCGCAGGCTCGTCGGCAAGGCGTTCACACCGCGCCGCACCGAACTGATCGCGCCGCGCATCGTGGAGCTCACCGAGCAACTGCTGCAGGGCCTGGCGACCGCCGAGCCCGGAGAGGTCGTCGACCTGCGGGAGCGGTACGCCTATCCGCTGCCTGCCCGGCTCGTGGCCGACCTGATCGGCATGTCGGAGGACGCCAGGGCGAAGACGGCCAAGGTGATCGACATGATGGTGGATACCACGGTCACCCCTGAGCAGGCGCAATCGGTGCTGCTCGGCTGGCGGGGCGCGATGGCCGACCTCATCGCCGCCAAGCGGCAGGAGCCGGGTGAGGACATCACGAGCGACCTGATCGCCGCACGGGATGAGGACGGCTCCCGCCTGTCCGAGCAGGAGCTGACCGACACCATTTTCGCGATCTTGGGCGCCGGTTCCGAGACCACGATCAACTTCTTCGACAACGCCATCACCGCGTTGCTCACCCACCCGGAGCAACTCGACCTCGTCAGGTCGGGCCAGGCCTCGTGGGACGATGTGATCGAAGAAACGCTCCGGGTGGAATCACCCCTTGCCCACCTGCCGTTGCGGTACGCGGTCCAGGACATCGAGCTTGACGGCGTCACGATCGGCCAGGGCGACCCGATCCTCATCAACTACGCCGCCTACGGGCGCGACCCGGCCCTGCACGGCGACAGCGCGGGCAGCTTCGATATCACCCGCGCCGACAAGGAGCACCTGTCGTTCGGGCACGGACCGCACTACTGTCTCGGCGCGAGCGTGGCCCGGCGGGTGGCGCAGATCGGCCTGTCCGGGCTGTTCGGCCGGTTCCCCGACCTGGCCCTCGCCGTCTCACGCCAGGACCTGCAGCCGCTTCCGACGTTCATCATGAACGGTCACCGCGCCCTGCCGGTTCGGCTGACGGCGGCGGTGCCAGCCGGGGCCGCCGCCCTCTGACCAGCCAAGAAACCTGCGGAATCCCACGGATATGGCCGGCCGGGCCACGAACGGGTGGCGGTGGTGGTGAATGCGCCAATCGTGCGCCACGAACGCTGCACGGCGCGTTGCCGCATGCGTCATCACCGGCACCAAGGGTTTCCGGGCCAACCCGCCGAGACAAAGGATCCACGCATCAATGACTGTCGTCACGAGTGCCGCCGAGCATGAATTTCCTTTCCCGCCCGAACCTGGCCTGACACCGGCGCAAATCATCGCACGGGCCGAGGCAATCGCGCCGTCACTCGTCGAGCGCCAGGCTGAAACGGAACAGCGCACGTTTTACGCCGAGGACACACATGCGGAGTTCCTGCGGGCCGGTTTCTACCGGATCCTGGTTCCCCGGCGCTACGGCGGCTACGAATTCGGGGCAGAAACCTTCATGCGCGTGGCCATGGCGCTCGCGCGGGGCTGCCCGTCCACCGCGTGGATGTACGTCTTCGGCGCCGCCCACGCGATGGTGGTGGCCACGCTGTTCGGTGAGCGGGCACAGGCCGGGCTCTTCGGCGAGGGTGACTTCATCTGCCCGGCCGCGGTGGCGCCTGGCGGCAGCGCCGAACGCGACGCCGCCGGAGGCTGGGTGATCAACGGCACGTGGAACTACTGCTCAGGCTCGCCCTACGCGACGCATTTCCTCGGCCACACCCTTGTCCCGCAGGGCGAGGGGCAACCGCCGGCCCCCATGATGTTCGTGGTGCCGCGGAGCCAGTGGCGGCGCCTGGACGACTGGGGCGAACAACTCGGTCTCCGGGGGAGCGGGTCGCACGGCATCACCGTCGACGACGCACACATCCCCGAGCATTTCACCCTTGACACGCATATGAGCCTCGCGAGTGTGACGGGCGGAACGCCTGGACTGTCATTGCACCGCAATCCCGAGTATGCGGGCGGGCAGCTCAGCTTCATGCTGTTCCAGCTCGGTGCCCTCGCGGTGGGGATGGCGAAAGGAGCGCTCGACGCTTACGGGGAGCTGATGCGGGCGAGGCTGACCGTGTTCTTTCCGATCATCCCCCGCACCGAGGATCCCGACTACCAGTTCAGGTACGGCGAGGCCACCGGCATGATCGCCGCGGCCGAGGCGGCCCTGCTGAACGGGGTCAGGCAGTGGAGCGACACCTGCGCGGCCGGCCCAGCGAGGTTCACCAGGGAGGAGGAGCTGCGCCTGGCCATGATCAGCCGTGAGTCGGTGCGGCTGAGCTGGCGAGCGGTCGAGGGGCAGCTTTTTCCCACGGCCGGCTCGAGTTCGGTTCGCCGCGGCGAGCGCATCGAGCGCGTGTGGCGCGACATGTCCATGCTGCACAGCCACGCCGGGATCGGGGTCTTCCTCTCCTCGCTGGCGAACCGGGAACTCGCCCGCGCCCGCTTCGGCATCCAGTAGCCACCCACTCCCCCGCACCCCACCCGCACCCGGCAAATCAAGATCATTTTCCCTAACGGCCGCCGCGAATGCGGCACTCCACTTGTGCAGGCAACCTCGGGGGGCCCGCCGGTCGGCCCAGCCCCCCACAAGAGCCCACACCCATATGCCACCGAACACGACCGGCGATCACACACACCCGACGCCACGTCGTGACCACGGTCTCACCCGCGCTATGAGCGCGCCGTGAAATAAGGCGTTGCTCCGGTTCCGGGTGTCATTCTTGTGCTATCGCCAAGCTGGCCGGGCCAGCACTGCTGGCGCACCCGGCGCCCGCGTTTGGCCGCACTTAACGGGAGGGCCGGTGCGGCACGGGCCGGGCTGACGGCGGCGATTCTGCGCCACCCTGCCGACCCGGTTACCCTTGATTCCGGAGAGTTGTCAGCGATTATCGCTGACAACTCTCCGGAATCACAGTAATCTCGGAATATGGAAAGATCAATCTCATATTCTGGGACATATATCAACCGGATCTTCGGTCGTCGGCACATTTATCGCCGCTACTGTATCTATGAAATCGCGGTGGCCGGTCACCCCCGGACCCGCCGCCCGCCCATGCGCCGCCGGGGCGCGGCGAAGAGCGCCGGCGGCGCCGCGCCCTGCGGACATGGCACCGCTGGGCGTGCGCCGGGCACTGGAAATGCGCCGCCCGGCCCCCACCACGGGGGCCGGGCGGCGCGTCCTGGCGAGATCGCGTGCCTGCGATGGCCGTCGGGTGACCGTCTGTGGGCGTCAGTCAGGCGGCTGGGCGCGCTGGCGTGTCCACCGTCTCGGTCTGCTGCGCCTGCGGCGCGCCGACCGGCGGGCGCTTCTTGCCCTTCCGCAGCACACGCACGATCATGCCGGGGCTCATCAGCGCCTGCGGCGGATCGACGAGGCCAGCCACCCGCATGAACGTCCTGGTGATGGCGCCGTCCTGGGTCGCGGCCGCCTGCAGCTTCGCCATGTAGCCGTTCATCATCCGGACCATCAGCGGCCTGGGCGCCTCAACCTCGGGGTAGCTGAGGTCGCCGCCGGCCGAGATGTTCCACGGCACGTCGATGACCCCGGAGATGTCCTTGAGGAAACGCCGCGGCTCGGGCGGCGCGCCGTTGCGCAGATGCTTGCGCAGGGTGAGAGCTTCGAGCGCCGCGACGGTCATGCCCTGGCCGTAGACGGGGTTGAAGCTGCACATGGCGTCGCCGAGGACGAGCAGGCGGTCGGGGAAGCGGTCCAGCTTCTCGTAGTGACGCCTGACGCTCGCCGGGTAGTGGAAGGAAACCGGGTCGTCGAGCGGCTCGGCGTCCTTGATCACTTCGTAGATGTCCGGCACCGGCAGCGACCGGACGAAGTCGAGGAAGCTGTCGGGGTCGGGCGCCGCGCTGTCGCCAAGGACACCGGTGAGGGAAAGGACGCACCGGCCGTTCTCGATCCTCGAAAAGAACGCGCCGCGTGGGTGCGACGGGGTGGAGACCGGGTTGATGGACAGGTCGCCGTGCAGGATCGCCTCGTCGGGGAGGCGGTAGTGCCTGGTGGTGTACGTCAGGTTGATCTTGATTCGCTCTTCCTCTGGCCGCTGGTAGCCGAGCTCCTCCAGCCATACCGGCGTGCGGGAGCCGCGGCCGGTGGCGTCGACCACGAGGTCGGCGTCGATGACCGTTTCTGCGCTGCCCGCGCCGCGGCGCTGCACGCGGACGCCCGTCACCCGGGTGTGATCTTGCGTCGAGACCAGCCCGGTGATGTCGCGCCCCTCCACGAAGGTCACGTTGGGCAGCGCCTGAACTCCCGCGCGGACGTGGCTCTCGAGCACCGGCCGCGCGGCAGACACGCACACCAGCCCGGTTGCCGCGGGCTTCAGCCGTAGCCCGTTGAAGTACCAGCGAAGCTCACCGAGGTCGCCGGTCGGGATGCCCGCGGACGTGGCGCGCTCGGTGAACCCGGGGAACAACTCCTCCAGGATCTGCTGGCCGCGGGCGAGCAGTCCATGGACGTGACGGCCCTGCGGGACGCCGCGCCGCGGCGCGGTCACCCCGGTGAGTTCGTCGCGATCGACGATGAGCACCTGCGCGTAGTGGCCGGAGAGCACCCGCGCCGCGAGCAGGCCAGCGATGCTGCCACCGAGCACCACCGCTCGGTCACCCAGGTGGTCGGCCATGGCGGTCACCTTTCGAGTTCCCGTGTCGCGGGCCGCGGGTCAGGCGACATCGCGCTGGCTGTTCTGGTAGAGGGCCAGGCGCCACTGGCCGTCCTTCTTCACGACCACCCAGGAAGCCCGGATGGCGCTTTCGTCGGACGGTTCACTCTCGCCGGGCGCGAGCACGCCGCCGTGGGTGATGAGGGCGGCGGCACCGGCGCCCAGGACCTTGAGGTCGATGGGCTGGCCGGTCACGCGGGTGCCCTTGTATTCGCCTTCGAACGCGGCCGCCATATGGGAACGGATCGCGCCCTGGCCCTTCAGGTAAAGGCCGGGCAGGATCATGGTCCCGTCCTCGGTGAACACCCCGGCGAAGGCGTTGGCATCGTGGGCGGCCCAGGCCGCGACGACGCGCTGCGGGATGGCCGCGATCGCGGCCTGGTCACTGGTGGTGGGACCGGTGGCGGTCGGTGGGGGGCTGGTCGTGGTCATGTTCTTCTTCTCCGTGGAAGTCGCGCGTGAGCCGTGTCCGCACCGGGCGGTCGAGCACGTCCGCAGCAGGCGATCAATGGGGGGCGATCAGATCGATCGGGTCGATGGGCCGATCGGGTCGATCGGGTCGATCAGATGTAGAGCGTGTCCGGCTCGAGCCCGCACAGGATCCGCCCGTAGAGCTCGGCGTTGGTGTCGGGATGCATCAGGGCGTGCATGGTGACCGCGTTGATGTCGCGCGCGATCCGCTGGATCGGCTGGTCGCTGAAGATGGACGAACCTCCGCTGGCCGAGGCCAGGATGTCCACGGCCTGTTTGCCGAGCTTGCACACCGTACCCAGGTCGGCGCGCGCCCTGGCCCGCTCCTCGACCGTCCACTGCGCGTTCTGCACGCCCTTGGTGTCGACAAGGGCGGCAAGGCGGTGGGCGTGGAACTCCGCCTCGTCGATCTTCATGGTGGCCTCGGCGACCTGCAGGTGGGTCAGCGGCGCCTCGGCCTGCTTCGCGTAGCCGGTATAGGTGATCTTGCGTTCGGGCAGCCGCTCGAAGAACGCCTCCCTGGCGGCCTTCGCCAGGCCGACGACGCTGCCCACCGAGGACGCGGACGCGACCGGGAGCATGGGCGACCGGTAGATCGCCGCGGCGGCGTTCTGTGGCGAGGCGGACTGGCCCTGCAGGATCGCGCCGATCGGCAGCACGCGCTCCTGCGGGACGAACAGGTCAGCCGCGGCCGTGCTGATGCTGCCGGTGCCCTTCAGGCCCGACGTGTACCAGTCGTCGATGATCTGCAGGTCCGATATCGGCACCAGCGCGACAACCGGCATCGGCTCGCCCTCGCCGCCGACGAGGACCGCGACGATCTCCTGCCAGTGGCTGTGCAGTGCCCCGCTGATGAACCCCCATTTGCCGTTGACGACGATGCCCCCCTTGGCCGGGACCGCCATCGCGCTCGGGCTCAGCGTTCCGCACACCCGGACGTCCGGGGTCGAGAACACCTCGTCCTGCACCTGGTCGGGGAACATGCCCGCCATCCACGTGGGGATCCAGTACACCGACGCCGTCCAGGCGGTGGAGCCGTCGCCGCGGCCGAGCTGCGCCGCCACGTCGACCAGGGTCCGTGTGCCGGACTCATATCCGCCGTAACGTGCGGGCACCCTCATCCTGAAGATGCCGGCGTCGGCCAAAGCCTCGATCGACTCCTCATGAATGCGCCGATTCTCTTCTGACCAAGCCGCGTTCCTCCGCAGAAGCGGCACAAGTTCGGACGCGCGATGAACAAGTTGCTCCCGCGTCGGAACATCGGTCCTCAGCACCATATCCTCCCAAAGAGTCAGCCGAGTAAGTGCGCAGTCCATGCGCCACCGCCACCGAGGCTTACTGTCGACGATCGCACCTTGTGGCTCGCCCCTGCATCTTGCGGATTGCGGATACCCCAGCAGAAGCGGCCCGCCGCCGCCTCATTCGGGCCGCGCGGGCGAAATCGCGCGGCGGGATGTCGCAACGTGAAAGAAGCCCGGACGGCTCCGGGGTGCGAGCATTTAACTCGGCAGTGGTTCCGGACCGGGCTCCGGACTGGCTCCGGCATCTCCCGGTTCCGCCGGCGCGTACCGGCGATCGCGGACACCTTTGGAGCGCATCCCGTTGGATAACAACGCTCGGCAGCCGCTGGGTCGCGAGGAGAGTGAGACGCCGATGACCGGCCATCAGGTTGCCGCCCCAAGCACCGCCAACGGCGCGGCCACCGCCAACGGCGCGGGTGTGGCCGGGGCGCCGCGTAGGACTCGCCCGCTGACCGGCGACGAATACATCGAGAGCCTTCGCGACAACCGTGCGATCTATCTCTACGGCGACCGGGTCAAGGATGTCACGGTCCACCCGGCGTTCGCCAACGCGGCGCGGATGACGGCGCGCCTCTACGACGCGTTGCACGATCCCGCCAAGCGCGACATCCTCACCACCCCGACCGACACCGGGAGCGACGGCTATACGCACCGGTTCTTCACCACACCACGCAGCGTCGCGGACCTCGTTGCCGACCAGCAGGCCATCGCCGCCTGGGCGCGCATGAGCTACGGCTGGCTGGGGCGCAGCCCCGACTACAAGGCATCCTTCCTCGGCACGCTCGGCGCGAACGCGGACTACTACGAGCCGTTCGCGGACAATGCCCGCCGCTGGTACCGCGAGTCGCAGGAGAAGGTCCTGTTCTGGAACCACGCGATCGTGCACCCACCGGTCGACCGCAGCCGCCCGCCGGACGAGGTCGCGGACGTGTTCATCCATGTGGAGCGGGAGACCGACGCCGGTCTCATCGTGAGCGGGGCCAAGGTGGTCGCCACCGGCTCTGCGCTCACCCACTACAACTTCATCGCCCACCACGGCCTGCCGCTGAAGGACAAGAAGTTCGCGCTGGTGGCCACGGTCCCGATGGGCGCGGCTGGGATGAAGCTGATCTGCCGCCCGTCCTATGCCGCGATGGCCGCGGTGATGGGCAGCCCGTTCGACTACCCGCTTTCCGCCCGGCTGGACGAGAACGACACCATTTTGGTGCTCGACAAGGTGCTCATCCCCTGGGAGAACGTGTTCATCTACGGCGACCTGGGCAAGGTCCAGCTTTTTAGCGGGCAGTCGGGTTTCGTCGAGCGTTTCACTTTCCATGGCTGCACCCGCCTCGCGGTGAAACTCGAATTCATCGCCGGCCTGCTGGCCAAGGCACTTGAGATCACCGGAACCGTGGATTTCCGCGGCGTGCAGACCCGGCTCGGCGAGGTACTCGCCTGGCGCAATCTGTTCTGGGCCTTCTCGGACGCGGCCGCGCGCAACCCGGTCCCCTGGAAGAACGGCGCGCTGCTGCCCAACCCCGCCTACGGCATGGCCTACCGCTGGTTCGTCCAGGTCGGCTATCCGAGGATCAAGGAGATTGTGGAGCAGGACGTCGCGAGCGGCCTGATCTACATCAACTCGAGCGCCGACGATTTCAAGAACCCGGAAATCCGGCCCTATCTCGACAGGTTCGTCCGCGGCAGCGGCGGTGTCGAGGCCGTCGACCGGGTCAAGCTGATGAAGCTGTTGTGGGACGCGGTAGGGACCGAGTTCGGCGGGCGGCACGAGCTCTACGAGCGCAACTACGCCGGCAACCACGAGAACACCCGGGTGGAACTGCTGTTCGGCCAGGTGGCCAGCGGCCAGGTCGACGGGTACAAGGCCTTCGTCGACGAGTGCCTCGGCGAGTACGACCTGGACGGCTGGACGGTGCCGGACCTCTCCTCGTTCGAGGATCTGCGGCAGGTCAGGAAGGGCCTGCTCAACGGCTGACCGCCCGGCCCGCGCCGCCCGCGCAAAGCTGGCGGCGGCCAGATCCCGAACGGCTGCCGCGGATGCGGCAACCCATTTGGTGCGGACAGTCGCGGGCTACCGGGTTCCAGGTGCCCAGATCGGCCCATGCCTGGGCGCCGCAGCCTCTGACCAGCCCGCCGCAGCATTATGCAACTGGACCTGTGGATAACCCCCCTCCACAGCGAGTCATCCCCAGAACCTCATTCACCCCCGCCAGCGCCCTTGACAAACTGGCAAGATCGTCAGTAGGGCAAACAGCCCCCTCTGGGAGGGCGGGCTTTGCAGGGTGTGCCTCGAAAGGCGGGCTGCGGAGGGGGTGTGATGCGGATAACCCGTCCTCCACAGCGAGTCATCCCCAGAACCGACCGTGCTGGCCTCATTCGGGCGCCGGAGCGACGCGGCCGAGACCGTGAATGTGCCATTGCGGGTTCTGTTGGACCCGCAATGGCACATTCACGGTCATAGGTGGTGAGCGTTATGCAAAACTCGCCCTCATGATCATGCTCCGTGGTGCTGACCTGCGGCTCCCAAGATCATCGATCTTGAAAGCCGAGGGTTTGCATAAGCCTCGGTGTCTGTTTCGTGGGTTATGCGGGAGTTTCAGGATGCCGCGGTCGCGCCCGGGGCGACGTCGCCGCGGAACAGGCCGTGCGGATCGACCCGCTCACGAACCAGGTCTGCGGCTGCCACCTGATCCGGCCGCAGGTGCCCCTGGGGCTGGCCGAAGTGTTCCACGAAGGAAGGCACGGTCCGCCCGGTGTCCCACGGGCCCAGGGCCGTGCGCACCTTTGCGAGGTGGCTTCTGAGCACTTCCTCGGTCATCGGGGGGAACAGCACGCCGG
>WNGJ01009613.1_pt1 | contig 17825 bp, 21 predicted proteins | sample 5400611 | NCBI WGS metagenome assembly WNGJ01 (sample SAMN13153375, study PRJNA577476) | soil metagenome | isolation source: 40 cm soil or saprolite under Garry oak tree replicate 1 | place: USA:California | collected 2016-06-15 | reverse complement strand
AGGGTTTGGAGGCCCGATCCGCTGCCGGATCGGGCCTCCGTGCGTATAATGAAGCCTCTGATCCACGCCCACGTCGTGCTCAACCCCGCAGCCGGCCGCGGCGCGGCGGCCCGCGCGCTCGATCCCATCGCGCGCGAGTTCCACCACCAAGGCTGGTCGGTGGAGGTGGAGCGCACCGAAGGGCCGGGCCACGGTGCGGAGCTCGCGGCGCGCGCGGTGGGGGCAGGGGCGCAGCGGATCGTGGCCGTGGGCGGTGATGGCACGGTGCACGACGTGGCGAACGGATTGCTGCGTCACGCAGCGGGCGCGGATGTCGCGCTCGGCGTTGTGCCGATCGGCAGCGGGAACGACTTCGCGAAGCTCGCGGGCATGTACGGGCACAGCCCGGTGCGCGCGGTGCAGCGGCTCGTCACCGCGCAGACGGCGCGGTTCGACGCCGGCCTGGTGTGCGACGAGTATTTCGTGAACAGCGTGGGGTTCGGCTTCGGGCCGGAGGTCGTGCGCGTCCGCAACGCCATGCCGGGGCTGTCGGGGTTCGCGTCGTATTTCGTGCCGGTGTTCCGCGCGTTCGCGCGCTATCGCCCGCACCGCTTCGAGGTCCGCTCGCGCGGATTCGCGGAAACGGGGTACATGATGATGATGGAAGTGTGTAATGGCACGACCGCCGGCGGCAGCTATCGGGTCGCCCCCGACGCGCTGCCGGGAGACGGCCGCCTGGACGTGTGTCTCGTGCGGCGCGTCTCGCTGCTGCGGTTCCTCCTGGCGGTGCCGCGCGTGATGCGCGGGACGCACGCCAAGATGCGGGAGGTCGCCCTGTTTCAGACCCGCGAGGTCACTATCCGCTCGCTCGACGGACCGCTGCTGCTGCATGTGGACGGCGAGCTGCGCGAGCCGGACGCGCGCCACTGTACGGTGCGCCTGGAGCCGGGGCGGCTGAAGGTGATGGTGGCGCGGTGACGGGGGCGGTTTGGCGGACGGGCGGACGGGCGGTCCGTGGAGGCGCATGCGTGGTCGCGCTCCTGTCCGCCGGTCCGCCCGTCCGCCTGTCCGCCCAACAGCCGGACACGACTCCGCCACCGATCGTCACCACCGGCGCCCTCGTCGTTCCCACCGATACCGCGCACCGCATCCGGCCGATGGGCGCGTTCCTGCGCTCGCTGCTCGTGCCCGGGTGGGGGCAGGCCGCGACGGGCCGGCATGTCACGGGCGCGCTGTTCGCGACCTGGGAAGGCGTGGTCGCGATGATGGCCCTCAAGGCGCAATCGGAAAGGCACTACCTCAAGGAAACGCACTCGGCGAACCTCAGCGCGAAACAGCAGGAGGTCCAGGACTGGATCGTGCTCTGGGTATTCAATCATCTCTTCTCCGGGGCCGAGGCGTTCGTGGCGGCACACCTCCAGGATTTTCCCAAGGACTTGAAGCTTCAGGCGTTCCCGGGCGGCGTCGGGATCAGCCTGCCGGTGCCCCGTCCGTGAACCCGGCGCCCCTCGGGGTCTTCGATTCCGGCATTGGGGGACTCACCGTGGCCCGGGCGGTGTTCGAGCGCCTGCCGCATGAGTCCGTGATCTATTTCGGCGACACGGCGCGCGTCCCCTACGGGCCCAAGTCCCCGGACACCGTGCGCCGCTACTCGGGCGAGATTCTCGCGTACCTGTTGCAACGCGGCGTGAAAGCGCTGGTCGTGGCGTGCAACACCATCAGCGCGCAGGCGCTCGAATTCTTGAGGGAGCGCTCACCGGTGCCGCTGGTCGGCGTCATCGAGCCCGGCGCGCGCGCGGCGGTCGCGGGCACGAGGTCGGGGAAAATCGGCGTGATCGGGACGGCGGGGACGATCGCGAGCGGCGCCTACGAGCGCGCCATCAAGCAGCTTCGGCCCGACGCCGCCGTCTGTGTGCAGGCCTGCCCGCTGTTCGTGCCGCTCGTCGAGGAGGGGTGGTTCGACCACGCCGCAACAGAGGTGATCGCGCGGGAATATCTCGCGCCGCTCGAGCGCGCCGGCGTGGATGTGCTGGTGCTGGGTTGCACCCACTACCCGCTGTTGAAGCCCCTGCTCGCCCGGGTGCTGGGCCCCGGGGTGACGCTCGTCGACAGCGCCGAGGAGACCGCGAAAATGGTGGCCGCGGACCTGACGCGGCAGGGGCTCGGGGCTGCCCCGAGCAATCGCCCGACGCACCGCTTCGTCGTGTCGGACGACGAGCCGCATTTTCGTAAGGTGGGCGCGAGGTTTCTAGGGGAGAAGCTGAAGCACGTGGAAGTAGTTCCCCTGGGATAAGGCGTCACGTGAAGACGGTGTTTCGTGACGTTCTCTCGCGACGTCTTACTGAAACGCCTTTAGCTCCACGTTGTCTTTCGTTATCACCGCATACCTGCCTCCGTCGAGGAAGGCCCCCGGGTTCAGATACGCCCGCCCATTCGGCAGCTGCGCCAACGCCGGACGATGGGTGTGGGCGAGAATCACGAGCTCCAGGTCCGGCCGGCGCCCCAGCAGCTGTTGGGCGTACTGCGCCTGGGCCCGCTCGGCACGGTCGAGCACGGCCCGGTCGCGGGTGTTGTCCGCGAGCTTGCGGGACAGCTGGTGCGCGATCCAGGACCCCACGTCGGGATGGAGCGCCCGGAACGCCCGGATCGTCACGCGGTGACGCGTGACCTGGTGCATCACGCGGGCGCTCCAGTGCTGCTCGGTCAGGCCATCGCCGTGGGCCACGAACGCGCGGCGGCCCGCCACGTCGAGCTCGGTTTCCCCGGGATGAAACGCGATGCCCAGGTCGTGGATGAGAAAGTCGCCGCCCCACCGATCGTGGTTGCCGCCCACGAACGTGATGGGGACGCCGCGCGTGCGCAGGGCGTGGAGCTTCGCGACCGTCCCGAAGTGACGGCGCGGGATCACCGAGCCGTACTCGAACCAGAAGTCGAACAGGTCGCCGTCGATGAGGAGCGCGTCGCCCAGATCCGGCACGGCGTCGAGGAAGCGGTGAAACGCCGTGGCGACCGCGGGCGGGACCTGGCCGAGGTGAGCGTCCGCCACGACGACCACACGGGAGGCGGGGAGGGGCACGGCCCCAAGCTAGTGCGGTATTTGACTTTTCGCAGGCCGCGGCGGATGTTGCCCGGGCGTGATCAGCTCGATAACCCTGCGCGTCAACTATTCCGAGACCGACCAGATGGGCGTGGTGTACCACGCCAACTACCTGATCTGGTTCGACCGCGCCCGCACCGAGCTGATGCGCGAGACGGGGCTGACCTACAAAGAGCTCGAGCAGCAGGGCGTCTACCTCGCCGTCTCCGAAGTCCGCGTCCGTTATCGCGCCGCCGCCCGTTACGATGACTTGGTGCGGGTGCGCTGCTGGGTCCGCGAGCTCGCGTCCCGGCGGGTCACCTTCGGATACGCGGTCGAGCGGGCGGAGACCAATGAGCTGCTCGCCACGGGCGAGACTTCGCTCGTCTCTCTCACCCACGAGCACACGCTCAGGCGTATGCCGGATCATGTCATCGCCCTGCTCAAGCCGATTCCGGATCCGGTGGATCTTTAAGACGCTCATGCCAGCGATCGTCATCGGCTTTAACTCTTGAGACCGCAACATTTTCCGCTTGACCCGCGGATAGTACTCTCCTACATTGCCGCCTGTGTGCTGCTGGCCGGTTGTCCGCGCCGGCCCGCACCGTTGGTGCCGCAGCCGCCGGCTCCCGTGGATCGGGACTCCGCCGTCGCCTGGAGTCGGGGCACGCTGCCGACGCGCTACACGGCGATCCGGTTCCGGTGGAAGTATCAGGACGACCAGAAGCGCTGGGGCGGGCGCGGGCAGGCGCGCATCGCACCGCCGGATTCACTGCGGTTCGATTACGTGGGGCCACTGGGACTCGGGGCCGGAGCCGCCGCCATCGTCGCCGATTCCGCGATCTGGGCCGACCCGGAGAAGAACTTCCGCTCCCTGATCCCGGCGGTGCGGATGCTGTGGGCGGCGCTCGGCATCGTGCGGCCGCCTGCGCCGGACGCCCTGGTATTTGGTGGTGGTGTCGATTCGAGCGCCCGGATCTGGCGGTTCGCGCAGGACGGTGACACGCTCGACTACCGCGAGACGCGCGGCGGCGTGCGCGTGCTCGAGGCGGAGTGGCGGCGCGAGGGCAAGGTGTTGGCCCGCAGCCGCACCGAGTTCGACGCCCAGCGGATGCCGGCGCGCGCCCGCATGGATTTTCCTGAGGAGAGGGCTCGGTTTGAGCTTACGGTGGTCTTGGTCGATACGGCCGCGGTGCTCGATCCTGCGATGTGGCGCGGGCGCCGGTAGCGCGCTGGCCGTCGCGCTCAGCGGTTGCCTGTACGGTTTCGCCGGCGGCGGCCTGCCCAACATCAAGACCGTCGCCATTCTGCCCTTCGACAACCAGACGCCCGAGCCGGCGCTGACGAAGGAAGTGAACGACGCGGTGCTCGAAGCGTTCCAGCGCCGGCTCGGACTCCGTATCGCGGGGGAGAGCAACGCGGACGCGGTGGTGCGTGGCAAGGTCACCCGTTACGACCCCGACGTGCCGGTCGCGTATCAGGCGGGCCAGCGCCGCACCGACGTCACGCAGCGCCAGGTCCAGATCACCATCGACGTGGAGATTCTCGACCAGCGGGAAGGCAAGACGCTGTGGCAGCGGCAGGGGCTCAGTGAGGTCGGCGACTACGCGCCGCCCCAGGAATCCGAGGGCCGCAAGATCGCGCTCCAGAAGCTCGTCAACGACCTGGTCGACGGGGCGCAGTCGCAGTGGTGAAACACTCCCGCGGCGCCAGCTCCGCCGGTTGCCTGGTCTCGCTCCTCGTTCTGGTCGGGGCGCTGTACTACGGTGTCAACATCGGTGAGTTGTTCTTCCGGTACTATCGGCTGCTCGACGAGATGCAGACCCAAGCCCAGCTCGCCCCCTCTCTCGACGACGGCACGATCCGCCGCCGCATCCAGGCGGCCGCGCAGGACATCGGCCTCCCCGCCGCGGCCCAGCAGATCCGGATCGTCCGACGGGCGTCGCCGCGCGAGATCGTGATCGAGACCGAGTACAGCGAGAGCGTCACCCTCCCGCTGTTCAACCACACCTTCAACTTCCATCCCAAAGCGACGCAGCCGCTTTAGCCCGCCCGTGTGGGCGCTGGCCGCAGGCGTGCCCCTCGTCCTCGGGGCGGCCGGCGGCATCGATGTCGCCCGTTTTTTCACCGTGTTCGCGATCATGCTGCTCGCCGGGAAATTCGCCGGCGAGGCGTTCGAGCGCTTGGGACAGCCGGCCGTCATGGGCGAGCTCCTGGCGGGCATCGTGCTCGGCGCAGGCTTTCTCAGGGTGATCCCGATCGGTGCCGATGACCCGCTCACGCCGGTGTTTCGGCTGCTCGCGCAGGTCGGCGTGGTGGTGCTGCTGTTCGAGATCGGGCTCGAGACCGACCTCAAGGCCATGATGCGGGTGGGGACCGCCGCGACGGCGGTCGCGGTCGTGGGTGTCGCGGTGCCGTTCGGCCTGGGCTTTCTGTACTGGCGCTCCGGCTGGCACGGGTACGAGCACACGTCCGCCGACCCGTTGACGACCGCCATCTTCGTGGGCGCGACCCTCACCGCGACCTCGGTCGGGATCACCGGGCGCGTGCTCAAGGATCTCCAGGTGCTGCACAGCTTGGAGGCGCGGATGATCCTGGGGGCCGCGGTGATCGACGACGTCATCGGGCTGGTGATCTTGAGCGTCGTCTCAGGGCTCGCGGCCGGTACAGCATTCAACCTGCAGGGTGCGCTGCGCATTCTCGGGGTCGCGGTCGCCTTTCTCTTTGTGGCCCTGTGGATCGGATTGAAGGTTGCTCCGCGGCTATTCGGTTTCGTGGATCGAATGCGGGTGCGGGGCGTGCTGGTCGTATCGGCCTTCGCCTTCCTGCTGCTGCTCTGTGTCCTCGCCGAGCGCGCCGGCACGGCGCTCATCATCGGTGCGTTCGCCGCCGGGCTGATCCTGTCGGAGACGAAGCAATTCGGCGCCATAGAGGAGCGGATCAAACCGGTCGCGGACATCTTCACGCCCATCTTCTTCCTGAGCATCGGCGCCGCCGTCGACGCGCGGGTGTGGAATCCCTTCGTGCCCGAGAGCCATCAGACGCTGGCAATCGGTGGCACGCTCTTCGCCATCGCCGTCATCGGAAAGTTTGCGAGCGGTTGGGCCGTCCCGTGGCGGCGGTTCAACCGGCCGGCGGTCGGCGTGGGGATGGCCCCGCGCGGCGAGGTGGGACTGATCTTCGCGCAGATCGGGTTGACGGCGGGCATTCTCTCGAACCGCCTGTTCAGCGCCATCCTGTTCGTCGTCATCGCCACGACGCTCGTGACCCCGCCGCTGTTGCAGTGGACCCTGCGCTGGGGCGCGACGCTCGACCAGGACTCGGCCCCGTGAGCACGGCCGACAAGATTCGCGCGCCCGACGACGCCGCTCGGTGGCGGGAGCGGCAGAGCGGTCCCGTCGTGTTCACGAACGGCGTGTTCGACCTGCTCCACGTCGGGCACGTGACGCTGCTCGAAGCGGCGCGCGCCGAGGGCGGGGCGCTGGTCGTGGCGATCAACAGCGACGCGTCGGTGCGACGGCTGGAGAAGGGGACCGACCGCCCCATCGTGCCCGAGGGGGAGCGGGCCCGCCTGCTCGCCGCACTCGCCTGCGTGGACTGTGTGGTGGTGTTCGACCAGGAGACGCCGCTCGCGCTGATCGAGCGCCTCCGCCCCGACGTGCTCGTGAAGGGGGCGGACTACGCGCGCCGCGCGATCGTCGGGGCGGATCAGGTCGAAGGGTGGGGCGGGCGGGTCGTGCGCGTTCCGCTCGTCCGCGGGGCGTCGACCACCCAGCTGCTCGCGCGGCTCCGCGGCAAGGCCGGCCGGTGACCCCTCCCGCTGCTTCCACGAGGCTGTTGATCGCGACCCGCAACGAAGGCAAGACACGGGAGATCCGCGACCTGTTCACCGGTCTCCCGTTCCAGCTGGTGTTCCCGATCGACCAGTTCCTCGAGCGGTTACCGGACGAGGCCGACCTGGAGCGCGGCACGAGCTTCGCCGAGAACGCGGTCGCCAAGGCGCGGTATTTCGCCAAGCGCGGCTCCATCCCCACCCTCGCCGAAGACTCGGGGCTCGAGGTGGACGCGCTGGACGGCGCGCCGGGCGTGTTCTCCGGGCGGTGGGCGCAGATGCACGGGACAGCGGGGGCGGGTGACGCCGCGAACAACGCGCTGCTGCTCGAGCGCCTGGCGGGCGTTCCCGACGAGCAACGCACGGCGCGCTACCGCTGCGTGGTCGCGTATCTCGACTCGCCGCTCGCCAAGCCGCAGCTCGTCGAGGCGACGTGCGAGGGGCGCATCCTGTCCGCGCCCCGCGGGAGCGCCGGCTTCGGCTACGATCCGCTGTTCTTCTCGACGGAGCTTGGGATGACTTTCGCCGAGGCGCCGATGCCCGCGAAGCAGCGTGTGTCGCATCGCGGGCGCGCGATCCGCGCGCTGGTCGAGGTACTGGTGCGGCGCCCGACGTAGCGCGATTCACCTCGCCGCGTCTGTGCGTCTGTTCTGTGCGTCTGTGCGTCTGAAGCTGTTCACGGTTATCTAGTCTTACAACGGGGCGTAGCGCAGTCCGGTAGCGCGTCTGGTTTGGGACCAGAAGGTCCCGGGTTCAAATCCCGGCGCCCCGATTCATCTAAGTCCTACTGCAGCAACCCTCTCCACTCTGTGGCCGAAACGGCTGCACGCTCCAAAGGTCCGCCGATTGCTTTCCCGGGCTTACCCTGTAGCATAAGACAGGTTGTACCCACCAAGCAGCTGGGCCGGATAGCCACCACGGTTGGGGAGGCATGATGAAGCAGGCGGCGGCGCTGAGTGCGTTGTGGTTGGGGATGGCGCTCGCGGCATGCGCTGGATCCCACATTGTCCTCACCGTTGACGTGCTGAGCTTCCTGCGGGCGGACAGCCTCGACGCATTCTCCTTCGGCGTGCGCGGCGGCGTGCCCCAGACGGACCTCACCGTGTCACGGCCGTTCTCACTCCCGTCGCGCTTCGGGCCGGGCAACGTCGACTCCGTTGCGGTGACCGCCGGCGCGATCCTCGAGAGCACGCAGGGCGGCGGGACCGTCGCTCTCGACGTCTTCTTCGCCAAAGACGAGGCCAGTCTCTTCACCGGCCAGCCCTACGTCGGCGCCCACGCCACCGTGTCGGGCGTGCAGACCGATACCCTGCTGCCCCCGACGACGCGGTCGGTGAACGACACCGTCTTCAATACACCCACCGTGTGGGTGGGTGTTCGCGCCCGCCTCGCGACCGATCCCGGCCCGGACTTCGTCGGCCGGTTAGCGCTGACCGTGCTGCAACTGCGCGTCGTTATGCACGACCAAGGCTTCTAGGCGCCGCCACAGGCGCGCCCGTCTGCGGGCGCCGCGATAGGAGGCACCTGTGCGTCTCACCCTATTCTTCTCCGTCTTGCTCGCCGCATGCTCAGGCTCCGGCTCTACGGCTCCGCCGGAAACATTCCTCGTCGGGGCAGTCATCACCAGCAGCAACGTTGACCCCTTCGCCGGTATTTATGACGTTTCGCTGCTCATTACACCGGCGTCGAATGCCACGGGCACGATCTTCATGGCGGCCCGCGCATCTGACGGCTTGTTCTCCTATGGTGGGTCGCCCGGAGGCACCGGTCTCTCGGCGAGCTGGGAAGTGAGAGCGAACAACGGGGCAACGCACACCGCGTACGCATGCGCCACCAGCGGATCCAGCTGCACGGCCGACCAGCCAGTGTTCACACTCATTTTCTGACCCTGATGGTTCGCCCTCGCTCGATGTAGCCGTCACGCCGCGCACGAGGTGATGGCTTGAGCGCCTAGTCACCGACCACGCACACGTGCTGCCACAGCCGTTGGACGATCTCAGGAACAGCGAGTTAGTGAGTCGGGGTGTGGCCGGCGGCGGCCGAGTCGCCAAGCTGCGGGACATGCACGCCCCGGTCTCGCGCGCTGGCTTCACCCTCTTCGAGATCCTCATTGTCATTGTGCTGATCGCGCTGCTGGCGACACTCGTCGTGCCCAAAGTGTTCCATGTCGACGACGCGAAGACCGTCACAGGCCGCTCCCAGATCGAGATGCCCGGCGCCGCGCTCGACACCCACCGATTCACTGACCGTCGCTACGCTCCGACCGCGCTGCTGCCCCCGCCCCCGCCCCCGCCCTCGGCCGACGCCCCACTCGCGGCCGCTGCTCAGGACGAAACGTGGGGCACCATCGGTGTGTTCAACGCTTCGGGACGCTCGGGGGCCTACTATCTTCCGGCCGGGCCTCGCTCGCAGCCCGCGCCGCTCCTGGTCGTTCTGCACGGGACCGGTCAATCGGGGCAGGATTTCATCCCCGTCTTCTATGAGTTTGCTCAAGCCCGACACTTCGCGATAATCGCCCCCGACTCGCGTCGCAGCACGACGGGGCTGCTAACCTGGGAGGTAGGCGATCAAGCGGGAGACGTGACGCCGGATCTCATTCACACCATGAGTTGCATCGAGTGGGTGCGCACCCACACCGATCTCGTCGTCGATGACGCGCACGTGCTCATCGCCGGGTATTCCGGGGGCGCAAGCAGCGCGCCCTATATCGCCAGCAACCGGCCTCCCTTCACGCACACAGCGGTCCTGCATGGAGGCGTCTTTCCCGGGGGCATCGGTCCGCGCCGCATGCCCGCGTGGTTTTCCACGGGAGAGGAGGACCCGTACCGACCGGTCGCGCTCGTGAAACAGTCTGTCGACGCGCTCGTCGGCCTGGGGTTCACAGCCGTGAACTTCCGAACTTATCCTGGGGGGCATGGGCTTAGCAGCGCGGAGGTGAGTGACTTGATCACGTGGTGGCTCGGTCAGTGAGCACGCGTTGACCCAGGGCGATCGCACGAAGCTGCCCCGTAAAACGACGGGGATACCATGGGCGCACTGCGATCGGCCGTCACAAAGACTCCAGGAACGCGATGATGGCTTCCCGATCGCTCTGGGTCAGCTTACGAAACCGGTTGGACACGCCGCTCGCTTCGCCCCGATGCCGCACGATGGCGTCGCGTAACGTCAGCGACGCCCCGTCGTGCATGAGCCGCGGGCGCAGGCGCACCCCCCATAAGGGCGCCGTCCGCATCTTGTTCCGGGTGCGGCCGACACTGTCGATCGAAAACTCCCTCCACGCGACCTTATAGACGGCTGGCCCATAGTGCTCCGGCATCGCCATGACGATCCCGTCGCCGGTGCCGACATTGTGCAGCAGGAAATCGCCGAACGGGTGAAACGTCTTCTCGCCCAGCGCCGACGGGATGGTGTCGGCGCCGCCGTTGATCGCGGTTCCGGCGGCGGCGGTGACAAGGGTGCGAACGTGGCAGGTGGCGCAGCCGATCGCGTCGAACAGGTCCGACCCGCGGCGCGCCGCGGGGGTCGCGGCCAGCAGCGTGTCGCGGGCCGGCGCCTTGGTGGCCCGCAGGAAGCGGGTGAACCGGTCGATATCCGCAAGCCCGGAGGAGTCGGTCGTATTGTTCGGCTCGGATACCGTATTGCACAGCGTGGTCACTTCGTCGCGTAACAGCCGGCTGGTGATGCCCATCTCATTGAGGTAGGCATCGGCCGAGAACGACAGCAGACTGGCGTGCTGATCCTTCCAGCCGAACCGCCCGATGCGCGTTTCCCCCGGGGCCTCCAAGATGGGTACATACAGCGCCTGGCCGCGGATCGTGCCGCGCGTCGTGCGGCGTTGCGCGCGCGCGATCTCGATCAGCGTCTCGTCGGCGACGGCTTCCACCAACCCGTCGCCCAGCAGGTTGAGGGACGCGCGCGTGGTGCGAATCGTCTCCGTGTCGGGCACCCGCTCTTGAATCTCGGAATCCGGGAGCGCGGCGTTGGGACAAATGGCCCGATCGTTGACGAGCGTGCGACCGGAGATGACAACCGTGCCCCGCGCGATCGGGATGTCGGCATTGCGGAATCGCCCATCCGGTCCCAGATGACCCACCCGCAATTCCGTGATCTGACTCGCTCCGCCCGAGGTGGGGTTTTGATGGCACTCGCGGCAAGCCTGCGCGTTGTAGAGTGGTCCCAAGCCATCCGCGATTTCTTCCACCTCGTCGAATACGTCCTGATCGGCTTGGTGGATGGAGTCATTGCCCGCGCCGTTGCTCCGGTTGTCGAATCCGGTGGGTGCCTCCGCCGCGGTGCTCGGAACCGGGACCTGAATCGGTGGTGCGGGCGCACCCACACCGCACGCCGCCAGCGTGACCGTCATGGCCGTGAGCCACATCGCGGGGCGCGAAAACCTGATGTCAACCATGCGAACCTCACGAACGAGGGGTCGAGAACGAGCCTTCCTGGCCCGAAAATATGCTCCCCCGGCTCCACTTTCCCATATCGGTCTCATGGCAGTGTTCCCGGGTGTGACCGCTAGATCTGCTGCAGTGCCCCCGACCATGTCGCGTTTCAACTTGAGCGGATCCCCGCGGTCGCGTGTCCGCCACCCCTCAGTCGGGTATATGTTTTCGACATCAGTCGCGGCATCAATGGACTCATACCACCAGGCATGCAGGATCGAGGGGAGAACCTCAGTGCGCCTGAAACGGGCGACGTTCGTCCTCGGGGTGGGGATGCTGACCCTTTCCTTCCTCCTCTCGGTTCCATTGCGGGCGCAGGTCGCTGGCGCCGCGCTCTCTGGCACCATCACCGACTCATCGGGCGCCGTCGTTCCTCACGCTAAAATCTCCGTCACGCAGGTCGCCACCGGCAAGTTGACGGAGACCCAGACCGATTCGGCCGGCCTCTACCACGTAGCAGACCTGACGGCTGGTGATTACGAGGTTGCCGCGTCAGCTGAAGGGTTCGGTCCGAACGTAGCCAAGGTCACGATCCTCGCCGGAGTCAAGCAAACGCTGGACTTGACGTTGCGTGCGAGGCTGTCGCTGGAGGACTTGGGCTTCTCGCCGGCTCAGACCCAGGGCAGTGCCCAGGATCAGGCGAGGCTCGATAAGCGGTCGCATATGCTGATGATCCATCAGCGGCTCGGGTTGATTGCCACGCTCCCCCTGGTCGCCACGGTCATCACGGGGACCTTCGCCGGTGGCCGGAGCACCAGGACGACCGACCGCTCGGTACACGCGGCGCTCGGCTCGGCAACGGCGGTTTTGTATTTCACGAGCGCCTCCTTCGCGATCCGCGCGCCCAAGATTCCAGGGACCCGAACCCGCGGGCCCATCCGTCTGCACAAGGCGCTGGCCTGGATTCACGCCCCAGGGATGATCCTGACGCCGATTTTGGGGGCGATGGCTTTTCATCAAAGGAGTCGGGGGGAAAGGGTTCATGGTATCGCGAGCGCGCATGGACTGGTGGCCGTGGTAACGGCTGCGGCGTATGGAGTGTCTATCTTGTCCGTATCGCTGAAGTTCTAAGATGAGGATGCTGATTGGCTTCGTGCTGGTTGGGCTTCCCACCGCCGCCCAGACCGACAGCCAGTGGGTTCTCGAACAAGCCACCCTCACGTATCACGTGTCTCACCCGCTGCACCAAGTCGAGGGCATCAGCCACGCGGCGCGAGGCAAGGGCGTTTGTCATGCGGGACAATGCGATTTCTTGATCGCGGTGCCCGTCAGATCGTTCGATTCCGGCGACAGCAACCGCGATCTTCACATGCTGCAAGTGGCGCGCGGCGGGCAATTTCCGATGGTCACGGTGCGCACGCGCTTGTCCGAGGACGCCTCCGCGTCTGCCACGATTTATGCCGACCTGGAGGTCCAGTTTGCCGGCCAGACCGTCGAGTACAAGCAGGTTCCACTCCAAGAGGTGACCCAAGGAACCGAGACCCGGATATCGGGAACCATTCCCGCGACCCTGACTGATTTCAAGATCGACCCACCGTCTCTCTTAACGATCCCCGTAAGGAACGACATACCCGTGCAGGTGGAAATGATCTGGCAGCGGCTGAAAGGGGACCAGAAGGTCCCGGGCTCAAATCCGGGCGCCCCGACTTGAAACCTAGGTCCTTTCCCAATTGACAGCCCTCGCGGGCTCCTTCAGGTTGCAGACATGGAGCCAATCCGTGACGCTGTGCCGGGCGCGTGGGCCCGCCTCAAGCAGGACGTGAACTGCGGTCTCAGGCGCGGCGCCTGGTACCGTGTCGTAGGGCTCACGCCGGAGGACGCCGTCCTCCAGGTGCCGCGGCGCGAACGGGTCCGGGTCCCACGGCGCTTTCTACAAACGCTGTTCTCCCGGCCACGCCACTGGACGCTCGTGCCGCGTCCCTCTCCCGCCGACGAGCCGCCCGACCCTTGGCGCTCGCGCTACGCGGTCTGCCCCGCCTGCCGCGCCCGCGCGCCCGTCACAGCCCACACGGCCGACATGCGTTGCCCGAAGTGCAACGGTGAGTTCGGGATCGCCTGGGATGAGCGGTATTTGGGGGTAGGCTAAAGCGCTAGGGAGCGGGAACTTCCGAGCGCCATCGGTGGTTTACACAGTCGTCACGGCCCACGTGGCGAGATCCCTATGACGACCAAGAAACGCGATGTCACCAAGCGCCGGTCGCTCAGTGCGTGCCGGCATCCACAACAGTACGAAACCGATTGGCTCGGCCGCACCTACATAGGTTGTCCGATCTGTAACCGCTGGAAGCGCATGAAGGTCAAACCGGCGCCCGCCGACGGCAAACGTTTGGCGGCGTGAATGATAGAGGGGCCAGGACACGCCGTCCTGGCCCCTGTGTTATTCTCCATAGGGAATCCAGATGTTCTTGACCTGAGTCGCCTCCCTGAGGAATTCCCGCCCTTCGCCCTGCGTGGCGTCCATCCACTCTCTCGCATGCCATTCCACCCACGTGCGCTTCATGTTCCCCGCCGACGCCCGCTCGACGTCGGCGCCGGCTGCCTGATTTCCGAAGTACCACGCCGCATCCACGTCGTCGTGCTCGGCGAGCACCTTCGCGAGTGAGTCTTTCGCCCCGGTGACGATGTTGATCACGCCGGGGGGCACGTCCGAGGCGTCGAGCACGGTGTACAGCTCGGTCGCGGCGAGCGGATGCGCCTCCGAGGGGATCGCGACGACCGTGTTGCCCACGGCGACGGCGGGGGCGACGAGCGACACGAACCCCAACAAGGGCTCCTCTTCGGGGCAGGCGATTCCCACGACGCCCATGGGTTCGTTCATGGCCAGGGTGACGCCCCGGATCGGCGTTTGATGCACCGCCCCGTCGTACTTATCGGCCCACGCGGCGTAGGAAAAGAGCCGCGCGATGCTCGCGTCCACCTCGCGGCGCCCATCGGCCACGTCGTGACCCGTCATCGCGGCGACCCGCTCTGCGAATTCCTCGGCACGTTGCGCCAGGTTCTCGGCGACGTAGTACAGGACCTGCCCACGATTGTGGCCGCTCGTCTTCGCCCATCCCTCTGCGGCGTGCGCGGCTTCCACGGCGTTCCGAATGTCTTTGCGGTTTCCTTCGGCGACTTCGGCGAGGAGAGCACCCGACGGAGCCAGGATTTTTCGACTGTAGCCTTGATCGGGGCGCACCTGTGCGCCGCCGATGAACAACTTGTAGGTGCGGTCAATCGAAGGGAGCAGGGAGCCGGGAGCAGTACGCTCCTTGGCGGTCCGCGCCTTGGAGCGTGTATTTGGCTTCGAACGTACCTGCTCCCTGCTCCCCGCTCCCTGCTCCCTCAAATACTCCCACATGCCTTCCCGACCACCCTCCCGCCCGAATCCCGATTCCCGGTAGCCCCCGAACCCCGAGGCCGCGTCGAACAGATTCGTGCAATTGACCCACACGACGCCCGCCTTGATCTTGGGCGCCACGTCGAGCGCGAGGTTGATGTTCTCGGTCCACACGCTCGCCGCGAGTCCGTACGGCGTGTTGTTGGCGAGCTCCACGGCCTCGGCGGGTGTCCGGAACGTCATCGATACGAGCACCGGCCCGAAGATCTCGACCTGAGCGATGGTGGCGGCGGGCGACACGTTCGTGAACAGCGTCGGCGGGTAGAAGTAGCCGTCCGTCGGGCAGGCCCATGACGGCTGCCACATGGTCGCGCCCTCTGCTACACCCGTGTTCACCAGTGTGCGGATGCGCTCGAGCTGCACCGGCGCGACGATCGCGCCCATGTCGATGGCCTTATCGAGCGGCGGGCCGACGCGCAGCTTCTCCATCCGGGCGCGTAGCTTGGCGACCAGTCGCTCGGCGATCCCCTCGTGCACCAGCAGCCGCGACCCGGCGCAGCAAACCTGCCCCTGATTGAACCAGATCGCGTCCACCACCCCCTCCACCACGCTATCGAGGTCGGCGTCGTCGAACACGATGAACGGGCTCTTCCCGCCGAGCTCGAGTGAAAGCTTCTTCCCCGATCCCGCTGTCGCCTTGCGGATGAGGCGACCCACTTCGGTCGAGCCCGTGAACGCGATCTTGTCGATGTTGGCGTGGTTCACGATCAGCTCGCCCGTCCGGCCGTCCCCCGTCACCACATTGAGCACGCCCGCCGGGAGCCCCGCCTCATCCGCGATCTCGGCGAGGCACAGCGCCGTGAGCGGCGTGTACTCGGCGGGCTTCAGAACCACGGTGTTTCCGGCGGCGAGCGCCGGTGCGATTTTCCACGCCACCATCAGCAGCGGGAAGTTCCAGGGGACGATCTGCCCGACCACGCCCAGGGGTCCGTAGCCCGCGAACTCAGCGCTCGCGAGCTGCGCCCAGCCGGCATGGTGTGTCAGGTGGCGCGCGACCAGCGGAATGTCCAGGTCCCGGGTCTCGCGGATCGATTTGCCGTTGTCGAGGCTCTCGAGCACCGCCAGCAGTCGGGAATGCTTCTGGACGGCGCGCGCCAGGGCGTACAGGTGACGCGCTCGGGCGTGGCCGGATAACGCAGACCAGCCGGGGAAGGCCTTCCGTGCGGCGGCCACGGCCGCATCCACGTCCGCTGGGCCGGCCTGGCTGACGCGCGCCAGCCGGGCCGTCGTGGCGGGGTTGATGACGTCGAACCCCGCGTCGCTCTTGCCGTTGGTCCAGCGCCCGCCGATGAACAGCCCGAATGCCCCATCATGGCGCGCGATCCACTCGAGCGCCGGCTTGTCGCTCTCGGGCGCCGGCCCATATGCCATGGTCTCGAATATCTCGGAGACGGTGGTCATACCATTGGGTGCCTATGGGCGGCCGAGTACCGTCCCGTCACGAAGTGCTCGAGCTGACGCTCGATGTCGGTCAGCAGCGCCGAGGCGCCGAGCCGGAACAGATTGGCCCGCAGCCAGCGCTCGCCGAGCTCCTCCTTCATTAGGATGAGCCAGTCGAGCGCCTGCTTGGCCTTGCGGATCCCGCCCGCCGGCTTGAACCCGACGGCGTAGCCGGTGCGCTCGTGGTAGTCGCGGATCTGTCGCGTCATGACCACGCCGACCGGGAGGGTCGCGTTCACGGATTCCTTGCCTGTGGACGTCTTGATGAAGTCGGCGCCGGCCATCATGGCGACCTGGCTGGCGCGCGCCACAGTCACGAGCGTCGCGAGGTCGCCCGTGCCGAGGATCACCTTCATGTGGGCGCTTCCGCACGCCTCGCGGAAGGCGCGCACCTCGTCGTACAGCACCTCCCACGCTCCGGCCAAGGCGTGCGCGCGCGTGATCACCACATCGATCTCCTGCGCCCCCGCGGCGATCGAGGCCTTGATCTCGTCGATGCGCTGGGGCAGGGGGTTCAAGCCCGCCGGGAATCCCGTCGACACCGCCGCCACGGGGATCCCCGAGCCTTGCAGGGCCTCGACCGCCACCGCGACGAAGCCGTGGTACACGCACACCGCGCCCACGGTGATCCCGAGGTCGGTGGCGCCGAGCGCTTCGAGCAAATCGGGCCGCACGGGGCTCTTCGCTTTGGCGCACAGGCGGAGCACGTTGGTCGGGGTGTCGTCCCCCTGGAGCGTGGTCAGGTCCATGCAGGTGATCGCCCGCAGCAGCCAGGCGGCCTGCCATTCCTTTTTGACGGTGCGTCGCGTGGGGATGGTCGCGGCGCGGCGCTCCACGGCGCTGCGGTTGATGCGCAGGGCGCGGACGAGATCCAGGTCGAGGGGAATCCCCGGATTGCGCTCGGGCTGGGTGAACACCCGCAGTACTCGCTCGGAGGCGACGGCCGCCGGCGCACTGCCGGCGGTCGGGGTCGGGTGCTCGTAGCGCCGCTTGGTCTCCATAGGTTTGGCTCTAATCTACGACGGCTTTTTCTCCTGCGTCGTGTCCCGCTCGACCTTGCGTTCCTTCCTGGGCCGCTCTTCGGCTGCCGGTCGGCGCTCCGGTTGCTGCGGCTTGGGCTCCGCGACCCGCTGCTTTTTCTCTTCCTTGGGCGCTGGACGCTCGGCGGGTGGGGCCGGTGGTGCGGGCCGCTCTGTGGGCTGCGGGCGCTGCGTCGGCCGTGGGCGCTGCGTCGGCTGCGGGCGCTCCTCGCGTGCCGGTCGCACGGGACGGTCGACCGGGGCGGGCGCCGGCCGTGCCGCGTCATGTGCCGGCGGGGCCCGACGGGCGGGCTGCGGCTCGGCGACGCTCGGTGGGACCGACCGCGGCGGAGGGAGCCCCTCACGGGCGGGGCGCAGCGGAGCCGCCGGGCGCACCAGTATCAGAGGCTTCGCGCGCGCGGCGGGCGCGCGGGCCTGGAGCGTGCCCAGCGTCGCGTCGTCAAGCGGCCTGCCGGGTCGAGCGCGCAGGGCCTGCTCTCGCGCCGCGAACGGGACCGGGGGCGGTGGGGGCTGCCGCTGGACGACCACCTGCCGCGTCATGACGTACATGGGGGGCCGCCGCGTCTCGACGTTCGCGGGCTGCCCCAGCACGCTCCGTCGACCCGGTGCCACGCGGGCCGTGGCACCGACCACG
>WNGJ01011661.1_pt1 | contig 17835 bp, 16 predicted proteins | sample 5400611 | NCBI WGS metagenome assembly WNGJ01 (sample SAMN13153375, study PRJNA577476) | soil metagenome | isolation source: 40 cm soil or saprolite under Garry oak tree replicate 1 | place: USA:California | collected 2016-06-15 | reverse complement strand
TAACTCGGCCGATTCTGAGCCTGGTCGCGGCGCTCGCCGCCGCGCTCTGCGGCGCTGCCTCGACGGCACTCGCCGCCCCGACGGCACGCGCCGCCCCGGCGGCCGGCGCCGCCGCCGGTGCGCACCGGGTGCCGGCGCCGCCGAGCGTGGCGGGCGCCCCTGACCTCGGGCCGAACGTGTATGTCTTCACACCGGACATGCCGCAGAGCCAGATCCAGGCGACGGTCGACGCGATCGCCAGCCAGCAGGTCTCCAACCAGTTCGGGACGCAGCGGTACGCGCTGCTCTTCGAGCCAGGCACCTACGGCACGGCCGACGACCCGCTGATCTTCCAGGTGGGCTACTACACCGAGGTCGCCGGGCTCGGCGCCTCGCCAGGCGATGTCGTCATCAACGGCTCGGTCGACGTGTACAACCAGTGCTTCGGCGCCAACAACACCAACTGCATCGCGCTCGACAACTTCTGGCGGTCGCTGTCGAACCTGAGCATCGACCTCGCGGGCGGGTCGGGCTGCCAGACGAAGACCGAGTTCTGGGCGGTGTCGCAGGCAGCGCCGATGCGCCGGGTCGACGTCAGCGGCGGCACGATGTCGTTCATGGACTACTGCTCCGCCGGTCCGCAGTTCGCCAGCGGCGGGTTCGTCGCCGACTCGCGGTTCACCGGCGGGACCATCGTCAACGGGTCGCAGCAGCAGTTCATCGTCAGGAACAGCAACCTGGACGGCTGGACGAACGGCGTCTGGAACCAGGTGTTCGCCGGTGACAACGGCGCACCCGCGCAGGCGTTCGGCGTGCCGGGCGGTGCGGGCCCGTACACCACGCTGGCCACCAGCCCGGTGACTTCGGAGGAGCCGTTCCTCTACCATGCCGCCGACGGCACGTACCGGGTGTTCGTGCCCGCGGTGCAACACGACTCGGTGGGGCCGACGTGGACGGGCGGCACGACGGCGGGCCAGTCGATCCCGGTCAGCCGGTTCTTCATCGCCACGCCTGACACCGGACTGGCCCGGATCAACACGGCGCTGGCGCTCGGCCAGAACCTGATCCTCACGCCCGGCGTCTACCACCTGAGCCAGCCGATCGTGGTGAGCAGCCCGGACACGATCGTGCTCGGCCTCGGCCTGGCCACGCTGGTCGCGGACGAGGGCAACGTCTCGATGCGGGTCGCCGACGTGCCTGGCGTCAAGGTCTCCGGGCTGATCTTCGACGCCGGGCCGGTGAGCTCACCTGTCCTGCTGCAGATCGGCTCGGTCGCGAACGGGACCGGCGACCCGGCCGACCCGACGCTGGTCCAGGACGTCTACTTCAGGATCGGCGGCGCCGAGCCAGGCAAGGCGGCCACCAGCATGACCGTGAACAGCTCGGAGGTGATACTCGACAACATCTGGGCCTGGCGCGCCGATCACGGCGCCGGCGTCGGCTGGACCGACAACGTCGGCGAACGCGGCCTGGTCGTCACCGGCGATGACGTTACCGCCTACGGCCTGTTCGTCGAGCATTACCAGAAGACCGAGGTGGTCTGGCGCGGCCAGGGCGGGACGGACATCTTCTACCAGAACGAGATGCCCTACGATCCGCCGAGCCAGGAGGCCTGGATGGCCGACGCCTCGACCGATGGCTACCCGGCGTTCCTCGTCACGGGGAACGTCCGCAGCTTCACAGGCTACGGAATGGGCAGCTACTGCTTCTTCAATCAGGGCCTGCCGATCGTCGCGACGCAGGCCTTCCAGGTTCCGAGCACCGCGCCCGGCGTGCGGATGCACGACCTGCTGACCGTGTTCCTGGCCGGGTCGGGAGGGATCAACTCCGTCGTCGACGGCACCGGCGCGGCCGTGAACGCCGCCAACGCGGACACCGCCAGCGACGTGGTGTCGTTCCCGTAGGTCCACGCGGCAGCGGCGCCGCCGGCCGAAGCCGGCGGCGCCGCTGTCTTTCGTGTTACCTGGGCCTCAGGTGCAAGATGACGACCAGGTCGGTGCCGGTGCTGCCCCCGTTGTTGCTGCCAGAGGGCTGGCCGGTCTCGTACGGGTTCTGCTGCGTCGGCCAGCCGACAAAGTGCTGGCTGTTGTACTCGAACCACTCCGATGCCGTCGTCGTGGGGATGATGGGCAGATTCGCGGCGACATACTTCGCGATCGGGGCCAGTGCCGTGGTCTGGTCCGTCACCGTGGACGCGCCGGCGAGCTTGGCGATGGCGGCGTCGATCGCCGGCACCTTGAGCCGCTCGTAGTCACCGGTAGCTGACTTGCCGCTGGCGAGCGAGCTGTCGAGCCAGCCTGCGTACATGTTGTAGGGGGTCAGGCCGCCGTTCGACCAGTGCATGGTGAGCTGGAAGTTGCCGGCGGCGATATCGGCGGCCCAGGTGTTGACTGCCTGGCCAGAGAACGTCGCGTCAATGCCGGCCGCCTTTAGCTCCTGAGCGACGAGGGCGTCGTCCTGAGCGTAGTCGGTGTAGGCCGCCGGGTCGGTGATCGTGATCGAGACGGTCTTTCCGTTCTTCTCGAAGATTCCGTTGCTGTTCAGGGTGTAACCCGCCGACTTGAGCACGGCCTTGGCCGCGGCGGGCTGCGCCGTGGGCGAGACGGTCATGCTCTTCACCGGGTCGCTCCATGCGTCGAACGTCGGCAGGGTCAGTCCGGTGGCGTTGAGCACCGGGTTCTCCAGGCCTGCCTCGCCCTCGGCGGCGATGAGCGAGCGGTTGATGGCGAGGCTTATCGCCTTCCTGACCGGGAGCTCGCTGGTCGGCCACTTGGTCAGGTTCGGCATGAGGCTATTGGTGCCGCCCGGCGCCTCCCAGTAGTGGTGGAACTTGGGGTTGGTGTCCACGAAATTCTTCTTCAGGCCGGGGATGAAGTTGCCGGTCCAGTCGATTTGCCCGGAGAACAGCGCGGATAGTGCGCCCGTGTTGGACGTGTAGACCGGGAAGTAGACCTTCTCGACCTTGAGCTTGGACGCCTGCCAGTAGCCCGGGATCTTCTGCAAGGTGAAGCCCTGCGGCGTGAAGCTTTCCAGCTTGAACGGTCCGGTGCCGACCGGGTTCGGGTCAGCGAAGGTGGCTGGGTTGCTGACCTTGCTCCAGATCGACTCGGGCACGATCGCGATGCCCGCGATCTGCTGCAGGTTCGTGTACTGCGCAGTGGGGAAGGTCAGCGTGACCTTATTGCCCGACGCGGCGACGCTGGAGATGTCCAGACCGCCCAGGTTGATCGCGGAGTTCTTTTTCACCATGTTGTAGGTGAAGGCGACATCCGCGGGGGTGAAGGGCTTGCCGTTGTTCCATTTGACGCCGGGTCTGATGGTAAAGGTAATCTGCTTCCCGCCGTTCCCCCACGCATAGGACGTTGCCAGCCAGGGGTAGTACTTCGGCGGCGCGGCGAGGTTGAACTCGAGAAGCGGCTCGTAGATGAGGCCGGTCGCACCCATGCCGTACGCCGCCTGGGTGACGACGAACGGATTGAATGCCTGCGTGATGGTGGTCTCCGGTGAGCTCTCCATCACCAGGGTCGGGGTAGCTCCCGGGTTGCTCGATTGCGAGTTCGGGCTCGACGAGCACGCCGCAAGCCCGCCGCAGATGGTGGCCACCGCCGCCAGGCCAGCGAGGCTTCGGCGTCTCAGCAGTCTCCTCATGCTCTCTCCTGCTTTCGTGGAAGGCTGATATTCGACGGGTCAGCTGGCGCTTTTGCGCCAGTCCTCGTAGTCCTCCTGATTCCTCACACCTCGCTTTCTCGCCCTCCGGTGACCACCCCCGCCGCGGCATCGAGATGCCAGCAGGCGGCCGAACGCGTGCCCGACACCGGCTGCAGCACGGGATCTTCCGCACGGCAGAGGTCGTCGGCGAACGGGCAGCGGGGATGGAACGGGCAGCCGTGGTCGGCCGCGCCGACGCCCGGCCTGACGGTGTGCTTCGCTCCCGCTCGCAGAGTGCTCCCGAGGTTGTCCGGATCGGGCGCCGAGGCGACGAGAAGCTGCGTGTACGGGTGCGCGGGCCGCTGGGTCAGCTCCTCGGCCGGCCCGCGCTCGATGATCTCGCCCGCGTACATGACCAGCACCTCGTCGGCGAAGTACCGGGCCGAGGCGATGTCGTGGGTGATGTAGAGCAGGGCGAGCCTGAAGTCCCGGCGCAGCTCATCGAGCAGGGCGAGCATCTCCAGCCGGATCGAGACGTCCAGCATGGAGACCGGCTCGTCGGCGAGCAGCACCCTGGGGCGGGCCGCCAGCGCCCGGGCGAAGGAAACGCGCTGGCGCTGGCCGCCGGATAGTTCATGCGGGTACTTGCCCAGGTACTGCTCGGCGGGCGTGAGGTGCACGCGCTCCAGCAGGTCGCTGACCTCCGCCGCCACCTCCGCCCTCGAGTGCTTGCCCTGGTGCAGCCGGACCGGGCGGTCCAGGTGATGGCGCACGGTGTGCACCGGGTTGAGGGATGCGAACGGGTCCTGGAATACGAGCTGAACCTCGCTCTTGTGCCGCCGGAACGCCCGGCGGGTCCGCAGGTCAGCCGGCTCGCCATCCAGGCGGATGGTCCCTGAGGTGGGCCGCTCCTGCCCGGCGAGCAGCTTGGCGACCGTGGACTTGCCCGAGCCGCTCTCGCCGACCAGCGCGACGACCGCGCCGCGGTACAGGCTGAAGGACACGTCGCGCACCGCGTGCAGGGCCTGGCCGCGGCCGAGCCGGTAGTCCTTGGTCAGTGAGATGGCCTCCATCGCGAGCGGCCCGCGCCGCGCCGCCACCGACTCCACGCTGCCGGCGGGTGGCTGCTGCATCGAGGCCGCGTTCATGCTCCGCGCACCTCCCGGCTGCCTTCGGCCGGCACCGGAGCCCCGAACACGAGGTCGTCGGTGTCGGGCAGCACGAACGGGCAGGCCGTCACGTGCGACAGGTCCGCTGCCGTCGCCACGTGCGCCAGCCGCATGTCGATTGCCTTGCAGGCGTCGGTGCCGTACCCGCAGCGCGGCAGGAAGGGGCATCCCGGCGGCGCCCGGCGCAGGTCTGGCGGAGTGCCCGGAATGCCGGCCAGATCGCGCCTCGGGCCGTGCAGCGAGGGGAACGAGTGCAGCAGGCCCCTGGTGTAGGGGTGGGCGGGCTCATGCTGGATCTGGCCGGCCGCGCCCACCTCCATGAGCTGCCCGGCGTACATCACCGCGATCCGGTCAGCCAGCTCGAGCAGCAGCGACAGGTCGTGGGTGATGAACAGGATCGCGAAGCCGAGCCGCTCCTTCAGCTCGATGATCTGCGCGAGAATGTCGCGCTGGACCACGACGTCCAGCGCTGTCGTCGGCTCGTCCATGATGACGACCTCGGGGTCGGCCGCGAGGGCCATGGCGATCATCACCCGCTGCCGCATGCCCCCCGACAGCTCGTGCGGATAGCTGCGCAGCCGCGCCGCCGGAATGCCGACGAGCTCCAGCAGCGAGCCGACCTTGTCGAGCGCCTCCCGGCGCGGGATGCGCAGGTGGGCGTCGATGGCGTCGAGGATCTGGTCGCGCACGTTGAGCACCGGGTTCAGCGCGTTCATCGCGCTCTGGAAGACGATCGCGATCTCGCGCCAGCGCAGCTTCCGCAGGTCGTCGGGGCCCATCTGCAGGATGTCGGCCGGGCCGGCCGCCCGCCTGCCCTGGTAGATGACGCTGCCGCCGGTGATGAGCGCGGGCGCCCTGAGCAGGCGGCAGGCGCCGTAGGCCAGCGTCGACTTGCCCGACCCGCTCTCGCCGACCAGGCCGACGATCTCGCCCGCGTTCAGCGCGAGGCTGACCTCGTGCACGGCCCTGACATCGCAAGCGGGCGTGCGGTACACGACCGAGAAACCGCGGATGTCGAGCACCGGCCCGGCCATCGGCCCGCCGGTCTGGCCGCCGGTCATGTCCGTTCTCCGTCGGCCGCGCCGCGGGCTGGCTGCTCCCGTTCGAGCATGGCGGTGCGGGAGAACGAGTGCGCGAGCCCGGCGAGACGGCCACGCCGCTGGTCAGGCTGCCACACCGGGGTCGGGTCGGCCGGCCGCATCCGGTGGCCGGCGACTCGGCTCGCGCTGCTGGCCTCGCGCAGCCGGGGATTGCCGAACTCGTCGATGCCGGTGTTGAGCAGGACCAGCCCGGTGCCCATCAGCGCCACGGCCAGCCCGGGCGGCGCGAACCACCACCAGGCACCAAGCTGCAGCGCCTCCTGGCTCTGCGCCCAGTAGAGCATCGTGCCCAGGCTCCAGCTATTCACGTCGGCCAGGCCGATGAAGGCCAGTGCGACCGAGGCGCCGATCGCGTACAGGACCGTGTTCACGAAGCTGGCCGCGATCAGGCTGATCTCGTTAGGCACGATCTCGACCGCGAGGATCCGCCACGTGCTCTCGCCGGTCTCCCTGGCCGCGGCCACGAAGTCCCGGCCGCGGATGGCCATCGTCTGGGCCCTGACAACCCGCGCTCCCCACGGCCAGCCGAGCGCGCTGAGCACGATGATCGTCGTCGTCTGGCCCTTCTGCGGCAGGTACCCGAGCAGCAGGATCAGCAGCGGCAGCGACGGGATGACCAGGAACACGTTGGAGACCAGCGACAGGAACTCATCCCACAGGCCACCGAGGAAAGCCGCGGTCACTCCGACGATGACCGACAGCGCCGTGGCCACGGCGCCGACCAGCAGGGCCAGCTCGAGGGTGAGCCGGATGCCGGTCAGTAGCTGCGACAGCACGTCCTGCCCGCTCTCGGTGGTCCCGAGCAGGTGGGCCGCCGACGGCGCGTGCAGCGCCAGGCTCGGGTCCGGGCTCTGGAACGCCGGGTCGTAGGGGGCCACGAACGGCCCGATCACGGCCGCGAGCACGAAGATGCCGAGCAGGATGGCTCCGGCCTTCGCCTTCACCGGCAGGCGGCGCCACTGGCCGAGTGGCCGCGGCTGGACCTCTTCGGTGAAGGCGGCAGGGACGACGACCAGCGGGGGTGCGGCGGTCATCAGGCTGCCTCCCTCGTCCGGGCGCGCGGATCGACGGCAACGACGATGAAGTCGACGATCAGGTTGGCCACCAGCACCGCGAACGTGATCACCAGGAAGATCGCCTGCATCAGGGGGTAGTCCTTCGCCGTGACCGCGTTGAGCAGCAGCAGGCCGATGCCCGGGTAGGAGAAGACGATCTCCATGATGATCGCGCCGGAGACGACGAAGCCGAGCGCCAGGCCGAACCCCTGGAGCTGGGGCAGTATCGCGTTCCGCGCCGCGTAGGTGAGGACCACCCGCCGGCTGTGCAGGCCCTTGGCCTGCGCCGCCACCACGTAGTCCTCGCCGACCGTGGTAATCATCACGTTGCGCATCTGCAGCATCCAGCCCGCCATCGTCGTGATCACGATCGTGAAGGCGGGCAGGATCGAGTGGTAGATGGCGCTGCCGATGAAGGCCGAGTTCCAGCCGGGGATCAGGCCGCCGGCGTAGCCCTGCCCGATCGGGAAGATGTGCCAGGTGCGCGCGGCGAGCAGTTCGATCAGGATCAGGGCCAGGAAGAAGTAGGGAATGGCCTGGAAGAACATCAGGCCGGGCAGGACCCGGTCGAGCCACCCGCCGTGCCGCCAGCCCGCGACGATCCCGAGCCCGGTGCCGGCGAAGAACGCGATCACCGTGGCCGTGCCGACCAGGGTCAGCGTCCACGGGATGGTCTCGCCGAGCAGGGTCGAGACCTTCGCCGGGTACTGGCTGACGTCGGTACCGAAGTTGAGCCGGACCACGTCGCCCAGGTAGGCCACGTACTGGTGCCACAGCGAGCCGGGATGGCCGACGCCGAGCATCGCCTGGAGCGCCTTGTAGGCCGACGGCTGCAGGCCGGGAAACTTCGCCATGATGGCCTGGACGGCGTTGCCCGGCATCGCCCTGGGCAGGAAGAAGTTGGCGGTGAGCGCGACCCAGGCGGCGACGACGTAGAAGCCCAGGCGCCTGAGGATGAAGGACATTCCCGCTCTCCTTCCTAGCTCGTTTCCGCCGAGGCCAGATGGCGGGCGGCTAAGGGCGCCAGGGCGGCGCGCGGGCCTGGCCGGCTGCGCAGCCGGGTCACGGGCTGGCGGGTCATCGTGCCTGGCGGGCAGCCGCAACTGGACCGCAGCACGAGCTCGGTCGGCAGCAGCTCGACCTTCTGGCGCAGGCTCGGCTTGGCGATCCGGTCGAGCAGCCGGGTGCAGGCACGCTCCCCGAGCAGCCGCATCGGCTGGTGGACGGTCGTGAGCGGCGGGTCGCACAGGCTGCCGGGGAAGATGTCGTCGAACCCGACCACGGCAACCTGGCCGGGAACGCTGACTCCGGCCCCCGCGAGCGCCTGGAGTACCCCGATCGCCATCTGGTCGTTCGCGCAGACGACCGCGTCCGGCAGCTCGCCGTCACCAAGGGCGAGCAGTGCCTGTCCGGCCTCCACGCCGCTGGCGACGGTGAAAATGCCCGGTGAGCTGCCCACGAGCCGACAGTCCGGCGCACCGCGCAGCACATGCATGAGCGCCAGCCGCCGCTCGCGGGCGTCGGGCGCGCTCGGTGGCCCGTCCACGTAGTACAGGCGACGCCGGCCGTGGTCCTCGATCAGGTGATTCACGAGCCCCGCCGATCCCGAGCGGTTGTCGGCGGTCACCACGTCGGCCGCGCGCTCGCGCGGGTTGCCCGCGATGACCACGACCGGCAGCCGTTCGGCCAGCCGGGCAAGGAAGGGCGAGGGGACGATCCCTTCCCCGATCAGCAGCCCGTCGACCTTGCCGGACAGCGACAGCAGCCGCGGCAGGGCGGGCTCGCCGTCCCCTTCCAGATAGGTGATCAGCAACGACCAGCTGTGGTGCCTGATGCGCGCCTCGACCCCGCGCAGGATCTCGTCGTAAAAAAGCAGGCTCATGCTCTCGATGTCGTACTGCAGCTTCGGCGACTTGCGTTCCACGCAGACCAGGCCGATCACGTCCTTGCGCCGGCGTGAAAGGCTCTGCGCGGCGCCGTTGGGGACGTAGCCGAGCTGCTCGATGACGGCGAGCACGCGCGCGCGGGTGGAGTCCCTGACCCGATCCTGGCCGTGCACCACCCTCGAGACGGTCGCGGTGGAGACGCCCGCCAGCGACGCGACGTCGTACTGCCGGCTGCCCGCCCCATCTGCCGCATCGCGATTCCCCCCATCCGGCGGGGTCAAAGCCGCTGCTGTCCGTCACCCAGCGACGGCGCGACCGCCTGTCTAAGCGGTTGCACCACAGTTGTCTAAACGGTTGCATAATTGCTATCTAAGCGCTTACCCTAAATCTCGGTACAAGTGGCGTCAAGGTCTCCCAGGTTGGCCGAGATGATTCCGGCGGAGCGTCAAGGAGGGGTTTGATGACGATGCCGGAAGGGCTCAGCGGCAATGGCCGGCTGCCATGCCCGCCGGGCTTCGCGTGGGGATCGGCCTCGGCCGCCTACCAGGTCGAGGGAGCAGCCACTACCGACGGCCGCGGCCCGTCCGTCTGGGACACCTTCAGCCACGCCCCGGGCAACGTCAGGGGCGGCGACACCGGTGACATCGCCTGTGACACCTACCACCGGTATCGCGAGGACGTCCGGCTCATGGCCTCGCTCGGGCTGAACGCCTACCGGTTCTCGATCTCGTGGCCGCGGGTGCAGCCAGGTGGCCGCGGGCCCGCGAACCAGAGGGGCCTCGACTACTACCGGGAGCTGCTCGACGAGCTCGCCGCCCGCGGCATCGCCGGCGCCGTGACGCTCTACCACTGGGACCTGCCGCAGGAACTGCAGGACGAGGGCGGCTGGGCGGCGCGCGACACCGCCAGCCGGTTCGCCGACTACGCCGCTCTCCTCGCCGACGCGCTCGGCGACCGCGTCGAACGCTGGATCACGCTGAACGAGCCGCAGGTGGTGGCCAGTCACGGTTACCGCACCGGCGAGCACGCGCCCGGCGTGCACGATCCCGCGGCCGCCGCGGCGGCGACGCACCATCTGCTGCTCGCGCACGGGCTGGCCACCGGGGCGCTCCGCGCCGAGCGGCCGGATGCCAAGGTCGGCATCACGCTCGACCTGCACCCGGTTCGGGTGCCCGGCGACGCCAGCGCCGACGCCGTGCGGCGGGCCGCGCTCGTCACTGACGCCGACCTGAACGGCCTGTACCTCGAGCCCCTGCTGCACGCCCGCTACCCAGCCGACGTCAGCCAGGTTCTGCTGCCGCCCGACTCGCTGGTGGCCGCCGGCGACATGGCGACGATCGGCGGGCCGGTCGACTTCATCGGGGTCAACTACTATGCGTGCGTCTACCTGCGCGCCGGCGACCCCGCGGACCTGCGTCGGCACGAGAGCAAGCCGCACTGCGGGCTGCCGGGCGTGGTGGAGTACAGGCCAGACGGGCTGGAGCGGACCGCGATGGGCTGGATCGTCGACGCCGACGGGCTGTACGGCCTGCTGATCCGGCTGTCGAAGGACGCGCCCGGGCTGCCGCTGTACATCACGGAGAACGGCTGCGCCGCCGAGGACTACGTCAACCCCGAGGGGTTGGTTAACGACCCGGAAAGAGTCAGGTACCTGCACCAGCACCTGGCCGCCGCGGCCAGGGCCGTCGCCGACGGGGTCAATCTGGCCGGCTACTACGTCTGGTCGCTGCTGGACAACTTCGAGTGGGGCTGGGGCTACCAGAAGCGCTTCGGGATCATCTTCGTCGACTACGGCACCCAGCGCCGTATCCCCAAGGCCAGCGCCAGGTTCTACGCCGACGTGGCGCGCGCCAACGCGGTCCCCGCGCTCCCGTAGCACCGTACTCCGCCGGCTTGTGGACTACGCTTCCTCTCCGCGATAGCCGACTTGACTCACGGCGCAGCTAGCATGACAGTAAGGAGCAAGCACGCGCAATTCTCGTTAGGGAGGCATCATGCCGTTAGTGTTCATCGGGATCGATCCCGATACCAATGGGGTCCACTGCCCCGCCGTATTCGTTGACGCCGCGACCGGGGACCTGTTGCTGCAGGGATCGACGGTCACTGACCCGCAGATCCTGGCGGAAGTGGCCAGCCACAGCCCGATAGCCGACCATGAATCCGTGGTGCGGCTGCCGGCGCGCATGAAGGCGATCATCTCGGAGGCGGTCAATGACGGTGCCGGCGCCATCCTTCACCGACCTGATCGCGGCCACGACGATCTCAGCGGTGCACCTGGAGATGCGGGACGCGTACACACCCAGCGATCCTGACTACCTCGCGTGGCTGGCGGGCAAACCGGTCAGTTCCGTCCTCGAGTCACCAGACCACGAGTGGTGGCACCGCCTCGTGCGAACCCACGTCAAACGAGGGGTGGTGTTCCGGCGGGCAAGGATCGTCTCAGAACCGCTAGCCGACTTCATCCGGTACGAGTACGAGTCAACGCCGCTGCTGAACATTCCGGCCGGCGAGCACGTGCGCTGGCTGCCTCGGCGGCGGGCCTCCGACCTGTGCCTGCCCGGCAACGACTTCTGGGCGTTCGACGGCCGCTTGGTCCTCTTCATTCACTTCGCCGGTGACGGAGAGTTCGTCGAGCACGAGATCTCGGATGATCCAGCCACGGTCAGGCTGTGCACCTCGGCGTTCGAGGCGGTGTGGGAACGCGCCATCGACCACGCCCGGTATGCGCCGACCCCGTAACCCAACGGCACACCCCGTTGCGGCAGGCTGTCGTCGTGGCCTTCTCCCCGTCATCGAGCGTCCAGCGAGCCAGGCTGGAACTCGCCGCCCGGCTGCGGGAGATCCGCCTCGACGCCAGCCTGACCGCGCGAGCGCTCTCCGAACGGGCCGGCTGGCATGAAGCGAAGACCAGCCGCATCGAATCCGCCAAGCAGCCACTCACCGATTCTGACATCCGTGCCTGGTGCGAGGCATGCGACGCCGGCGACCAGGCAGCCGATCTGATCGCCGCGTCGCGCGCGGCCGACTCCATGTACATCGAATGGCGGCGCCTGCAACGAACCGGCCTGCGTCGGCTCCAGGCATCGTTTCAGCCGCTGTTCGAGCGGACGCGGCTGTTCCGAATGTACTGTCCCAACGTCGTTCCCGGCTTCTTGCAGACTCCCGGATACGCCAGCGCCCTGCTGTCCGCGATCTCGGTATTCCATGGCACCGTTGACGACGTGGAAGACGCGGTAGCAGCACGGATAGACCGCAACCGCGTCCTGTACACCGGCAACCGCCGTTTCGCCATCGTCATCGAGGAATCCGTCCTGCGCTACCAGCTCGGCGAGGCCGGCACTATGGCCGGGCAACTCGGCCACATCCTCGACATCATGGCCCTGCCGTCGGTCTCTCTCGGGGTCATCCCGCTCTCAGCAGGCCGCCGACCCATGTGGCCGCTGGAAAGCTTCACCATCTTCGACGACGCGCGAGTCTACGTCGAGCTGCTGTCCGCACAGGTGACCGTCACGGCCCCGACCGAAGTCGCCCTGTACCTGCACGCCTACGGCAAGCTGGCAGAACTGGCCGTCTACGGCCCACAGGCACGCGCCATCATCACTGCAGCGCTAGCCGTCGTCAGCTAACCGCGCAAGCTTACGCAAGTTCCTGTGCGCCCGCGCAAGGGTGAATCTAGCCTGAGACCAGATCCATCACCATTTATCAGAGGCAGGCGCCATGACCGAGGAACCCACGCCAGCACCGGCCGCCGCGCCCATCCTGGCCCCCGCCGAGATCACCCGCAGACTGCTGATGCTGGTCGAACTCCAAGGCGCGCTCGCGGCTCAAGGGATCCACTCCGTGCTCGCGAGAACGCACCGGCTGGTCCTGCAATACAACTACAGCGGCTGCGAGCCATCCGGTCCGACCGACCCGGAACTACACATCTTCATCCCTGGCGGCCTCATCGACACCGTCGCCACCGCCGACGGCAGCGTGTACTCCCTGGTCGGCACCGAACGATGCTCCGTCAGCGACCCAAGCGCCGCGGTCGCCGTCATAGCGCAGCCCCGGCATCGCCCCGAGAGCATGACCTCGTAACAACCTCCGGCGCCATGCGAGTGCTCGGCTTCGCCGCGGCGGAGCTCCGCGCGCTCAGGCACGACGCCGCCCGCGTCATCGCCGCCCTGCGGAAGCAGACCCGCTGCGGCCTTCAGCCGACTCGCGCTCGGCCATGAGGGCGGCGATCGCCCGCGCACCGGGGCCAGGCTCCGTCTCCAACGCGGCGACCACGCCGGCCCGGTCCTGCGGCGTCCTGTTCTGCGAGAGCTTGTTCTTGGCCTCGATCCGCTCGATCCGCAGTTCCACGCCGACGATCGCGCGCAGCTGGCCGGCGATGAACTGCTCGGGCGCGTCGCTCACCCACCAGCGCCCCTCGCGGCCCGCCTCGTGGCGGTCGGTCAGCCTGGTCACCACGTCGCGGAGCCAGCCGGCCTCGCGGTGGAACGTGACCGGGCCGGTGAAGTGCACGGTCGTGTAGTTCCAGGTCGGGACGGTCCGGCCGTGCTCCCTGGTGCTCTCGTACCACGACGGCGAGATGTAGGCCTGCGGCCCGTGCACGATGGCCAGGGCGTCTACGCCGGGCGCGGCCGTGCGCCACTGCGGGTTGCTGCGCGCCATATGCCCGATCAGCCGCCCGTCCTGGCCGTCAGAACGGTCAGGCCGGTCCCAGATCACCGGCAGCAGGGTCGAGACCGGCCGTGTTCCGTCGAAGGTCACGAGATCCGCGGCTCCCGCCCGGTCGACGAACGCGGCGATCTCGTCAAGTTCACCGGCGGCGAAGTGCGCAGGAAGGTACATACTGCCACGGTATCCGCACGACTGCCGTGGCTCCTGGCCGGACGGAGCGCTCCAGGGAACTGTCCCCGCGAACGTTTCGCCAGCCAGGCCGCCGCCGATACCGGGCCGGGCATCGCCGACCGCGAAGACCGCGGCGAGAGGGACTCCTCGCGTTTCTCGCGAATGCAGATCGCGTGGTGTACGAGCGGCTGGCTCGCATCCCTCGCGCCTTTTTTGAGTCCCTCTCGTCACTGAGATAACACCACGGGGTCCTTGTTGCGCGCTAGGGTCCAAGGTCCTTACCTGCCACCCTGCGCAGCCGGGCACCGTCGGCACGCTCGAGCTCATCGATCGCCAGCGCGACCTCCGCGCGGGCCCGTTGCAGGCTCGGGATCAGCCGGTCCCTGATCGCCCGCAGCCGGTATCTGGTCGCGGTGGTCTCCGCCTCGATGATCCGCGCCGCCTGCACGGCCACCGCGTGCCTGACCGCGGCCGCGCCGCGAGCGTGTCCGCGCGTTGGAAGTGCCATCCATCCGGCAGGCTCCCACTTAGGCTCCCGCATATAAGCCTCAAAAGGTTCCTAAGCGGTCATAGGCGCGGGCCGGCACCATTGCTGCGGACGTTCGGCCCTGGTCTGCCCGGGAAGTTAAGGCCAGCATGGTGTCGACGGACTGGCCACTGGACAAACCGGGTAGGTACCGGCGAGGGAAAGGAGAGCCATGAAAGCTGCGATCGGAGACGATCTGACGGTCAAGGGCCGTCATCAAGGGGACCAGGACCGTCATGGCGAGATCGTCGAGGTCCACGGCGACGACGGCAGTCCGCCCTACCTGGTTCGATGGGCGGACGGCCACGAGAGCGTTTTCTTCCCGTCTGCCGACACCATCGTCCAGCACCGTAAACGGCACTCAGCCAGGAAGTAGTCGTGCGCGGGCCGATCCCGGCGGCCGGCTGGCGGGTGCAGCGCTGCCGGGATGAGCCGGGCTGACCGCGGGCACGCGCACGACCAGGCCATGCCCTGCCCAGCCCCGCACTGCCCAGCCCTGCACTGCCCAGCCCCGTACGGCCAAGCCCGGCACGACCGGGCAGCACACCACTGGCCGAGTGCAGACGGCAGCGCTCGCGGATGAGCTGCAGAGGTCAGAGCTTGTAGCCGATAGCCCGGAGCAGGCCGTGCCTGGCTTCCGCATCGGCCTGAGTCTCTACACCGACAGGGGGTGAGCCGTCGACGACACCCATGACTCCACGGCCGCGGCCAGTGACCGCGACAATCACGTCGACCGGGTTGGCGGTCGCGCAGAAGATGGTGCATACCTCAGGAACGGCCTTGACCGGGTTCATCACGTTCACCGGGAAGCCTTCGCGCAACATGATCACGAAAGAGTGCCCGGCGGCGAGCGCCTCGGCGGCACCGACAGCGAGCGCGACGAGTTCCTCGTCGTTCCCGGACCTTCGCACCAGGCGGTCACCGGAGGCCTCGCAAAAGGCGATCCCGAACCGCAGGTGCGAGCTGACTCCGGCCAGGGCCTCATGCAGATCCTCGACCGTCTTGATGAAGTGCGCCTGGCCGACGATGACGTTGACGTCATCGGGTTTGTCCAGCGCTACCACCTCGAAGCTGAGCGGCAGTTCGGTCACCGCGCCGGCTCCTCTCGGTCAGGTCAGTCAGTCAGGAGGGATCCCGCCCCGAGCGCCGAAAGCGCGCCCGCTCTGATCATCTACCCAGCCGCAGTCCAGACCGGCAGAAACCACGGGAGGATCGCATGTCATGCACCGGAGTCGGCAGCCTCGACCGCAGCACCGACAAGACTAACGCCTGGTTCGCGGACGTCGCGGCCACCTTCGGCACCGAGGATCGGCGCGACGAGTATGTGGCCAGGTTCGCCCGCGACGCGCAGATACACCTCGGCGAGATACCGGGTGCGGGGCAGCGGGTGACCTCGGCAATGCGGCGGCACATGTCGCCAGGAGCAATCAACGAGACGCTCGGCGTGCTGCCGAGCGACATCCGGGGCCTGACCGCGCCGGCAGAAGGCACCCTGGGCCAGGCACCGGCCCGGGCACCAGCCCCGGCCCAGGCGCCGACCCAGGCGCCGGCCGACAGCCACACCCAGACGGTGGTCGGAGGCACATCGTGATCACAAGAGCTGAAGCGGACAAGCTGCGCGCCGCGCGCGCCGCCGAGCCCGCGATCCTGTCCGTCTACCTGCCCGTGCCGCTCGACCTGGCCGAGCATCGCGGCCTGCCGACCCGGGCCCGCGAGCTGATCAAGTCGGCGGCCGACCGCCAGCCGGCGGCATGCGGCGCACGGGCGCGCGAGGCCGACCTGGAGAGGGTCGCCCGCGCGGTGGCGGTGCACAGCCATGACTGGCTTGGCCACACGGCCGCCATCTTCGCCTGCGCCGAGATCGACCTGTTCGAGGCGATCCCGCTGCCCGGTCACCTGACCGAGCAGGCCATCATCGCCGACCGGCCGCAGACCAGGCCGCTGCTCGCCGCGATGCAGCGCAACCCCGCCTACCGGGCGGCGCTGGTCGACGCGAAGCACGCCTGGATACTGAACATCGCCGACGACCAGATCGAGACCGTGGCCGAGCGAACCGGGCCCGGCGTGCGGAGTGCGGGCTTCGCGGGCTGGTACGGGCTCGAGGGCTACCGGATCCAGCAGCGGATCATGGAGCTGTCCAAGCAGCACTTCCGCGACACGATCGGCATCCTCGAACGCTCGACCGACAGCGGGAGCCTGCCGCTCGTGCTTGGCGGGCACGAGAGCGAGATCAGCCAGTTCGTCGCGGCGCTGCCGGCGGCCGTCAGGCGGAACGTGGCAGGAACGTTCCAGGTGGACCTGCAGACGGCGACACCGGGACGGGTACGCGAGCTGGCCCGCCCGGTCATCGCCGCCTGGTCAGACCGGACCGAGGCGCAACTCGTCCGCGACGTGCTGAACGAGCCGCCCGACGTGTCGGTGACCACCGGCCTGGACGGCTGCCTGGCGGCCAGCCGCGCGGGTGCCATCGCGCAGCTCATCCTGCCTGACGACCAGACGATCCCCGGCTTCGCCTGCGACACCTGCGGCGCGCTGAGCACCAGCGACAGCGGCTGCGACTGCCCCGACCCGGCGCCGGCCTGCCGAGCCGTTCCCGACCTGCTCAACGAGCTCGCCGACCGGACGCTGGACGGAGGTGGCCAGGTGACCTGCGTGCTCAGCCCGCCGTTCTCGGCGGCAGCGCGGCTGCGCTTCCCCGTGACCGCCGGCGCTTCGCCGTCACCGCTGCGCCTGCCGTGACCGGCGGATTCGATACCGGCCGCTGGACTCCGGCTGGCCGGTAACCGCTTCCCGCACCGGGAGCGCGAGGACGCGTGGACCGCGCGGCCGAAGGTCCTGCAGGCCGACATCCTTGGCCCCGCTGCCGGCGGGTGCCGACGACGAGCACGTCCAGGCCAGCTACGACAAGGGGATCCTTGAGGTCGTCGTCGACCGGCAGGACAAGGATCGGCTTTCCCGCAGGCCTCGCTGGGCCCTCGCTACCGCTTGACCGGATAGCTAAGCCGGTCCCGCACGTCCACCACGCCGGCCACGTCCCAGATCCCGCCGAGCAGGCGGATCGCCAGATCCTGCTGGTCGAGCTTCCCCGAGATGGTAACGACGCCATTGCTGACCTTAACCGTGAACTCGCGCGGGTCGAGCACGAAGTCGCCGGCCAGTACCCGCTCGGTGATCTCGGTGCGGATCTGCGCGTCTGGCCGGTCGTAGACGCCGAGCAGGTCGACCCGGCTGACGATGCCGACGAGCCTGCCGTCGTCGTCGACGACGGGCAGCCGCTTGATCTTGCGGCTGTACATCACCCTGGCCGCCTCGGTAACGGTGGACTGCGGGCCGATCGTCAGCGCCGGGCTGGTCATCAGCTCACCGGCGATCAGCGCGTGGGCCTTGGCTGGGACCCGGCGGCGCTGCTGGCGGCCGACCGCGGACCGCCAGGCGGGATAGGCCTCGCGGGGCAGCAGGTCGCCCTCGGAGACGACGCCGATCACCCGGTCGTGATCGTCCAGTACCGGAAAGGCACTGACCCGGCGGCGGTACATGACCGCGACGATCTCCTTGAACTCGGCCTCCTGGCGCACCGCGACCACGTTGTAAGTCATGACGTCCGCGACAAGACTGGGCACTGCGGCCACCTCC